>VMHT01200561.1_pt1 | contig 368016 bp, 334 predicted proteins | sample 4693611 | NCBI WGS metagenome assembly VMHT01 (sample SAMN12280063, study PRJNA550983) | marine metagenome | isolation source: seawater sampled from same location over 5 years 0.02-0.2 micron viral filtrate | place: USA: collected off the coast of southern California halfway between the port... ... | reverse complement strand
CTGGCTGGATCGAAAGCGATGATGGAGCCGATCCGATATCGCGAACACTCCTTCCGGCCAGACAATGATCCGGTCTGGCGGAAACGAGGGCTCAAAACGTTTCTGCCGCGCAGACTCCTAGCCAGCGACCTGATTCCTCTGCTTGGGCGTCGTCCGACGGGGGCCAGTTTGCAACTGACGGAGGCATCTGAAACGCTTCTGTTCGCCGATGGACAGTTGGAACCAGATCATCCGCTGATTCGGGCAGCCGAGGCAAGGGAAGCCGAGGCGCGCGCGCGGCTGGATGTTGCCGAAGTCGATCGTAGACCTACGTTCACAGCTAATGCCGGCTATAACAGCCTGTGGGCTGACGAGAGAAAACGTTGGGTCGTCGGCATTGGCGTTCGGATTCCATTTAGTGGGCAGCGCCAGCACAGCGCCGTTCGAAAGGCGACTGCCGAAGCCTCACAAAAACGATGGCTGGCCACTCAGGCTCAGCGGGAATGGCGGGCTTCGATCGCTAAACTGAGGGCAAGCGTTGAGGCCGGCCATGGTCGCCTGAACATCCTCAACGAGCGACACTTGCCAAACCAGCGCGCGCACTGGGAAGCCAGTCTGAACGAGCTGGCCAGTGGCACTGGCAGACTGGAGGACGCAATAAATAGCGCAAGACAGCTTACTGGGGTCAAACTCCGTCGAGCTGGGGTGATCCGTGATCTATATAGTGCCTCGGCCGGATACGAAGCCCTGATACCGGTGCGTACTATCAATGCGTTAAATTAAAGAGGTAATTCAATGGTCAAGTCTTCGGGCATTTTGGATAGCACCAGAAAGTTCCATTCCAAATGCCCGAAGACTCGAAAAAACCACTTGGACCAAAACTCATGAACCTTCCTGAATGTTCGCTTTGCGACCGTAGCAGCTAAACAAAAGCGAACGTTGGAGTCAGGGTTTTCCTCCAGAGCCTCTACGCTAATCACAGCAATTTCGTCCAGTATGGTTAGCTGAGCAAATTGCAGACGCTGAACGATTTCATGGCAGAGATAGCCATGCTCGGCTAAGCTATTGTTTTAACGATTTATGTGCAGCGCGATTGATGGTGCGAAGTCAGTAATAATGAGGCAGTCAAATTTCTGCAATGGTAAAGCGCGTTGCCCAACCGCTGTTATGTGTAGGAGCAAGGAAGCATGAATCAATTTACTCTCTTTACCCTGTCGGGGCCGTTGGTGGGTGTTATTGGCTGGTTTCTGAGCGTTCATTGGCTGCTGTGGCTAGGTGTCGTTCTTGCTACCATAAATCTGATCATGAATCTTGCCTCGGGCGCTATGAAGCTGCCAATTTTACCTGCCGTGTTCATGTTGGTTGCCGCTGTGCTTCTCAGTCCCTGGTATCTCGGCGTTGGCGTTGGTTTGCTTGTCTGGACAGTTCTGGAAGGTGCTGGTGAGCTGTTCAGACCAATAGCCATGGGTGAGAAATGAGAGGTCACATAACCAGCTGTTGTAGTTCGTTCCGGGCCTTCGGCCCTAAACCGGACGCCCATTTCGCTGCGCTACATGTGCGCCGCTAAACAAAAGCTACATGGACTCCCCCTGCGGTCAAGCAACGCCATTTGATTCCGAAGCGGTTTGAGACTGCAGCTCTACATTCGGCCTCTGTGTGGGCGCTTTTGCCCGGGCCAGGATGATGATGCGTGTGAGTTGGCGGTAGCCACCGTTTTGAGCACATGGAAGAAGCGTTGAGGCTGATTCGGGACCATGTGAAGGATTAATACCGGAAACAAGGCTGGATGAAAGGACTCATCACCGGACCCATAGGGGGAGTTAAAACCTAGATCCGCTATGCCTTGGCACACAAAGTCTGTCGGGCGGGGTGCACTTGCGTGCTCCGTTGTTATGGGAGGGAGCTGGCCATCGCCTATGGCTAAGGCCAATACTCAACGCTCCTGACGAACTTGGCCAAGGTCCATTTGCTGATTCAGGATGGCCTGGTGCTGAGGACGCTGAGCGCAGGGAACCGGCGAGACTTGCAGGAAGCGGTGGAAAACCGGCGTGGCCGGCACTCCACCACCGCCGCCAGCTAATTACCTATTGAGGATTAGTGCCGTGGTCGGTGACGCCCCTCTGGCAGGCTTCACCTGGAATGGGAGGCACCCCTTCAGCGGTTTAAGCAAGAAGTACGGGCTAAAGGGCTAAGCATCTGTGCTGCCTGGCTGCCCACCGCCTATCACAGGAATGAAGATGACCTCGCATACCACGGCGCGTTGATGGTGAGATTTGGTCAAACAGAATGTCGGCCGGTGACAGTAGCGCAGCGCGCTCGGAGGTTTAATATCCGTTAACCCGGCCGACATTATCTGTATTATTGCTGCTGTTTCTCGTTCTCCATAACTTCTTTAAAATCCGATTTCCGAATCAATCCATGTATGCCTTTGGTCCCATCAACAACCTGCGAAACTTCATAGTCCGTAGCAGCTGACAAATAGGCCAAGGCCGTCGCCCGATCCATCCCCAGCTCCTCATGCAAAAAGCGGATCGACTCACGCACCGCATCCTTCATGGCTTCGTCAAGGTCCTTATCTAGCCCAATGGGAACCCAGTGCGTAGGGGTTTCCCCAAATGGCTTTTCGAGGGATCCGGACGCGGAAGGTATTTGAGCATCTCCTTTTTTCAGCACAGTGAGGCGAAAGGTTGGGCGCAAGCTATGCTCTAACGCGGTCAGCGCAACCTCGCCGTCCCCTTGGGCCATATGTGGATCACCCGTGTAAAAGTTTGCTCCGTCTACTAACACAGGAAGATATATGGTGGATCCCACACCTAGATCGTTGATATCGATATTGCCACCATAGATATCAGGAGGAACGCTATGTACGGCGTCCTCTGTATCGGCGGCCACCCCCATAACGCCCATGAACGGTGCTGTTGGGAATACAACATCGGTACCCGCGTCTGTTTTCATGATGGCTTCCCAAGAACCATCATCAGCCTTTCGGATTGGCGTGAAAATAGAAACATTATGGTAGTCGCCGGGATTGTCGGCACTGGCATTTTCAGAAGGCTTCTCTGTTTCCGGAAACTCTCCCGGTAGAGCGCCCTTTCCGTGGCGGTTAGAGATAACACCATAGGGAACTCTTGGTGTAATAGAGAGAATTTCCACTTTCAGAACGTCGCCCTTCTTAGCTCCTTTCACGGCGATTGGACCAGTAACGATGTGAGGTCCATCTGCTTTAAAGTCATGTTTAATATCAGACCCAGGAATTTCAATTGCGTCCTTTAGGATCATATTCTCTGGCACACCCTTACTAGTGAAGTAAGCCACCGGGTCTCGTCCCTGATCTTCCAGAATACCCTCGTGGGACACGGTATCGATAGTAATTGTAGCTCCGGAAGGAATTTCTATAAGTGGCTTGTCACTACGGTTCGGCAGGTATCCCCACTTTATGGTGTCGGGGTTTGAAGGAACATAAAAAAGGCTTCCGTTCATTCCTGGCATTGTCAGCTTGGTCGGTTGGTCTGCCAGGGGCTGGAGAGGTAAGTCGGCTTCAGCCACTAACAAAGCATCAACAAAGTTCTCATTAGTGGGCTCCGCTTCGTCCTGCGAAAATGCTTGAGATGAAAGTGTCGCGCCAATGGCAACTGCCAGCAGCAAACGGTTCAGATTTAGCATTTGTTACTCCGAAGTTGCTTGCTATACAGCCCGATAATTTATTTAATTTCGAGCGGTTGGATATACAAAGCAAAATCAAGGCCATTCTTCGACGCGGGACAGATGGAAGGGTTGGCGCACTATGTCAGAGCTTTCTGCACCATCACAGGGATCATATCGCTCTAACTGCACCACTTTAGGGAAGAGAAATTAGCTTGGCTTGACCCTTCGGGACCATTCTCATAGGCGATCAGGATGTGCTCTAGAACACGGTTCGTCAACTCTGTCAGTACCGATAGCCAGAACTTCGCACCCTCGGTCTCGGCCAGCCAGAGGCCCAGCAACTCTTTCTGTCCCTCTATGTTGATTCCCAGAGGGCGTCACCTTAGAGGTGCGAACGATTCTTTTCGTCCCTTGCTGATTCCCGTGACGATTAGTGGTCTTCACTGGTTGGAGAGTAGGGGGCAATGTCTTCTTCGGAGCGTCCCGCGCGAGTACCGGAGGAGCTCGGGTACGCCGAAAATACTAAGAGGCATCTCGCCCCTGAGGATTCGGACTTGAAAGTGGAAATGGAGATTCGGGAAGCCGCCTTAACATGGCTGGCACCTAGTCCCCGACCTTTTCCTTTATGGACTCTAATCTCTTCCCATATAGCACTGGGCTTCTGTAGCGCATTCAACGACTTTATCGGTTTCATGTCGGGCGCTGGGGGCTAGTCGTCGTAATGAATGATGGAGAGCAGTCTGATTGGCACTTTAAGCAGCTCCTCCGGGCCGTGAGGAACTTCGCTATCGAATGATAGCGAATCACCGGGCCCCATTTCGTAGAGGTGATTGCCATGCCGATACAGTATTTCACCTTCCAGTATGTATATGAATTCAAGGCCCGGATGGGAAAACGTAGGAAAGACCTCAGCTGCATCGTCCATGATGATCAGAAAAGGTTCGTAGCTTTTCTGGCTGCCCCGGTGGTAGTTAAGTAGCTGGTAGGTATGTCCCTTCTCAGTTCCCCTTCGAACCACCTCCATGCCTTGCCCGGCCTTGGTTAGCTGGGCGCCACCGTCAGGCCGGTCATAATCACTGAATAACTGCGAAATCGGCAGACTGATTGCGTCGCAAAGCCTGCTGAGCGTCTCGAGGCTGGTCGATACCTGGGCGTTCTCGATCTTGCTGACCATGCCCTGGCTTAGCTCTGCAATACGAGCTACGTCGGTGATCTTCAGGCCCTGCTCCTGTCGCTTTCGCTTTACCCGCATACCGATGTACTGCTCAAGTTTCAGGCGAGGATTGTGGTTTTCACGGCTGAAGCTGATTTTTCCCTCTTCCAGGGCTTCAATGTGTCGCGATGCAGGGCTATCAGTGGGCATAGGGCTCTCCTCGATCCAGCATAGTCTAACCGCATTATTCCTGTTCGGAAAACATCTTTCTCAATACCCGCCGTGTGCGATCTGTAGCGGCTACTCTCAGCGTCCCGTTGCAGAGTTTTGATCCTTATTGGTGCGGCCTGGCATCAATTTGGTGCGACTTTGGGCGGTTTTTGTTGCGGCTACCTTCTTTCATCATATATTCCTGTGGGTAAATATATATTCATTAAAGTACGGTTTTCAGGAGCTTACGAAACAAAGGGAACTTAATTCTGCTGCCGAGTTCATTTTGGCAAGTCTTGTGCTTTACCAAAGGGAAACTAAATTTCTTGTTAGAGAAAAAGGCAGGGGAATGGTACTTAATCCTGAAAACACACGTCGCTACAAACTCTCGATATCCTGTCCCGATACCGTGGGTATTGTGGCAGCGGTTTCACAGTTCATTGCCAATCACAAAGGCTGGATCATTGAGGCTCACCAGTTCGCCGATGCAGAGTCCTGTCTGTTTTTCATGCGTTACGAGGTGGTAGCTGATTCGCTTCCGTTCGGCCTGGAGGAATTCCGGGCAAAGTTCAACGACCTGGCGGAACGGTTTTCTATGAATTGGGACATCACGGATTCCGCGCAGAGAAAACGGGTCGTGGTCATGGTCTCCAAAGAGTCGCACTGTCTCTCCGACCTGCTTTACCGGTGGCGTGCCGGGGAGCTGGATTGCGATATCCCCTGTGTCATTTCAAACCACGAGACCCTGCGCTCTTTTGTTGAGTGGCACGGTATACCGTTTATCCACGTTCCCGTCGATAAAGCCGACAAAAAACCACATTTTCAGGCGGTTCAGGAGCAAATTGCGTCTGTCGAGGCCGACGCCATCGTACTAGCCAAGTACATGCAGATCATTCCCGAAACCCTGTGCGAAAAGTATCCGGGCCGCATCATCAACATCCACCACAGTTTCTTGCCGTCCTTTATCGGGGCGCGCCCCTATCACCAGGCAGCAGAACGCGGTGTGAAACAGATCGGAGCCACCTGCCATTACGTGACACCGGACCTTGATGCCGGACCCATCATCGAGCAGGACGTGCTTCGAGTTACCCACCATAACACCACCAAAGACATGGTCCGTTTGGGCAAGGATGTGGAAAAAGCGGTTCTTGCTAGGGGACTGCGTTATCACATCGAAGACCGCGTCCTGGTGAACGGCAACAAGACCGTTGTATTCGCCTGAAACCGGAAGGGAGAGAGTAATGTCCTGGAAACTACTGAAATACGGGTTCAAGCGTTCGCACGACGAACCGCGTTTCTTCCCGGAGCCCAAGGAACTGAAGTCGCACTATGACGTCGTCATTATCGGCGGTGGTGGTCACGGTATGGCGTGTGCCTACTATCTGGCAAAAGAGCACGGCATTACCAATGTGGCTGTTCTGGAGCAAGGCTACATCGGTGGCGGCAATACCGGTCGCAACACCACGATTGTGCGCTCCAACTACCTGACTCCGGAAGGCGTCAAGTTCTACGACACCAGTGTGAAGTTGTTCGAGGATCTTTCCGACGAGTTTGATCTCAACATTTTCTACTCCACACGGGGGCACTTCACTCTGGCACACACCGACAGCGCAATGCGAACCATGCGTTGGCGGGCTGAGGTCAACAAGCATTATGGCATCGACAGTGAGGTAGTCGGTCGCGATGAAATCGGCAAGGCCGTGCCTTATATGGATTTGGAATGTGCCGGTCATACTCCGGTAATGGGGGCACTCTACCACGCGCCCGGATCGGTGGCTCGGCACGACGCGGTGGCCTGGGGCTATGCCCGTGGTGCCTATAACCGTGGCGTCGAGATTCATCAGAGAACCCGTGTCACCGATATTCGTACCCGTGACGGACGGGTGATAGGTGTTGATACAGATCGGGGTGCCATCAGTTGTGGCAAGGTTATCTCTATGGTGGCCGGCTCCACCCCACGCATTACTGAAATGCTGAACCTGCCGACGCCCATCGAGATCTTCCCTCTGCAGGCGTGCGTGTCCGAGCCGGTCAAGCCGTTTATGGACACCATTGTCGTCTCCGGAAGTCTGCATGTGTATGTCAGTCAGTCGTCACGGGGCGAGATGGTGATGGGCGCCTCCGTGGATCCCTCCGTGCTCCACTCCACACGCTCCTCCTTTGATTTTGTCGAGGGTCTGGCTGACCAGATGGTGGACCTGTTCCCGTTCATGAGCCGCCTGAAAGTCATGAGGCAGTGGGCGGGCATGAGCGATATGACCCCGGATTTTGCTCCCATTATGGGTAAAACTCCCATCGAAGGGTTCTATCTGGATGCCGGTTGGGGCACCTGGGGCTTCAAGGCGACGCCGGTTAGCGGCAAGACCATGGCCTGGACCGCGGCCAATGACCAGACCCACGAACTGATCGAACCATTCCGCTACAGCCGCTTCGCCGACTTCGATCTGGTCGGAGAGAAAGGCGCTGCATCGGTCGGACATTGAGGAGTCGAAAAATGAAATTACTGGATTGTCCACTGATCGGTCGTCGTCCCATCAGTGAATTCGATTACGTCGGAGAGGTGCGCAAGCCGCCGGTGGACTGCGATACCGAAACCTGGGCAGGTTTTGTGTTCAACCGCCAGGGCGCACCCAGTGTCCTGCGTGAGCGCTGGTATCACCGGCCAACCGGTTACTGGTTCATCCTTGACCGAGACACGCTGACCGATGAGGTGAAAGCGATCGTCGATGCCCGGGAGGTGCGTTATGACATACCGGCTTGATCAACAACCCCTGGAATGGATCGATCGCGGCAGAACAGTGACCTTCAGTTTCGAAGGGAAGAGCCTGTCCGGTTTTGCCGGGGATAGCATTAGTTCGGCGCTGATGGCCTCCGGCCACTCATTGCTGGGGCGTAGTTTCAAATACCATCGTCCTCGCGGCGCCCTGACGCTGGCGAATCATGACGTGAACGCTCTGTTTCAGAGTGCGCACGCCACCAATATCCGCGGCGATGTCGAGCCTTTGACCGAAGGGATTGAGCTTAAGGCCTGTAACGTTAATGGCTCGCTGGCGAATGATCGGGATCGTTTCATCGGTTTGTTCGCCCGCTTTATGCCGGTGGGTTTCTACTACAAAGCCTTTCACCGACCGAAGAAGCTGTTTCCCTTCTGGGAGCGCAAGATCCGGGAAAAAGCCGGTCTAGGCCGGGTCAATACTGACTGGACCGAGCAGCGCACACCCAAGCGCTACGATTTCTGTGAGTTGCTAGTTGTCGGAGCCGGCGCCAGCGGCATGCAAGCTGCGCTGACAGCGGCAGAGGCCGGGGCGGACGTAGTGCTGGTCGATGAGAACCCGCATATTGGCGGCAGCCTTGATTACCAGCTGGCCAATGAACCAGCGGCGACCGGGGTAAGAGCCGCCCTGAAGGATAAGGTGCGGAACCATGCCAACATCCGTCTGTTTGAACAGCACTATGCTGCTGGCTGGTACACAGATCACTACATTCCCCTGGTTGGCCCGAAGGGTATTACCAAATTGCGTGCAGAGGGAATGATCTGTGCCACTGGGGTCATGGAGCAGACAGCTGTGTTCCGGAACAACGACCTGCCGGGCGTAATGATGGCTTCTGCTGCCCAGCGTTTGATTTCCCGCTACGCGGTCAGTCCGGGCCACCGGGCCGTCGTACTCTGTGCCAATGACGAAGGCTACCGTGCCGCCCTGGATTTGATGGAGGCCGGCATTGAATTGGCTGCAGTGGTGGATCTTGAATCAACACCTCAGCGTGGCTCCTGGGCGCAGCAGGTTACTGATAAGGGGGTTCCTGTCTACCGCGGATGCGGGATCTACGCCGCTCAGGGAAGTCGGCACCTTCAATCTGTCCAGGTGGCTGCATTTAATGGCAAGGACTGTGATCCGTCCGAGCTAACGGCCATCGATTGTGATCTTTTGCTGATGAGCGTGGGCTGGGCCCCGGCTTCCCAACTGCTTTACCAGGCTAAGGGCAAACTGGGTTATGACGACACCCTGCAGCAGATCCTGCCCCGAGAACTGCCCGCTGGCATCCATGCCTGTGGGCGTGTGAACGGAGCTTTCACCCTAGAGCAACGCCTGGCCGATGGTAAACGCGCCGCCCGGGCCGCGCTGGCTGAGCTGAGGGGTGAGCTCCATGCCGAAAGCCAGACGCTACACCGGGATCGGCAGGCCCATAGCCACCCGTGGCCCATCGTCTCTCATCCGGCGGGCAAGAATTTTGTCGATATGGATGAAGACCTCCAGTTAAAGGACCTTGTTAATGCCGCTAAAGAGGGCTTCGACAACATTGAGCTGATTAAGCGCTTTTCGACCATCGGCATGGGTCCAAGCCAGGGCAAGCATTCGAACATGAATGGTATCCGCATCCTCGCTGCGATTCGGGGCCAGTCGATCGACAAAACCGGCTCGACCACTGCCCGGCCCATGTTCCACCCGGTACCAGTCAGCGCCCTGGCCGGCCGGCGCTTCCGCCCGGAACGACGTACCCCAATGCAGGAATGGCACGAGGCCCATGGCGCCCGGATGATGGAAGCCGGGCACTGGCAGCGGCCGGAATACTACGGCCAGCCGGAAGAACGCGAACAGGCCATTCTGCGTGAAGCTCAGGCAGTGCGCAGCGGTCTGGGGCTGATCGATGTCTCCACCCTGGGCAAGATCGAGGTTCTGGGACCGGATGCCTCGAGGCTCCTGGATGCGGTTTACACCATGAAAATGTCCACCATCAGGCAGGGCATGACACGTTATGCCCTGCTGGTGGATGACAGTGGCGTGATCATCGATGACGGTATTGCCGCCCGACTTGGTGAAGACCGCTTTTATGTGTCCGCCACCACCAGTCATGCGGCAGCGACCTTCCGCATTCTGTCTCAGACGGTGATGGATCTGGGACTGGACGTGCGCCTGGTGAACCTGACCGACTCCCTGGCGGCGATGAATCTTGCCGGACCTTTGTCGCGCGAACTTCTTAAGACGCTGACGGATGTGGATCTGAGCGAAGAGAGCTTCCCCTATCTGGGCATCCGCGAGGGCACAATGTGTGGCGCAAAAGTGCGGCTGATCCGTGTCGGTTTTGTTGGCGAACTGGGCTACGAGATCCACGCGCCTGCCCACAAAGCCATGGAAATCTGGCATACGCTGATGCGTGCCGGTGCCCGGTACAACATCCGTCCGTTTGGCGTCGAAGCCCAGCGCGTTCTGCGGCTGGAGAAGGGCCATGTCATTGTCGGCCAGGATACCGACGGTCTGACCAACCCGTTTGAGGCCAACATGCCCTGGGCCGTCCCCCTCAAGAGCAAATCCTGGTTTACCGGCAAACCTTCCCTAGCCTTGCTGAAAGAACGCTGCCAACGCCGGCTGACAGGATTTATGTTGCCCCAGGGCTATAGCGGCGAGCGGATCAAGGAATGCCACCTGGTGATTAAGGACGGTGACATCGCAGGCCGGGTGACCAGCATTGCCTATAGTCCGGCGCTTGGCCGCTACATCGGCCTGGCCATGTTGGACCTGCCGCTGGCAAACGAGGCAAAAACCCTTCATGTGCGGGTGGACAGCGGCAGCCTCGTTGCTATGTCTCCCTGCAAAACGCCTTTCTACGATGCTGACGGCAAGCGCCAGACGGCGGATCTGACGGAGGTGGCCTGATGACTGCGTTGACTGTGACTCTAAGGAATGACCTGCAGGGCTATCTGCTGACGGGGCCCGGCAGCGGAGAGGCGCTGGGTGCTGCCAGCCTGCCACAGCCTGAACAACGACTGTCGGCCATGGAGCAGGCCGGCGCACTTGTCGCCCGGACCGGAACCGATGAGTTCATGGTGTTTCTGCCTGAGGGACACCCGCTCCCGGTGCACAACTGGTGTTTCAGACGCGCTGATCGTGTGTTGGCGGTCCGCGGCGACAACTGGCATGAACTCATGGCCCGCGTCTGTCAATTCGATTTCCGTACTTTTGAACCGGGGGGCTGGCTAATGGCTTCCGTCGCCGGGGTGAACTGCTGGCTCTACCGGACAAAGAATGATGACACATTACTGGTGGGCGTTGGTGATGGCTTCCACCGCTACCTTGAAACTCTGTTCAATGAACTGGCTTGTGAACTACAGGATTCGAATACCCACGAAGGAGGAGCGTCATGACGCCCGCAAATATTAACCAATTTATCGATGATAACCAGATCAAGTATATCCTCGCACAATTCGTCGACATTCACGGCGTGGCCAAAACCAAGTCGGTTCCGGCTAGCTGCCTAAACAGTATTGTCGAGAGCGGCGCCGGTTTTGCCGGTTTCGCGGTCTGGGGGCTGGGCATGAAGCCGCACGGCCCGGATTTTATGGCGCGTGGCGATCTGGGGACTCTCAGTGCCGTGCCCTGGCAGCCAGGTTATGCGCGCATCGCCTGCGATGGTTATGTCAACGATAAACCGCACCCCTATTGTTCCCGGGTTGTTCTGAAACGCCAACTTGAGCTGTTCAAGGAGCGTAACTGGACGCTGAACACCGGCCTGGAACCCGAGTTCTCACTTTTCAACCGTGAAGGGGACGACTCTCTGACACCGGTGGACGAGAGTGATGTGCTCGACAAGCCTTGCTACGACTACAAGGGGCTGTCCCGCTCCCGGGAATTTCTGGAGCAGTTGGTTGAGTCCCTGCAAGCTGTGGATTTCGATGTTTATCAGATTGATCACGAAGACGCGAATGGTCAGTTCGAGATTAATTACACCTACAGTGATGCATTGACCTCGGCCGACCGCTTCACATTTGTGCGGATGGCGGCAGGTGAGATTGCAAATAAGCTGGGCATGGTGTGTTCATTTATGCCCAAGCCAGCGTCTGATCGCACCGGCAATGGCATGCATTTCCACCTTTCCGTAACTGATGAGGCGGGAAAGAATCTGTTCCACGACCCGAGCGATCCGAATGGTATGGGGCTTTCCAAAATGGCCTACCACTTCACTGCCGGAATTATCGAGCACGCCAGAGCTATCTGTGCCTTCGCCGCACCAACCGTGAACTCCTACAAGCGCCTGGTCGTGGGCGGCAATGCCTCCGGCGCGACTTGGGCTCCTGCTTACATCTGCTATGGCGACAACAACCGCTCAGCCATGGTGAGAGTGCCCTATGGCCGACTGGAGTTCCGTCTGCCGGATTCTGGCTGTAACCCGTACCTGATGCACGCGGCACTGATCGCCGCGGGTATGGACGGTGTCGAGCGTGAACTGGATCCCGGTGAACCGATGAATGTGAATCTCTATGACCTGTCGCTGGAGGAAATCAAGGCCAGGGGCGTTGGCATCCTGCCGCAGAGCCTGAATGAAGCTCTCGATGCGCTTGAAGCAGACACTTTGTTTACCGAAATGATGGGGCAGGAGATCGTCTCTGAATTCCTCGCTGTTAAGCGAGAGGAGTGGACGGAATACAGCCGTCACGTCTCGGATTGGGAAGTTAAGCATTACGCCGAATTTTTCTGATTCTGCGGATCAACGAAAACAACGCTTTATTGCCGGAAAGCCGGTATGAGGTCCGAATTATGTGTGGAATTGTAGGTCTTTACCTGAAAAACCCGTCCCTGGAAAGCCGGCTGGGTGAGCTGTTTGAGCCAATGCTCATTGCGATGACCGATCGCGGTCCCGACAGTGCCGGTTTCGCCATTTATGGCGATGAAGTTCCCGAAGGAGAAACCAAAGTGACGCTTCGTCACCCGGAAGACGATTATGACTGGGAGTCACTTGCGGGTGCCATGGCCGAGGGCCTGGTTACCGAGATCTCCTGGTTCCGTAACGCCAATGCGGCTGTTTTCAAGATTCGCGCGGGTGAGGAGCAGGTCAGGGCATGGCTGCAGGAGAGCGCGCCGGATGCCCTGGTGCTGAGCATCGGCCGCTCAATTGAGATTCTCAAGGAGGTTGGCTTGCCAGAAAAGATTGCGGGCAAGTTCAAACTGAGCGAAATGAAAGGCAGTCATATCATTGGCCACACTCGGATGGCCACTGAATCGGCGGTCACCATGGAGGGGAGCCACCCGTTCACCACGGGTATGGATCTTTGCCTAGTGCATAACGGCTCACTATCCAATCACAACCGCCTGCGTGAAGTGCTGCGCCGTGAGGGCATCCGGTTTGAGACCGAGAATGATTCCGAGGTGGCCGCAGGCTATCTCGCATGGCGGCTGGAACAGGGTGACTCCCTCAAACAGGCACTTGAGCACGCCCTGGAAGATCTGGACGGTTTCTTTACGTTCACAATTGGCACACGCAATGGCTTTGCTGTAATGCGTGACCCTATTGCCTGCAAACCCGCAGTGCTGGCTGAAACCGATGACTATGTTGCCATGGCCTCTGAATACCAGGCGCTGGCCGGCCTGCCGGGAATTGAACACGCTACTGTCTGGGAGCCAGAACCGGCAACTTTTTATATTTGGGAGCGGGACGCCTGAGGAGCCAGCCAATGAAAACCTTCGATCTAACTCAAAATACTGTCCGTGAACTAAATCAGGCCCTGCACGATCAGTCGGGAGAATGCATGGAACGGGAATTTGACGTGTTCAGCCCTCATGGCCAACACAACATCGCCTGTGGTCTCGACCAGAACCTGTCAGTCAATATCATGGGCCATGCCGGCTACTTCTGTGCGGGCATGAACAAGAAGGCCACTGTTACGGTGCATGGCAATGCCGGTCAAGGTGTCGCCGAGAATATGATGTCCGGCATGGTCCGGATCAAAGGAGATGCATCCCAGGCCGCAGGCGCCACAGCCCACGGTGGCCTTCTGGTCATCGAGGGCAACGCTGGTGCTCGTTGCGGGATCTCAATGAAAGGTGTGGATATCGTTGTCAAGGGCAACGTTGGTCACATGAGCTGCTTTATGGGACAGGCGGGAAATCTCGTGGTTTGCGGCGATGCCGGCGAGGCATTGGGCGACTCGCTCTACGAGGTTCATATCTACGTTAAAGGTCATGTGAAATCGCTCGGTGCGGATTGCGTAGAGAAGGAAATGCGTCCCGAACACATCGAGGAGCTGGGCAACTTGCTGAGCCGGGCCGGTATCGACGAGGACCCCGCACGGTTCAAGCGATACGGCTCGGCCCGGCAGTTGTACAACTTCAAGGTCGACAACGCTTCCGCGTACTGAGAATGATTGCTAGAGGATTGAATCATGAGCAACGAACTGAACGAACACACAGGGCTGCGGGAGTCCGCGACCTTCGATCGCTCCACCATGGCGGAAATCCGCCGCGCGGCGGAAACGGGCATCTACGATATTCGCGGCTTTGGGGCCAAGCGTAAACTGCCGCATTTTGATGACCTTCTGTTCCTCGGCGCCAGCATGTCGCGCTATCCGCTGGAAGGCTACCGGGAGAAGTGCAATACCTCGGTGACTTTGGGCAACCGCTTTGCCAAGAAGCCGATCAAACTGGACATTCCCATCACCATTGCCGGTATGAGCTTCGGCGCGTTGTCTGCCAATGCCAAGGAAGCATTGGGGCGTGGCGCTTCGGAGGTGGGGACATCAACCACCACCGGCGATGGCGGTATGACGGCAGAGGAGCGGGGTCAGTCGAAGAAGCTGATATATCAGTATCTACCCTCCCGCTACGGTATGAACCCGGACGACCTCCGCAAGGCGGATGCTATTGAGGTGGTGCTGGGACAGGGCGCAAAACCCGGCGGCGGCGGTATGCTGCTGGGCCAGAAGATCAGTGATCGTGTGGCCCAGATGCGGACATTGCCCAAGGGGATTGATCAGCGCTCAGCCTGTCGTCATCCGGACTGGACAGGGCCGGATGACCTTGCCATCAAGATCCAGGAACTGAGGGAGATCACCGACTGGCAGGTGCCTATCTATATCAAGGTTGGGGCTACCCGTACATATTACGATGTCAAACTCGCAGTAAAAGCCGGCGCTGATGTTGTGGTGATTGATGGCATGCAGGGCGGAACCGCAGCGACCCAGGAGGTATTTATCGAGCACGTGGGTATTCCGACGCTGGCGGCGATTCCCCAGGCGGTGCAGGCACTTCAGGAAATGGGGATGCACCGAAAGGTGCAGTTGATTGTCTCCGGCGGTATTCGTAACGGTGCCGATGTGGCGAAGTGTATGGCACTGGGTGCCGATGCTGTTGCGATCGGCACCGCCGCCCTGATTGCCCTGGGCTGCAACCATCCCCGTTACGACGAAGAGTTCCGGAAGATTGGCTCCGCGGCGGGTTTCTACGATGATTACCAAGAAGGTCGTGATCCGGCCGGTATTTCCACCCAGGATCCGGAACTCAGCAAGCGCCTTGATCCGGTTGAGGCCGGGCACAGGCTGGCCAACTACCTTCGAGTTCTGACTCTGGAGGCCCAAACCCTTGCACGGGCCTGTGGCAAGAATGATCTGAGAAACCTCGAGCCCGAAGACCTGGTTGCGCTGACGGTTGAATCCGCGGCAATGGCGAGAGTGCCTTTGGCCGGAACTTGTTGGATTCCTGGTCAGAGCTTCTAGAACGAGGGAGATCAAAGTGCATACAGCCACAATCATCAACGGTAAAGAAGTCGCGTCGCAGTTGCGCCGCGACATTGCAGGGATGGCGCGTGCGCGTGCCGAGCAGGGCCTGATGCGTCCTGGCCTGGCTGTCATTTTGGTGGGCGAGGACGCTGCTTCGGAAGTTTACGTGCACAGTAAGATCAAGGCGTGTGAGGAGGCGGGGTTTCTGTCCCGCAGCTTCCGCCTGGCGGCTGATACCAGCCAGCAGGTGCTATTGGCTCTGATCGACGAGCTTAATGAGGATCCACAGATTCATGGGATCCTCGTGCAATTACCATTGCCGGATCATATGCGTGTGCCTGAGGTGGTTGAACGGATCGTTCCCGCCAAGGACGTGGATGGCTTTCACCCATATAATCTGGGCCGCCTGGCGGCTAAATCCCCGATCCTGCGGCCCTGCACGCCATACGGCTGCATGCGCCTGCTGGACGCCTACGGTATCAGTCCGATGGGCAAAAACGCCGTAGTCGTCGGGGCCTCCAATATTGTTGGTCGCCCGGCAGCACTGGAGCTGCTTTTGCGTGGAGCCACCGTGACAGTTTGCCACGTGAAAACACGGGATCTTCAGGCTGAACTGGCGCGTGCTGATATTGTGCTTGTCGCTATCGGAAGTCCCGGATTTATCAAGGCGGAGTGGCTCAAACCAGGGTCGACGGTAATTGATATCGGTATTAACAGGTTGGAGTCAGGCAAACTTGTCGGTGACGTGGATTTTGAGTCCGCGCGCAACAAGGTGGCTGCGATCACACCGGTGCCCGGCGGTGTTGGACCGATGACCATTGCCTGCCTGTTGCAGAACACTCTGGAGGCCTGTGAGGCTCTGGATGTCGCGCAAGCGTCCTGATCCGTCAAATCCAGCTTGCCCGCAAAAACCCGGTATTGCCGGGTTTTTGCGCATCTGGCACTACGAAAGGCCGCGCATGCACGGCCATAGTGCGCTCGATATCCAAAGCTTCTACATATTTAAATAAAAACAAGGGGTTATAAATTAGGCCCATATTTTGCTTTTTCTCATTGGGAAATAAATATTCCTTTAGGTGTGAGGGTTCACCTTGCGTGGAGCCAACAATTGAGACCAAAGCGACAGAGAGACTAATCATGGAAACTTTAGGGCTGGAACTCGGGTATGCACTCGATACCTTCTATTTCCTGGTATGTGCGGCACTGGTTATGTGGATGGCAGCTGGATTTGCCATGCTGGAAGCCGGGCTTGTCAGGGGCAAAAACACGGTTGAGATACTCAACAAGAATGCGCTGCTCTATGGCGTGGCCTGTGTGGCCTATCTGGTTGTCGGGTATAACATCATGTATCCGGGTGATCCCGTGAATTCCGTAATCCCCGGACTGGATTTCCTGCTAGGCCCCGATAACGCAACGGACGATGTGGTCGCCGGTGGTGAGGGTGCCCCCTACTATTCAAGCATGTCTGACTTCATGTTCCAGGTTGTGTTCGCAGCTGCCACTATGTCGATCGTTTCGGGCGCGGTTGCCGAGCGCATGCGACTCTGGCCGTTCCTGGCATTTGCCGTTGTTATGGTATCTGTTATCTACCCGGTTGAAGGTTACTGGAAATGGGGTGGCGGTTTCCTTGATCAGCTGGGCTTCCAGGATTTTGCCGGCTCTGTGGTGGTCCATATGGCCGGTGCATCCGCTGCTCTGGCGGCCGTTATTCTCGTTGGCCCGCGGAAGGGAAAGTTCGGCCCAAATGGTGAAGTGTATGCGATTCCAGGTGCGAACCTGCCGATGGCGACTCTAGGAATGTTCATCCTTTGGATGGGGTGGTTTGGCTTTAATGGTGGGTCTGAACTGAAAATCGCGAACGTAGAAGAGGCGAACGCGGTGGCGAAAGTATTTGTAAATACAAATGCCGCAGCCGCTGGCGGGATGATTGTAGCAGCACTGATTGCCCGTCTGCGTTTTGGAAAGACCGATCTGACAATGACCATCAACGGTGCGCTGGCGGGCCTGGTGGCCATCACAGCGGAACCGCTCCTGCCATCGGCTGGTGCAGCGACTCTGATCGGCGCAGTGGGCGGTGCGGTTGTGGTGTTCTCGGTTCTGCTGCTGGATCGCTTGAGGCTGGATGACCCTGTGGGCGCCATATCAGTGCACGGGGCTGCGGGTATCTGGGGTATTTTTGCCGTGCTGTTCACGAATCCTGCCGCCACCTTTACCGGACAGCTGATCGGTACCGTTGTAACGTTTGCCTGGATGTTCCTAGCAAGCTTCATCGTGCTTTATGTGATCAAGAAGACGATCGGTCTGCGCGTCAGTGATGAAGAGGAGCATTCCGGGATGGATGTCTTCGAGTGTGGCATGGCTGCCTATCCGGAGTTTATGGTGACGTCATTATCGGATCTTGGCTCGCCTTCTAGCGGGAAAGCTGTCAAGGCTTCTGCACAAAATGCCCAAGGCCATTTGGCTGCTTCTGGCAATCCGATCAGTAGTTGATTGTTGAAAGAAGGGTGAGGTTTAAACAACTTTGCCCTTCTGCATCTAACGGGGTTATTGCCCTCGATACGGGGGAATAGAACTTTAAAATGCTCTCCGGGATAAGTTGACCGATTGCACCTGACTATCGGGTGAACGCCATTTTTGAGTCGCTATGTGCGGGTGCAAGTCACATTTCTGAATGTTCGCTTTGCGACCAGGCTGGCCAGCAGAAAACCAGCATTGGACTCGATTCTTCCGTTTATGCCACTCACTCAATGAGACGGAGCAAGGCAACATTGATCTACAAGAAGACCAAAAATCTTCGAGCAATTTACGTCGGCATTTCTGGCCACTTCATTTTAGTAATAGGTCTGTAACTCATTCTCTTACGGGCCTATTGAGATTTAAGGCCCGCCTCAGTGAGCGCCGCCGCAATGCCGTCAGCCATCTTGCGATAGCCCCGGGCGTTGGGGTGAATCCGGTCGGACCGCAGGCCCTCGTCAGAAAGTACCTCGGAGAAAATATCGTCGATCAGCAGGATGCGCTCTTCTTCGGCCAGTTCCTCATAGATGGGCGAGTCTGAGAGGCTGCCCACACTGGCACCGAACACGGAGAATTCGGGTACCGCTACCAGTACAGGCACGGCTCCGGTGCCGTGGGTAACGCTGTCCCCGAATGCCAGTACCACCGAGTCCTGCGCAAGAGGTTGATAGCGAGGCGGCGAATCGCCGCAGGCGGTGAGTAGTAGCGACAACACGAGGAGCATCAATAAACGCAATCGCGCTGCTCCTCCCGCCATGGCATGCTGAGTATTCACAGGTGAACTCCCGTCCGGATCATGTCTGCTTCACCATAGGCTTGCGCCTGAACGGACGCAACTGCTCAAGCCCGTCCCTATGCCACTCCGGTTATTGTGACTTTCTACTTCACCGGCCAAACACTGATTGTGTTGGGGTTGGTAAGGTTAAAGGAGACGAATTGCGGATAGGCAACGCCCTTTAGCATCCTTACTATGGTTTCCATGATGACCGTCTGATCGGGGAAGCCATCCTTGCAGTATCACTTGCGTTCCATCTTTGCCTACCTTGCGCTGCTTGCCGCCGTGCTATCGCTGGTGCCCGGTATGGCGCTGGCGGGTGCCGTGGCGGTCAGTCTGGCGGTGTTGCTGGGCTGGCGGGATATGCGTCGGGTTCCGCGGGCAGTGTTTGCGGTGGCGGTACTGATGCTGGTGTTTGCCCTGGGCCATGACCCGGCGCTGGTGATGACCGGAGCGGAAAACATGACCCGGCTGGCGGGCCTGGTGCTGGCGGTGATGCTGCTCTCCAATGTGTTGGGGCGCACCCGGGATCTGCAGCGGATTTCCGCCAGTCTGTTCGGCGGCAGGCCGCTGACCCGTTACCTCAGTCTGGCTTATGGCACCTCGCTGGTGTCGGTGCCGCTGAATTTCGGCTCGGTGGCGGTGGTGGGCAGCCTGGTGGCCGAGCGGCTGAGACGTAATGGCGATGCTCCGGCAACCCGCAACGCCACCCGCGCGGTGCTTCGGGGCTTCGGGGTGGCACCCATCTTCTCGCCACTGTCGATTTCGGTGGTACTGACCCTGACGTTGCTGCCCGGTCTGGGCATTGTGACCCTGCTCTCCCTGGCGATACCTTTCTCGTTCCTGCTGGTACTGGCCGGCCTGCGCTGGCGGGAGCCGGAGCCCCCGCAGGAATTGCCTGCCGCGGAACAACGGGCCGGGGTTGCCAGCTGGCTTCGCTTTACCGGCATGATTCTGTTGGTTTGTGTCGGGGTTTTCTGGCTCAGTGACCGCTACCAGCTCAGCTATGCCCATGCGGTGGCGTTAAGCTGTCTGGGTGCAGTGCTGGTTTACCGGCTGACGGGACTGCTGCGCGGTGAGCGTCATCCGGTATCCAGTATGGCCCATGTCAGTAATGAGCTGGCGATTGTGGGTGGTTCTGCGTTTATCGGTGCGGTCATCAGCGGACTGGTGCTGGGGCAGATGAACGGTGATCCCGAGCTGCCGGTCTGGCTCTGGGCACTGCTGGCGGCCTGCGTGCCTTGGCTGTTCTTCGTGGCGGGCCTGGGCGGCATGAACCCGATTGTGGTCGGTACCCTGGTGGGTGGCATCCTGGGCTCTGTATGGCCCGGAGGGGCGGAGATCGGCCTGGGCATTGCCATGGTCACCGGCTGGGGTATTGCCGCCTTCGGCACACCCTTTGCGGCCAATGCCCTGATCATGGAACGGCTGACCGGTTACCGGGCGCGGGATGCCTCCTTCCGCTGGAGTCTGCCGTTATCCCTGTGCGGCCTTGGCACAGCCAGCCTGCTGGGCTTCAGTCTCACCTTCTGGCTCGCCTGATTTTCTTCCCGGTCAGTTCCGCTCTATGTGTTCCAGGCCTCTTGCCAGGCTGGCGCGTGAGAGCTCTCCCATATGGCTGTCCACCAGTTGCCCCTGTGCGTTATAGAACAGGGTGGTGGGCAGGCCCTGGCTGCCGGTTGCCCGGCCGAAGCCGCCCTTGCGGTCACTGAGTACATTCTCCAGTTGCAGGTCCTGTTCCCGCAGGAAGCGTTCGATGGTTTCCGGGTGCTCGCCCTGATTGGCAAACAAAAAATTGATACCCGGATAACGTTGCTGCGCTTCTTCCAGCACCGGCATCTCGCGGATGCAGGGTGGGCACCAGGTGGCCCAGAGATTCACCACCGTGGGCCGGTCGCCGGCCAGGGCGGTGAGATCTACCGGCTGCTGGTTCAGGTCAGTCACGGCAACCTCGGGCAGGCCCTGGTTTTGCTGGTTGATCAGGGCGATGATTCCCGAGGTGCTGCCCCAGGTAATCAACCCGGCGGCGACGGCAAAGCCCAGTGTCCGGCGCATCGCAGTGCGTTTCCACATCAGGTAGCCGGTGAACGCCAGCGCGGCAACCAGGCCGGTCACCATGTCGAAACCGCCATCGCGGATATCAATCATGCCCAGCCAGTCGCCCTGGTATTCGCCGAAGTAGCGCACCACAAAACCGATCCGGGCACTGACCATGGCCACCAGGAAGATGTCTGCCAGGGTGCCGGCCACCGGGTTTTTCTCTTTACGGCCGGTGACGGCACCCACACACAGGGCAACCACAAAGGCGAGAATCAGGAGCAGGTGCCCGATGGAAAGACTCAAAGGGCCAACGCCTACGCTGAGCATGATATCTCCGTTAATCAGTGGGTTTTATCGGCATACGGCGGCTAATGACCGGAGCCAGTGACAGGAGTTCCCTGCTTCCGGAAATAATGAGAGCCTGCTAATGAAACCACCTATAGCTATTTGCGGGGTGCTCTGTTACTGTGCCTGCATCCTGCCTCTAAGGATTCCCGCAGTTTCTGGCCCCCGGCCGCTTTGCGAACCATCCATACGACCCGTCAGAGGACGTCACCCTGCCAACTGCAGGTGACCGTAGTCGTCATTTTTCCATGAATCATCATGGTATCTGCCCGCATTCACCCATTGATGGTGCTCGTTGAGGCAGAATTATAAGAGTAGATCCTATATGAGTTTTTCTTCCCTCGGTTTGTCCGAGCAGCTGGTCCGTGCCACCGCCGATCAGGGTTATGAAACCCCGTCCCCCATCCAGCAGCAGGCCATTCCTGCGGTATTGTCCGGTAAGGACGTGATGGCTGCGGCCCAGACCGGAACCGGCAAGACCGCCGGCTTTACCCTGCCGATTCTGCAGCGCCTTGCAGAAAATCCGCGCAATGGTAAAGGCCCCCGTGTGCTGATTCTGGCACCGACCCGGGAGCTGGCAGCGCAGGTTCATGACAGTGTGAACCTTTACAGCAAATATGTTCCCACCAAGGCCGCCGTGGTTTTTGGTGGTGTGAAGATCAATCCGCAGATGATGAAGCTGCGCAAGGGCGTGGATGTGCTGGTGGCGACACCGGGCCGTCTGATGGACCTGTACCAGCAGAACGCCGTGCGTTTCAACGAGGTGGAAACCCTGGTACTGGATGAAGCCGACCGCATGCTGGACATGGGCTTTATCCGCGACATCCGCAAGATTCTTGCGCTGCTGCCGGCCAAGCGCCAGAACCTGTTGTTCTCCGCTACCTTCTCCGGCGAGATCCGCAAGCTGGCGGAAGGCCTGCTGAACAACCCGGTGCAAGTAGAAGTGGCGACCCGCAACGCCACCGCCGACAACGTACAACAGTCTGTTTATCCGGTGGATCAGAGCCAGAAAACGGCGCTGCTGAGTAAACTGATCCGGGACAACGGCTGGGAGCAGGTGCTGGTGTTTACCCGCACCAAGCACGGTGCCAACCGTCTGACCCAGAAGCTGGAGCGGGACGGCATCACCGCCGCCGCGATCCATGGCAACAAGTCACAGGGTGCCCGCACCCGTGCTCTGGCCGGCTTCAAGCAGGGCGAAGTGCGTATTCTGGTAGCGACGGATATCGCGGCCCGGGGCCTGGATATCAAACAGCTTCCCCAGGTAGTGAATTTCGAGCTGCCGAACGTGCCGGAAGACTACGTGCACCGTATTGGCCGTACCGGCCGGGCCGGTGAGAGCGGCCATGCGCTGTCGCTGGTCAGTGCCGATGAGGGCAAGCAGCTGGCAGGCATCGAGAAGCTGATCAAGAAGCAGCTGCCGCGCAAGGAAGTGGAAGGTTTTGAGCCGACCAACAACCTGCCGGTCAAGCCGAAAGGTAAACCGGATCCCTCACGTGCCCGTAACCGCAATGGCGGTGGCGGCAATAATGGCAAGGGACGTAGTTTTGGTGGTCAGCCGGGTGGTCGCGGTCGCAGCCAGTCTGCCCGCAGTGGATCGCGGCAGAGCGCCAGAGCATAAGGCAAAAAAAGGCGGGGCCCGAAGGCCCCGCGCGGAGGAGCGCCGTGCTGTCTGTATCTCCCGCAGACATTAACAGCACGGCACAGGGAGATCAGAACTTGTAGGTGAAGCCGACCATGTACACCATGGGGTCGATCTCGACTTCGGTGGTCACTTCCGCGGCTTTAGCATCACCTGCGAAAGCAGTCACCGTGGCATCGGTGTTGATGTCTGCCCACCAGACAGCCAGGTTAAGACCAAAGTTTTCGCTCAACATGTAGTCCATCCCGAGTTCCGCGGCAACGCCAACGCTGTCATCCAGGTCCAGCTCAGAGCGGGTAATGGCTCCGTTCAGAGAGGCATCGTAATTGCCGGCTACACTGTTCAGGACAGTGTTAAGTGTTCCGTTGGTTTTCTCTTCAAAGAAAGTGGTGTAGTTAACGCCGACACCAACGTAAGGCTGAAACGCCGAGGTGGTGGAAAGCGGGAAATACTGCAGGGTCAAAGTGGGTGGAAGATGCTTGGTTTCGCCGATTTTGCCAAACTGGGCCAGGCTATCTGCCCCCTCAATGTTATGTTTGAACGGTGTTGCTCCCAGTACGCCGACACCTACATGTGCCGCCACCATGTAAGTGGCCCTGATACCAAGTTGTGAGTTGGAGTCCACGCCTACGCCAGTGCCGGCCAGGGTGTCGGAAGCGCCGTCGATGGGACCAACAAACCCTTCCAGAGCGAGAGGATCGCTGGAATCATCGGGAGCCACATGCACCGCACCGGCACGCAGGATGAAATCACCCCCTTCAAAGGCCTGAACCGCCGGAGTGAGGGCCAGCAGGCTGGCAGCCGCAACGCTGAGAGTAAGTGAACGGGGCATCGTTATCTCCTTGACCTGTAATGTGATGGTCACAGGTTACCGCCTGGCAGGAGATGAAAATTGATTTGGCGCAAGAATCACCGGGCATCGTGATCGCGCCCGTCAGCTGATTGATCTGGCTCAAAAAATACTGGAAGGGATGTCAGCGGGCCTTGCGATCGGCGGCCTGATGGGTGTCGGCAGTGTCGGGTTCTTCCGGCACAAAGACATCCCTTATGGTCAGCGGCTGACCGTCTGCATCCTGCACCTGCATGGTGCCGATGGGGCGGCCGGAGGCGCGGTCGCGCAGATCGAGGGCCTGGCCATCCGGAGACGGGTTCCATTTGTCGCCCCACTGGCGAAGGGCGATCACTACCGGGAACAGGTCGCGGCCTTTATCCGTCAGGCGGTATTCGAAGCGGGAGCCGTGCTCGCCCACATCCACCTTGCGAAGAACCTCATTACTGACCAGCCGTTCCAGCCGGTCGCAGAGAATATTGCGGGCAATGCCCAGTTCCTTCTGGAAGTCCACAAAGCGCCGGGTGCCATACATGGCCTGCAGCACGATCAGCAGCGACCACCAGTCCCCCACCTCATTCAGGGCGCGGGCGACGGAGCAGTTGGAATCATCAAAACGTTTTCTGGCCATGTAGAGGAGTCTACCTAAAAGGGTTGCATTTTAAAACCAGATTAAATAGGGTTGCATAAAGCAACCAGATTGAACCTCACTGTGATTTCAGGAGACCAACCATGTCCATGAACCTGGGCCCGATGTTCGAACCCTTTACCGTCCACAACCTGACGTTGAAAAACCGTGTGGCCATGGCCCCCATGACCCGTAACTTCTCCCCGGGCGGTGTGCCCGGCGAGGATGTGGTGGCCTACTACCGCCGCCGCGCAGAGAACGGTGTGGGCCTGGTGATTACCGAAGGCACCACCGTCAATCACAGTGCCGCCAATGGCTATCCCAACGTACCGGCGTTCCACGGCGACCAGGCTCTGGCCGGCTGGAAGAAGGTGGTGGATGCGGTGCACGAGGCGGGTGGTGCCATCTTCCCGCAGCTCTGGCACGTGGGCGCGGTGCGCCGTGAAGGTACCGAACCGGATCCGTCAGTACCCGGCTACAGCCCGTCCGGTCTGTTTGCCCCGGGCAAGCCGAACGGCAAGGCCATGAGCAAGGCTGATATTGATGATGTGATCACCGCGTTTGCCGATGCGGCGCAGGATGCCAAAGCGCTGGGTTTTGACGGCGTGGAAATCCACGGTGCCCATGGTTACCTGCTGGACCAGTTCCTGTGGGAAGGCACCAACCAGCGGGAAGACGAGTACGGTGGCAGCCTGGAGAACCGCCTGCGCTTTGTGGTGGAAATTGTGGAAGCGGTACGCCACCGGGTAGGCCCGGATTACCCGATCATGCTGCGTTTCTCCCAGTGGAAGCAGCAGGATTACGAGGCAAAACTGGTGAACTCCCCGGAAGAACTGGAGCGTTTCCTCAAGCCGCTGGTAGATGCCGGTGTGGATATCTTCCACGCTTCCACCCGTCGCTTCTGGGAGCCGGAGTTTGAAGGCTCCAACCTGAACCTGGCCGGCTGGACCCAGAAGCTGTCCGGCAAGCCCGCCATGTCTGTCGGCAGCGTGGGCCTGACCGAGGACTTCATCAGCGGCACTTTCGCCAGCAAGCAGGAATCCGTTGCCCAGTCTGGCATCGATGAACTGGCGGAACGAATGACCAACCATGAGTTCGAGCTGATCGCGGTAGGCCGTGCCCTGCTGCAGGACCCGGAGTGGCTGACCAAGATGAAGGAAGGCCGTGGTGATGAAGTGGAGGCATTTGCCAAGAAATCCCTGGCGAAGCTGTTCTGACACGACCATCTGCGGTACATGAGCCCCGGCCAATCACCGGGGCTTTTTTCATCAGCCCCTTAATCCGCCCACCAGCTTGTCGATGCTTTCCTTGGCATCCCCGAACAGCATGCGGGTGTTGTCCTTGAAGAACAGCGGGTTCTCAACACCGGAATAGCCGGTGGCCATGCCCCGCTTGAGCACAACAACCTGATGAGCCTTCCAGACTTCCAGTACCGGCATGCCGGCGATCGGACTGCCCGGGTCTTCCGCAGCGGCGGGATTCACGGTGTCGTTGGCACCGATGACCAGCACCACGTCGGTATCCGGGAAATCGTCATTGATCTCGTCCATCTCCAGCACGATGTCATAGGGCACGTGGGCCTCGGCCAGCAGCACGTTCATGTGTCCGGGCAGGCGACCTGCGACAGGATGGATGCCGAACCGGACGTTCACACCCCGATCCCGCAGGATTTTTGTCATCTCGCTGACCCCGTTCTGGGCCTGGGCCACCGCCATGCCGTAACCCGGCACGATGATCACCGAATCGGCATTGCGCAGTTCCTCACAGACATCGTCGGCGCTGGACTCGTGAACAGTCTGGTCGGCATCGGCGACCGCGGAGCTGCTGCTGGTCTGGCCAAAGCCACCCAGGATCACGCTGATGAATGAGCGGTTCATGGCCTTGCACATGATGTAGCTGAGGATTGCGCCACTGCTGCCCACCAGGGCACCGGTGACGATCAGCAGGTCATTGCCCAGCATGAAGCCGATGGATGCCGCCGCCCAGCCGGAATAGCTGTTGAGCATGGACACCACCACCGGCATGTCGGCCCCGCCGATGGCCATGATCAGGTGGATGCCCAACACTGAGGCAATGGCGGTCATGATGACCAGTGCAATGATGCCCAGGGCCATGCTTTCCGTGCTCAGGAACCACGCGCCCAGGAAAATGCACGCTACCAGCGCCACCAGGTTCATCAGGTGACGGCCGGGCAGGGTCAGCGCCTTGCTGTCGATTCGCCCATCCAGCTTGCCGCAGGCCACCAGTGAGCCGGTGAAGGTGATGGCACCGATGAAGATACCCACGAACACTTCCACCAGTTTTATGGTGTGCTCTGCTCCGGTGGTGGTAATCAGCGGCTCGATGTAACCGGAAAAGCCGACGAATACCGCCGCCAGGCCCACAAAGCTGTGCAGCAGGGCCACCAGCTGGGGCATCTGGGTCATTTCCACCCGGTTGGCAATCAGGGTGCCTGCGCCCGCACCGAGAAGCACGGCGATGACGATGGCGGTGATACCCCCGTCAACGCTGGCCAGGGTGGCACCCACGGCAATGATGATGCCGGCCACGCCATAGAGATTGCCCCGGCGGGCGGATTCCTGGTGGCTGAGACCACCCAGGCTGAGGATAAACAGAATACTTGCGACCACGTAGGCCACGCTCACCAGTCCTGTACTCATGTCGGGCGTCTCCTACTTGCGGAACATTTTGAGCATGCGGTGGGTGACCCGGAAGCCGCCCCCCACGTTGATGCTGGCAATCAGCACCGCGATAAAGGCCATGATCCCTACTGCGACGTTTTCCGCCTGGGCCAGGTGCAGGATGGCACCGATCACGATGATGCCGCTGATCGCATTGGTGACACTCATCAGCGGTGTGTGAAGCGACGGGGTTACATTCCAGATCACCTGCCAGCCGATGAAGCAGGACAGCACGAACACTGTGAAGTGTTGCAGGAAACTCTCCGGTGCGTGGGCACCAACGCCATAGAGCGCCAGCGCCGTTACCACGAGCAGTACGCCTTTGCCGATGATGCCGCGGCGGTCGGCATCCTTCTTCGCGGCCGCTTTCGCCTCGGCTGACGGTTCCTCCGTGCCTGGTGCCGGCTTGGGACTGACCGGTGCTTCCGGTTTGGGGGGTGGCCAGGTGACATCGTCGCCATGAACCACGGTCAGGCCGCGAATCACGTCGTCTTCCATTTTCACCACCGGCTTGCCGTCTTTCTCGGGGGTCAGCTCGGTGAGCAGATGAACCAGATTGGTGGCGTAGAGTTCACTGGCCACCTTGGCCATGCGGCTGGGCAGGTCCGTGTAGCCGATCAGGGTAACGCCGTGCTGGTGTGACACCTTGCCGGGTTCTGTCAGCTCACAGTTGCCGCCCCGCTCGGAGGCCAGGTCTACAATCACGCTGCCGGGCTTCATGGATTTCACCATGTCTGCCGTGATCAGTTTGGGTGCCGGCTTGCCCGGTATCAACGCGGTGGTAATGATGATGTCCACTTCCTGCGCCCGCTCGGCAAAGAGCTCCATCTCGGCCTTGATGAATTCGTCGCTCATCTGCTTGGCGTAGCCACCGCTGCCGCTGCCGTCCTCACCTTCAAAGTCCAGCACCAGAAACTCGGCCCCCATGCTTTCGACCTGCTCGCGCACTTCCAGGCGAGTGTCGAAGGCTCGCACCACGGCTCCCATGCTGTTGGCAGCGCCAATGGCGGCCAGGCCTGCGACACCGGCACCGATCACCATGATCTTCGCCGGTGGCACCTTGCCGGCCGCGGTAACCTGGCCGGTGAAGAATCGACCGAAGTGGTTGGCCGCTTCAATCACCGCCCGGTAGCCGGCAATATTGGCCATGGCGCTGAGCGCGTCCATCTTCTGGGCGCGGCTGATCCGGGGCAGGCTGTCGATGGCGAACGAGGTGATCTTCCGGGCCGCCAGTTTGTCCAGCAGTTCGGGGTTCTGTGCTGGCCAGATATAGCTGACCAGAAACGCCCCCTCTTTCATCAGATCCGCTTCGTGCTTGTCCAGGGCCGGATTTATCATCGGTGCACGGACCTTGAGAATGAAATCCGCTTCCTGCCACAGCGACCTGGTATCGGTGGCGATCGCCGCCCCGACTTTTTCATAGGCCTCATCCGAATAATTGGCCGCCTCCCCGGCACCGGCTTCCACCACGACTTGATAGCCGAGCCCGATCAGCTTGTGAACCGAGGGGGGTGTTGCTGCCACCCGCCTTTCATCCTCGAAAATCTCCCTTGGGATACCGATATTCATGGTTGGTGCGTCCTCCGGATTGCCCGATGAACCAGTTGTCTGGTTACGTACATACTAGTGCAAGCTGCCAGATCTGCCCGGGGATTTTGAACTACACTCAGGAAGGTGCTGTCCCTAATAATCGTCTCCGAGGAGCGATGGAATGCCTTCTATCAGACAGCAGTACCCGCTACAGAGCGCTGGCTTTCTCCTGTTCGGTATTTTCTTGTTCGGCGGGGTTGCCGCCCAGGACTCCGACAGGACGGAAGCTCGGCCTGCAATCCTCTGCCTCGGAGGCTGGGCAGCAGCCAGAGCAGCCGGTGGTAATGCGGCTGGGTTTCAGGGGCATGGATGCCGAGCCGGTGGAGCCGGTCGTGCTCAGGAAGGTCGGAGTTGAGCATGATCAGCGGATACGGCTCGCCTTTCGCCCGACCGCGGCCCGGATACGTGCCTCCGCCGGAGGCCTTGCGGATGAGGGCAGTGTCCAGCAACGGTTTCCCTATCTGCCGGTGGGAGCCTCGCTGCTGGGAATCCTGCAGCTCGGCGTTCCCCCGGCCATAGCCGCAACCGAGGCAGGGGCTTTCGTTACCGGTGTGATTACAGGATTTCTGGGCGTGTCGATTATCGAAAGCCTGACCAGCCGTTTGGGGGCTGTCAGGTGAATCTGTCGTTTAAATCGCCATTGACAGCCTGACTTGCTGAGGGCATGCTTCTTTGCTCACCGGTTATCGATTCTGGATCGTTGGATAGAATGATGTCCCGTATTCCCGCAGTGATTTGTATTGAAGCACGCCTGGCCGCAAAAGTGGCTATGTGGCTTCGTGCGTGGCTGTGGGTTCCGGGGGTATCGATTACTGAGTGATTTTAAAGATTCCACCGAAGGCCGCAGCGCATATGCCCTGCGGCCTTTTTTGTTTTCAGGTGGCAGGAACTGCGGCATTTGAGGTGGGGAACCCTTTTCAGGAGAAGGAACCTCATGTCTGTACCTGCTGCCTACCTGACAGTTGTGGTTGTCTGGGCCACAACACCCATTGGTATCGCGTTTAGCGGTGCCACCTTGCACCCGATGCTTGCCGCCGGTGCCCGCATGCTTATTGCTGCGACCCTGGGATCGGTCCTGCTTGCGCTGTGGCGTATTCGTCTTCCATTCGACCGAGTGGCGATGCAAAGCTATGGATGGTCGCTGATGGGTATCTGGGCGGCACTAAGCCTGAGCTACATGGCTGCGATGACCGTGCCGTCCGGTCTGATCTCGGTTCTCTATGGACTGTCGCCGATGCTGTCTGCCGTCGTTGCGCAATGCGTGACGGATGAGCCGCCTTTGCCGGTTTACCGTTGGATGGCCTGCACACTGGCTCTGTTCGGGCTCGTTGTCCTGTTCATGGATGAGGTGGTAATTCGCGCCAGCATGTTGCCCGGGCTGTTTATGCTGTTGGTTGCGGTATTGCTTTTCAGCATCAGTGCCGTGATGGTCAAGAAAACCAATGCCGGTATCCATCCGATGGCCCAGACGGTGGGCGGCCTGTGGTTGAGCGTGCCACTGTTCGCCTTGACCTGGTTGGCGCTGGACGGCGGAATGCCGGTGCTTGACTGGAGCAGTCCATCACCCTGGGCGGTTCTATACCTGGCGCTGTTTGGTTCATTGCTCGGGTTTGTCAGCTACTACTATGTTCTCAGTCATCTGGCACCCAGTACCGTGGCCCTGGTGACCCTGATAACCCCGGTTTTTGCCTTGTACCTGGGGGTCTGGTTCAACGATGAGAGTCTTTCCTCGACACTGGTTACCGGTGCGGGACTGATAATGATGGGCCTGGGCGTGTTCTTCTTCTGGCCTGCCCTGGCGGATCTCGGGCGAAAGCCAGATCGCTGATTACCGCCGTGTGTCGTCATCGTAATCCGTAAGGTGGGTGAAATCGGTATGATGGGTTTAAAGACACAACCGGGGAGGCTTTGATGATTGCCCGCAGAAATCTGCTTGTTACCGCACTGACTGTACTTCTGATTTCAGGCTGCGCCACCGTGGGTCGGGATTTTCCTACCCATCCGGTGGATCAGATCACGGTGGATGAAACCACCCGGGCGCAGATCCAGGAGATGTTCGGTGACCCCTGGCGCACCGGCATTGAGGATGGCAAGCGCACCTGGACCTATGGCAAGTATCGCTGGTCGGCCTTTGGTGAGGCGGAAACCACGGATCTGGTGGTACGGTTCAACGAGGATGGTACGGTGGACTCCTACGTCTACAATACCACTGAATAATCGTGCGAACTGATTTGATAGCCACCATGGCCGACGATACCGAGCCGGAAAATCTGGAGCAGTTGCTGGACCGGATGCTGGAGCGCAGCCAGGACCGGCGGAAGGTAGCCGTGGGCGATCTGCTGGATGCCGCGGGGCGGCGCAGTTTCGGGCCGGTGGTGTTGCTGGTGGGGGTGTTGCTGGTCACACCCCTCAGCGGCATTCCAGGCATTCCTACCCTGATGGGGCTGGTGGTGCTGCTTACCCTGGGCCAGATTCTCTTTGGCCGGTCCCATTTCTGGTTGCCGCCTCTTCTCACGGAGCGACAGATTCCCCGCGAGCGTCTGGTGGCCGCCATTGATGGCCTGCGCCCCCTGGCCCAACGCATTGACCGGCGAATCCGCGCCCGCCTCACCTGGATGGTAAAGGGGCCGGGCCTGTACGCCACGGTGGCGTTATGTATGGCGATTGGTGCGGCGATGCCGGCCACGGAAGTGGTGCCGTTCAGCTCCAGTATTGCCGGTCTTGCGCTGACCGTGTTCGGTTTGTCGCTGGTGGCCCGGGACGGAGTTCTGGCCATTCTTGCCTGGGGCATGTCGGTGGCCACGCCGGTCATGCTGGCGCGCAACCTGCTCTGACCCGTCAGTCCGGGAGGGTATTCCGGGCCATGGTTTCCACCTCGGTCTGGCTCAGATGCTCCAGTAATGCTCCCCGGAACTGGCGGTTGATGAAGTGCTCGGTTTCCAGCTGGATCTGTTCCCGCTGGCCGGGATTCTCGATGTAATCCATGGCCCGGAACAGTATGTAGCGAATGGTCATCCGGGAAATTTCCAGTACCGTTTCCGCTGACAGACCCGTCACCAGTTCCCGCTCCAGAATATCCTCCGCCATTTCCCGGGCACTTGCCTCAAGCTGTATCTGCAGCGCCTGGCGCAGTACTTTCGACGGCCCATGCAGCTCCCGCACCGCCACGGTGGTGGCGGCCGGGTTGGCGTTGAAATAGCTATAGACAAACGCCACCGTCTCCCGGGATGCCTGCTCTGAGCTTTCCGCCATGCGGCGCAGCTCCCGCACCCCGTTCTTCATATCCTCGGCGATATACCCCAGCACCTGCAGGCCGAACTCGTCCAGGTTGCGGAAGTGCCGGTAGAAGGTATTGGGGTTGAGGCCGGCCTCCCGGGCCAGCTCCCGCAGTCCGAGGGAGGTCAGGCTGCGGCTTTCGGTAATCAGCCGCAGGGCTGCCTGCACCAGCTTCAGTTTTCCGCCTGTCAGTACGCTCACCGGGGACACCTTAAAGTCAGTTCGGGCCAGATGCCCGTTTCTGGATTTCAAAAAGTATACAAGTGTCTACTTGGTGTGTATACATGTGTATACCTTGAATCGCATCTGATTCTGACAATAACAGAAAGGACCGGCGGGTCCGGCCAGCAGTGAGGTGGTTATGAGTAATGCAGCACAGATTGTCATCATCGGTACCGGGTTTTCCGGGCTGGGCATGGGTATCAAACTCAAGGAAGCGGGCTACGATGATTTCGTGATTCTCGAACAGAGTGACGATATCGGCGGCACCTGGCATGAGAATCACTACCCGGGCTGTGCCTGTGATGTTCAGTCGGCCCTTTACTCCTTCTCCTTCGAGCAGAACCCCAACTGGACCCGGATGTTCGCCCGTCAGGCGGAGATCAAGGATTACCTGAAAGGCTGCGCCGAAAAGTACGGGCTGATGAAGCACATCCGTCTGAACACCCATGTAGCGGGTGCACACTACGATGAGCGCACCGGCAGCTGGGCCGTGGAAACCTGCAGCAGCCCCGATCTGTGGAGCTACATGCAGAAGAAGGGACTGAAACCGGGTGATGCCCTGGACCGCAAGGACAAGGCCCTGCCAGCGTTCGACACCCTCAACGCCGAGGTGGTGGTATCCGGCATGGGCGGACTGAGTACCCCGGCCTATCCCGAAATCAAGGGCATCGAAAGTTTCACCGGCAAGAGCTTCCACTCCCAGGACTGGGACCACAACTATGATTTCCGTGGCAAGCGGGTGGCGGTGATCGGCACCGGTGCCTCGGCCATCCAGTTTGTGCCGGAGGTGGCCAAAGACGCGGCTCAACTGGACCTGTACCAGCGTACACCTCCCTGGATCATGCCCAAGCCGGACCGGGAGATCCGCCCGCTGGAGCGCATGATGTTCCGCAAGTTCCCGCAGACCCTGAACGCGTTCCGCCAGAGCATCTACTGGATGCTGGAAGGCCGGGTACTGGGCTTCGTGGGTAATCCCCGCATCCTGAAAATCGGTGAACTGCAGGCCCGTCGCCACATCCGCAGCCAGATCAAGGACAAGGAACTGCGCCGCAAGGTGACTCCGGATTTCCATTTCGGCTGCAAACGGGTGCTGATCTCCAACAACTATTACCCGGCCCTGGCCCAGGACAATGTGGACGTGCTGACCGACGGCATCCGGGAAGTGCGCGGCAACGTGATTGTGGATAACCAGGGCAACGAACGGGAAGTGGATTGCATTATCTACGGCACCGGCTTCAAGGCCCAGGATCCGATTCCCCGCAAGATGATTTTTGGTCGTGGTGGCCAAGACCTCCTGGATGCCTGGAAAGAGGGCGCTGAGGCCTACAAGGGCACCACCGTGGCCGGCTTCCCCAATTTCTTCATGCTGATGGGCCCGAATACCGGTCTGGGCCATAGCTCGATGGTCTACATGATCGAATCCCAGGTGCAGTATGTGCTGGATGCCATCAAGAAGATGAAAAAGCACAACTGGAAGAGCGTTGAGGTGAAGGACGATGCCTTCAGCCAGTACAACGCCTCGATTCACGCCAAGCTGGGCAACTCCGTGTGGCAGACCGGCTGTAAGAGCTGGTACGTGAACGAGAACGGCAAGAACACCACCCTGTGGCCGGGCTTCACCTGGCAGTTCCGCCAGCAGACCCGGAAATTTGATGCGGGCAGTTACCGTTGCGAGCCAGCCGCCGGTGCGGTAACGGAAGAGGCTGCGGCAACCGCCACCGCCTGAAGATAACGGCAAGATCATGCGGACTTGCGGCCGGGGTATGGGAGTGCCCTGGCCGTTTTTTATGTGTGAAGGCTCGAACTGAAGCGTCTGCCCGATTACTATTCCCTGATCAAGGAATTTAAAAAGCCGTAAAAGGGAGTTTTCAGCGAATGGCGAAGTATCAAGTTGTTTTTACCGGCGAGTTCGATAGCCGTATTGGTCGTGACAAATGCATCCGCACACTCGCCGACCGGATGGGCAAGGACGAACAGACCGTCGCCCGGCGATTCTTTGATAACCCTCCCCGCACCATTCTCGAAACCTCCCGCAAGTCCGAAGCAAAGCGCGCGGTCAAGCTGTTTGGCAAGGCCGGAGCCGTACTCGAGCTAAGGACGGATTCCGCCACCGGGCCGGGTGAGCAGCAGAGCCGGCCGTCGAAGCGCAGCCCCGGAGCATTACTGATCTCCCTCGCCTTGCTGCTGGCGGTACTGGCGGGCGCTGCCTGGTACACCCTGCCGCTCTGGTACCCGGACGAGCAGCCGGGGCTGGCGGATGCCGAAGCAGCATTTGCCACGCAAGACCTTGTCGCACTGGGGTATGTGGATGTGCGCCGTTCTGTTGCCATCGAACAACGCTTTCTGGGAGAGCAGGATGCGGATGCGCTGCCGGCCAACAGCGCCGACGGCTTTATCAACCAGTTGATAAAACAGGGTATCAGCCCCCGGGAGTCGGTGGATTCGGTACTGGTGGCCGGCTACGCACGGGCAGGGGAAAACCGTTCCGGAGCAGGTTCAGGGTTGGAAGCAGCCGCCATGGTGACCGGGCAGTTTGATCCCCAGGTCGTGCGCGCCTTCATCGCACAGCGGTATCAGCTTGTCGAAGGCGACGGCGGAAGCAACCTGGTGCGATTCACCATGCTCAACGAGCAGACCTGTGAACGGTCCGGGGTGATCGCCGTTTATGTTGCTTCTGACCGTGTAGTGATTGCCCCGGAATCCAGAATCCGCACCCTGCTGACCCGGCTGGGTGCCTCGGCCGAGGCAGAGCGGAACCTGGAACAGTGGCGCAGTTTCCGTTCCGGGCGGCTGGCCAGTGCGGGGCTGTTGGCTCCTCATGAGGCACTTGCTGCGTCCGGCACCCTGCCGGCCATGGTGATTGGCAAACATCGCTCGGAACTCGAAGATATCGAGTCGCTGTTCCTGGGGCTGGGGGCATCCGTTATGCCGCCCGGAATCAGTATGACCGCGTCTGCGAGCAGTCCGGACAACGCAAAGCAGCAGTCACGAAAGGCCGACATTGACGCAATGCTTGCTTCTGCCTCGGATCAGCTCGGGCAATTGTCGCCGGATGCGACGAGGCTGATGTCGAATATCGAGCTGTTCTACCAGGGTGAACAGCTGGGGGCTACCTTGTCCCTCAACGATCAGTTCATGGAGGATATCGGCACGCTGGCGAAGGCCGGGCTGGGTGCTTTGCTGCAGCCTTTGGGCATGAGCGCCGGTCCTGCCGCAGGCGGTACGCCGGTTTCCGAGCAGGTGGAGGAAAGCCCCCGGCAATTCCACGACAGCTTCGATCCGTCACAGATTCCCCCGTTCGATGCTATTGACCATGAGGTTGATAACCTGGCGTGGCAGCAGGGGCCGTTTGCCCTGCGGGTCACCGAGGTGGGTCAGGCTGCGGAAGAAGACAGTCAGCCCTACATCACCCTGGAGCTGGAGGCCCGCCAGTTGCAGAACGTGCCGGACAGGGGTGAATGGGGACAGCTCCGGGTTACCGAAGTGCTGGACTCTGGGGGTAATCCGGTGATGCCGGAACAGGCCTGTGGCCGGAACCGGAACCAGGACCCCGCATGGCTGGAGAAGATCTTTGGTGCCTCCTACTTCAGCGATGGCGAGTTTGTGGAGTACCCGGCGTACCGGGCCAAAAAGCAGGTGCACCTGCTGGAAGGCACCTCGCCGCTGGACATTGGTGAGGTTCGCGGCATCGTGGAGGTCCGTGTTCCTGTACAGGTCTCCCGTCACCGGCTGACAGCCCCGCTGGCGGGAAAGGTTGTGGAGACAGCCGGTGCCCGTCTGCGATTTATTGGAAGTTCCGACGGCCAGTTGAGCTACGAAACCAGCGGCGAGCATGAACGGATTCTGGCGGTACGCGCCCTGAACGAGCAGGGCCAGGTGCTGAAGTCTCCGGGTGGTTCGACCATGGACCGTTTGCTGGGCTCCGGCAAACACCACAGCCGTGATGTGCGCGGCAATCCGGCGCAGGTTGAGGTGATTGTTGCCGAGCGTTTCGAGATCCTTGAGCACGACTTCCGGTTGCAGGCACCGTCACCGGTGCTATCCGGCAGTGCCGGTCATGCACCGCTGGTCGAGGCTGCTGATGCGCAGGCGATCCGCAAGGCGCTGGCACAGCCCGTGCCGGAGGAGGCCGGGGAGTTTTACCAGCAGCCGAAGGCCTCAGTGGATACCGGTCCCGTGAAGGTGAGTCTGGAACAGCTTCAGAGTGGCGGCTTCTATCCGTTCTATGCCGTATTTGATATCCGCACCGCACGGATCCCCGGCCTGGACCAGAATATGGCCGCCGGCCAGCTTCGGCTGAACTCGGTCACCGATGATCAGGGAGAGGTTCATCCGCTGTCTGAATCCGCCCATTTTTCCCTGAAACAGGACGGCATGCTGATCAATGGTGTTTATCGTACCAGCGACAACAAGCCCTGGCTGGAAGGCGAGGTCAGCCTGGTGGACTCTGAGTACGAAGGTGGTCAGCCGGTGGTCATCAGCGGCCAGGTGCAACTGGCACCGGTTCGGGAGATCCGGCGGTTCGAGATCACAGAGCCTGAATTCGGCACCGCCTATACCCAGGGAGAGGTGTCGGTAACGGTTGAATCGTTGGGCAGCCAGGGACTGGATGTACTGGTGACCAACGGCATCGGGAAACTGGTGGGTCTGGAAGTTCTGAACAGCAGTGGTGAAGTGGTCGGCAAGGGATCGTCAACATTCGCGGGTGAACAGACAGAAGCCGGAATACGGCACCGGATAAGTGTCGGAGAGCGCCCGTCTGCACTTGTATTGCACGTTGCGACCGGTATGGTGCAGGCTGACTTTCCGTTCACCCTCAAGGTTGACTGATCATGCCCGGTAAGACCTCCACCCGCCTTAACAAATACATCAGCGAGAGCGGCATGTGCTCCCGCCGGGAGGCAGACCGCTACATCGAAAACGGTAATGTGGCTATCAATGGCAAACCCGCACAGGTGGGGGACCAAGTGTTGCCCGGCGACCGGGTAACGGTCAACGGCCAGCTGATTGAACCCAGGGACGAGGAAGACCTGATCTTTATCGCCCTGAACAAGCCGGTGGGCATTGTCAGCACCACCGACAGCGCCGAGAAAGACAATATCCAGCGCTTTGTTGGCCACAGCGAACGAATTTTCCCCATCGGCCGGCTGGATAAGGACTCCCAGGGGCTGATTTTCCTGACCAGCAACGGCGATCTGGTAAACAAGATCCTGCGGGCGGGCAATAACCACGAGAAAGAATACCTGGTGACGGTGGATAAGCCGGTCACCCGGGAATTTGTCGAGGGGATGAGTAACGGCGTGCCGATCCTGGGCACCATGACGAAGCGCTGCAAGGTCGAGAAGGTTTCCCGGTTTGTATTCCGCATTGTTCTGGTACAGGGTCTGAATCGCCAGATCCGCCGTATGGCAGAGCACTTTGGCTACGAGGTGACGAAGCTGGAGCGGGTACGGATCATGAACGTCAGTCTGCAGGGGCTGCCGGTGGGAGCCTGGCGGGATCTCACTGAGAAGGAACTGGCGGTGCTGTTCGATGCCATCCGGGATTCGTCGTCCGAGGCCTCGCAGCCGGCCGGCAGTAAACCCCGTAAAAAGCCTGCCCCAGCCAAGGGCGGCCCTGGTGGCAAGCCGGGGAAGGCCGGAGCAAAGCCGGGTGGCAAGCCAGGTAGAAAAGCCCCCGCCGGCAAAGGCCGTAAAGGCCCCGGAAAGCGTCCGGGCGGCAAGCCCGGTAATGGCCCGAAAGCGGGTGGTCGTGGCCCCGGCCCGAAGGGCAAACCGTCGAAACCCGGAAAGCCACGCAAGCCATCCATCAAGAAACGTTGATTACCACTGGTGTCATCATGGGTTACGGTGCCAATACGATCGACCACAATCGGGCTCGGTACAACTTCGAGGGTATCGAATCGGTCTGGCTGTTTGGCTATGGCTCACTGATTTACAAGGTGGATTTTCCCTACCTGGAGCAGCGTCCCGCGACGATCCGTGGCTGGGCACGGCGTTTCTGGCAGGGTTCCCATGATCACCGGGGGACACCGGAGGCACCGGGGCGGGTGGTGACACTGATCGAACAACCGGGTGCCCGTTGCAAGGGTATGGCCTACCGGGTATCGCCCCATGTGTTCGAGCATCTGGATGTGCGGGAGAAGAACGGTTACCTGCGTTTTGCCACCACCATGACCTTTGAGGATGGCAGTCATGCGGAGGGGCTGGTCTATATCGCGACTGAAACCAATGCGGCTTTCCTGGGTGAAACGACGGATGCAGAGATCGCCCGCCAGATCGCCTCGGCCTCCGGGCCCAGCGGGCCGAATTCGGAATACCTGCTGCGGCTGGCGGACTCGTTGCGGCAGTTGGGGGACGATTGCCCCCATACTTTTGCCATTGAGGCCTGTCTGAAGGGGTCAGGTAGCTGACCGGGGCTCCAGCGTTTCCGGGTCCTTTTCCCGGCCGGCCGGGTTGAAGCCACGTGCAGGGCTCTTGCGCCGGTGGCTCAGGCCGATCAGTACCAGCGGTACCACGATCATGGTGCTGCCTGCCAGGAACCACAGGTCCGGCACCTCGCCAAACCAGATCCATCCTATCCCTACCGCCCAGATCAGTCCGGTGTATTCAGCGCTGGTGACCTGGTTGGCATCCACCTGTTTGTAAGCGAGCAATACGGTGATGTTGTAGCCCAGGATAAACAGGGCGGAACCGGCGGCGCTGAAGAGTATGCCGGGGCTCCAGGCAGCGCCTTCCCACAGGGCCAGCGCGGCGGCAGCAGGCACGATCAGCAGGTAGTTGAGGAACAACTTGTGGACGGTGCTCTGTTCTTTGGGCAGCTGGCGGACCATGACGGCGTTGATGGCCAGTGCCAGGGCCGAACCCAGCGCGGCGACCACGGCCCAGTTGAAGTCCATGGGGCGCAGGATTACCAGTATGCCGGCAAAGCCGCTGAATACGGCCAGTACGCTCAGGGGTGTGAGTGATTCCCGGAACAGGAATACGGACAGCACCATGACGAGTATGGGTGCGGCGTAAAAGATGGCGTTGGCGGTGGCCAGGTGCAGGTTGGTGAGGGCCACGACCATGCAGATGATGCCGGCCAGGTGTATGTGGGCGCGGATGGCGTGCACTTTGGCACCGGCGAACAGGTGCTGGCGGCTGAGTTTGCGGGCCAGGGGCAGCAGGAATGCCAGGGTGATGACGCAGCGCAGGAAGGCAAACTGGAAGATGGGGGCATCGGGTTCCAGTAGTTTGATGAAGACATCGGAGGCGATGGCCATGGCGTTGCCGATGATCAGCAGCAGGATGGCGCTGTTTACTGTTTTTCCTGACATGGTTTTGGCTCCTGTTGCTCCAGGGGCTACGGACTTGGGAGTAGGAGCGGAGGAGGCGGGCAGGGGTTTCCAGGACACGCCCGTGAACCCATCCATGGGGGGCTCGGCTGCAGCCATCCCTGGCTGCAGACGGTCCTGGAAACCCCTGCCCGCCTCCTCCACTCTCGTAGTCCGGAGTACGCCCTTCGGTTTCCAATTGCTGGAGCAAGTCTAGGGCTGTGCTAATATCTTTAAAAATGATGAATATTCACCATCTATTAGAAATTTAGATAATGCGACTTCCTCCCCTCAAAGCCCTGCCCGTTTTCGAAGCCGCTGCCCGGTTGAACAGTTTTTCCCGGGCGGCGGATGAGTTGGCTATCGGTCAGAGTGCGGTGAGTCATCAGATCAAGCAGCTTGAGGCCTATCTTGGGGAGCGGCTGTTCTGGCGGTCGGGTCGGGCGGTGACGTTGACGGAGGAGGGGCGGCAGTATTTTGATGCGGTGGCTTCGGCGTTGGTGCAGATTGAGCGGGCCAGTGAGCAGTTGTTGGGGCATGAGGAGTCGCGGTTGCGGCTGTCGGTGTTCAGTTCGTTTGCGGTGCGGTGGCTGGTGCCGCGGTTGCCGGATTTGCAGCGGCGGTTTCCGCAGGTGGATCTGGCGCTGGAGATGAGCAGTGAGAATCCGGTGTTGTCGGACCGGGTGGCGGATTGTTTTATTACCATTCATCGTAATTCCCGGGCCTATTCCTATGAGCTGCTGTACGAGGAGCGGCTGTTTCCGGTGTGCAGTCAGGATTACTGGCAGCGTATCCGGCGGGAGCTGGGGCGGGATGTGGAGCCGCCGGGAAGGGATGAGCCGGCGATGAGTCCGGAGGAGGTGGCGCGGTTTCCGTTGTTATCCACCCACAGTATTTTCGACCGGCCAGCCGGGGACTGGGAGGTGTGGTACCGGGAGGTGGATCGGGATATTCCCGGGGGTGCGCGGGTGCAGCATTTCAGCCATATGTTGCTGGCGCTGGAGGCGGCGCGGTTTCATCAGGGGATCGCGTTGACCAATGATTATATGCTGAGTACGCGGAAGGATTCGGAAGATTTTGTGCGGGTGCCCTGCCATTCGGTGATGACCGGTGACAGTTTCTATTTTGCCTGGAAGACCAGTCGCCGCAGGGAGCGGAGTCTGCAGTTGCTGCGGCGCTGGCTGGTGGATGAGGCTATCGCCGGCGGTTTGCGCGGCGAATAGCCCATCCGATCGGGTGCCGGGATTTACTTCTCGTCCCGGGCGGGGCGTTCGACGACTTTGCGTTTTCCCTTGGAGCTTCGCGCCAGGGATTTCAGTCCTTCGGCATCGAAGGCATCCACGCGGATTACGTCGTACAGGGCGGTGAGGGCTTCCAGCAGTTTGTCGGCCTCTTCTTTCTTGATGACCTTTTGTTCCAGCGCCCAGTCCACCAGTTCCTTGCGCTGGTGGCCGAGCAGCAGGTCGATGCCGCCCAGTTCTTCTGCGTCCCGTTTGCGGATGGCTTCGTGCAGCCGGTCCCGCAGTTCCCGGGTTTCCATGGCCAGTTGGTAGGCATTCAGCACCCGGCCCAACGGATCGTCCGGGTCGGTGTTGATGTAGGCCCCCTGGCTGATGCGTTTGCGCACCGGTGCGTCCTTGACGATGGTGCTGGCGACTTCCGCGCCGAGCTTGTCGTCCGGGCCGTTCAGGCCGGTGGCCCCCAGTGGGAAGACCATTACCCGCAGGGGCCAGCGCAGGGCCTTGACCGGGAAGTTGATGACCATTTCCCGCATGCTCGCCTGGAGATCCCGGAGGCAGGTCTGCAGGCACCATTCCACCAGCGGGCGCTGGTCGTCCGGGTAGCCTTCCTCATGCCACATCTTGATCACGGCGCTGGCGTAGTAGAGCTGCACCAGACAGTCTGCCATGCGTCCGGACAGGCGCTGGCGGGCTTTCAGGCCACCGCCTATGGTCAGCAGGGTGACATCTGTGAGGGTCGCAAAGGCCGCGGAGAAGCGGGCCAGTTGGCGGTAGTAACGGGCCAGGTTGCCTTCCCGGGGAACCGGCTCCAGCCAGCCGCCGGTCAATGCCAGCACGGTGGAGCGCAAGGCGTTGCGGGTGGTGTGGGCGATGTGCTGGTAGAAGATACCATCGAACTTCTTGACCGCCTCGTCCTGGTCTTCCATGCCGGCGGCTTCGATCTCGTCCACGATGAATGGATGGCAGCGAATGGCCCCCTGGCCGAACACCATCAGGCTGCGGGTCAGGATATTGGCACCTTCCACGGTGATGCCGATGGGCACCGCCTGGTAGCCGCGGGCCAGGAAGTTGCGCGGGCCGGTGATGACACCCCGGCCGGCGACCACGTCCATGGCATGGTTGATGACTTCCCGCATCAGGTCAGTGTTGCGGTATTTCAGTACCGCGGACGGCACCGACGGGCGCACGTCCCGGTCCAGCATGCCGGCGGTCAGCAGTCGTGCGGCATCCATCATGTAGGTGTAGCCGGCAATCGGCTCCAGGGCTTCCTGAACCCCTTCAAACTGGCTGATGGAGCGACCAAACTGTTCCCGCACATAGCTGTAGGAGCCGGTCGCCAGGCTGGCCATCTTGCCGGCCCCGGTGCCCAGGGCCGGCAGCGAGACGGAGCGGCCGATGGACAGGCATTCGAGCAGCATTTTCCAGCCCTTGCCGAGCATGTCCTGGCCGCCGATGACCTGTTCCATGGGGATAAACACGTCATTGCCCCAGGTGGGACCGTTCATGAACACGGTATTCATCGGCAGGTGACGGGCACCGGCGTTGGCCCCTTCGGTATCCCGGGGCACCATCACACAGGTCACGCCGATGTTGTCTTCGTCACCCAGCAGGTGGTCCGGGTCATAGACCTTGATGGCCAGGCCGATCAGGGTGGCCACCGGAGCGAGGGTGATGTAGCGCTTGTTCCAGGTGACTTTCAGGCCCAGCACTTCCTTGCCGTTCCATTCGCCCTTGCAAACGATGCCCTTGTCCGGGATGGCACCGGCATCGGAGCCCGCCACCGGAGAGGTCAGGGCAAAACAGGGGATTTCCTCACCACCGGCCAGGCGGGGCAGGTAGTACTGCTTCTGGTCGTCGGTGCCGTATTCCATCAGCAACTCGCCGGGACCGAGGGAGTTGGGAACCATCACGGTGACGGCGGTGGACACGCTGCGGGTGGAAATCTTCATGACGATTTCCGAGTGGGCGGTGTGGGAGAAACCCTTGCCGCCCTGTTCCTTCGGAATCATCAGCCCGAAAAAGCCGTTCTCGCGGATGTATTTCCACACCTTGTCCGGCAGGTCGTAGTGTTCGTGGGTGATTTTCCAGTCATCCAGCATGGCGCAGAGTTTTTCCACCGGGCCATCCAGGAAGGCCTGCTCCTCTTCGCTCAGCTTTGCGGGCCGGGTGCTGAGCAGTTTCTGCCAGTCCGGCTGGCCGGAGAACAGTTCACCGTCCCAGTCCACGGTGCCGGAGTTGAGGGCCTCCCGTTCGGTGTCGGACAGGGTGGGGAGTTTGCCTCTCACCCAGCCAAGCAGGGGGCGGCTGAGCTTGTCGGTGCGGAAGGGACCCGGCATCAGCAGCACATAAGAAAGAGCCAGCAGGCTGCCACCGAACAGGATGCTGAGGATATGGAAATCGTCCTGGAACAGGCCGATAAGGGTAGCGATGCTCAGTACGGCCACCGCCGTGGTACCGCCAATACCCAGATAGATCAGCACCAGCGCACTGATCAGCAGTAACAGAACACTCATTGACAGACCTCCGTATCAGGGTGAAATCGATCACAATCTCCTGTTTACCATCGGCTAAAGCTTGCTCAGTTGCAAGCAAATCGCCGTTGTCGATCGTCTCTTGTCGATTCCAAAATCCTGGAGGCAGGATTACAAATCGAAACATCCACATCCTGCAATTGGCGTATCCAATTGAACATTTAAATCTAATGCAATTTAACAATATTTCACAGGTGGGTATTTCATGTTCAGTCGGATGACCGTCGCGCAAAGGCTTTCCCTGGGTTTCGGGGTGATTCTCTCCCTGCTGATTGTGGTCAGCCTGGTCGGAAATAACCGGGTTGATTACATGAATCGCACGCTGGTGGAGGCGAGTGACGGCGCGGCCGTAAAGCAGCGCTACGCCATCAACTTCCGGGGCAGTGTCCACGACCGGGCCATTGCCATCCGGGATGCAGTGTTGGTGGAGGATCGCCGGGCACTGCAGCAACATCTGGCCGAGATTGACCAGTTGAAATCCTTCTACAGTGAAAATGCCGAGGCGATGGCCGAAAGCTTCCGCGAGAAGGGAGCCAGCGCCGAAGAGCAACAGCTACTGGCCCGGATCGATCGAATTGAGGATCGGGCCCTGGGGCTGACTGAGGATATGCTGGATGTGCGCCTGGCGGGTGACATTGCCCAAGCCCGGCAAATGCTGTTGGCGGATGTGGGGCAGGCCTATACGGAATGGCTCGCCAGAGTGAACGATTTCATCGAGTACCAGGAAGATATTGTGGCGGGCAAGATGGATTATGTTCGGGAGGAGGCGGAAGGTTTCGCCAGCCTGATCTTTCTGGCAACCGGCATTGCGGTGGTATTGAGCGCGCTGATTGCCTGGCTGATCATTACCCGCCTGCGCCGGACACTGGGTGGCGAGCCGGAGGAAGTGGCTGAGGCGATTCGCTATCTGGCGGAAGGGGATCTCGACCAGCGTATCGAGACCCGTTATCCGGACAGTGTAATGGGTGCCCTGCAGGGCACTGTGAAGCGCCTGGCGGATATTATCCGGGAAGTGCGCGGTGCGGCGGAAGAGCTGACCGGAGCCTCGGCTGAGCTGCAATCCACCTCGGACGATAACAGCCAGCAGATCCAGCTTCAGGCGCGGGAAGCGGAACAGATGGCGGCAGCGGTCAACCAGATGGCGGCCACCGTGAACGAAGTGGCCGGTTTTGCGGCCAATGCGGCATCTGCCACTGCCAAGGCGGACGAGGAAGCTGACGGGGGCAATGAGGTGGTGGTACGTACCTCCACCGCGATTGGCGATCTTGCGGAAACACTGGAGCAGGCCTCCCAGGTAGTGCAGAAAGTGTCGGATGACAGTGGAGCGATCGGCCAGATCATCGAGGTGATCAATGGTATCGCCGAACAGACCAACCTGCTGGCACTGAACGCAGCCATTGAAGCGGCCCGGGCGGGTACCCATGGACGCGGATTCGCGGTGGTGGCGGATGAGGTGCGTTCGCTGGCATCCCGCACCCAGTCCTCCACACGGGAAATCCAGGAGATGATCGGTAACCTGCAGACCGGTGCCGGCCAGGCCTCCGAGGAAATGGAGAAAAGCCGTGAACTGGCCCAGCGGACCGTGGAACACACCCGCGAGGCGGAACAGGCGCTGGACAGGATTCGTCAGGAAGTCGGCTCCATCAACGATATGAATGCCCAGATTGCCAGTGCCGCCGAAGAGCAGAGTTCCGTGGCGGAAGAGGTCAACCGCAACATCAGCCGCATCCACGATGCCACCCTGAAAACCTCCGCAGGCTCCGAGCAGGTGGCGGCCTCCAGCCGGGACCTGGCGGTGCTGGCGGAGCAACTGAGTTCCCGCGTACGGGTGTTCCGTATCCGCGAAGACTGAGCCCGGTATTGCAGGCCCTGACGCTGTCGCACAAAATGGTGCGCCTGCGTCAGGTGCGTTTGCAACAGGGGAAGGCAGGATGAGCCGATTTGATCAACCGATCGACCGGGAAGGAACCCGGGCGGTCAAACTGGATGTGCGGGACAAGGTGTTCGGCCGCAAGGATGTCATGCCTCTGTGGGTGGCGGATATGGACTTTGCCGCTCCCGAGGCGGTAACCCGTGCCCTGGCGAAGCGGGCTGCCCATCCGGTCTACGGCTACACGCTGTTTCCGGACAGTCTGTATCAGTCCCTCCAGGACTGGTTTGCCACCCGCCATCAGTGGACTATCGACCGCAAGGACATCCTGATGGCTCCGGGTGTTGTGCCTTCCCTGCACGCCGCCGCCATGGCCTTTGCCGCTCCGGGTGAGGGCATCATTATCCAGCCTCCGGTATACCCGCCGTTTTTCAGCGCCATCGAAAAGACCAGTCGTCGGGTGGTGGAAAATCCGCTGGAGGAGACCGCTGATGGCTACCGGATGGATCTGGAACACCTGGAACAGTGTGCCGCACAGCCCGATACCCGTCTGTTGATTCTGTGTTCGCCCCACAATCCCGTGGGCCGTGTCTGGAAGGATGACGAACTCGAGGCGGTGCTGGCCATCGCCCGTCGCCACGATCTGGTGGTGTTGTCAGATGAGATCCACTGTGATCTGGTGTTCCCCGACAAGCCCCGTCACCGGGTACTGGCCACCATCGCCCGCCCTGAAGACAAACTGATCACCGCCGTGGCCCCCAGCAAGAGTTTCAATATGCCGGGGCTGGGTCTGTCTGCGCTGGTCAGTGCGAATCGCGATGTGCTGGGCGCGATGAGGTCTGAGCTTGACCGCTGGCACATGCCCCAGTGCAACCCCTTCAGCATCGCAGGCTTTGAAGCTGGCTACCGGGCGGGAGGTCCCTGGCTGGATGAGCTGATGACCTATCTGCAGGGCAGTCGGGATGAGGTGATCGGAATCATCCGGGAGAAACTGCCCGGCATCCGCGTGCAGGAGCCGGAGGGATCCTACCTGTTGTGGCTGGATTGCCGGAGGCTGGGGATGAGCAATGCCGAACTGAAACGTTTTTTTGTGCAGCAGGCGGGGGTGGGCCTTAACCCCGGCTACACGTTTGGTAGCCAGGGCAGTGGCTTCATGCGGCTGAATCTGGGCAGCCCGCGGGCGGTGCTCAGAGAGGCCCTGGGCCGTATTGAACGGGCCCTGAACACACTCTGAGGCGGGTTATTCCCCGGGTACCTCCGCTTCCGTGCCGACGTGGTACGCCGCAAAGCCGGCCATCACCACCTGATCCACGGCCATGCCGATTATGCGACCGTCCAGGGTTGCCCGGATAGGATGCTGGGCGTTGGTGATGGGGTCAGCCACGTAGCCCAGTATTTCCCCTTGATTAACGGTATCCCCCAGCTCCACATCACTGAACAGAATGCCGCCGTTGGGAGCCCGGATCCAGTCGGAATCGTAATAGACCGGCTCCGGATCACCCCAGACAAACATGCGGGAGATCATGCCCTGCTTTTCCATCAGGCTGGTCAGGCTGTTTACGCCGGCTTCTATCTGATGCTCCTGAATACGGTGGGATTCCCCCGCCTCCATGGTGACCGTGGTGATGCCGTTCTGGTTGGCTGCAGTGCGCAGCATCCCTTCCGAACCGCTGCTGTGAACCACCGCCATGCGGTCAAAGCCACGGGTCATTTCCGCGACCGCCGGATCGTTCATGTCCGCCCGGAGCTGGGGCAGGTTGGTGCGTTTCAGGGAGCCGGTGTGGATATCCACCAGCATGTCGCACTTGCGAATGATTTTTTCGAACAGTGAATGGGCAATCCGGTCTGCCAGGCTGCCATCGGTGCTGCCTGGGAAATGCCGGTTGAGGTCCCTGCGATCCGGCAGATAGCGGGTGCCCTGCTGGAAACCCGGCAGGTTAACAATGGGGACACCAATCACCCGGCCGGACAGCTTTTCCGGGTCCAGGTCATACATGGTGCGGCGGATGATCTCGATACCGTTCAGTTCATCGCCATGAACCGCACCGGTCAGGCACAGGTTGGGGCCGGGGTTTACACCGTTAACCACCAGCACGGGCGTGGGCTGGGTAAGGCCGGCAATCTGGATGCCGGGGGACCAGGACAGGCGTGTGGAAGTGCCCGGCAGTACTTCCGCCCCCAGCAGGTTCAGACTGGTGGCCTTTTCCGGCGCGGCTTCCTGTTCGGGTTCCGGGGCGGCCGCCGCTTGCGCCGGTGGCTCTACCGGAGGGGCGACTTCTTTCAGATCCATATTCGGAGCCACCCGTTTGGGTGCCGGGGTATCCTTGCCTGGCTCCGGCTGGGGAGTTTTCTCGGGCACGGGTTTGACGGTGTCACCGTTGGTACGCCGCGGCTCGGAACGCTCCACGTCTTCCACGTTCTCGTCTTCGGCCAGTTCTGCCAGCAATATTTCCTTTTTGCTGCTCTGATTATTGGCAGCATAGGCAGGTGGCAGAGCCAGCAGGCTCAGCAGCAGGAGGGCAAGGGTGCGGGTTGTGGCCAGTTGCCAGTAATACAGCATAAATCCTCTCGGGTCGTCAGCCTTTCCGGGCTCCACGGACTTGCCTTGGCAAGGATAAGGGCCGGGAACTGTCATGAATACGGCTGTGACAAAGGTTTAATGCCACTTTCATGAACTGCAGGTGGTGAATGTCGTGAAAATAACCTATTGATGTAACAGAAGGATGACCTGACTCTTCACTCAATAGTTATACGCGCGACAGGAGATTAACTGTATGGACCTTTTGCGAATTCTGGTTGCAATTCTGTTACCGCCCTTAGGGGTTTTTTTACAGGTGGGCATCGGCAAGCATTTCTGGATCAACATAGTGCTGACCCTCCTTGGCTACCTGCCGGGGATCATCCATGCGGTGTATATCATCGCCAAGAAATAACCCTCAGGCGCTGGCGACTGACCAGCGCTGATCCGCGTCCTGGCGGGCGCGGCCATCCTGTTCCAGCTTGAGCAGATGGGCCAGCAGCGAACGCTGGGCCAGCGGATGCAGGGCTTTCGGGACTTCCTCATAGGCGTGGGCGACCAGTTCCGCCAGGGTGCCAGGGCCGCTGGCAGCCAGAGCTTTCATCACTTTATGTTCCCTGGCCAGGCGGTGGGTGGTCAGGTAATCCACAATGCCATGGGGATCCCCCATCAGGAATCCATGGCCGGGTGCGATGTAACGGATGTCTTCGTTCAGCAGCAGTGCCAGGGATTTCAGGTAGGCCAGCATGTCCCCGTCCGGGGGATTAATAACCACCGTCGACCCCTGCATGATGTGATCCCCGGAAAACAGCATCTGCTCCCCGGCCAGCAGGTAACACAGGTGATTGGAGGCATGGCCGGGTGTGTGAAGCACCTTCAGCTCACCGGCGGTGGTACTCAGGGTCTCACCGTGTTCCGGTGAATGGTCCGGTTGGAAGCCCTTGTCCTGGCTGGGGTCGTCCGGCGGAGTCATGCCCACCAACCGGGCACCGGCTTTCTCCTTCAGAGCTACAGCACCGGGTGAATGATCCCGGTGGGTATGGGTCACCAACACCTGTTCAATCTGCCCACCGGTTAACGCCAGGATCTGCTCCAGATGCGCCGGATCATCGGGACCCGGATCGATCACCGTGTAAGGCGCGTGGTCACCCAGCACGTAGGTGTTCGTGCCCGGGCCGGTCATCATCCCGGCATTGGGCGCGGTCAGCCGGTATACCCCGTAGCCCACCTCCACCGCGGATCCGGGCACAATTTCCGCCAGCACGTCCCCTTTGCCCTCGGGATCCAGCTTGCACAACTCGTCAAACGCCGGCGCACCGGGCTCCACCAGCACCGGCTTACCCTTGCGAACTCCCGGCCATGCTTTCGTGGGCTCGGGTTCCGGAGGGTTGGCATGGGCGTAGGCAAGGATCTCGTCCACCGAATCAAAATCACTCAGCACCCGTAGCGTCCGCACTGTCGGCGGTCCCATCAGACGCGCGCCGGACTCATGATCCGCCAGCGCCTGCTGCGGAGTCAGCCACACATGGTCAATGGTCTCTATGCCATCATGGCGGGCAGACTGGCCTTCCGGCATGGCGGCCACAAAGAACCGGGTATCAAACCGCCGGGGCGGTCCCGGCGGTGTCACCCAATGGGCCAGATATCCAAGCCGGTCCAGTGGCAGGCTCAGGTCATGCCGGCGGCAGAAGGCATAGAAATCATCCTCACCCCTGTTCAGTGCGGTTCGTTCTGCCTCGTAATGGTCAACCGTATGGCCGTCTGCCAGCAAAATTCCGGCTTCCTCGAAGCACTCCCGCAGCGCCGCAATCATGAAATCGGCCCCGCCTTCGTCGAGACTCATGATCTGGCTGACGGTCTCATCATTTCGCCCGGTCATATGATCCCGGCATTGCTGGTCTGACTCGTCCACGGCTCCACCGGGGAAGACGTAAAAGCCAGGCATGAAAATGGCCTCCCAGGTGCGTTGGAGCATGAGTACTTCAGGACCGTTGCCGGAGTCGCGAACCAGAACCAGAGTAGCGGCGGGACGAATGTCCATCATGGAACCTTTACTGCGTAAATGTTTTTTGATGGTACCACCAATAACCATACCCGGGGAGTTGTGTAGAGGGGGTGGGGAAGGGTTTCCAGGACCGTGGAGCGCCAGGGATGGCGCGACCCGAGCCCTACAGGGACGTATTCACGGGCGTGTCCTGGAAACCCTTCCCCACCCCCTCTGCACCAAGGGCAAGGAAAGAGTATGATGTGCCCCCATTTCCATCTGAATCAGAGAGCGAACCGTGGCAAGAATCGAACTGTCCTTCCCCGATGACGTGTACTGCTTTGAAACCCGCATGGCTGTGCGCATCACAGACATCAACGGCGCGAATCATCTGGGTAACGACGCACTGGTTTCGATGCTTTCCGAGGCGAGAGCGCAGTTTCTGGTGCACTACGGTGTTGAGGAAGCGGGCCACAATGGGGTCGGGTTGATCGTGACGGATCTGGCGACCATGTATCAGTCGGAATCGTTCTTTCCGGAGATGCTGCGCTTTGAGGTCGGGGTGATGGACTTCAACAAGTACGGCGGGGATTTTGTGTTCCGGGTGACCAAGGAAGAAAACGGTCAGCCGGTGGCCCTGGCAAAGTATGGCTTTGTGTTCTTTGACTATCAGGAACGCAAGGTGACCCGCATGCCGGAATGGTTCCGGGAGCAGTTTGCCGCGGACCGCTGATCAGGCGGACTGTTGTTCCTCCAGCCGGCGGATTCCCCGCCGGTACATCTGCCAGGCCATGGTGCCGGCCAGCAGGTTGCCGGCAAAGGCACCGCTCATCAGTCCGGGCAGTCCGCCCAGTTGTGCACCCAGCCAGAGCATGGGCAGGTAGCAGGCGAACAGCCGCAGGGTAGAGGTTATCAGCGCCCGCAGCGGCATCCCCAGGGCATTGCATGAGGACACCATCAGCATGCAGATGCCCAGCGGTCCCCAGCTCAGGGGTACCCGCACAAGATAGTCTGATACCACCGAGGTAACCTCCGGATCCCGGGTGAAGATCCCGCTGACCACGCCGGAGCTGGCCAGCCAGACAAGGCCGATCAGCAATTGCCAGCCCAGGATGAATTTCACCGCAATGCCGACCAGTTGCCGGATTCGGTCCAGCTCACCTGCGCCCAGCATACGACCGATCATCGGCGGCATGGACATGGTCAGGGCCAGGACCACCACGATGGAGAAAAACTCCAGCCGGGTGCCCAGGCCCCAGGCGGCGACGGCGGCGGAACCGAAGCCTGCCACCATGGCTGTGGCCAGCATGGCGGAGACCGGGGGCATCAGCTGGCTGACCATGGCGGGGGCCATGATGCTGTTGAGTTGTTTCAGGGCCTGAACGGGCTGTACCCGGGCCAGGTCAAACCGGATCCAGCCCCGGCGCAGCAGGGTGGGGAAGACGATCAATGCGCCAGTGGAAAATGCGGTGATGGTGGCCCAGGCCGCTCCCGGCAGGCCCCAGCCGAAAACGAAGATATACAAAGGGTCCAGGGCGATGTTGAGCAGGCTGGTGCCGATCATCATGTAGCCGGGTAGTTTGGTGTCCCCGTGGCTGCGGCAGACGGCATAACCGAAATACAGCATGGCACCGGTCCAGGCGGCTACCAGCCAGGGGGCCCAGTAGTCGCGGATCACCGGTAACAGTGCCTGCTCGGCCCCCAGCAGGGACATAATCGGTTCCTGCAACAGCCAGAGTGCTGCCACCAGCAGGAAGGCGAGGGTGGCACCGACCGTAATCACCAGTCCGCCGAGGCGATGGGCGCGGGTTTCGTCGCCGCTGCCGAGCGTTCGGGAGATGATAGCGGTGGTGGCGATGCCCAGGCCGACATACATGCCGCTGATCAGTTGCTGCATGGGGACGGTGAAGCCCAGGGCGGCCAGGGGTTCCTGGCCAAGCTGGCCGACGAAGGCGCTGTCGGCGAGCTGGAAGGTCATCAGTGACAGTACGCCGAAGAGCATGGGCCAGGTCATGTGGAAGAGCTGGCGGGCCAGGCTTTGTTGGTTGTCGGTGTTGGTCACTGTTTGGGGTGGGCTCTCGGGTTATGGGTTGAGGAGCGCGAGTTTATCAGATTTGTCAGTAGTCTTCGGGGCTGGTGCATGAGCCGGGTAGCCTGTTAACCATTGCCTGGAGGCAGGTTGGGGACCCCTTTTCAGAACACGCCCGTGAACCCGTCCATGGGGGGCTCGGGTCGCGCCATCCTTGGCGCTCCACGGTTCTGAAAAGGGGTCCCCAACCCGCCTCCCCCGGGCTAATGAGATATCGCCTGGGGTAAGGCTTTATCCTGCGCTGAAGGTATCGCCTCCGGTTGCTCGTTACTGAGTGAGGCTTATCGCAGGATCATTTGCTGATCAATCAAAGCGCATTCAGCGCCGCCTCGTAGTCCGGCTCGTCCTTGATTTCACCGACCATCTGGCTGTGCAGCACCTTGTTGTTTTCGTCCAGAACTACGACCGCGCGGGCGCAGAGGCCGGCGAGGGGGCCGGTCTGGATGGAGACACCGTAGTCGCTCTGGAAGCTGTAGTTGCGGAAGGTGGAGAGGGTGATGACGTTTTTCAGGCCCTCGGCGCCGCAGAAGCGGCCCTGGGCGAAGGGCAGATCGGCGGAGATGACCAGTACCACGGTGTTGTCGAGGCTGCCGGCTTTTTCATTGAATTTGCGGGCGGAGGCGGCGCATACGCCGGTGTCTACGCTGGGGACGATGTTGAGGATTTTGCGCTTGCCGCTCCAGTTATCCAGGGTGACTTCTTCCAGACCGCTGTTGGTGAGGGTGAAGCCCGGGGCGGTGTCGCCGGGGTTGGGGAAGTTGCCGCTGATTTCGATGGGGTTACCGTCGAGGGTGACGTTGCTCATGGGTTGCTCCTTGTTCGGGTTGTCATTCTTGGATGTCGATTACACCTTACTCTGTGTAGCCGAGTTTGGATGACTTTGCACGATTGGTGTCGTGTACAAACCTCACCATGGCATCGGCCATCGGGTCAAACCAGGGGTTGTAGGTCAGGCGGCTGGTGTAGACCGGGCGGGGGGTGTCGGGCCAGGCGCTGAACCAGATCTGGATGTGGTTTACGATGGAGTCCATCAATATGGATTAGCAGGCTCCCGGGAGACAGTATGGCACTTCATCTGGCATTCGATGTATACGGCACCCTGGTGGACCCCATGGGCATGGCGGATCTGCTGAAACCCGATGCCGGTGACCAGGCCCCGGCGGTGGCCGGGCTGTGGCGCAGCAAGCAGCTGGAGTTTTCCTTCCGCATGGGGTTGATGAAAACCGGAGAGGATTTTGGTGTCTGTACCCGTCGGGCCCTGCGCTTTGCCATGGCGTTCAAGCAGTTGTCGCTTGCGCCGGAGCGGGAGGATGAACTGATGGCTGCCTACCTGCAATTGCCGGCGTTTGATGACGCAGAGCCCGCACTGCGTGAGCTGAAGGAGACCTACCCGCTGTTTGCGTTCTCCAACGGCAGCTATCCGGCCCTGGAAAAAGTTCTCGGCTACAACGGGTTAAGGGAGCATTTCCGCGACCTGGTATCGGTAGACGACATCCGCAGTTTCAAGCCGGACCCGGCCGTGTACGCCCACGCCCGCCGCGCCACCGGAGCCTGGGATCAGCCCCTGTGCCTGGTGTCCAGCAACGCCTGGGATGTTATCGGTGCCCGCTCTGCCGGGCTGATGGCGATCTGGGTGTGTCGGGAGAAGGGCAAGGTGTTTGAGGATTGGGGGATTGAGCCCACCGCTGTGGTGGGCAGTCTGGCTGAGCTGCCTGCTGTTCTACAGCGCCTGGCCATCCCCTAGGTGCTCGGGTGTCGGCCGGATGGTCAGCACCATTCCGAAACGCCTGAGAATTTGCCGGAGTGTCTGTGTGTTGGCGTTGTCGGCATCCCGCTCAATGGCGGAGAGGGTGTTGGCGGACACACCGACGAGTTTACCGAACTGGCCCTGACTGAGACCGGTCCATTCCAGGCGCATTTTCCGTATCGCCTGGCCGATGGTGATATCCCCCCGATCCAGTGATTCCATCAATGCTTCACGGGCGGCAATGCGTTCGGCTGCGCTCAGGGGCTTTTTGAGTTTTGGCATCAGTTGCTCCCATCAGCGGAGGACCCGGTGCTGAGCTTGCTCAAAGCCTCGATGACGGTCCAGTGAAAGTCGGGTTTTACTCCGGGATGTGTCAGCATGCTTTGGGGGGCACCGTATTCCCTCAGCTTCTTCTCGATATCTCCCAGGCTTTCAAGCTTCCGCGTCAGGACATCGGCTGCCGCAGTGGGATCTTCGGCCAGCGATTCGAGAATGGCGGGATAATCTGGCACTCCGGGTCGGGAGCAGTATTCCTCCGGCCAGCGGGTGACCCGTGCAATGCCTTCGGGATCAAGCACCATGGGTGCGATATCGAACCCCGGGGCCAGCTCCAGATCCCGGCCACGTTTGATCAGGGCGATATTGCGACCGTGATTGTCGCTGTTTCCAAACACTGTGTTGACGATGTCCCGCGCGAGGTAATCTGCCAGGATCTCATCCCCGGAAGCGGGCCGGGTCAGGACCGATTGCAGGCGTTTGAACACGGCGGGATGGCTCAGCGCCGCCCCGTCGCCAATCTTCTCCATCATTGAGTAAACGGATTCCATCCCGTGCCGGACCACGGAGCCATTTGCCAGTTCCCGGTCAAAGCGGGGCAACCAGAGGGCATAGCGCCCGTCGATCTGGTCCAGTCGGCTCAGATTGATGGACTCGATCAGGCTGTCTTCCAGGGACTGGTAGATGGCAGCTTCCCCGATCAATACATCGATATCTGCCTGGAGCTTTTGTCCGCGGGGGAACTTGACCAGCCAGTGCTGGCGGACGCGATGGTCTTCGATAGTGCCTTCGAGCGCAAAGCGGCCATCATCAGTCTCCACCAGAAGCAGTTTGGGGGCATCACCGCCTGCACCCGTGGCACCACCGACAGCTATCCCCAGCGCTTGAGCATGTTCAATGAGGGCATCCGCTCTGGTGCAGATCTCTTCCCGGGTGAAGAACACGGCGTTGGACTTCGCAAGCCGTTCGGAAAATGCAGTGGCGGCCTCCTTGATGCGCAGGTTGCCGATGGGGGCTATACAGCCCTCAGCCAGAAGCTGTGTATCAAGGGCGGCTCCGGGGTCCCGGTCATAGCCCAGTAATTTGACCCATAATCGCCGGCTGGCACCTTGCGGGATAATGTCCCTCAAAACCGGCGCGATCTGGCCCTTCAGGTAATCACCACCGAAATGGCAGGGCAGATTGACACCCACTGCGGTTCTGTCGATCAGCGTTTCGGTATCGAAGTCGCCAAGATAGTCCAGCGCCTTCAGCGCATACTGGGCACTGTAGGAGAACCGGGGCAGGCCGAGGAGTCCCTCCTCCGGTTTCGGGAACTGCACAAGCCCTGCATCGTGCCACTCATTTTCCCAATGTATTTGTAATTTGAGATCCATGGCGGGTTATCCCTACAAGTATGATTGTAAGGATAGCATGAGGAGCCTTTGAAATTACAAGTGTAGTTTGAATGACTGGTAAGGCGTGCTCAGTCCGACCGCTCCGCCAACCAGTCCGCCATCTCCCGCCAGCTGAACGACGGAGCCTTGCTGCCCGCCAGGATGCCCATATGGCCGCCGGGGATGACGCGGAAGGTGACATCCTCCGAGTTGACGTGGTCGGCGATGCGCTTGGCGGCACCCGGGGTGACCATGGTGTCGTCCTTGCCGGCAACGGCGAAGATATTGGCGTTAACGTTGTCCAGTCTGGCGACATCCTCGCCGATCTGGATTTCGCCCTTGGATAGCTGGTTGTCGATCCAGATGCGCACCACGGTGTCCTGGATGATGCCGCCCGGGTAGGCCACCATGCGGTCGAGGAAGGCGGAGGTGGTGGCGTGGTTGGTGACGAACTCCCGGTCACCCAGGCGCACAATCAGTTCCCAGTAGCCCATCACACTGCCAATCGGATTGGTCAGCTTGAAGCCGATGGTGTTGGCCCAGCCGGGGGTGTGGAACCAGTGGGGTTTCAGGTCGTGGATGCGGAACCCGGTGCGTTCCCGGACAAATTCTGCCACGCCCGAAAACTGCTGGTACATCAGCCCCATCAACCCGGAGGCATGGCTGTCGATGGGCGAGCCGACGATGATGGCATTGCGGATATGCTGGTCCTTGCTCAGTGCGCAGTAGAACAAGGCAAACATGCCACCCATACTCCACCCGTGCAGCGACAACTCCCGCTCGCCACTGTGCTCCCGCACCCGGTTCAGATAGGCCGGCAGAAGTTCCGCTACGTAGGTGTGCAGGTTGTAATGGGAATGCTTGCGGGTAGGAATACCCCAGTCGATCAGATAAACCTCAAACCCTTTCGCCCGCAGGAACCGCACCAGACTGCGCTGGGGGAACAGATCGTAGATCAGCATGTTCACCGCCAGCGGCGGCACAATCACGATCGGAGTCTTGTGGGCCTTGCGCTCCACATTGACGGTATGGCCGTCCAGCTCAATGAAATCCTCCTCCAGCGGCGGGTAATACCGCAGGCTTACCAGCCCATCGGAATGCAGCGTCTCGAAAGGAGTCTTGCCTGCCTGTACCAGACTGGCCGCCCGGAACACCCGGTCAAAGGCATTACCGGCGTACAGGGAAGTTTGCCGGGTAACCCCGGAAGCCGTATTGAAAGCGGATTTCAGAATGTTCGGCATAGGTAATTCCATAAGAAACAATGTTCAACCATTGAGTGAACGGGCTCTATCACGGAGTCTGAGGGGAGCTGCAGGGAGGGTCTTTTGCAGACCGTACATTGCCAGGGATGGCAATGTACGAGCCCCCATGGACGGGTTCACGGCGGGTCTGCAAAAGACCCTCCCTGTAGCTCACCTTGCACCCGGTAAGCAGGTCAAAAAGAGCTTAACCCCCGATTCATTAGCCGACTATGGCACCCAAGTCACGCAAGGACGGCAAACCGGTCATACCAGGCCACTGCCCAACGTACAGCTGTACTGCTATCATTCGCCCCATCCATAGCAACAACCAACAAACAGGACCACCATGCTAAGTTTCCTGCCAGCCCCCATTATCGGCATCATCAACGCCCTGCTGCTGGGCATCAACACCGTATTCTGGTGTCTGTTGCTCTATGTTCTGCTGCTGGTGCGGCTGATACTTCCCTTCAAACCGGCACAGGTGTTCATCAGCAAGGTGATGATCTGGGTCTCTGAATCCTGGGTTGCCTGTAACACCGGCTGGATGAAACTGACCCAGGGCACCCGCTGGCAGGTTGCCGGTGACGAAGAGCTCAAACGGGAATCCTGGTACCTGGTGCTATCCAATCACCAGAGCTGGGTCGACATCCTGGCCATGCAGCGGGTGTTCAACCGCCGGGCCCCGTTCCTCAAGTTCTTCCTCAAGCAGCAGCTTATCTGGGTACCGGTAATCGGCCTGGCCTGGTGGGCGCTGGATTTCCCGTTCATGAAGCGATATTCCCGGGAATATCTGGTCAAGCACCCGGAAAAGCGGGGGGAGGATCTGAAGGCCACCCGCCGTTCCTGCGAGCGTTTCCGCCATACACCGGTCAGCGTGATGAATTTTGTGGAAGGTACCCGCTTTACACGGGCCAAGCACGACCAGCAGAAGTCTCCCTACCAGCACATGCTGGTACCCAAGGCAGGCGGTGTCGGCTTTGTGCTGGATGCCATGGGGGATGCCATCGAAACCCTGGTGGATGTCACCATAGCCTATCCGGACGGTGCGCCGACGTTCTGGGAGTTTCTCTGTGGCGAGGTGAAAGAGATTCGCATGGAGATCCACACCCGCAAGATCCCGGAGAATCTCAAGGGCAGGGATTATTCTGAGGACGCGGAATTCCGCAAGGCCATCAAGGAATGGCTGACGGAACAGTGGCAACAGAAGGATCAGCGTCTGGAGCGGATGCTGTCCTGATAGTCCCCGCGGGCGGCAGGGCCGGGGCTGTGATCAGCCCTCGCCCTCGGTCTGGACCGCATCGGCCGCTTCCAGCAGCTTGAAATTGATCTGCCGGCGTTCCTCGTCCACCCCGGTGAAACTCACGGTGACCCGCTGTTCCAGCTGGAAGATGCGACCGTTCTTGGTGTGCTCCAGGCGCAGGGTGACCGGATCAAAGCGGAACTTGCCCTCCAGATCCTTGCAGCTGACAAAGCCTTCCAGCCCGTTGCAGTCCAGCCGAACGAAAAAGCCTGCCGGCGTGGTGCGGTTGATGGTGCCTTCCATCGGCTCATCGCCCAGGTTCTTGGCGTAATCGCTTTTCAGCCAGGCTTCCAGGCTGTTGGCGGCCTGCCGGGCACGGATCTGGCTGGCCTGCAGTGCTTCGAGCTGCTCCTGGTTCAGGGGCTTGAGGGGCGCATCCCACAGGCTGGATTTGATCAGCCGGTGCACGTAGAAGTCAGAGAACTTGCGCAGGGGCGAGGTAAAGGTGGTGTAGGCATCCAGCCCCATACCCTGATGGGGAGCGGCTTCAAAGCCCAGTTCCGCCCGGGCCAGTTGCCGGGAGATAATGGTTTTTACCGGTACCTCGGCTTCCACATCGCCGGACTGCTTCATCAGCGCGCGGAAGCCTTCGGCGGAGCCCGCATCCAGTTCGCTGAGTGACGGTGCATAACTCTCCAGCAGGGCGCGGATGTTGTCGGTGCGGTCGTCTCTCACGCCGGGGTGGCGGATAAACAGGCCGCTGTTTTGCTGGCGGAGGAAGTCCGCTGCGCTGCGGTTGGCCGCCACCATGCATTCCTCGACCAGCCGGTGGGCTTCGTTCTGTACCGCCGGATCAATCTGGCGGATACGCTTGTTCTCGTCCAACCGCAGGCGGAATTCCGGCCGGTCGTTGTTGAGCAGGGCATGCTCTTCCCGCCATTTGCGCAGGGCGGTGGCGGCCTGATGGAGCTGGTCCAGGCTGTTGCTGACGGCCTCGGGCAGGGCGCGGGTCTCGTCGTCTTCGCGTCCTTCCAGCAGGTTGGACACCAGCTCGTAACTGAGCTTGCCCCGGGAGCGGATTACCGCCAGGTGGAAGCTGTAATCCCCGAGACTGCCGTCGTTGTTCACCTGCAGATCACACACCAGTGCCAGGCGTTTTGTGTCTGGCATCAGCGAGCAGAGCCGGGTGCTGATGCTGTCCGGCAGCATGGGCAGGGGTTCGCCGGGGAAATAGATGGCGGTGGCCCGGTTGAAGGCTTCCTGTTCGGCGGGGCTGTCCGGCTGGATTACCGCCGTCGGATCCGCAATGGCCACAGACAGGCTCCAGCCGGTGGCATTGGCCTCTGCCAGCAGGGCATCGTCCATGTCCTGGGTGCCGGGGCTGTCGATGGTCACGTAGGGGCGGTCGGTTCGATCCTCGCGTCCCTCGAGATGCTCCGTCAGGGTGTCTTCGCTGATGCCTTCAGCCTGTTTCAGAACCTCGTCCGGCCAGGTGTCGGCCAGGTCGAAACTGGCCAGGGTGAAGGCCCGTTCGATACCCGGTTCACCGGCCTTGCCGATCACCCGTAATACCTTGGCCTGGCCTTTGCCGTCCTTGATGGGGTGCTTGTGGATCTGGCAGTAGATAAAGTCGTCCGGCTGGGCACCCTTGCGTTCCTTGGGGGGAATGAAAATCCAGCGGTTGATACCGGGGGTATCCGGTGCCACGAAGTGACCCTTGCCCTTCACCACATAGCGGCCCACAAAGGTAGTGATGTGGGTTTCCAGCAGCTCGTCCACCATGCCCTGGGTCTTGCCCTTGTCGGCTTCCTGCTCGGTAATGTTGACCCGGTCGCCGGGCAGCACCTTCTGCATTTCTTCTGGAGGCAGGAATACATCCCGTCCCTCGTCCAGGGCGACGAAGCCGAACCGGCCGTTGGTGGCCTTGACGGTGCCCGGATAGACTACCTTGTTTTCCTTGATGTCTGTCTTCAGCTGGCGTAGCTGGGTGAGGGCATCGGCATTGAGCATGAATCGACCTGATGTTGGAATTTGAATATGGGGGCGAGTATACCGGTTATGTGCCGGTGAGTCAGACCCCCTCAGACCGGTGAGCTTTCGTTATTGTAATGATCGGCAATGCACACCTGGTTGCGGCCTTTGTCCTTGGCGAGATACAGGGCCTGGTCCGCCTTGCGGAGTATCTCGTCCAGGGTGTCCCCGGGTCGGGAAAAGTAGGCTCCGACACTCACGGTCACCGGTGTGTCGGTGAGACGACTGTCCTGCTCGATGTTGGCGCGGACCCGGTGGGCGATTTGCACCATGGTTTCCGCATCGCAGGGGGACAGGACCACCACAAACTCGTCGCCACCCCAGCGCCCCGGATGATCGTAGGGCCGCACGCTGGCCTTGAGCCACAGGGCCACCCGGCAGAGGATGTCATCGCCCGCCTGGTGGCCCTGTTCGTCGTTAATGCCCTTGAACAGGTCGATGTCCAGCCAGATCAGACCGAAGCCGGTTTGCTGGCGGCGGGAACGCTCCATTTCCTCTGCCAGTATTTCGTCCAGCCCCCGACGGTTCCGCAGGCCGGTCAGGGCATCCACCCGGGCGAGCCGGTGGAGTTCTTCGGTACGGTAGGCTACCTGGGTTTCCAGGTGGTGGGTGGATTCCTCCAGCCGCTCTGCCATGGTTTCAAAGTGCCCGGCCAGGCGGCCAATCTCGTTGTCTGGCTTGTCCAGGGTCGGATAGGCAAAACTGCCTCCCGCAACGGCCTTGACGGCGGATTCCAGGCTGGTCAACGGTTTGATGATGCGGCGGCGGATCACCAGCTGGAATACCAGCAGCGTGACCAGCAGGGCCACCAGGAACACACCAATCAGCGGCCAGAGATAACGGTTGGGCAGCAGGGTGTTGAGATCCAGCAAGGTGATTTCGAACCAGCCGATGGTGGGCAGAAAAGCGATACCTGCCAGGTGTTCCCTGCCGTTCACGGTGACAAAGCCGCTCTCCACTTCCCCGGCTTCTCCCGCACCCTGGCGCAGGGATTCCAGCATGGTCATCATTTCCCGCTTGTCTTCGGGTTCCTCGAACAGCAGGTCGATGGTGTTCTTCTGGCCTTCCGGCTTGATGATGCTGGCAAAGTCGATGTAATTGCGATCGCGGTAAAGCTGGATGGCACCGTTGAAATCCACAAACAGGGTGGTGATGCCGGGCTGGTTGATGTCGACGATGTCCTGCAGGAAATCATCCAGGTTCAGGCCCGTGCCCACCATGCCGACGATCTCGCCCTGCGGGTCCCGCATCAGTACGTCGATCCAGAGTTTGGTGACACCCAGCTCCGTGTCCGGGTTGACGTTCAGGTGAAAATCGCGGCCCTCTGATATTAGCTGGAAGAACCAGGCATCGTCCGGGTCCCCGGAATCAAGCACATAGCGGAACTGGTTGCCGGCGAACTGGTTGTCGGCGTTGTTGTAGTAATAATGGCCATTTTTGCGCAACGCCACGAAATAGCTGTTGTCACGGAAATTGCCCCGGAAGCTTTCCATTTCACGGATGGCTCCGGCCCGCAGGAAGCGATCGTCGGGATTCTTCGCCCAGTTGATCAGGGTGGTGGATTCGGACATCTGCCGGGCCAGGCCGATCTCCCGTTCCAAAGATTGCAGAAGCCGGGCACTGTCGTAACGAACCTGGATTTCTGCGACCTGGGTGCCCCACCGCTCGATAATCGTCTGGGATAGCTCCCGATACGCAAACAGAGAAGCAATAGAGGACAGCAACACCAGGGTTGCTGCCAACAACAGTATGCGGGTCTTCAGGCTCAAAAGAGGTTCCTTCTCCGGTCCTTGGGCGTGAACCTACATCATAGACCAGAGAGGGAATCAGGTGTAGAAAAAATGTACAGATCTGTAGCCGGTTCAGTTATGTTCGGAGAATACCCGGGTCTGGCCTTCTTCGTTGAACAACAGCACCTGGTAATGGTCCTTGCGATCACCCATTTCCATGCCTGGCGAACCGGCCGGCATGCCCGGTACGGCGAGCCCGGCTGCCATGGGGGCATTGGCCAGCAGGCGACGGACATCGCTGGCGGGTACGTGGCCTTCGATGACATAGTCACCGACACTGGCCGTATGGCAACTGGCCAGGGCGGTGGTCAGACCGGCTTCGATCTTGACCGGGTTCAGGTTGTTGGTTTCGGTGACCTGGACATCGAACCCGTTGTCTTCCATGTGTTTTACCCAGTCATCACAGCAACCGCAGGTGGGCGACTTGTGCACGTGGACGTTGTAGCGCTTGTCCTCTTCATTGCTGTGCACCTGCCCGGACAGGCTCATGGCCGCGGCCAGGGCGATGGCAAGAGATGGTTTTTTCATGATGCTCCCTCAGTGATGACTGTGGTCGTCTTGTTGACCGTTATCCGATGATGAGAGCCAGAACCACCAGATAATGGCCCCCATAAGAAAGATTCCGCCCAGATTGACCAGCAGAGTGCTCATTGGTTCCCCTCCTTTGTGGTCCGGTTGGCCGGCTGGCTGGTTCTGAACAGGCGCAGCCGGTTAGCGTTGGTGACCACCGTAACCGACGACAGGGACATGGCGGCACCGGCCAGTATCGGGCTCATCAGTATGCCCCACAAAGGATAAAGCACGCCGGCGGCGACCGGTATACCCATTGTGTTATAGACGAATGCCCCGAACAGGTTCTGGTGGATGTTGCGCACCGTCGCCCGGGAAATTTCGATGGCATCCGGCACCCCGTGCAGGGAGCCGCGCATCAGGGTAATGGCTGCGCTCTCGATGGCGACATCGGTGCCGGTACCGATGGCAAAGCCCACGTCGGCTGCTGCCAGCGCCGGGGCATCGTTGATGCCATCACCGACCATCGCCACGGTATGGCCCTTGCCGCGCATTTCGCTGACCACTTCGGCCTTGTCCTCGGGCAATACTTCCGCCCGGTAGTCGTCGATACCCGCCTTGCGGGCAATGGCCCGGGCGGTGGCCTCCACGTCGCCGGTGACCATCATCACCTTGATGCCCGCGTCATGCAGGCGGCGAATGGCGGCTTCGGAATCCGCTTTGATGGCATCCGCCACGCCAATGACCCCCAGGGGCTGATCGCCAAGGGCCAGGAACAGCGGTGTGCCGGCTTCTTCGGTGATACTGCGGGCGGCACCCTCAAGCCCGGACAGGTCGATACCCTCGCTTTCCAGCCATTTGCGATTGCCCAGCCGCAGGGCCTGACCATCAACTTCGCCGGCAACCCCTTTACCGTTCAGGGCCTCAAAACCGGTGACGTTATCCGGCTGAATCTCCTGTTGTTCGGCCCGGGCCAGAATCGCTTCGGCCAGCGGGTGTTCCGAGTGCCGCTCCAGGCCGGCGGCCAGCGCCAGCAGGCGGTTTTCATCATTATCCGAGGCGTGGACCCGGGTCACTGCGGGATGGCCCTCGGTGATGGTGCCGGTCTTGTCGAGAATCACCAGATCCAGCTTGCCAGCGGTCTGCAGGGCATCCCCCTGGCGAATCAGCGCACCATACTCCGCCGCCTTGCCAACCCCGACCATGACCGACATGGGGGTGGCGAGTCCCAGCGCACAGGGACAGGCGATAATCAGTACCGTGGTGGCGGCCACCATCATGTGCACCACCGCCGGTTCCGGCCCGACGTTGTACCAGACCAGTGCCGCGGCAACGGCGATCAGCATGACGCTGGGCACAAATACGGAAGATATCTTGTCAGCCAGCCGTCCGATCGCCGGCTTGGAGCCCTGGGCCTTCTTCACCAGCCTGATGATCTGCGCCAACGCCGTGTCGCTGCCTACCCGGGTGGCTTCGTAGATAATTGCGCCATGGGTGTTCAGGGTGCCGGCAGACACTTCGTCCCCTTCGCCCTTGCTGACCGGCATGGGCTCACCGGTGAGCATGCTCTCGTCGATGCGGGTGGAACCTTCGGCAATCACCCCGTCCACCGGCAGTTTCTCCCCGGGTCGGACGCGGATATGATCCCCCTTGCGGACCTCTTCCACCGGGATATCCTGTTCAGTTCCATCCCGGATCACCCGGGCTGTCTTGGCCCGCAGATCCAGCAGCCGGCGCACCGCCTCGGATGTCTTGCCCTTGGCCCGCAACTCCAGTGCCTGGCCCAGGTTGATCAGGCCGATGATCATCGCCGAGGCTTCAAAGTACACATGCCGCGCCATCTCCGGCAGCGCCGCCGGAAAGCTGGCCACCACGATGGAATACAGCCAGGCCGTACCGGTGCCCAGGGCAATCAGTGTGTCCATATTGGCATTGTGGTGCCTGAAGGCCTTCCAGGCACCGATGTAGAAATGCCCGCCGGTGGCAATCATCACACCCAGGGTGAGGATGCCCAGATTGATCCAGGTGACCTGGTTGCTTTCGTTGACCATCATGGTGTCAACGCCCATGCCCCAGATCATCAGTGCAACACCCAGACCCAGACTGATCGCCATCTTCACCAGCAGAGCGCGGTATTGCTTGCGGTCCTCTGCCTGGCGCTGGTCGTCGGCGGCATCTTCATCCTCGATCACACTGGCCCCGTAACCGGAACTCTCCACCGCTTTAACCAGCGCATCCCCGTCAGCGTTACCCCATGCCGTCGCAGTATTGTCCGCGAGATTCATATGGGCATGGTGAACGCCCGACACGGACATCAGCGCCTTCTCGATGGTGTTCACGCAGGAGGAACAGGTCGCACCACTGACTGACAGATGAACCTGGTCCTCCCCGGCGGGTGTGGCTTGCTGGTGGTGTTCTTCATGCTGAGCGGACTCTTCGCCGTGACTCTCGTCGTTCTGGGAGGACTCCTGTGAAGCGCAACAGCTCCCTTCGCCGCCAGACTGCTCCAACGGCTCGGCCGGATACCCTGCCTCGGTCACAAGCTGCGCCGCCTGATCGACATCGATACCCTCGGGCAGCGCCACCGTCTGCTTCTCCAGATCCACCTCGACCAGTGAGGTATCTCCGGTCATCGGCTCCAGCGCATTACGAATCTTCTTCGCACAGCCCTGACAGGATGCCCCGGAAATGCTGAGTGTGGTTTTCAGAACGGATTGCTCACTCATGATTCGGCGCTCCTTTTGCCCGCAAAAACGTCCCGCAGGATTTGCATTGGTCCGGTGCCATCAGCTTTGCCTGCCAGCCAATGGATGCCTCGCAGGCCGGGCATTTCAGTCTCAGTTGAAGCACGATGATCGGTACCACCAGTGCCGCCATGAGTACGCCCAATGGCCCCCAGCTCTCGCCGCTGGACAGGCCCAGCTGGCTGCTGAACACCAGCAACAGCAACAATGCCACGAACGCAAAAATGAAATACCGCTGGTTCCATTTCTCCCAGCGGCGCAGGCGCTGATTCTGTTCTTTGGTCAGGTACGCAGTGCTCATGAGGATGCCCGTTAATGACGTTGTCTGTGGAAAACCATGGGGATGCGGGCGGCGCTTTGCAATCCCGGCACTCAGGGAGCCAGCTCCAGTCCCCGGATCAGTGAGCCGTCGCGGATGCCGGCTTCCAGTTCACTGGCGGGAATCGGGCGGCTGATCAGGTAGCCCTGGATCAGGTCGCAGCGGTGCCGGGCGAGGAAATCCAGCTGTTCGTGGGTTTCCACTCCTTCTGCTACCACCTGCAGGCCGAGGTTGTGGGCCAGGTTGATCACTGCGCGTGTGATCACTGCATCATCATGGCGGTCAGACACGTGGGTAATGAAGCTGCGGTCGATCTTGAGCAGATCCACCGGGAAATTGCGCAGGTAACTCAGTGAGGAATAACCGACCCCGAAGTCGTCGATCGCCAGATGCACCCCGAGTTGCTGCAGGCGGGTGAGCTGGTTGAGGTTGCGCTGGATATTGTCGATGAAAATCTCTTCGGTCAGCTCGATTTCCAGCATTTCCGGGGGAATCCGGTGGAACTCCAGTACATCGGCAATGTTTTCCACCAGCCGGTCGTCGTCCAGCTCCCGGCCGGAAATATTCAGGGCGATACGCAGATTACCGAACGGTGTCTCTTTCCAGGCAGCCAGTTGGCGGCAGGCGGCCAGCACAACCCAGCGGCCGATATCGGTGATCCGCCCGCTTTCCTCGGCCAGCGGAATGAACTCGCCGGGAGCCAGCAGGCCACGTTCCGGATGCTGCCAGCGGATCAGGGCTTCGACACTGTGGATGCTGCCATCATTCAGGTCCAGCTGCGGCTGGAAAAACAGTACGAATTCGTCATTGGCCAGCGCTTTGGCGATATCCTTGTCCAGTTCCAGCCGGCGCACCTCCCGGTCCTGCATGCCTTCGGTGTAGAACTGGTAGGTGTTGCGGCCCTGCTCTTTGGCCCGGTAAAGGGCGATATCCGCGTTGCGCAGCAGAGTATCTGCATCGGTGCCGCTGCCAGGGAAAACCGCCACCCCCATGGTAGCGGTAATGCCGTGCGGTTCGTCCTGCAACATGAACGGCGTTGCGAAGCATTGCTGCAGTTGCCCCAGCAGGTGGATGACATCATCAATGTCTTCCACGTTCTGCTGACAGACCAGGAATTCGTCGCCGCCGGAGTAGGCGACCATCACACGTTCGCTGTTCAGGGTGCTGAGTCGTTCGGAGGCGCGGATCAGCAGTTCATCGCCAAAATGGTGGCCGAGGGAGTCATTGAGCATCTGGAATTTGTCCAGATCGATCATGATCAGGGCGAGCTGGTGACCCTGTTGTTCGGCCATGGCGATGGAATGGCCCAGATCGTCCATGAAAAAGCGGCGGTTGGCCAGACCCGTCAGGGCATCGGTGGATTCCAGGCGGGCCAGGTCATTCTGGGCCTCCCGGCGTTGCCGGATTTCCCGCTCCAGCACCCGGCGGGTTTTCAGCAGGTCCGCATTACGCTTCAGCATCAGTTGGGCGAGCAGAACGGCGGCACTGATCAGCAGGCCGAGTACCGCCATGGAGAATCCGGTAATGACCGGCCAGTGACTCGACCACTCCTCGACCCGGTTCTGGTCCGGTGTCAGAACCAGTTGCCAGTCGATGACCGGCAGTCTGGGGGTCACCCTGTGGCTGAACTGTTCGTCGACCGGGAGATTTTCGTTCAGTCGCCAGGCGACCGTTCCACCGCTGATGACCTGAACACTAAAGTGGTCGGTCAGGTTGCCTTTCAGCATTGAATCAGCCAGGGATGCCATATCGAACACGCCGGCGATGAATCCCCGGTTTTCCTCGCCGGCCCCCACCGGAGCGTAGATGACCAGTCCGGGTTCGCCCTGTTTCAGCTGGATAATGCCGGAGATGTCGATCCTGCCTGACTGCTGAGCCTGGACCAGTTCCGCCCGACGGCTTTCATTGGAGCCAACATCGTAGCCGATGGCCGTTTCGTTTCCTTCAACCGGTTCCACCCAGCGAATCACGTGGTCGCGGTCAATCCATTCGATGGCCCGGTAAACACGGAAATCGGTCAGGTAGTTGCGCGCATCCTCACGCCAGTGAGTCTCGGAAAGGTCCCTGTCTGTAGCCATCCGGTCGGCCATGCGAGAGATAGCCTGAACATGTTCGGCAAAATCTTCCTCAAGACCTTCTGCCAGCAGTTGTGCCTGATTGTCCACCACACCCTGAATCTGACGCGCATTCTGCTCCTTGAGACCGGAACAGAGCGCGATGCCCACCGTAATAAAAATCAGCAGAATAGCGACGGGCAGGGCGGGATGGAGAAAAAATCGCGTCATTGAGCCAGTGTCCGGTCTCCTGAGATCACCTGACTGATCCGGCCCTTGAGGGACACACCGTGGGATCCGTCGGGTAATGGTCGGGTGATTTGTATTGCGCCATCGTTATCGTCGTCCCCGAGATCGATCACGCGGGGGGTAACCGAATGCTTGTCCTGATCCAGCAGGATCTCCACTTTTGGCCGGAGCTTTTTGCCCGGGTGGGTGGTCAGTACCAATGCCACTTCCCCGTTGCTCAACTCTACCAGACTGCCGGGCGGATAAATGCCCACCATGCGAATAAAGGCTTCCACCATGCCCGCATCGAACTGGCGGCCCCGGTTGCGGTAGAGAATACGCATGGCATCCGAGGCGGGGAGGCCGTCCCGGTAGCAGCGGTCGCTGGTCATGGCATCGTAGGCATCCACGATGGCGATCAGCCGGGAGAATCGGGAAATCTGCCATTCTTCCAGCTTGGCCGGGTAACCGCGCCCGTCCACCCGTTCGTGGTGATGACGGGTGACATCCATCACAATCGGATCCAGATTCCGGTCGGTTTTCAGCAGGTTGTAGCCGAAGTTGGTGTGCCCCTGCATCACCTTGGCTTCGTTCGGATCCAGCGGGCCGGGTTTGTTGAGAATTTCCGGCGGCACCTTGAGCTTGCCCACGTCGTGCAGCAGACCACACAAACCGGCTACTTCAAGGTCTTCATCGGGCAGGCCAAGAAAGCGGGCAAAGGCCACCGCAAAAACGGCTACTCGCAAGCAGTGCTCGGCGGTGTATTCATCTCGGGATTTGATCCGGCTCATCCAGAACATGGCGCTGGCATTGGCCTTGATGCTTTCCACGCAGGAACGGACAATCGGCCGGGCCTGTTCCAGATTCAGCGTGTTACCGGCTTCAATATCGCGGCTGACCTGTTCCACGAAGCTTCGGGTGGATGTCCAGGCGCGGGTGGCCCGGGGCAATTCTTCCTCGACCGAACAGGTTTCCGACAGAGGCTCGGTGGTCCGTTTTTTCTGTTGGGCGATACGATCCAGGGCATCGGCGAGCTGGTGCTCGTCTCCTTCCACCACCACCCACTCACAATAGTGCCGCAACAGCCGGAACTGTTCTTCCGATGCCAGATCGAACCCCTGGAACAAAACCGGAACCTCGGTCCACGGACGATCAAGCTTGACCACCCGCATGCCCGGGCGCAGCAGGTCCACCGGCACGCGCATGCGCTGCAGGGTATGGCCTACGCTGCGGGTGGCCGGTTTGCCGGAAGCGGGCGGCTTGCCCTGTTTGCTGGATTTACCTCGGAACCACATGGCTCTACCAGTCTTGTGATCTGTATGACAGGATTATGGCAGAACGACGGGCAAGGAGATAGTTCGTGTCGCACACCGGTGGCCTGCACCGGTGCCGGCTTATTGACGATCGGATTTACGCCGGGGGCGAGATGCCCAGGCGGGGAATTTCCTGTTTGGGGCAGCGGTCCATGATGACCTGAAGGCCGGCCTGCTCTGCACGGCGGGCACCGTCTTCATTGATCACACCGATCTGCATCCAGAGCACCGGGATGGCCAGGGAAATAGCAGAGTCAATGACCGGATCCGTGCGTTCCGGTGCCAGAAACAGTTCCACCATGTCGGGCTTTCCGGGAATGTCTTCCAGGGAGCCGTAAACGGTCTCCCCCAGCAGCGTCTGACCGGCCAGTTTGGGGTTGACCGGGATCATGCGATAGCCCTGTTTCTGCAGGTATGCCATCACTTCATGACTGGGGCGATGGGGTTTGTCGCTGGCACCGACCAGGGCAATGGTCCGAACCGATTCGAGGATCTCGCGGATCTGTTCCGGCTTATTGTCGGGCATGGCAGCTACTCCGTATCAGCGGGACGTTTCCAGTGCCACGGATACCGATTCGGCGTAACGCAGCGCATGGGGCTTGTCGATTTCCACCCGGGCCCACTGTACCGCCTGGTGGTCCATCACAATCGACAGCACTTCGTGGGTCAGGCGTTCCAGCAGGGCGAATCGGTTGCCGTCCACGTGGTGGATGATCTGCTTGGTGATGGTGCGATAGTTCAGTGCTGCCTCGATCTCGTTACGGTCGATGGCTTCGGCGGCGTTGTAGGTCAGCTCGACATTGATCACAACGTCCTGCTGGTTGTTGATCTCTTCTTCCTTGATGCCGATATAAGCTCTCAGCAACAGGTTCTTGATGCGAACCCGGGCGGTTTCTGTCCGTTCGGCTGTGGTCATGGGAACACTCCTGGTTGCCGTGAATGCCTATCCGTTGCGGATCAGGTTCAGGAACTCGCTTCTGGTCGCCTGGGAGTTACGGAAGCTGCCCAGCATCATCGACGTTTTCATTTTCGAGTTCTGTTTCTCCACGCCGCGCATCATCATGCACATGTGCTGGGCCTCGATCACTACCGCGACACCCTTGGCGTTGGTTACTTCCTCGATGGCCTCGGCAATCTGCCGGGTCAGGTTCTCCTGAATCTGCAGCCGGCGGGCATACATGTCGACTATACGGGCGAACTTGGACAGGCCCAGTACCTTGCCCTGGGGCAGGTAGGCAATGTGACATTTGCCGATAAACGGCAGCATGTGGTGCTCGCACATGCTGTAAAGCTCGATGTCCTGAATGACCACCATCTCGTCCATGGTGGACTCGAACACGGCGTTATTGACCAGGGAGGCAAGGTCCTGCTGGTAGCCACGGGTCAGAAACTGCATGGCCTTGGCCGCCCGTTTGGGGGTGTCGCGCAGCCCCTCCCGGTCAGGGTCTTCCCCCACACCGCTCAGGATCTGGTGATAGTTCTCGGTTAGCTGGTTCAGCGGGTCGGTCATGTGGTATTCCGGTCTGGCTGTTATGGAAAAAGGGAAAGCTTAAGGGAAATTCCCGTGTTTCTCTACGGTCTACGATGCTGTGGGTCAAAAAGACCACTGTCCCGGGCGCGCATTTCACATTTACGGTGCGCGGCGCTGGAAGGGGCCGGGGCTTTGCTCTAGAGTCAGGACTGATCTGTCATCCGGGGAAGGTTCATGCAAAAAATCAGCGGTGAGTCCCTCGTCAGTCACGGCAAGGGAGCTGTTCCGGGCACTCTGGAATGGTGGCAGGAGGGCGGCAAATGGTTCAGCTTTGAAGGCCATGCCATCTTCAGCCGCATGGCCGGTCAGGGCGAGCCCCTGGTGATGCTGCACGGCTTTCCCACCGCCAGCTGGGACTGGTCGCGGCTATGGCCGATGCTGGTGCAGAGCCAGAATCTGCTGACCCTGGATATGCTCGGTTTCGGTCTGTCCGACAAGCCTGGCGACTATCGCTACAGCATCGAAGACCAGGCAGACCTGCTGCAGGGCTGGATCGAGGGCCTGGGCCTGCCCGCCGTATCGCTGTTTGCCCATGATTACGGCTGCAGTGTGGCCCAGGAGCTGATGGCCCGGGAGCAGGAAGGTGCCACCGGTTTTACCATCAACCGGGTGTGCTTTCTCAATGGTGGCCTTTTCCCGGAAGTACACAGCCCGCTTCTGATCCAGAAAATGCTGCGCAGCCCTTTCGGTGCCCTGATCAGCCGCGGGCTGACCCGGCGCAGTTTCGAGCGCAATTTCTATCGCCTGTTCGGGGATCGCAACCGGCCGGGGAAGGAAGAGCTGGACCAGTTCTGGTATCTGCTTACCTACAATAACGGCCGCGGCATTCTGCACCGGTTGATACAGTTCATGGAGGAGCGCCGGCTGCACCGGAACCGCTGGGTGGGTGCCTTGCAGAATGCGCCCCAACCGGTGCGCTTTGTCTGTGGTACCGCGGATCCGGTTTCCGGTGAAGCGATGGCCCGGCGTTTCCGGGAGCTGGTGCCGGAGCCGGACGTGGTCAGTCTGCGACGGGTGGGGCACTACCCTCATTTCGAGGTGCCCGGGGAGGTATTCCGGGCCTGGCGGGACTTCTGCAAGACCGACTGACCCGTGTCAGGGCATTACCGCCCGGGAGTCGTTGGCGGCTGGCTGGCTGTCCTGGCTGACCGCTTTCTGGGCGCTGACCACCTGGTTGCGTCCGATGTGCTTGGCCTCCAGCAGTGCCTGGTCGGCCCGGTTCAGCCAGATAGACCAGGTTTCCCCGCGGCTGACTTCGGCTACCCCGGCGCAGGCGGTCAGGTGGATATCGTGGATGTAGGCGGCGGCGCTGATCCGTGTCAGCAGCTTGTGAGCCATCACATCGGCATCTTTCTGGCGGCTGTCCGGCAGCAGGATCATGAATTCCTCGCCGCCTATCCTCAGCAGTGAATCCTTTTCGCCCAGACTCTTGCGCAGCCTGCGGGCCACCTCTTCAAGCACCTGATCGCCGGCAATATGCCCCCACTGGTCGTTGATGGTGTGGAAGTTGTCCAGATTGACCAGAATCAGGCTGGTGACTTCCTCAAAACGTTCCCGCCGCCGGATACGCGCATTCAGCAGATCGGACAGCTGGGCGCGGTTCAGGCAGCCGGTCAGCGGGTCGGTGGTGGCCAGCCGGGTCAGTTCCTGCTGAAGCCGGCCGACCAGCCAGGCAAAGATCATCACAAAGATGCAGGTCAGGGCCAGGGAGAAGGTGATGCGCCAGAAGTCCGGTTCCGGAAAACGCATGAACGACACCACCGACATACTGACCACAAAGATAATGCTGGAGATGGCCGCCTCCCGCACCGGTAACAGGAAGAACAGTGCTGCCGCCGCCGGATAGGCCCAGTAAAGCCCGGTATAGCCGTTGATCGCAGTGGAGTAGACGGCACAGATGCCCGCCAGCACCGGGTACAGCCGGCCTTTAAGAAAATAACGGCGACGCAACCACAGGGTGCCGATTACCAGCAGGCAGTTGAGACAGAAGAGAATCAGCAGAAAAGACAGCAACGGGTGATGCTGCTGCCACTGCACCATCACCAGCGGTGCCACGGCGACCAGCGACCAGAAATGCAGGTGATAGACAATCTGGTGTCTGAAACCCAGAACCGCCAGGGTAGGGTTGGTAGACAGTGAATCGGTTGGTGCCAGTGGGTTCACAGGATACTCCTGCCACAAACGGCAGATCGTTGTTGGAATGACGAACCGAATCTGAGTGTAGCACGGCTTTTGACCGATGGAAGCACCCCTTTGACGGAGCCCTCCGGCACTGCGGCCTGTGCGGGTAGCGGGCATTGTGGGAGTCCGTTACACTTCGGAGTTTTGTGAACGGAGTCCCAGATGACCGCCATCCATCTACAGCGTCCGGCGCTGACCGTGCTTGCCGGCCGGCGGGCCTTGCAGCGTCTGCGGGAACAGCCCTTGCGGCCGGAAGACGTGCATGTCATTCCCGGTGCCGCCGGTGGCCCCAAGGCGCTGGGGATCTCCGGTCTGGACAAGGCCGTGTTCGGTGACTGGTTGCCCCGGGCACCTCAGCCCCGCACCCTGATCGGTTCTTCTATCGGCAGCTGGCGGTTTGCCGCTGTGGCTTCATCCGATAATCCCCGTGCGCAGCTGGAACGGCTGGCGGAGTTGTATACCGAACAGCGCTTCTCTGCCAATGCGGATGTGGCGGAAATCACCCGCAAGAGTGTCCGTTTTCTGGAGGAGTTGTTTGGCGGGCGAGAAGAGCAGGTGGTTTCCCATCCCTGGTACCGGCTGAACATCATCGTCGCCCTGAGCCGCGGCCTGTTGGCCCGGGACAGCCGCGGGGCGTTATCGCTGGGGCTGATGCAGGTGATTGTTGGCAACATGCTCAGTCGCCGGCTGCTGGGTCGTTTCATGGAGCGGGGCATTGTTCGCGACCCCCGGGATCCCCTGCCTCTGGAACCGCTGAACGATTTTGCCACCCACGACATTGCCCTGAACAGCGACAACCTGTTGTCTGCGCTGCTGGCATCGGCATCCATCCCGATGGTCATGGCCGGTGTGCCTTCCATTCCCGGCGCCCCGGAAGGCCTGTACCGGGACGGTGGTTTGCTGGACTACCATCTGGACCTGCCCTGGCAACAGCCCGGAATCGTGCTTTACCCCCACTTCACCGGCAAGGTGATCCCCGGCTGGTTCGACAAAACGCTGCCCTGGCGGCGTGGTAATCCCGGCTATCTGCAGGATGTGTTGCTGGTGGCTCCCTCGCCGGAATATCTCGCGGCATTGCCGGATCGCAAACTGCCGGACCGGAAGGATTTCAAGGTGTATGCCGGGGACGATGCAGGCCGTGAGGCAGCCTGGCGCAGAGCCATTGCCGAGAGCGACCGTCTGGGTGACAGCTTCCTGGAACTGGTCGAGACCGGCCGGTTGGCAGACGTGGTTCGCCCCCTGGGCTAACCGATGCGGATGCCCAGTCGGTAGCCGGTACAGCCGTAGACCGCGTCCCGCAGGGACAGAATGCGAACCCTGGCATCCAGCTCGTCGCCTTCCCGGTCCAGCAGGCGGATGTCGGCACTCTGGATATTATGTTCCTGCCGGGAAGCCTCAAGCGCGGCTGCGAAGGCTTGCCGATGGGATTCCGCTATCAGGTTGCTGAGAGGCTGCCCGTCCAGGTCGGCCGGTGCCCGGCCCAGCTGATCCGCCACCTGGCCGGAAATAAACCCGATGCGTCCCGACTCGTCCAGCTCTGCGGTGATGTCCGGTGATAATTCCACCAGATCCCGGGCGCGCTGTTCGCTTTCATCCAGCGCCTGGCGAATGATGTTCTTCTCCACACGGATATTGCCCAGCTGCTGGCGCTCTTCCTCCAGCTCCTGCAGGCATTGCCGGTTGTCGGACTGGAGCCGTGAAATACGCCGGCCCAGCAGATAGCAGGCCAGGGCAAACAGTCCGGTGACGGTCAGCCCCGTCAGCCATATTGACTGCCAGGAACGTCTTGCTCCGGGAGCCAGTTTCCCTGCTTGAGCTTCGGTGGTCAGCAGCCAGGTACGGTTACCCACGGACAGTTCCGAACGCTGCTGGATGATTTCCGCCTCACCGCTGGTACCTGTCTGAAACAGTGGCTCTTTGCTGTGCTGATCCAGGTCGTGGATTCGAATGCTGTCCAGACTGGTGTCCGGTGCACCGGCCAGGGACTTCAGCAGTGCGGCCGGGTCCACCACCAGGGCCAGCCAGAGGCCATCACCGGCCTGCCTGAGCAGCCCGATCGCCTGTTGTTGCTGGCTTTCCAGGGACAGGCTGATGCGGGGCGTAACAATGACGGAGGCCGAGGCCGGGGGATTCTCCATCAGCCCGGAAAGTGGTCGGGCTTCTTCAAGCAGCAGTGGCAGGCGGCTGCTCTGGCGATGCAGTGCGGAGTGGTACTCCCACAACAAATCGTCATTGTCGGTGCTGTGGCGGACCAGCCCGGCGCTCATGATCGAAGGGTAGCTGTTGGTGAACGCGGCAATGCTCTGGCGCATCCTGACCGGATTGTCCCGGGCGGTGATGACCACCCAGCCAATGCCATCAAACAGGCTGTGTAGCCGTTCCTGGAGGCGGGTGCGCAACAGTTCGTGTTGTTGCTGGTGCTGGACCAGTGCCCGCTTCTGGTAGCCTGAGACGGCCTTGTCGGCCACAAACCAGCTCACCGCCAGACCGGCGGTGATCACCAGTGCGATCAGCCAGTAATGATGATGGGTTTCCTGGGTTCGCTCGCTGGAATCCATGGTGTTCTCCCGGTGCAATGTTAAACACTGTAGAACACAGCGCCGGATCAGGAAACTGTCGGCGATGGCGACTCAGGCAGTGCGATGGCGTGAACCGCCGTAAACCAGCAGGAAAACCACGAAACTGGTGACCACCACGGAGGGGCCGGCCGGGGTGTCGGCAAACCAGGACATGGCCAGCCCGCCGCCCACGGCGGTAACCCCGAAACCGGTGGCCAGCAGCGCCATCTGCTCCGGAGTGCCTGCCAGCCGGCGGGCAGTGGCAGCGGGAATAATCAGCAGGGCGGTGATCAGCAGTACGCCGACGATCTTCATCGCCACTGCGATGACCAGCGAGAACATCAGCATCAGCACGATCCGCAACCGCTCCACAGCAAAGCCCTCCACCCTGGCGAGCTCCTCGTGAATGGTGGCCATCAGCAAGGAACGCCAGAGGCGGGCCAGCAGCACCAGAATCAGTGCTGCACCCGAGTAGATCCAGATCAGGTCGTTGCGACTCATGGCCAGCAGATCACCGAACAGGAACCCGGTCAGGTCCACCTGCACACCGGGCATCAGGCTCAGTACCACCAGGCCGATGGCCAGGGCACTGTGGGCCAGTATGCCCAGCAGGGTGTCGGTGGCCAGTGCCCGGCTGCGGGACAGCAACACCAGTACCATGGCGAGGGCGAGGCAGATCAGTACGATGCCGAGGTTGAGGGGCAGTTCCAGGGCAAATGCCAGCGCGATACCCAGCAACGCGGAATGGGCCAGGGTGTCACCGAAATAGGCCATGCGCCGCCACACCACAAAGCAGCCCAGCGGGCCTGCCACCAGGGCCACACCCAGCCCGCCGATCAGGGCGCGCCAGAAGAAATCATTCAGTACCGCGTCAATGATGTTCATGGTGGGCGCAGCTGTCTCCGTGATGATGATGGGGTTCGGCTGTCACTACATCGCCGTGCAGGTTGTGCTGGTGGTTGTGATGGTGATGATAGACCGCCAGACTCTCTGCCACCGGCTGGCCGAAGGTTTCGATAAACGCCGGGTCGTGGGAAATGTCCGCCGGATAGCCGCTGCAGCAGACATGCTGGTTGAGGCAGATCACCTTGTCGGTGGCTGCCATCACCAGATGCAGGTCATGGGATATCATCAGAACGCCGCAGTTCAGCTCGTCCCGCAGGCTGCGGATCAGATCATAGAGCGCCGCCTGGCCGTTGATATCCACTCCCTGGGCCGGTTCATCCAGTACCAGAAGGTCCGGAGAGCGTACCAGGGCACGGGCCAGCAACACCCGTTGTTTCTCGCCGCCGGACAGATGATGCACTGAGGAATCAAACAGGTGGTCTACCCCGGTGCGGCCCAGCGCCTGCCGGCAACGGGCTTCATCCTGGCCGCCCAGCAGCATGAAACGGCGCACGGTCAGCGGCATGCTGGTTTCCAGCTGCAGATGCTGGGGCACATAACCGACGGTCAGTCCGGGCCGGCGTTCCACCTGCCCGGAGGTGAGGGGCTGGATACCGAGAATGGCCTTGATCAGTGTGGTCTTGCCGGCCCCGTTGGGGCCGATGACGGTCACGATATCGCCCTGGTGAATGGTCAGGCTGACCCGGTCCACCACCAGCCGTGATCCGAAACTGACACTGGCGTTGCTGAGTGTCAGCAGAGCCTCTGTGCTGTTCATTGGCCGGCCTCCGACTGGCAGGCCGGGCACAGGCCGGTGATTTCCAGCGTGGTGTCTTTCGGCTCAAAGCCCTGTTCCTGTGCGGCGCTGCGGATTGAGCGGGAAACCTCCCCGGAAGCCAGTTCCAGCACATTGCGGCACTGGCTGCAGATCAGGAACATACCGTGGTGACTCTCGCCGGCATGGGTGCAACCGATGAAGGCGTTGAGTGACGCAATGCGGTGCACCAGTCCGTTCTGTTGCAGAAAGTCCAGCGCCCGGTAGACCGTTGGCGGGGCCGCATTCTGGCCTTCGCTGGCCAGCTCGGCGAGCAGGTCATAGGCACCGAGCGGTTTATGGGACTGCCAGATCAGTTCAAGCACACGCTCCCGTATCGGAGTCAGGCGGGCCTGCCGGGTCTTGCAGATGCTGCGGGCGTTATCCAGGGCTTCCCGGACACAGGCATCGTGATTGTGGGGATGGTAGGGGGCTGCGCTGACGGCCATGTGTTGAATCCTGAATGTTTTGCAATATTATAACATTCCGGAAGTCGGCCGTCAGCCGCTGAGCTTCGGTGTGGTCAGGCCGCTTCGTGGGCCAGCTTTTCCAGGTACTCCAGATCGGGGATCACAGCGGTTTCGCCATCCACTTCCACCATGACCTGGTCTGCGGAGCCTTTCTCGCCGTCGATTTCCCGCACCTGGTCCGGGCCGATGCGGATCTGGCTGGGAATACCCTGGGTCACCAGAGCCAGGAAGGGTGTTTCCGCATGGTTCTGGCCGATGGTATTGAGTACCACCACCCGACCGCGATTGCCGCCCGGTACCACCAGCTTGTTGCCGTTGGCCGCATCGTAGGACACCACCGGGAGGCGCAGGCCACGCCATTCGAGCCAGCCCACCAGCCAGTCCGGCGAGCCGGCCTCCGGGTCGCTGGTGGCAAAATCCACCACTTCGGCGATGGATACGTTGGGCAGCAGCAGTTGGCTGTCATGCATGGGTATGATGACACAGGGCAGGATTTCTTTATTGTCGCTCATCGTTCATGTCCTCGGGCAGCGTCTGTTGTTGCCGTTTCCTGAGCAGGCAGGATTCTTCAATGGTCTTGACCAGTTCCCGGGCCAGTTCCTCCGGGGTGCCGCAAAATCCGGTGCAGCCGGTGGCCGCCACCGAATCCGGCATGGAGCTGTTGCCGCAACTGCTGCTCTCCTGAACCCATACCTTGCTGCCATAGGCCTTGAGCAGGGGAGCGGCGATGGCACCGTCGCTGCCCATGCCGGAGAACAGTATGGTGTGGCAGCGGGCACCGAAATGGTCGCCCACGTTCAGCAGTACCTGGTCGATGGACGGACCATAGGGGCCCGGCCATGGCGTGTCTTTCTCGTACAGGGCACCGGTGCTGTCCAGTGCCCATTCGTGTTCCACCGGCAACAGTACCACCTCGCCATTGCGGATACGGTGGCCTTCCTCCGCCTTGCGCAGACGGTAATGGGCGTGCCGGCCCAGCACCCGCGTCAGTACCTCGGTGAAATGCCCGTCGATATGCTGGGCATAGACAAACCCCACCGGCAGTCCGGGGGGCAGATGATCCAGAAAGGTCTTGACCGCCGCCGGTCCGCCGAGGGAGGCACCCAGTACCCAGACTTCTTCGGCAGGAGAGTCCGGAATGGCCGGCGTGATCCAGTAGGGCAGTTCCGGCGACTGGGCCGGAGCCGGCACCGTTTCTGCCAGGGCTTCCAGGGAATCGCCGGGCTCCAGGGTTTCCAGGCTGCCGAGCTGCTTTTCCAGCTTGTCCTGCAGCCGGCGCTCCCAGCGGATATATTCCGTGGTGCCGGTTTTGGGGGCCGGGTCCATGCCGAACAGTGCCGGTGAATCGGTACTCTCCAGCAGATGGTCGAACAGGGCCGGGTGGTCCGCCTCGTCCTCCAGGGTTACCAGCCACAGATCGGCACCGGGAAAGTCCGGGTGATCCATCAGCCGCTCCGGGGTGCCGCAGAAGCAGACACCCAGGCCGAACTTGCTGCAGGCCTCCTGCAACCGGTGCCGTTGCAGGCTGTTATCGGAAACAATTCCGACCTTTGGCCGGCCAGGCTGGCCGACCATCACTTGTTACCCGTCAGCCGCAGGATGGTATCCAGCAGTTCGGTCTCCTGGAACGGCTTGCCAAGGTATTCGTTGACCCCGATGGCCAGCGCCCGCTCCCGGTGTTTCTCACCGGTCCGGGAGGTGATCATGCAGATCGGTGTGTCCTTGAGCGCTTCGTCGTGGCGCACAAAACTGGCCACTTCGAAGCCGTCCATACGGGGCATCTCGATATCCAGCAGGATGACATCGGGACGGTTGTCCTGCAGTTGTGCCACTGCATCCAGGCCGTCTTTGGCGGTGAACACCTCCATGCCGTTACGTTCCAGCAGGCGCGAGGTGACCTTGCGCACGGTGACCGAGTCGTCCACCACCATGACCCGGGTGACACGCTCCTGCCACTGGTCGGCCTCGCGGGCCTTCTCCAGATCGGCCAGCCGCTGTCGTTCGGAAATGATATCGGAACGGATCATGGCCGGCAGGTCGAGGATCACCACCACGTTACCGTCACCCAGAATGGTGGCACCGGACACACCCCGCACCGAGCTGAACTGGGGACCGAGGGATTTCACCACGATTTCCCGGGAGCCCATCAGGCTGTCCACCTGCAGTGCCATGGGTTGCTCTGCGCCCCGCACCAGAATGACCGGCAGCGGCAGCGCCTGGCCCTGCAGTTTGGGGTGATGGTCACTGTGCAGCAGGCCGCCGAGATACTGCAGCCGGTATTCCTGCCCGGCGTACTCGTACATCGGGGCTTCCGGCTTGTAGTACTCTTCCAGCTCGTAGCTGCTGACCCGCACGATGCCCTCGATGGTGTTCAGCGGGATGGCGTAGAAATCCTCGCCGGTGGACACCATCAGCGCCCGGTTGACCGATACGGTGAAGGGCAGGCGTACGGTAAAGGTAGTGCCATGACCTTCCTTGGAATCAATATCCAGGCTGCCGCCGAGCTGTTTGATCTCGCTGGCCACCACGTCCATGCCCACACCCCGTCCGGAAATCTGGGTAACCTGCTGGGCGGTGGAGAAGCCGGGCTGCAGGATGAACTGCAGGATTTCCCGGTCACTCAGTTGCTCGTTCTCCGCCATCATGCCCTGGCGGATCGCCTTGTCGCGGATCACCGGGGTGGGAATGCCCTTGCCGTCGTCCATCATGCGAAGCACCACATCCCCGCCTTCACGGGTCAGTGACAGGGTAACCTCGCCGGTTTCCGGCTTGCCGGATTTCTTCCGGTCGTCCGGGTTCTCGATGCCGTGGTCCAGGGCATTACGCAGCATGTGCTCCAGAGGTGCAACCATCCGCTCGAGGATGTTGCGGTCCATTTCCCCTTCCGGGTTGCGCACATCGAATTCGACTTTCTTGCCCAGCTCGCCGCTGATCTGGCGAACAATACGGCGCAGGCGCGGCACCATGGATGAGAACGGAATCATCCGTGTCTTCATCAGGCCTTCCTGCAACTCGGTATTGATGCGGGACTGCTGCACCAGCAGGGTTTCCGTATCCCGCACCCGGTCTGCGAGGGTTTCCCGCAGGTCGGCAAGGTCCGAGGAAGACTCGGTCAGTGCCCGGGACAGCTGCTGGATGGATGAATAACGGTCCATTTCCAGCGGATCGAAATCGTCTCCGTAATCCGGGCCATGCTCTTTCTCCGCCCGGAACAGGATCTGCGCTTCGGTTTCGATGTCCATGCGGCGCAGCTGCTCCCGCAGACGTTCGATGGTGGCGGCCATCTCGTCCAGGGTATGGCTGAAGTCGCTGTTCTGCTGCTCCAGGCGGCTGCGGGTAATACTGGTTTCCCCGGCCAGGTTGACCAGATCGTCCAGCAGCGGGGCGGAAACCCGGATGGTTTCCTGGGCGCTGCGTGCCGCATCCCGTTTCTGGGCGGGTTTTTTCGCTGCCGGCTTGGGTGCCGGCTTTTCCGGGGCCTTTTCGGCAGCTTTCTGGTCCGGCTTTTTCCCGGCCCTGGGCTTTGCCGGTTCCGGCTGCTTGTCCTGTTTCGGTGCGGGTTGCTCCGCTGCTGCTTCTGGCTTCTCTTCCGGCTTGTCTGCTGCCTTCTGGTCAGCCGGCTGAGCAGTGCTTCCCTGTTCGTAGCGCTGGCGGATTTCGGCTACCCGGGCAACGATGGCATCGTGGTCCTCGGTGATGGCCTGCCAGGCCGCTTCGTCGGGCTCGTTGCCACCCAGGTCGATCAGCCGGGTTTCCAGGCTATGGGCCTGGTTGCCCAGATCACTCAACTGGGACAGGCGTGCGCCACCCTTGAGGGTATGCAGTGCCCGCTGGGCTTCCTGGTTGAACTGGTGGTTGGCCGGCTCCTTGCGCCAGTCGTCCAGCAGTTGTTCGAGCTGGTCGAGGATTTCTCCGGCCTCTTCCAGGAAAATCTCCAGCACTTCCAGGTCCACCGGCTCACCGGCGCTTTCCTCGCCTTGCTGATCGCCAGGCTGGATGTCGGCAGCCACTTCGTTACCGGCACTGCGGAAATCGTCCAGCAGCGCAGGGTCGAGTACCGGCGTGTTGCCTTCCTCGATGCTGTCCAGCATGGCGTTGAGCGCCCCGAGGGCCTTGTCGCTCAGGTTCTGCAGGGTCTGCTGGTTATTGGCACCTGCAATCAGCGGATCCAGTGCGTCGGACCAGGTTTCGGCCAGTTCTGCCACCGGATCCACATCCGCCAGTCGTGCACCCCCCTTCAGGGTATGCAGTTCCTGCTGAAGCTCGGTGATACCGACCAGTTCCTCGGGATTGTCTTTCCACTGGGACAGGCACTCGCTGATCGCATCGCGGATCTCGATGCCTTCGTCCAGGAAGATACGGATCAGGTCTTCGTCATCTGCCTCGGCCAGATCCGGGGTGATATCAGCGACTTCATCGGCCGGCTGTTCCTGCGGCTCTGGCTGCGGGATTTCTTCGGCTGCGGTAGCGGCTGCTTCGGCGGGTTCTTCGCCGGCCAGTACTGCCTTCACTTTGGCGACCAGCTCGTTGGCCGCAGGGCAGGGCTGGCCGGTGGCGACCTGTTCCACCATCTGTGCCAGCCGGTCGTGGCAGGCAAACAGCAGGTCCTGCATGCTGTCGGTGGCTTCCAGCTGGCCTTCGGCAACCTTCTCGAACAGATCTTCCAGTACGTGGGTCAGATCGGCGATCGGCTCCACGCCGGCCATGCGGGCACCGCCCTTGAGGGTGTGCACGTCCCGTTGCAGTTCGGCGGCAATCTCCCGGTTGGAGGGATCCTCACTCCAGGTATGCAGGGAACTGCCGGTAGAGTTGATCAGGTCGTAGGCTTCTTCGAGGAAGATGCCCACCAGCTCCGGATCGAGATGAGACAGGTCGTAGGCCTGGGCCTCCTCTTCTTCTGCCCCTTCTTCCGACACGTCGAGAGTGGGAATCTCGTCGGTGTCTGCGCTGCTCTCGCTGCCTGCTTCTTCGCCCGGGGTGGCCTGGCCGCCCTGGCTGCCATCCATGTACTGGTGGATCTCGGCAATCAGGTCCGGGGCCGGACGCGGCGATTCATGCTGCTCCAGCGAGTCGACCATGCCAGCCAGGCGGTCATGGCAGGAGAACAGCAGTTCCGACAGTTGATCGGTTACCTGGAAGCGCTCTTCGGTGAGGCCCTCGAACAGGTTTTCCAGTTCATGGGACAGGTCCCCGACCGCCTGGATGCCGGACAGTCGTGCACCCCCCTTGAGAGTGTGCAGATCCCGTTGCAGCAGCCTGAGCTGCTCTATGTTGGCGGTATCTTCACTCCAGCTTTGCAGGGCCTCGGCGGTGCTGTCGATCAGTTCCCGGGCTTCTTCAAGGAATATCTCTGCCAGCTCATCATCTGCGCCGGCATCGTAATCTTCTTCTGCGGCGGGCTCTTCGCTCGCTGTCTGTTCGGTGGTTTCCGCTTCCCCGGTTTCTGCCTGCTGGTCTTCCAGGCTCTCGTCAATCGCCTCCAGATCGCCGGTGAATTCCTCGTCAAAGGGATCCGGCACCGGCTCGGCATCGCCTTCGCCAAAGGCTTCCAGATCGTAGATCAGGCCGGAATCGGACACGGTGGCCAGTCCTGCCGCCACCTGGTCCATCATGTTGATCAGGTTTTCATGGGCCGCCCGGACGGTGTCGATAAACTCCGGCGGTGCCGGCTGAGTGGTGGCTTCCGCACGACCATAAGCCTGCTCCAGAGCGTGGCTGAGGTTGGCGACATCGCTGAGGCCGGCTTCCGCAGCGCTGCTGGTGAGCTGCTGGAGTTCCCGGCGCAGGGTGGTCAACGGGCTGCGGTTGTCAGGCTCCCGGACCCATTCGTCCAGAATGCTGTCGGCATCCAGAACAATATCCAGGCCTTCGTTAAGGAAGAGCTGCACCAACTGCGGCGAGGTATTGGTTGCCTGCTGCTCGCTTTCCGCATCACTGCGGGAGCCCAGCGTGCGATGGCTGACTTCATCCAGGTGTGCAAGATACTCGTCGGTACCTTCCAGCTCCGCCTGGGGATTCTCCCGCAACTGGGCGAGCCCCCGTGTCAGGAAGGCACAGGACTGGTCGAGCAGGTCCAGTGCATCCCGGTCGGCCTTGAGGTTTTCCGCACGGGCCTCTTTGACGAACCGTTCGAGGGGCGTGATGATTCTGGCAATCGGTTCGATACCGGCGGTATTGGCACTTCCCTTGAGGGTGTGCAGCGCACGGGAGACATCGTCGGTGTAGGAGACGGCGGCTTTTTCCCCGGCGGCATCCAGGAATGCCTTGAGTGTCTGCAGATGGGTTTCCGCCTCGCTCTCGAAGATATCCAGCAGTACCGGGTCGACCAGGGAGTCATCGTCGCTCTCTTCCCCGGTGGCTTCGGTTGTTTCAGCGGAGCTGACGCTCGGAGCCGGTGCGGCCGCGGGAATTTCGCCCTTGGCGAGGGCGTTGGCCCGTTCCTCCAGGGGCGCAGTGGCCACTGACGGAGCGCGCTGTTTCTCGAAATCTTCGGTCAGTGCCGGCAGGGCATCGGTCACTTCCTGCAGCAGGCCGGCAATGTCGTCGTTCATGAACACGGAACCGTCAATCACCCGGTTCAGCATGTTCTCCACCGACCAGGCAAGTTCGCCGATCACCGAGGCACCGACCATCCGGCCACTGCCCTTGAGGGTGTGGAAGGCGCGGCGCACTTCAGAAAGCGCGGTACGGTCGTCAAACTGGCGCAGCAGCATGGGCAGGTATTCGTTGATAGTGCCCAGGACTTCTTCCGCCTCCTCGATGAAAATCTCCAGGATTTCGTCATCGATCAGATCGTCTTCCGGTTGCTCTGCGGCTTCTGCCTGTGCGGCATCGGATTCTGCCGCATCTTCCGGCTCTTCTGCTTCCGCATCAGATTCCTGAGCCTCTTCAGGCGCAGTTTCGGGCGCTTCTTCGGTCGGTTCGGATTCGGCGCTTTGTTCGGCCGGCTCCTGCTCTGCCTTGCGGGTATCCGCGAGGGATTCGGCCCGTTCCATCAGCGCGACAACGTCACCGCTGGTCTCGCCCTGCTTGAATTCCTCGATCAGTGAGGGCAGGCGCTGGTTCACATCGCTGACCAGTGCCAGCACGTCGTCCGTGGCGCGGATGGTGCCGTCGATGATGTGGTTAAGCAGGTTCTCCACGGACCAGGCCAGTTCGCCGATACTCTCTGCACCCACCAGGCGACCACTGCCTTTGAGGGTGTGGTAGGCGCGGCGCACTTCGGTGAGGGCTTCCCGGTCGCCATGATCCTGGTACAGACGGGGGTAGTATTCGTTGATGGTGGAGAGCACCTCGCCGGCTTCCTCCACGAAGATCTCCAGAATCTCGTCGTCCAGCAATTCCTGATCGGATTCCTTGCGGGCGGCGGGTTCCGGTACTTCTTCGGTGACCAGTGCCGGCTCGGCTTCCTCGGTCGGCTGCTGCCAGGTGGGTTCCTGGCCCACGGGGAAGCCAAGGGAGTTGAGGCTGTCTTCGGCAAGCTGCAGCACTGTGTCGTTGTCGTGAATGCCTTCGGCCAGGCGCTCAAGGTAATACTCGATACTGGTGACGGCATCGGCGAGGGTGTCCAACTGGCCCCAGTCGGGTACCTGCTTGCCGCCAAGCAGCACATCGCTGATATAGCGCTCAGCGGATGCCAGCAGTTCCGAGGCGCGATCCAGGGGAATCAGGCCCAGGCCGCCGCGAATGCTGTGCAACAGGCCCGGCACATCGTCGATTTCCCGGGTGTCCCATTGCGAGGCGATAAAGTTCACAATGGCGGACTTGACCTGTTCCAGGGTATTGCGGGATTCCCGCAGCAGCGCCTGACTGGCTTCGCTCAGTTCCCGGCTGCCCATGCCCAGATTTGCGGTTTCCGTATCTGCACCGGACTCGTCGCCGGAATCGCTGTCCAGCCCGGCGAGACTGGCCTCGACATAGAGCAGGGCACCGGCAATGTCCATCAGGGTGCCGTCGTCGACCGGCTCTTCCTGGTTGATGATGCGTTCGACCAGTTCCACCTGTTCCTGAACAACCTTGCGGGGGATGCCAAGTCCCAGCACCGCGAGGGTGTTGGCCACCTGGCGCAGGCCCGGCAGCAGGTCATCCAGTTCATTGTTCTGGCGCAGCTCGGAGCGGACAAACAGGTCCAGTTGGTCCTTCAGTTTGGCCAGCTCTTCATTCAGGGCGCTGACCACCGAGTGGATGGCTTCTTTGCCGGGGCCGGATACCCGGTTGCGGGCGGCATCCACGTCGTCGTCAGAGGGCAGGGCGGTATTCAGGCTGTACGCGTCCCGCAGTTCCCGGATATAGGGCGTGTCCAGATCCCGGGCACGGGCTACGTAATAAAGCAGGTGTTTGAGCAGGGCTTCCGGCACCGGCTGCTGAAGAATGTCCACGTGCTCGTCAATCAGGCGGCGGATTTCCGCATCCATTTCCCGGAGTATCGCGGTGACCGCGGTATTGACCGGGTTAACCTGCTCCTGCAGGGATTCCACAAAGCCGCCTGCAGCCCGCCACAGCTCGCCCCGGGGGGTTTTGTTGCAGAGTTTGACCAGTCGCAGAATGACTTTCTGCATGTATTCGAAATGGGCATTCAGGTCTGATTCTCGGACCACTCCCGCCAGGGCAAACTGGTACATCTGGCGGAGTTTGCGGATATGTCCCAGTACTTTGGGGTCCTGCAAACGTTGTGAAGCGTTGGCAACGGGTTTGATCTGCGCCGGTGACAGGTCCGGCTTGAACAGGGAGGTGTCCGAGAGCAGGGATTCGCCACGGGCGGCCCGCAGGTCGTTCAGGGTCGGCAGCAGCACCAGCGGGAAGTCGTCCTTGCTGCTGGCCAGGTGTTCCAGATACTGGGGCAGGTGCAGAATGGACTGCATCAGCACTTCGACCGCATCGTCCTCATTGGCCACCGTTTCGTTGAGGATCGCCTGGGTCAGCTTTTCCATTTCCTCGGTGAGCAGGGCCGCACCGTAGAGCTCCACCATCTGCAGGGTGCCGTGGACCTGGTGGAGGTAGTTCAGGCAGAACCGCAGACGAGCGGTATCTTCCCGGTTGCCCACATAGGCTTCCAGTGCCTGCTGACCCTGGGTCAGCGTGTCCTGTATTTCGCCTCTGACCCAGTCCAGGGCGATGCTGTCATGGTTGTTGCCCATAACCACTCCGGTTATTCTTCGTCCGTCTGGCGGCGAATCCACGCCAGTACATGTTCCGAGGGTACTCTCTGCAGGCCGGGTGGGTGCCAGTCGGTCACCTCTCCCTGCCCCAGGACCAGCAATCCCCCGGGTGCCAGTCTCTCTGCCAGGCGCTTCACGATCTCGCGCCGGCGCCAGCGGCGAAAATAAATCAGCAGATTCTGGCAGAAAATTATGTTCATGCCGTGCATGGGTGCTTTCTTCAGATCCAGCACATTAAGCCGGGTAAAGCACACCCGTTCGCGGATCGACTCCACAATTTCCACGGTATTCCGCTCTGCCGGTCGGAAATACCGGGCTTTCATCTCTTCATCCATGCCGATCAGCTTGCGGGCGTTGAACAGGCCCCGCTGGGCCTTCTCGATGGCCGGTTTGCTGATATCCGATCCGGTCACGCCATACAGCGGCGGCAGCTCCAGCTGGTTCATGCATTCGTTCAGCAGCATGGCCAGCGTGTAGGGCTCTTCGCCGGTGGATGATCCGACACTCCAGGCTTCCAGAGGGCGCTTCTTGAGCAACTCCCTCGGGCGTGTCAGCACATAGTCTGATACCAGCCTGAAGGCATCCGGATCCCGGAAGAACCGGGTTTCCTGCACCGTCAGGCGGTCCACCAGGGTGGACCACTCGACGATGGCATCCGGTCCCGAGACGACCTTTTCGTAATAGGCCTGATAGCTGTTGCAGCCGATTTCCCGCATCCGGATCCCGAGATTGGTCTCGAGGAAGGATTTGCGGCCGGCGTTGAGCGTTATGCCGGTGCGGTGCTCAAGCAATGTCTGCCACTGGCTGAACTGCGCCTCATCCATTTCCGGAAGTCGGCGCATGGACCAGATTCCTTCGGCAGCTGACAGGTCATTGCGTGTTTCGGCCATAAATGGTCGTCAGCCTCGGCGTTTTGCTCAGTCCACCACCGGAACGTCGTCGTCTTCCTCTTCTTCGTGCCCGGATCCGTCTTCGGTTTCCGGCAGGGTAAAGCCGGCAACAGAAGAACGCAGCTCGGCGGCCATTTCGGCCAGGTTACCGATCGACTTCGCGGTGGCATTGGTACCAGACGAGGTCTGGGAGGTGATTTCCTGGATGACGTTCATCGTGTTGGAAATGTGTGCCGCAGAAGACGACTGCTGGCGTGCCGCGTTGGAGATGTTCTGGATCAGTTCCGCAAGGTTCATCGATACGTTCTCGATTTCCTCGAGGGCGATACCCGCATCCTGCGCCAGTCGTGCACCACGGACCACCTCGGCGGTGGTGTGCTCCATGGAGATAACCGCTTCGTTGGTATCGGACTGGATCGTTTTAACCAGCGCTTCAATCTGCTTGGTAGCCGCAGAAGAGCGTTCCGCCAGGCGCTGAACTTCGTCCGCAACCACCGCGAAGCCCCGGCCTGCGTCACCGGCCATGGAGGCCTGGATCGCTGCGTTCAGGGACAGGATGTTGGTCTGGTCGGCGATGTCGTTGATCAGCGATACGATGTCACCGATTTCCTGGGAAGATTCACCCAGACGCTTGATCCGCTTGGAAGTTTCCTGGATCTGCTCGCGGATGTTGTCCATGCCGCGGATGGTGTTCTGTACAACCTCGGCACCTTTCTTCGCGATCGCAACCGACCGCTCCGCAACCGCTGAGGACTCGGAAGCGTTGGAGGATACCTGGTCGATGGACACCGCCATCTCGTTAACCGCGGCGGAGGCACCGGCAATTTCCTGGGCCTGGTGCTCGGAAGCATCGGCCAGGTGCATGGCGGTCGCCTGGGATTCCTGGGCGGCGGAAGCAACGTTCACCGCTGTGCCCCGGATCGCCTGTACCAGTCCGCGCATCTGGTCGATCGCGTAGTTGATGGAGTCCGCGATGGCACCAGTGAAGTCCTCGGTTACCGTGGCCTCCGTGGTCAGGTCACCATCGGCCAGGTCGGCCAGTTCGTCCAGCAGTCGCAGGATCGCGTTCTGGTTCTGTTCGTTCTGTTCCTGGGTAGAGGCCAGGCGCGCCTGGGCATCCCGGTACAGGGCGATACCGATGAACACGACGATACCGATCATGGCGGCCAGAATGGCGAAGGCCAGGGTCGGGCCGATCAGGCGGGAGCCGGTGCGGTTGTTGAATTGCTCGGCGAGCACAGACAGCTCGTCCAGCAGCACCTGGGAATTCTGGAAGATGTCGCTGGCGGCGGTACGTACCTTGAAGAGGTCGGGAGAGGCTTCAAGGATCGCGTCAACGTTCTGGGAGACGAATTCGAACAGCTCCGCAACCGCTTCGAGACCGTAGGTGGCATCCTCGTCGTCTACCCGGGTGATGCCCATGGCCGGATTGCCTTCCATCTGGCCCTGCAGTACCCGGCCGAACAGTTCCGCGTCGCGGCCGAAACGGTCGGCGGCAATAACCGCGTCTTCGTCACCGGACAGCACGTTGTTGACCGAACGTACAATCCGCTCTGCCAGCAGCGACTGGCGCTGTGCCAGGGCGATCTGGTCAGCCGGTGCGTTGTTGTCCAGCAGGATCTGTACGATGTCGTCGTATTCCACCTGCAGCTGCGGAATGGTTTCGTTCAGGGTCCGTGCCACTTCGTGCAGACCCATGACCGCTTCGCGGGTGGAGAGAATGCTGTCAGCGTTTTCGCGAACCGTGTTCCAGGTATCCTGAACTCCGCTGTCACGTGCCAGTTCGCTGGGCGGGAGGCCGGTTTCCGGGTTGCCCTCGGTCATGAAGGACCAGAGACGCTGGTACTCGTCCCGGGAGCGACGCAGCTGGTCGAAAGCCTCGGCGGTGCCGCCGGCAGCCTCCGTGGCGTTCTTCGCAATCTCCTGGGAAAGTACCCTCAGCTCGGATGCGTGGGCAATGTATTGCTGGTCGTTCTGGCTGTTCTTGTTAATGATGAACAGGACCACAACGAGCAGAACGGTGAGTGCAATCAGCGCGGCGATCAGGCCGGCAATCAGCTTGTTGCCTCCCTGTCCCATACTGAGTGTTCCGGCTCTATTTTTCATTTTCTGGCTCCCGGCCTTTTTTCACGGTTTGGCAAGTTTGATTGTGCGGGTGTTAGCTGGTGCGACGTGGTGTTCCTGCCATCGTCACCACGGTCACCATTGCGCGACATCCAGAAAGCGCTCGTCGTCGACCAGGTCAACGGCGGAAAACACTTTCCAGACCTCTTCATTCCGTTCGTACCCTCCCTTCACGAAGGGTTGTACGGAATCCGGGACACCTTCGGGCTGGGCCACAAAGCTGTCCACGGCGAAATACTGCATGCCGGCCACGCCATCCACGACCAGCCCGCTGAACACGTCGCCCTGCTCAAGCACCAGCACCCGGCGGTCGCGCATGCTGCGGCTGGACCGGGGGATGTCGAAGAACGAGGGCAGGTCGATCAGTGGTAGCAGGCGCCCCCGGACGTTTGCCGCACCCAGCATGAAGGGACGCACGCCCGGAATGTGGGTGAATCGGGGAACATGAAGAATTTCAGTGACTTCGCCCATGGGTGCCACGTAGCGCTCGCCCGCCAGAACAAATCCGATACCGTTCCAGAGATCAACGGCTTCCTGTTGTTCCGGCAGGCCCGCGGCCATGGACCGGCTGCGTTGGGCGATATCCGTCAGTACTGCAAAAGGGGCGGCCTGGGCGGACATGCATACTCCGAGCCTGTGGTTCAGGCGATAAGACTGTTAATTGTTTTAATAAGATCGTCTTCTACAACGGGTTTTACCAGATAGCCCTTGGCTCCCTGGCGGGTACCCCAGACCCGGTCTGTTTCCTGATCCTTGGTGGTTACGATGACCACAGGGATGGAGGCGGTTTCCGGAGCGCGGGTCAGCTGGCGAGTGGCCTGAAAGCCGTTCAGGCCGGGCATGACCACGTCCATCAGGACCAGGTCCGGTGTCTCTGCACGGGCCTTGGCAACCCCGTCAGCCCCGTTGTCGGCTGTCAGCACTTCGTGGTTGTGCTTTTCCAGGATGGTCGAGATTTTTTTAACCTCGGTCGGGGAATCATCGACAATTAGAATTCGGGCCATGGTTTCCTCAATTATTCTGGTGTTCAGCCGGCGTTACTGTTCCGCCTGGGGAACGTACTGGCGAATGGTGTTAAGGAGTTCGTCCTTGCTGAACGGTTTGGTCAGGTACTGGTCTGATCCGACAATCCGCCCCTTGGCCTTGTCGAACAGGCCGTCCTTGCTTGACAGCATGATCACCGGCGTTTTCTTGAAGGCGGTGTTGTTCTTGATCAGGGCGCAGGTCTGATAGCCATCCAGCCGGGGCATCATGATGTCGACGAAAATGATGTCTGGCTGGGAGTCCGCTATCTTGGCCAGAGCGTCAAAGCCATCGGTGGCGGTTATGACTTCGCAACCGACCTTTTTCAGAAGGGTTTCCGCGGTGCGACGAATGGTTTTGCTGTCGTCGATCACCATGATCTTCAGATTCTCGAAGTTGTCATCCATTGTGCAACTGCCTTGCGCTCTGCGACTGTCGTTATTTTCAACGGGGTTTTAACACAATTATCAAGGTTGTTCTATAAACCCCGCTTATTTATAGATTATCGTGCAGCGGAGAGAAAGCCCCGAATTGTGACCAATTGTACCCTGCCACCTGCGTCACACCTTTTTATACGCAGAAACGGATGCAAATGCCGTTCGGGTACAATACCATCTGTTTCCACAGCATAGCACTTATTCCGGCGTGCGCTCTGCAGACCGGTTCGTGTTTTCAATCACTGGGGCCAGAGGTTCTATGACAGTGCGAGTCGGGGTCGTGATGGACCCCATCGAAGATATCCATTTCAAGAAAGATACGTCCCTAGCGATGCTGCACGCGGCGCAGCAGCGGGGCTGGAAGCTGGAGTACATGGAGCTGCCGGATCTGTATCTGGATGGCGGTACCGCCATGGCCCGCACCCGGGATCTGACGGTGCATATGGATCCTGACGACTGGTATGCGTTCGGGGGCTCGCAGGAGCGGGCGCTGGGCGATCTGGATGTGATCCTGATGCGCAAGGATCCGCCGGTGGACCGGGAATTCCTGATGGCCACCTACATTCTCGAGTCCGCCGAACAGCAGGGGGCGCTGGTGGTCAATCCGGCAGCCACCCTGCGGGATTGTAACGAGAAGCTGTTTGCCACCCAGTTCACCGACCTGACACCGCCACTGCTGGTGACCCGATCCGCGGCGCGTTTGCGCGCGTTCTACGCGGAACACCGGGATGTCATCATGAAACCTGTGGACGGCATGGGCGGGCGCTCGATTTTCCGGGTGAAAGAGAACGATGCGAACCTGGGAGTCATCATCGAGACGCTGACTCAGGACGGCAACCATCAGGCCATGGCGCAGAAGTTCATTCCCGAAATCCGGGATGGTGACAAGCGCATTCTGCTGATCGAGGGTGAACCGGTGCCCTATGCGCTGGCTCGGATTCCTTCCCAGGGGGAGAACCGGGGTAACCTGGCCGCCGGTGGCCGTGGCGAGGGGCGTGAGCTGACCGCCCGGGACCGGGCCATTTGCGATCGCGTCGGGCCGGTCCTCAAGGAAAAAGGGCTGATGTTCGTCGGCATTGATGTGATCGGCGACTATCTGACCGAAATCAACGTCACCAGTCCCACCTGCGTGCGGGAACTGGATGCGGCGTTCGGGCTGGACATCAGCGGTCAGTTGATGGATGCCATTGAACGCCGGCTGGACCGTCGGTAAGCGGCGGGCCGGATGATGGGATACGCGGGAGAGTCGAGGCGGTAATGGCAGCTCAGGTCAGCGACTTCGATCGTTTCTCGTTCACCCTGTTCATGGCACTGGCATTTCATGCGGTGCTGGTGCTGGGCATCACCTTCGCGCCGGAGGATCCCAAGTCCTCATCCCAGACCATGGAGATTACCCTCTCCCAGTTCGAGGACGAGGTGGATCCGGAAGACGCGGACTTCCTGGCCCAGACCAGCCAGCAGGGCAGCGGCAGCCAGGAAGAATCCCGGGAAATGACCACGCCCCAGCCGGCGGAGATGCAGCAGCAGGAAATCCGCGAGATACAGCCGGAGGAGCGCTCCCAGACCCAGCCGGTGCCCCGTGAAGAGCGGACCGTGGTGCAGACCCGCGCGGAGAGCCGGGAAGATCCCCTGCGGGAACGGGAAGCGGAACAGCCTCCGGAACATGACCTGCCGGTGCGGGAGAAGAAGAGCCTGATGGAGCGCAGCCTGGAGATCGCCAGTCTCGAGGCCCGCTTCGAACAGCAGCGCCAGGCCTATGCCAAGAAACCACGGGTGATGCGGGTGACCGCCGCTTCCACCCTGCGTTCCTCCAACGCCTGGTATGTGCAGAACTGGGTGTCCAAGGTCACCCGGGTCGGCAATATCAATTACCCGACCGAGGCGCGGCGTGCCGGTATATATGGCACCCTGCGACTGCTGGTGGCGATGCGCAAGGACGGCACCGTCAAGGAAATTACCGTTCTTGAATCCTCCGGCAGTACCATACTGGATGATGCTGCAGTGCGTATCGTGCGCATGGCGGCACCCTTTGCGCCATTTCCCGACGAACTGAGGGAGCAGGCCGATGAGCTTGAAATTATTCGCACCTGGTCCTTCCAGCAGAAGGGGCTGACCTCCGGATGACTTCCGAGACCGATGCACAGGACAATCTGGGACACCACTTTCTGGTGGCCTCACCCTATCTGGAAGACCCCCGGTTCCACGGCACAGTGGTGTATATCTGCGAGCATTCCGAACAGGGCGCGCTGGGGCTGACGGTTAACCGCCCTCTGGATATCCATCTGGGCGAGATTCTCGAGCAGCTGGACATGGAGGGCGGTGAGCTGGACCTGCCCGTGTTCAGCGGCGGCCCGGTGCAGCCGGAGCGGGGGTTCGTGCTGCACAAGCCGGACAGCAACTGGCAGCACACGGTGCTTACCAGTCCCGATCTGGCCCTGACCACATCCCGAGACATTCTGATGGCGATCGGTGCTGATGAAGGCCCGGAGCAGTTTCTGGTGTGCCTGGGGTATGCCGGCTGGAGTGAGGGGCAACTGGAAGAGGAGCTGGCGGGTAACGCCTGGCTGACCTGTCCCGCGACACCGGAGTTGCTGTTCGGAACACCCTGGCGCACCCGTTACGAGGCGGTGCTGCGGCACATGGGTATCGACCTCAACCAGTTGAGCGAGTCGGTGGGCCATGCCTGAGACCGTTAGCGGCCGTTTGCTTGCCTTTGATTTCGGCACCCGCCGGATCGGTGTCGCCGCGGGTCAGATGTTAACCGGCAGCGGAGAGCCAGTGGCCATGATAACGGCCCGGGATGGCATTCCGGACTGGGATCAGCTGGGCAGGCTGCTGGAAGAGTGGCAGCCGGAGCGGGTGCTGGTGGGATTACCCCTGAATATGGATGGCTCGGAAAATGACATGTGTGCCCGGGCCCGTAAGTTCGGCAAGCGGCTGCATGGCCGTTTCCACGTTGACGTGGAAATGGTGGATGAGCGCCTGACCTCCTATGAGGCCAAGGGCGAGGTAATGGCAGCCGGCGGCAGCCGGGACTTTGGCCGCCATGGGGTGGATGACCGGGCGGCGGTGCTGATCCTTGAGACCTGGTGCAATCAGCAGGCGGAACAGCCACGACAGTGAGGAAACAATGACCGCATTACTGGATATGGACGAGTTGCTGGATTCTCTGGAGCAGGGTGTCCGCACCCTGCTTGAGTATCGCCGTGTGGACAACCCGGCTATCATCGGCATCCGCACCGGCGGTGTCTGGCTGGCGGATCTGCTCGGCAAGCGGCTGGGACTGACCGAACCCCGGGGCGAGCTGGATATTTCCTTCTACCGGGACGATTTCAGCCGCATCGGTCTGAACCCCCGGGTACGGCCCTCCAGTCTGCCCTTCGAGACCGAGGGTCGGGATATTCTCCTGATTGATGATGTGATCATGAGTGGCCGAACTATCCGTGCCGCCATGAACGAGATTTTCGATTACGGGCGACCTGCGAGTATCATGCTGGCCACACTGATTGATCTGGGTGCCCGAGAACTGCCCATCCAGCCGGATGTGACCGGCAAGACCCTGTCCCTGAAGACGGATCAGCGGGTCAAGCTCAAGGGTCCGGATCCCCTGCGTCTGGAGTTCCAGGAGGCCAGCCAGTCATGACCGCACCGCAACCATCACCGGATTCCGTGCAACTCACCGCTGACGGGCAGTTGCGGCATTTTCTGACCCTGGACGGACTGAGCCGGGAGCTGTTGACGGATATTCTGGATACCGCCGACTCCTTCATCGAGGTGGGTGAGCGCTCCATCAAGAAGGTGCCGTTGCTGCGCGGACGTACCGTGGTGAATCTGTTTTTCGAATCCAGCACCCGTACCCGCAGTACTTTCGAGCTGGCCGCCAAACGGCTATCCGCGGATGTGCTCAATCTGGATATCAGCACCTCCGCCACCTCCAAGGGTGAATCCCTGTCTGATACGTTGCTCAACCTGGAAGCCATGGCCAGCGATATGTTCGTGGTGCGCCATGCCCAGAGCGGTGCGCCCCATTTTATTGCTGCCAGCGTGACTCCGGGGGTTGCCATCATCAATGCCGGCGACGGTCGCCATGCCCATCCCACCCAGGCGATGCTGGATATGCTGACCATCCGTCAGCACAAGGGTGGTTTTGAGGGACTGAAGGTGGCCATCGTGGGCGATGTTCTTCACTCAAGGGTGGCTCGCTCCCAGATTTGTGCCCTGAACACCCTCGGGGTGGAAGAAGTGCGGGTGATTGCCCCGGGCACCCTGCTGCCGTCGGACGTGGAACACCTGGGCTGCACCGTTGAATACGATATGGAAAAAGGCATGCGGGATCTGGACGTGGTGATCATGCTGCGCCTGCAGAAAGAGCGTATGCAGGGCGCCCTGCTGCCCAGTGAGCGGGAATTCTACCGGCTCTATGGCCTGGATCGCAGCAAGCTGGCGCTGGCAAAGCCGGATTGCATCGTCATGCATCCCGGGCCCATCAACCGTGGTGTGGAAATAGAATCAGCAGTGGCAGATGGCCCCCAGTCGGTCATCCTCAATCAGGTGACCAACGGCATTGCGGTGCGCATGGCGGTGATGTCCATGGCCATGGGCGGGCAGATGACCGAGCGCGCCAACCGGCTAGTGGAGGGTCAGTCATGAGTGTGTCCTCACAGCCATCCCGGCTGAAGATTGCCGGCGGTACCCTGTTCCTGCCCGACGGCCGGCTTGAACCTGGCTCCCTGCTTGTGGATGACGGACGTATTGCGGCTGTCGGACCCGCTGCCGAGGGTGCCGGCGATGCCACCGTTATTGATGCCGGTGGTTGTATTGTGGCACCGGGGCTGGTCGATCTGTGGTGCAACCTGCGTGAGCCCGGGGATGGACAGAAAGGCAATATCACCTCGGAAACCCGGGCGGCGGCCCATGGCGGCTTTACTACCGTGTGCGCGTCGCCGGAGACGGCCCCGGTCAATGACTCCGGGGCGGTGACCCACCTGATCCGGGATGTTTCCGGCTCCCGCTCGCCCATCCGGGTGCTGCCGGTGGGTGCTGCTACCCGCGGGCTGGAAGGGGAGCTGCTCAGTGACATGGCGGGTCTGGTACGGGCCGGCTGTGTGGCACTGGCCAATGGCAACGGCGGATTCCGGGATGCCAGGGTGCTACGCCGCGCCATGGCCTACGCCCGGACCTTCGGCATCACCCTGATGCTTCACCCGGAGAACCAGGCGCTGGCCGCTGACGGTTACGCACACGATGGTCGCATCACCTCCCGGCTGGGTCTGCTGGGCATACCTGAAGTGGCAGAAACCACCGCGGTTATGGAAATGCTGTTGCTGGCGGAAGAAACCGGTGTGCGCCTGCACCTGGCGCAGATTTCTTGTGGTCGCAGTGTGCAGATGATCGCCGAGGCACGGGCACGCGGTGTGGATGTGACCGCCGATGTGGCCATGCATCAACTGCTGCTGACGGAAGATGCGCTGTCCGGTTTTGACAGTCGTTTCCATGTGCGCCCGCCGCTGCGTTCGGAAGCTGATCGCCAGGCGCTGCTCGAGGGAATCCGCAGTGGCGCAATCGATGCCATAGTCAGTGCTCACCAACCCCACGATACCGCAGCCAAGCAGGCACCCCTGGCGGCGACCGAGCCGGGCCTGTCCAGCGTGGAAAGCGTGTTGTCGATGGGGCTGATGCTGGTAGAACGTCAGGAACTGAGCCTGTCGGTGTTGCTGGAAAGACTGACCGCCGGCCCGGCGGCCGTTCTGGGCCGCAAGGCGGCCCTGGAGGAGGGCGCGGCAGCGGACATCTGCGTGTTCGCCCCGGACGAACACTGGCTGGCGGACAGCTCCTCGCTGGTTTCTGCCGGACACCATGTACCGGTTCTTAACCGGGATCTGCCCGGTGTGGTTCGCCTTACCCTGGCGGAGGGCAGAACCGCGTGGCCCTCCGGTTCGCTCTAGCCGATGCTGGCGGGAAGATATCAATGGATGTCTATCCCGTCACACTTTCCTCCTTTTTGCTGAAACGCCCTTGATTTCAGGCACCCCTGCCAAAGTATTCTTGTCACCCTCGGCCTAATGTCAGGTCAAAACGGCGACGGCCTCCACAGGCCTCTGTGCGCCACAACAACAATACCCAGGAGTTTCAAGTTGAAGCCAACATCGCTCGCCCGGCGTATCGCCACCGCTGTCACCCTGTCAGCCACCGTAGCCCTGGCCCCGCTGGCCCAGGCGCAGGACAAGGAGATCATCGAGCGCAGCTTCTGTGTGTTCGACCCCGTCGGTGCCAACGGCCCCCTGTTCTCCATCACCAAAACCTTTCAGCCAACCGCTCTGAAAAACGGTATCAAGCTGGAGCTGCGTGCCTACACCGACGAAAAGGTGGCCGCCGAAGACTTCAAGGCAGGCCAGTGTGATGCGGTCATGCTGACCGGCACCCGGGCCCGGGAATTCAACAAGTTCACCGGTTCTCTGGAGGCCATGGGCGCAGTGCCCGGCGAAGAGGAAATGCGCCTGCTGTATAACACCCTCAGCCAGGAGAAGGCCCGCAACTTCCTGATCGAAGGCGAATACGAAGTGGCTGGTGTGTTCCCCGGCGGTGCCGTATATCTGCACACCCGGGATCGCTCTGTTGACACCGTTGAAGAGCTTCAGGGCAAGCGCATTGCCACCCTCGATTACGACATTCCTTCCGTGCGGATGGTGCGCCACGTGGGCGCTTCCGTGGTGGGGTCCAGCTCCGCCAACTTTGCCGGAAAATTCAACAACGGCAGTGTGGATCTGGCCTATGCCCCCGCGGTCGCCTATCAGCCTCTGGAGCTTTACAAGGGCGTGCAGCCGGACGGTGGTGTGTTCAAGTACGCACTGGCTTACATGAACTTCCAGGTGATTATCCGCCGTGATCGTTTCCCGGATGAAGCGGGGCAGATGGTGCGGGATCAGGCCATCAAGCGGATTGACGAGGCCTATGAAATCATCGCAGAGGCAGAGAACGGTATTCCTGACGATGCCTGGATGCATCCTCCCGCGGAAGACGTGCGTGAGTACGACAAGATGCTGCGCAAGGTGCGCCTGTCATTGCTGGAAGATGGTGTGTATGACGAGCGGGCGATCCGCCTGATGAAAGCGATTCGTTGCCGGGTGGACGGCAGTCGCGCGGAATGCGCTTCCTGATCAGATGAAACAGGTCAGTCCGCCGGCGTTATGCCGACGGACTGGTCGCCTCAGCGAACGGCATCCTTGAGGGATTTGCCGGGCTTGAAGCCCACCGTCTTGCTCGCCGGAATCTTGATGGTGGCACCAGTCTGGGGATTGCGTCCGTTGCGGGCTTCCCGCTTGCGGATGTTGAAGGTGCCAAAGCCGATCAGGGTGACATCCTGGCCTTTGGCGACAGAGGCGGATATCTGGTCGGTGAAGGCAGTGATCACCTCGCTGGCCTTGTCCCGGGTCAGTCCGGTCTGGTCAGCGATTGCGGCGGCGAGTTCTGGTTTGCGCATGGGCGACTCCTTGTTGTCGTTATGGGTCTTTCACCGGATTGGTTCCGGATCAGTGAAAGGTATAGTGTGCCCGCCGCCGCAACGCAAGCCGTCTGGCCTCATACTTTGCGGGGTCAGTCGCATACAGGCAGAGGGATTCCGGGGATAATCACCCGGGATAGCAACAAGATTTATACATATTGAGTTACCGGGCCCAGGGGCCGGGCATTATAAAAACAACGCAGAAGGTAGATCCTATGACACGTATCCAGAGTCTCGCAGCGAGCTGGTCCACACAGGTGGCCAGGTTCCGTGGAGTGGCAGCAGTACTGGTAGCGAGCGTGCTGTTCAGTGGCTGTGGTGTCATTAACCACGTCGTTTACGCCACCACCGGCGAGGTGCTGAAAAGCTATTCCAAGCACCATGCGGTGCCATATCTGATGGGCACCGAAGATCTGGCCATGGGCTGCGCCATGGCCGAGTCCATGGCTCCCCTTCTGCTGTCCTTTGGCCGGGTGACCAGTGATCCCGATCAACTGGCGGTAACTTTGTATCTGTCAGGTGGCAGCTGTGCCGAAGAACAGGCCCGCGAACATGGTCTGGAAGCAGCCGCTGCGATGCGTGCCATGAACGGCGAAGCCGCCGAAGATGCCATGATTCGCCAGAAGCGCGCCTACCAACTGGCTGCCGAGCGTTATTTCAAGGGCTGGCAGCACCTGAATACCTACTACGACCACATTGGTGAGGGTCAATGTCCGGATCTGGATGAGGACATCGACGGCTTTATCTACCTTGCCGGCCTGCTGTCCGGCCTGCAGGCACTGAACGCGGAAATCCAGTCTACCTCGTCCATTGGCGTACCCAAGAACATCGGTTCCATCGCCGCCCGCGCCAGCAGCTGTCTGGATAACGAGAAGTGGTGGGGTGCGCCGATGGCGCTGAAGGCCACCGTCTGGGCCATGATTCCCGGTGCCGAGCCCGAAGGTGAAGATGCCTTTGAGCGCCTGCAGACCGCTGACCAGCAGGCTGAAGAAGCCGGCGTGCGCCTGGCTCACGTATTCCATGCCATCGCTGCCCAGAACAAGGGCAACACCCAGCTGGTGAAGGATATTATCCGCAACCACGCCGAGGCTATCGAAGAGAAACCCGCCGCGGGTGACTGGGCGTTTGTTGACAAGATGGCCACCCAGATTCTGGTGTCCATGTCCGATAACCTCTGGGTAGAGAACACCGGGCACAGAACGCCGATGGGTCAGTTCGGTTCCTTCTGGGATGACCAGGAAGACGACGTTGAAGCCATGGATCTGGACAGCATCCTGTAACCATCCCACCCCAGAGTAGTTCTTATGTCTCACAGCGGTTATCGCCGCAGCGGCCGGGAGTGGTTATCCTCACTCCCGGCGTGCCTGCTCCTCCTGTCGGTTGTTCTGTTCTCCACCAGCAGTGATATCCACAACCAGATGCTCAAGTTCGGCGAGCACATGTGGAGCGGCTATTACAAGCTGCGGACCGATCCGGTCCAGCCGGTCTGTGACTACCAGGTTGATATCAACGCAGCCGTTGAGCGGGAGCTGGCTGAGCGTCAGGCTCAGGAAGACCCCATGGCGGCCCTTCTGGGCGAAGCGGAAGTGGACCCGGAGGAAGTCCGCACTGCCATCGAGCGCAAAGTGGAGGACTGTCGCAATAGCCATCTGCAGTACGATCAGATCAAGGACAAGCTGACTCCGGGGGTTGTGGCCTATCGCAGTGTCGAACTGTTCGTCGCAGACCTGATTGCGTTCGGCCTGACGGCGCAGAAGTTTGTGCTGATCATTCTGGTGATGCTGTGTGCGATCACCGCGACACTGACCCGTCATCACATTGCCATGCGGGCCATGGAAACCCGCCTGGATTACACCGTATCCCACACCCTGCAAACCATTGCCAACGCCATGCTGCTGGGTTCCAGCGCCATTTTCCGGCAATCGAGCCTGGATGCCCAGGGCAACGTGACACCGGAAGAGTTGCTGTTGCACAACATGTGGGTGATCGGTTTTGCCGCCCTGACGCTGTCCAGTCTGTACCGGCTGTTCCGGGTGCCTGACGATTTGCGGGAAGGCGGTGAGCTGGGCAAGGCGTTTCTTGCGGTACCGCTGTATACCGTGATGTGCCTGATTTCAGGTACCTATTTCGCCATCATCGGTCACTCATCCGGAATCGGTATCTACCTGGGCAAGATGATGGAACTTTCGGACATGTTCCTCAATGTGTCCCTGTATGTCTGGGTCGGCATGATGCTGAAGCAGACCCGCCTGGCCACCCTGGTGTTCAACGTCTTCCGTCCCTGGCGCATGCCGCCGGAGTTGCTGGCGGTGGTCGCGGTACTGGTTGCAGCCATTCCCACGGCCTACACCGGTGCTTCCGGTATCTTTGTTATTGCTGCCGGTGCGGTGATCTATTCAGAGCTGCGCGCGGCGGGTGCTCGTCGGCACCTGGCCCTGGCGGCGACCGCCATGTCCGGTTCCCTGGGTGTCGTGCTCAGGCCCTGCCTGCTGGTGGTCATCATTGCCTACCTGAACCGGGAGGTAACCACCGACGAGTTGTTTGGCTGGGGCATCTGGGTACTGATCCTGACTGCGGCCATGTTCTGCCTGGTGGCCCTTACGGTCAACCGGCAGTCAAAGTTTGACCTGGCTCCCGCCTCGACGGCGCTGCCTGCCATGGTGCAGGCACTGAAGCCGCTGATTCCCTACGTGCTGGTGATCGTCGGCGTGGTACTGCTGTACCGCTATGGCCTGGATGTCACCATGGACGAGTTTTCCGCGCCCCGGCTGTTGCCGGTGATCATGCTGGGCATATTGGTGTACGAGCATGTCAGCCTGAAAAACAACCGTGGCCGGGCCAGTGGAGAAATCAATCATCAGGGTCTGGAGCGCAGCGTGCGCTTTGCCACCAATGACACCACCGCGGAGATCGGTGCCCTGTTGTTGCTTTTCGGACTGTCCGTCAGTATCGGCGGGGTGATCGAGCGTTCCCACGTGATGGACCTGTTCCCGGAAACCTTCGGCAGCGCCTGGGCGGCTATGGGCCTGATGGTGGTGTTGCTGGTCATCCTGGGGATGATTATGGATGCCTTCGGGGCGATCATCCTGGTTTCGGCCACGGTGGCCGGCATTGCCTACGCCAGCGGTATCAACCCGATTCACTTCTGGATGGTGACCCTGGTGGCCTTCGAACTCGGCTATCTGACCCCGCCGGTGGCCCTGAACCACCTGCTGACCCGACAGGTTGTTGGCGAAGCAGAGGTGCTGGCGGCGCAGCAGGAGGAGGGGACTTTCTACCAGCGTCACGAACGCATCATCATGCCTCTGATTGCCATGGGCATATCACTGGTACTGGTGGCGTTCGTGCCGCTGATGTTCTATGCCTGAAAGGGGTAGTCCCCGTCAGTTTGATCCGGGGTCTTCAGGCTCGAAGGCCCCGCGGTGAAACTCGATCGCAGCCTCCACCTCTGCAATGCCGCAGACCCGGGGTTCCCTCAGCTCGCCGCCGGTGAGGGAATGCAGCACGGAGTGCACACCCCTGGACAGGGATTCGGTGTTGTACCCCCCTTCCAGAACCATCGCCAGCCGGCCGTTACAGTGTTTGTCAGCAATCTGCTGAACCACTCTGGCCATGGCGGCAAATCCTTCGTAGCTGACGTTCATTGCCAGGTCGAACCAGTGGGCATCGAAACCGGCTGAAACAAGCACCAGGTCGGGTTTGAAGTAGTCTGCTGCAGGTGCCAGAATTTCATTCATGGCCTTCAGATAGGCTACATCACCTGCGCCGCCGGGCATGGGGACATTGACGGTTGTGCCTTCGCCCAGGCCGGCACCGATGTCGGTCAGTGCGCCACTGCCAGGGTAGAACGGGGCTTCCCGGTGAATGTCGAAAAACATGGTATCCGGATCAGCCCAGAATATTTCCTGGGTGCCGTTGCCATGGTGGGCATCCCAGTCGATGATCAGAACACGCTTGCACCCCAGTTGGGCCTGGGCGTGGGCTGCAGCGACCGCGACGTTGTTGAACAGGCAGAACCCCCGGGCCCGCACTGACTCTGCATGGTGACCCGGTGGCCGGAGCACTGCAAAAGCATTGCCGGTGTGTCCGGAGACTACGGCTTCCACCGCCGCCAGGGCGGTGCCCGCGGCTACCTCGGCGGCTCCGATGCTGCCTGGTGAGACTGCGGTGGTGTCAACATCGAGCCATGCGCTCTCGTTCCGTAATGAAAAGAGGCCGTCCAGGTAGGACCTGGTGTGAACCCGTGCTAACTGGTCTATGGTAGCGGGCCGGCCCCCTTCTATCCTGACTCCGGGGATGGGTTCCCGGGCCAGCAGATCCATAATGGCTTTAATCCGGCCAGGATGCTCAGGGTATTTCCACTGAACGGTGAGTCCCGAAAGAATCGAACGGACCCGTTTGTCCAGCCGACCCGGCAGGAAATGCATGTTGGTATCCGGATAATGAGCCAATACCCGCTCATCGTAAAAGACGGTGACTTCCCGCTGCTGCACCAAGCCCGTGTCCTCCATGAGGCTGTCGTTCAGTCAGGCCCCGGTTACCAGTGATGGTTCTCAATCCATCATAGTCCTATCCTGTCAAATCACAATGGGACCGGGGGGCAGCCGGAAAATTGCCCTTGCGATGTCCGGTTGAAACAAAAAAAGGCCCCGGAAAGGGGCCTTGGATTGCGAGGTTTATCAGTTTGAGTCGTGGGGCTCAGTCGGCCGTGAACAGATCACCGAACAGCGATTCCAGCAGTGTCCAGGTGGCTGCCTGGAGTGCTTCTTCGTCATCCCGGGTGACGGATGGATAGGCGCGCTGATCGCCATCCACCAGGCTGACAAGCAGACCTTCCGATTCGTCGCCGAAGTTGGCTACGGCCACCAGGGTCTCGTTGGTGTAGAGGTACCCTGCAACGCCACGGATATACAGTGTCGCTTGAGGTTCGCCCTGGCCATCGGTAATGCTAATGCCGCCGTCTTCTTCTGTGGTCAGTGAATAGGTCTTATCAAGCGTTGAACCGTCTTCATTGAAGATTCGCAGCTGGTTGTCGCCATTCAGTGCCAGGGAGGTGAAGTCCATGCCTCCGAACAGGGTATGGAGCTCAGTGTAGACCGCATCATAATCTACCTCAGAGCCTTCCGGATTGTTTTCCAGAAGTGTGGTGATATAGTCGGTCAGGGTAGAGAGGATATCCTCATAACCCGTCAGATCGCCACCAGCTTCCAGTTCCATGGGCGGCAGGCCTAGGTTATCAAAGCGGTAGGCACTTTGCAGAGTCAGGGGATCGTCTACTACGAGTGTGTACATGGGCTGGCCGCTGATGGGCCCTTCGGTTTCCTCTGCGGGACTCTTCACCGTCGTGGATTTGGTGTTGTACTCGAGAAGAGGCGTGTTCTCGTCTACAGCAAGGCGGTTAAAGCGGAGGAAAGTATCAATGTCGGAGACTTGATATTCGATAGAAGAATCGTTGGCATTTGTGATGCTGAAATCACCGGTCAAGTTGATGCTGATATCTAGGCCGGCGACCAGTTCTTCCAGGTCTTGATTAAATGCATCTCGTTGAAACAAAATTCTAAGAGCAGTGATTCCTTCAAAGTCGTCTCTATCACTTTCACGAATATCCAGATCTAAAACCAGATCGAGATCGGTGACTGATGTGGAGTTGCTGATTGTACCTGTGACCTCTATCGGCATCTGACCAAATTCCAGAAACTCCAGAATGTCCTCTGCACTGAAAGTCAGATCCACCGTTTGGCCTTCCCATGTGCCTTTGACTTCAAGGTATCCGGTAGCCCAATTGTTTAGGAAGCCGGACCCTGATGTTTGCACCATGGTGGCATAGGGAGAATCTGTGATGGAAGATACGTAGTCTCCGGCTGAGCAGCTACTACGGCCGGACTTCCTGATAGGCACACAGATCGTCGCATCAACGGCATAGCCGAGCGATTCGGACAGCACTGAAACCATTCCTTCCGTATCCGCCATCGCCTGCTCATCAATATACAACCACCCAAGATTCCGGTTGGCTGCATCAATCTCGGCTTCGGCATCCAGAGCAGACTGGCGATAGCCATCGTATTCGTCCAGCAGCGCCTTGCCGGTGTCGAAATCGGTCGGGTTGCTGATGCCGGTGCTTTCCACCAGGTTGGTGATCAGACGATCATCCCAGGTAGATACCAGGCCATTGAACCGGCTGCGAAGGCTGTCACCTTCGGATGAAGTGAAGGCCTCGCCTTCCTCCAGACCCCGTACCACGTCGCCGGCGGACTGCATCAGGCGATCCAGGCCGGCTACCGACAGGTTGTCAAACGGAATCAGGTCCAGGATATCCTGCGCCGCGTCGGAATACTGCGGGTATTGAGCCAGCAGCTGTTCAATATCCTGCTTGGACAGGTCGCCGGAACCGGTCAGTACCTGGCCGCCCAGCAGGCTGTACATGTAGGCCGCACCTTCAGCCATCAGGGTCAGTCCATAGCCCTCATCCTCGGCGAGGTCTGAAAAGGCGGCGGATACGATGGCGTGGTTCTGGTCACCGCTGCTCGCGCTGCTGATAGCGCCGCAGTCTGCAATTGCAGTCGGCAGGGATGTGGCAAAGTCGTCATCCAGGCCAAACAGTGTTTGTACGCGGGCGGCGGACAGGCCCATGGCCTCCGGAGTGAGTCCACGCGGCATATCCATGGCCCACTGTGCAGCGATGTTCGTGACCGGGCTCAGCGCTACGTTACCACTGCCCGCCAGCTGGTCGCTGCTGACAATGGTGCTCAGTTTGTAGCCCAATGGCAGGGTGCGGTAGTCACCGGCCTTTGTGGACCCACAACCGGTCGGGGATTCGCAGCGGAGTTCGCTGTTGGCAGTACCAGACAGTTCAAAACGCACCGGCCCGCTCAGGTCACCTACGGAACTGAACGCGAAACGGCCGTGGTCGTCGGTGGTGGTAGTCTGGCTTGGTGTTTCCGGCCACCCCTGACCATTCCACTCGTAAAGGCTTACTGTACCGTTACGGATGCTGCTTGCCGTGCCACCCACAATGCCTCCCTCGGGAGCAGCGGGTGTCTGATAGTTGGCATCGCACAGAGCGGCAATCGTCTCTTGGGGGGAAGGGTTGCTGCCGTTCCCGGCTTGATTGTCGGGTTTCGGGTCGCCCCCGCCATCACTACCACCGCCACCACAGGCGGCCAGAGCGAGCGAAATGGAAGCAACCAGCAGGTGTTTGCGGGTATTCATGGTTTGGGGTACTCCACCGTTATTTTTATCGTTTGTCTCCCCGGCTCCAGCGCATCCCTGACTTCTGGGTGCTGGGGCAAATTCGTTCTTTCAGGTGCAGATTAGCGGTGGGAGGCCCGAGGTTTCTGTCGACTGGTTACGGCAAATCGGGGTTTTGGCGGGAAGTGTGAACCGGTGTTCAGGAAAGCGGCTTCTGAACTCCGATTCGTGGGGAATTGGCCCGGAAGGCCAAGTTAATTGGGCACAAAAAAAGCGCCAGGCTTCACAGCGTGGCGCTTTTTCAAGTCCGTGCGAAGCTTTACAGCTTGGGACCGGCCTCAACGATGGCATCGGCCACGTCAAACTTCGAGAAGTTGTCGACGAACTGGGCGATCAGTTCCTCGGCCTTGCCGTCGTAGTATTCCGGGCTGGTCCAGGTGTTGCGCGGGTTCAGCAGGTTGCTGTCCACGCCCGGCACGTGCTTGGGCACGTCCAGGTTCAGTTTGTCCAGATGTTCGGTTTCCACGTCGTCCAGGTCGCCGTTCTGGATGGCGCTGATGATGGCACGGGTGGTGGGAATGCTGAACCGCGAACCTTCACCGTAGGGGCCGCCGGTCCAGCCGGTGTTGACCAGGAATACCTTGCTGCCGAACTCGTCCATGCGCTTCATCAGCAGCTCGGCGTAAACGCCGGCCGGGCGCGGGAAGAAGGGAGCACCGAAGCAGGTGGAGAAGGTGGACTTCAGCTTGGAGGAAGAGCCCATCTCGGTAGAGCCGACCAGCGCGGTGTAGCCGCTCAGGAAGTGGTAAGCCGCCGCTTCCTTGCTGAGGATGGACACGGGCGGCAGTACGCCGGTCATGTCACAGGTCAGGAAGACAATGTGTGAAGGCTCGCCGGCGCGGTTTTCGATCACCCGCTTTTCCACGTGCTCCAGCGGGTAGGCGCAACGGGAGTTCTCGGTGAGGGATACGTCGGTGTAGTCCGGCTCGCGGGTCTCCGGATCAACCACCACATTCTCGACAATAGCGCCGAAGCGGATGGCATCCCAGATGATTGGCTCGTTCTTGCGGCTCAGGTCGATGCACTTGGCGTAGCAGCCGCCTTCGACATTGAATACTGTGCCGGGGCCCCAGCCGTGCTCGTCGTCACCGATCAGGTAACGGTTGGGATCTGCGGACAGGGTAGTCTTGCCGGTGCCGGAAAGGCCGAAGAACAGGCAGGTCTCATCGTTCTCGCCCACGTTGGCGGAGCAGTGCATGGGCAGCACGTCTTTTTCCGGCAGCAGGAAGTTCTGCACCGAGAACATGGCCTTTTTCATCTCGCCGGCGTAGTGCATGCCTGCCAGCAGTACCTTGCGCTTGGCAAAGTTGATGATCACGCAGCCGTCGCTGTTAGTGCCATCACGCTCCGGCTCGCACTGGAAGTTGGCGGCATTGAGAATCTGCCATTCCTGCTTGTCGGACGGGTTGTACCCTTCCGGGCGGATAAACAGGTTCTGGCCGAACAGGTTCTGCCACGCAGTTTCGGTGGTCATGCGTACCGGCAGATAATGCTCGGGATCGGAGCCTACGTGTACATTGGCCACAAAGCGGGTCTTCTCGGCGATGTAGGCTTCCACGCGGTCCCAGAGGGCATCAAACTTGTCGGCATCGAAGGGGCGGTTGATCGGTCCCCAATGGATGTCGTCAGCCGTGCTCGGCTCTTCGACGATATAGCGGTCCATGGGAGAACGGCCGGTACGTGCTCCGGTACGAACGACCAGTGAGCCGTTGGATGCCAGTTGGCCTTCGCCTCTTTCAAGTGCCAGCTCGACCAGTCGTGCTGCGCTCAGATCAGTATAGGTGTTACTCACTTCGACCTCGCCCTCGGGATGTCATCAGGATTGCCAGGCCGCTGGTTGGCGGTTTTCTGAGCAATCGGATCAATTCAGGCGCGCTATTATGCCAGACCAGCCGGTAAAAAACGACTGCCTGAGAACGCCTGTTATCTGCGGCCTGCGGGCCATGTCACACTCCGGTCAGTGCAGGGAGTGACCGGTAAACAGATGGTCAATATCGTTGCGGTTGAAACTGTAGTGGGCGTGGCAGAACTGGCAGTCCATATCGATGCTGCCCTGCTCGTCGATGATGCTGTAGCACTCGTCCTTGCCGATGGATTGCAGGGCTTTGAGGGTGCGTTCCCGGGAGCAGCTGCAGCGGAAGGCGACGGGCTCGGGATCGAACAGGCGTACGGTCTCTTCGTGGAACAGCCTGTGCAGTACGGTCTCGCTGTCCAGATTCAGCAGTTCGTCCGCCTGAACCGTGCGTGCCAGATGGTTGACCCGGTCCCACAGATCGTCGTCTTCCTCGGTGGCTCCGGGCATGCGCTGTAGCAGCAGGCCGGCGCTGGCGTTCTCGTCGGCAAACAGGATCAGACTGGTGGCCAGTTGCTCGGAGTGATGGAAGTAGGCTTCCAGGCAGCCTGCCAGGGTGTCTTCTTCCCGCGGCACGACTCCCTGATAACGGTGCCCCTGCTCCGGCGTAATGGTGATCACCATCTGTCCCTGCCCCAGCAACTCGTTGAAGGTCTCTTCCCGGACGGCTTCTTCGTTGAAGCGGGCAATGCCGCGCACGTAGCGGTCATGGGTGCACTCCGCCATCAGGGTGCTGAGGGGTCCCTGGCCCTGGGCCTGAATCGACAGGGTGCCATTGAATTTCAGGGTGCTGCTCATCAGGGCGCTGGCGGCAAGGGATTCTCCGAGCAGGATTTTCACCGGGTCGGGATAGGGGGCCTGCCGGGTGATCTCCTGATAGCTGTCATTGAGGCGCACCCAGGCACCCCGTACCTGACTGTTTTCAAAAATGAATCGCTGGAACTGATCCCGGGATGCCATATGACTGATTCTCCTGAATGAATGCTGGTAAACGCTGAGGGTAAAAGGATTGGGGACGGCCTGCTCAGAGACCGTGTTTTTCCCGGAACCGCTGGATGTCCCGCCGGTCTTTCTTGGTGGGTCGCCGCGCCGGCGGCAGTTGGGCTGCCTGCATGGTCTTGCGTTGCCAGGCAAGCTCTTCCCGGCGTTTAATGCTGTCTTCGGTCTCGTGGTAAAGCTTCTGGGCTTCCGGGGCACCGCGGCGGCGGTCGCTCAGGTCGTCAATAATCACGATTTTTTCCTGCCAGCCCAGCCGCAGGGTGACCTTGGCACCGGTTTCCACCAGCTTGCCCGGCTTGCTGCGCTGGTCGTTGTAATGGACCTTGCCCCCCTCGACTGCGGTCTTGGCAAGGTTGCGGGTCTTGTAGAATCGTGCGGCCCAGAGCCACTTGTCGAGTCTTACCCGGGGGTCATCGCTGTGATTGTCCGCCATATCTCCTCTCGGAAGGTGCCTTTGGGTCCATTATAACGCCGATGCGTCACCGGATGGCAGAGGGCGCTGCCGGTACAGGTCCGGAATCACCTCGTCGAAGTGGTGGATTCCCGGAATATCGGGATGACGCGGTCGCGCCTCTTCCTGGCTGTCCGGGGCCAGTATCGCCAGGCATTGGGCAATGCCGGCATCCATGGCGCTGTCCAGCACCGGAAAACTGTCATCCACCATCAGGGTAGAGCCGTTGTGATAGGGGTGCCGGTCATGCAGGGCCCGCCAGAAATCCGGATCCTCTTTGGGGCGGCCGAACTCGTGACTGGAGACGATTCCGGTGACCAGACGATCCAGACCGGTACGCTCCAGTTTCAGGGCCAGCGGGTCCGGGTGGCAGTTGGTCACAATTACCGCCGGCAATCCGGTTTCCTTCAGCGCTGCCAGAAACTCCGGAACGTGGGGGCGGTAGCCGATACGTTCGCCCACTTCCGCCTTGAGACCGGTAATGTCCAGGTTCAGCCGGTTGCTCCAGTAATCGGTGCAGTACCAGTTGAGGGAGCCGCGCTCGGCCATGATCATCGGGATCAGTGTATCCCGGGCCTCATCGGGGTTCAGGCCATGGTGTTCCGCGTAGCGCAGGGGGAGATGCTGCAACCAGAAATGGTTGTCGAAATGCAGGTCCAGCAGTGTTCCATCCATATCAAGGAACACGGTTTCCAGTATTGACCAGTCAATCATAAACAACGGCAGCCGGGCGAAATGGGTCGCTCAGGCTGCCGCAAGTGTCCGGATCTGGCAAGTCCGGAGCTGTACGGATCAGTCTTCGGCCTGCTGGACCGTGTCATCCTTGCGTCCGGATTTGGTGCAGCCCAGGCAGCGCACGAAGGTGGCCTTGGCAGGCCCGACTACCAGCGTCTCGCCAGCCTCAGCGGCATTGCCACCCAGCAGCGAGAAGGGCAGGGACACAATATAGACGGCGGTGCCCACCACGGTGGTTGCCAGCAGTGCCGGGCGTATCAGCAAAGCATCGCCGGTCATGGCCAGTGCCGATGGGGTTTCCTCGACGGTATTTGCGTGGCCAACGGACGAGAACGCCAGCAGCCAGGCCGCGAGGGTGGTAGTCAGAATGCGTGTCAGTTTTCCGGTCATGTTCAATACTCCTCGGTATTGGCATAACTATGAATCATATTTGCGCAATTTCAAACGGATTTTGCCCAAACGTGAACAAGTCAGCGTTGGCAGTTGCCGCAGTAAACCGTTGAACGCTGACCTGTGCGCATCTCTTTGAGGGGCCGCTGGCACTCCGGGCAGGGCTGTCCCCGCTTGCCGTAAACCAGCAGTGACTGGGCAAAGTAGCCCGGCTTACCATCGCTGTTAACGAAATCCCGCAGGGTGGTGCCACCCATCAGAATGGCGGCGCTGAGGGTTTCCCGGATCGCTTCCGCCAGGCGGTGGTAACGGTCGGCACTGATGCGGCCGGCCTTGCGATTGGGGTGGATGCCTGCCTTGAACAGGGCCTCGTTGGCGTAGATGTTGCCGACCCCGACCACCACGCGGTTGTCCATGATGAAGGATTTGACCGCCACCTGCTTGCCCCGGGACAGGCGATAAAGCAGACCGCCGGTAAACTCCGGTGCCAGGGGTTCCGGGCCCAGTGATTCCAGCAGGGCATGCTGTTCCGGATGGTCGGACCACAACCAGCAGCCGAACCGTCGCGGATCGTTGAAGCGGATGAGCAGGCCATTATCCAGTTGCAGCTCCACATGGTCATGCTTGAGCGGTGGCGACTGGTCGGTGACCACCCGCATGCTGCCGGACATGCCCAGATGCACAATGGCGGTGCCGGTATCCAGCCGGATCAGAATGTATTTGGCGCGGCGGTCGACGGCCCGGATGGTATGGCCCTCCATGCGCGCCGGCAGGTCATCCGGCACCGGCCAGCGCAGGGACGGATTGCGGATAATCAGCTGGCGGATGCTGCGGCCTTCGCAGTGGGGGGCGATGCCCCGCCGGGTGGTTTCTACTTCGGGTAACTCTGGCACAGTGATCTCCGGTGACTGGCAAATGGCCGGGAGCAGTAACGTCTACTGGTCCACAACCCGGCGGGTAAGTGTAATCAGTAACAAAAAAGCCGCCAAATTGCGGTTGTTCGGGCTTACGGCTGTACGCTAAAGTGGTGGTTCCGGTTGATCCTGCACGGTGCAGGGCAGCGGAAGGTCGGGGCTGATGATCCCCGACTGTGAATATTTGAGGAAAAGTTTATGTGGCACAACGGTCTCCTGGACCTTTCGGTAATGCAGCTGGTGCTGGTTACCTTTGTTATGACGCACATCACCATTGTCAGCGTCACCCTGTATCTTCACCGCCATTCGGCCCACAACTCCCTGGACCTGCATCCGGCGCTGAAGCATTTTTTCCGGTTCTGGCTGTGGTTTACCACCGCCCAGAACACCAAAGAGTGGACCGCCATCCACCGCAAGCACCACGCCAAGTGTGAAACCGAGGAAGATCCCCACAGCCCCGTGGTTATGGGTATCAAGAAGGTATTCTGGCAGGGTGCCGAGCTGTACGCAGAGTCCGCCACCCCGGAGACCCTGGAACGCTATGGCCAGCGCACCCCTGAAGACTGGCTGGAGCGCAAGGTTTACACGCCCCATAAAGGGCTGGGTATTGCCCTGCTGGCGGTGATGAATCTGGCGCTGTTTGGTGTGAACGGCATCTGGATCTGGGCGATCCAGATGATGTGGATTCCGTTCTGGGCCGCCGGTGTGGTCAACGGTATTGGCCACTGGTTTGGCTACCGTAACTACGAGTGCGCGGATAATGCCCGCAACATTTCTCCTATCGGTTTCCTGATCGGTGGTGAGGAGCTGCACAACAATCACCACACTTACCCCAATTCCTCCAAGTTGTCCCGGCGCTGGTTCGAGATCGATGTTGGCTGGGGTTATATCCGTCTGTTCCAGCTGTTTGGTCTGGCCAAGCCCAAAGGCTACCGGCCCATTGCCCACTATGTACCGGGCAAGCAGGATGTGGATGTGGAAACCGTGCAGGCGATTGCCAATAACCGGTTCGATATCATGCGCCAGTACCGCAAGCGGGTGATGTAGCCGGTACTGCGCCAGCAAAAGACCCTGATGGATGACGAGATCCGTCCCCGTTACCGCAAGCTCAAGCGCCTGCTGTCCCGGGAGGTCACCCTGATCAAGCCGAGGGAAAAGGAGCATCTGGAAACAGTGCTGGACAACCACGCCGTGCTGCGCCAGATCTACGAGAAGAGCCACGAGCTGCAGGCCCTCTGGCGGCAGCGGGGCCTCAAGCCCCAGGAAAAACTCCAGGCTCTGATGGAGTGGTGCAAGGAGGCGGAAGCCAGTGGTATCCGTTACCTGGAAGAGTTTGCCGAGCACCTGCGGGCCTATTCGCTGCGCCCCTCTGCCTGATAGCTGATAGCCTATGTGAGGCCCGGCGGGATGCCGGGTCTCAGTCTTGCTCCCCTTCCTGACTATCTGTCTCCTCTGAAGCCTGCACCCGGAACAGGCAATAGCTGACCTGACCGGCGGTCTTGCTGCGATGCAGGGTCCAGCCGTCCGGTGCGGGCGGTGTTGCCATTTCACTCTCGTGTTCCACGTAAACCCAGCCGCCGGGCTGCACCCAGTGGTTGTCACTGAGCAACCGGAACAGGGTCGGCAGCCATTGCTGGCGGAACGGCGGGTCCATGAACACAATGTCGAACGGCCGGGCTGGCTGGGTGGCCAGGAAGGCCTCCACCGGCTGGCAGATCACCTCGCCCAGATCCGATTTCAGCAGGCGCAGGTTGCTGCGCAGTGCCCGGGCCAGATCCGGCGTGTGATCCACCATGGTGGTGGCCCCTGCGCCGCGGGACAGAGCTTCCAGGCCCAGGGCACCGGAGCCGGCAAACAGATCCAGGCAATGGCTGCCCGGCAGCCAGGGTGCCAGCCAGTTGAACAGGGTTTCCCGGGTGCGGGCCGGGGTGGGGCGCACGCCGCCGGCATCCGGAAAGCTCAGCTTGCGGCTGCGCCAGTCGCCGCCGATGATGCGCAGCTCACCACGGCCCTGCTGGTTTTTCTGCGGGCTTCTCGGGGCGCTGGGGCGGCGTTTCTGTCGGGCCATGGCAATATCTCCGGATGATCGGGCGGGCCTAATGGTAGCTCAATCCTCCATGTGGATCATCGGGGCATCTGTGGCCCCTCACTTCCTTCGGCCAGTCTGGTAGAATCAGCGCTCGATTTTCCCGCCCATTGATTGCAGAAACGGACGAATTATGACGGCAGAGTGGATTTCAATTGGTGTACTGGCCCTGTTGGTGCTGTGGTTTGTGCTGGATATTGCGGCCAACCGCAAGCGTGTACCCCGGCCTGACCCCGTCAGACTCACCAAACCGGAGGCGACCGGCGGTGCCACACCGGTTGGCGAGGCCGGAGAAAAGCAGCCGGCCGCCGAGCCTGCACCTGAAACTGCTGAAGAGCCTGCGCCACAGAAACCGGTTGAGCCGGCTGTACAAGCGCCTGCACCGGAAGCAGCGCCAGAGCCGGAACCCGAACCGGAGCCTGCCGTCAGCGTTTTCCAGCGTATCCGTCAGGGTCTGGGCAAGACCCGCGAGAGCCTGAGCGGCGGCCTGGCTGACCTGTTCTCCGTTGGCAAGAAGATTGACGACGAGCTGCTGGAAGAGATTGAAACCACCCTGCTCATGGCGGATGTCGGGGTGACGGCCACCACGGAAATCATCGACTCCCTCACCGACAAGCTGGAGCGTAACCAGCTCAAGGACGGTGATGCACTGCGCAAGGCGCTCCGGGAACAACTCCAGGGCCTGCTGGCACCGGTTTCCCTCCCGCTGGAGCTGGACACCGGCAAGAAGCCCTACGTGATCCTGATGGTGGGTGTGAACGGCGTAGGCAAGACCACCACCATCGGCAAGCTGGCCCGGCAGTTCCAGCAGCAGGGCAAATCCGTCATGCTGGCCGCCGGTGATACCTTCCGGGCTGCCGCTGTAGAGCAACTGCAGGTCTGGGGTGAACGTAACGATGTGCCGGTGGTTGCCCAGCACACCGGTGCCGACAGTGCCTCGGTTATTTTTGATGCGGTGCAGTCTGCCCAGTCCCGGGGTGTGGACATTGTGATTGCCGACACCGCGGGTCGTCTGCAGAACAAGGACAACCTTATGAGCGAGCTGGAGAAAGTGGTTCGGGTCATGAAAAAGCTGGATGAGTCGGCCCCCCACGAGGTGATGCTGGTGCTGGATGCCGGCACCGGCCAGAATGCCCTCAGTCAGGCCCAGGTATTCCAGCAGGCGGTAGGAGTCAGCGGTATTACCCTGACCAAGCTGGACGGCACCGCCAAGGGCGGTATCGTGTTTGCCATCGCCCGCCAGTTGCAGCTGCCGATCCGTTATATCGGCGTGGGTGAGCAGGTGGAAGACCTGCGCAGCTTCGACGCAGACACCTTTGTAGATGCCCTGTTTGAATAATCGGGGCAGTAACCGGGGTTCCGGCCAATGATCGAGTTTCGCCAGGTCACCAAGCGCTACGACAGCGACCATACCGCGCTGCGCCAGGTCAATTTCGCCCTGGAGCGTGGTGAACTGGCGTTCCTGACCGGCCATTCAGGGGCGGGCAAGAGTACCCTGCTCAAGCTCATCATGCTGATGGAGCGTCCTACCGCAGGTGAGGTGGTGGTCGGCGGTCAGTTGCTGAACAGCCTGCCCCGGCGCCAGATCCCCTACCTGCGTCGCCATATCGGGGTGGTGTTCCAGAATCACCAGTTATTGTTTGACCGGACCGTGTTCGACAATGTCGCCATGCCTCTCGAGGTAACCGGAGCCCAGCCCCGGGATATCGGCCGGCGGGTGCGTGCCGCGCTGGACAAGGTGGGGCTGCTGAGTAAGGAAAAGATGAATCCGATGCAGCTTTCCGGTGGTGAGCAGCAACGGGTGGGCATCGCCCGTGCGGTGGTCAACAAGCCTCCGGTACTGCTGGCGGATGAGCCCACCGGTAACCTGGACCCCGAACTTTCCGCGGACATCATGGATCTGTTTGGCCAGTTCAGCCAGGTGGGGGTGACCGTTCTTATTGCCACCCACGATATTGCCCTGATCAACAGCTTTGGTCGGCGTACCCTGAAACTGGCAGAGGGTGAGCTGGTTGCCGGCGGAACCCGCTGGGGAGGTGCTCATGGCTGAGCAAAACAGTCCCAGGGAGTCTGCTCGTGGTGCCAATGTGGCGGGCTCGCCCCTGAAGGAACAGGCCCACAGCTATCTGTCCCACCACCGTCGCATCGCCCGGGACAGTGCCCGCCGCCTCTGGCAGCAGCCGGTTTCCAGCATGATGACCTGGCTGGTGATGGGGATTGCGCTGGCGTTGCCGGTTGGTTTGCTGTTGTTGCTGACCAGTCTGCAGGGGGTCAGTGCCGGCTGGGAAAGCAGCGCCCGGATTACCCTGTACCTGTCCGACGACACCAGCCTGGAACGGGCAGGCGAGATCCGGTCAGAGTTGTCGTCCGACAGCCGCATCGAGAGTGTCAATCTGATCGACCGGGACCAGGCGCTGGCGGAGTTCCGGGCCAATTCCGGTCTGCAGGACGCACTGGATTACCTGGACGAGAATCCGCTGCCCCACACTTTGCTGGTAACCCCGGAGGATTCCGCGCGAACTGCCCAGGGGGTGGAAACCCTGGTGCAGTATTTCGGTGCCCAGGAGGGTGTCGATCGGGTCCAGGTGGATCTGGGCTGGCTGCAGCGCCTCAATGCCATGACCGACCTGCTGGCCCGGGCCGCCTGGGTGCTGGCGCTGTTGCTGGCAGCGGCGGTGGTGCTGGTGATCGGCAATACCATCCGCCTGGCCATCGAGAACCGTCGGGATGAAATACTGGTGGCCAAGCTGGTGGGCGGCACCGATGCCTTTGTGCGCCGGCCGTTTCTCTACACGGGTGCCTGGTACGGGCTGGGCGGTGGCATCGCGGCGTGGCTGATGTTGCAGATTGCGGTGTGGTGGCTGAGCGGGCCGGTGGAGCGGCTGGCCAGTCTCTACCGCAGCCAGTTCTCCCTGCAGGGGCTCGGGTTCGATGCCATTCTGGCGTTGATTATTACCGCCATGCTGTTAGGGTGGCTGGGGGCCTGGCTCGCCGTGAAGCGGCATCTGGACGATATTGATCCGGGTGAGATTGCCGGTGGTTGATCCGCATAGTGGAATGATCGTATTGAAGAAGAAGCGCTGTCTGGTCTAGCGTGTAAGGCAGTAAAAACGACCCCGAGGGTTTCCAGTGCGTTGATTTTGCACGGTTTGGTTGGAGTTTCGGGAACTATTTTCAGGCTTGGCGGTCAAAATGTTTGTTGTTATATTTACCGGTCGCCGGGTATGGAGGAAATACAGGTATGGGTACGAGTCTACAGCTTGTTGACAGACTGGTTCCGGGTGCCAATCTGGATGCCTACATCCAGGCCGTGGGCCGGATTCCGGTGCTTACAGTCGAGGAAGAGAAGCAACTGGCGGAACGCCTGCACTATGAGGAAGACGTAGAGGCAGCTCGTCAGCTGGTTCTTTCCCATCTCCGCTTTGTGGTTCATATTGCCCGCAGTTATTCCGGCTACGGTCTGGCCCAGGCTGACCTCATCCAGGAAGGCAACGTAGGCCTGATGAAAGCGGTCAAGCGCTTCAATCCGGAATACGGTGTGCGGCTGGTTTCCTTCGCTGTTCACTGGATCAAGGCGGAGATTCACGAGTTTATCCTGAGTAACTGGCGCATCGTGAAGGTGGCCACCACCAAGGCCCAGCGCAAGCTGTTCTTCAACCTGCGCAGCCAGAAAAAGCGTCTGGCGTGGATGAACGAGGCGGAAGTGGGTGCCGTGGCCGCAGATCTTGGGGTTGAGCCCAGGGTGGTGCGTGAAATGGAAGGCCGGCTGGCTTCCCAGGATACCGCCTTTGATGGTCCGCAGGACGACGATGACGATAACGCCTACCAGGCACCGGCCTACTTCCTGCACGACCAGCGCAGCGATCCGGCCCGTCAGCTTGAGCAGGCGGACTGGTCGGAAGATTCCAACCACCGGTTGATGGAAGCCCTGCAGAATCTGGACGAGCGCAGCCAGGATATCCTGCGCGAGCGCTGGTTGTCCGAGGGCAAGGCGACCCTGCATGAGCTGGCAGACAAGTACGGCGTATCCGCCGAGCGTATTCGCCAGCTGGAAAAGAACGCCATGAAGAAGATCCGTAACCAGATGGTGGCCGTGGCCTGATACAACCCGCCACTGACCGGTTACCTGCAACGCCATCCGTCCCCGACGGGTGGCGTTTTTGTTTGTATAATCCCCGCATTGTGATTTTCCACCGGAGATAACGCCATGAGCCAGCCTTTGCCCCGCATTGCCTTTCTCGGAATCGGCCTGATGGGTACCCCCATGACCCGCAATCTGCTGGATGCCGGCTATCCCATGACACTCTGGAACCGCACCGCTGCCAGGGCAGAGGCGTTTTCCGGGGAAGCGGCCGTGGCAGGAACCCCGGCCGAGGCCGTCCGGGATGCCGATCTTGTGATTACCATGCTGGAAAACGGCGATGTCGTTGAAAAGGTGCTGGTGGAAAGCGGCGCAATGGATGCCCTGCAACCGGGGGCCCTGCTGGTCGACATGAGTTCTGTGCAGCCCTCCCTGGCCCGTCGCCACGGCGAGCTGGCCCGGGCCCGGGGCGCGGCCTATCTGGATGCGCCGGTGTCCGGCGGCACCCTGGGGGCTGAGGAGGCCCGGCTGAGCATTATGGCCGGCGGCGATGCCGAAGCCCTGGAGCGGGCCCGCCCGGTGCTGGAAGCGCTGGGCAAGGTGACCCACATAGGCCCGGTCGGTGCTGGGCAACTGGCCAAGCTCGCCAATCAGGCGATCGTGGGGATCACCATCGGTGCGGTGTCCGAGGCACTGTTGCTGGCCGCCAGAGGCGGGGCGGATCCGGCGGCCGTCCGGGAAGCACTGATGGGTGGTTTTGCCGGCAGCCGGATTCTGGAGTTGCACGGTCAGCGCATGATCGACCGGGATTTCACCCCGGGTGCACCGTCCCGCATCCAGCTCAAGGACCTGCGCATGATTCTGGACGAGGCGCGGGCGGAAGAGCTGACCCTGCCACTGGCCCAGCAGGTGCACAACGAATACCGCAGCCTGATTGCCAACGGCCACGAAGATGCGGACCACAGCGGCCTGTTGCTGGAGCTGGAGCACCTTAATGGCGTATTGCTCGGGGGTGGTCGCCCGGAGAAGGAGGAATAGCATGCCCCGTTTCGCCGCCAACCTTTCCATGCTGTTTACCGAAGTACCGTTCCCCGACCGGTTTGCCCTGGCGGCAGAAGCGGGTTTCCGGGGAGTCGAGTACCTGTTTCCCTACCCCTGGGAACCGCAATTATTGAAAGGCAAGCTGGAGCAACACAACCTCACCCAGGTGTTGTTCAACATGCCCCCCGGAGACTGGGATGCCGGCGAGCGGGGCATCGCCTGCCTGCCGGATCGTACCGACGAATTCCGGGAAGGGGTGGCGGAGGCCATCCGTTATGCCCATGCCCTCGGCTGTCAGCAGGTCAACTGCCTGGCCGGGCTCCGCCCCGACGATGCGGATGACGAACTGCTCTGGCAGACCCTGCGGGACAATGTCCGCTGGGCGGCGGATCAACTGGAGCGCGCCGGTATCCGGATGTGCCTGGAGGCGATCAACTCCCGGGTGGACATGCCGGGCTTCCTGCTGGATACCTCCGGCAAGGTGGTGGAGCTGATCCGGCAGGTGGGCAGTTCCAACGTTCGCCTGCAGTACGACATCTACCATATGCAGATCATGGAAGGGGATCTGATCCGCACCATGGAGGGGCTCCTGCCAGTGATTGGCCATATCCAGTTTGCAGATAATCCGGGCCGGCATCAGCCGGGCACCGGAGAGCTGAATTTTCCCGCCCTGTTTGCAGCCCTGGACCGCATGGGGTATGAAGGGTGGGTGAGCGCGGAATACCGGCCCGCCACAAACACCGGTGAGAGTCTGGACTGGTTCCATTTCGGTGAATGACCGTCGCCAATAGCGACACCCTCTTACAAGATCGTAACTGGCCGGTTACAGGTGGAATTCGTACCCTGAGGGACGATCAATCCTTAAATCAGGAGGATATCCGGTGAAAGCGCTGGTAATTGAAGACGATCAGGACGTTGCAAACTACCTTGTTAAAGGACTGAAGGAATCAGACTTCGTAGTAGACCATGCCGCCGACGGCAAAGAAGGCATGATGATGGCGGCCAGTGAGGACTACGACATCATGATAGTGGACCGTATGCTGCCCGGTATGGACGGCCTGTCCATTATCAAGACCGTGCGAGCCACCGGAAACCAGGTGCCGGTGCTGATTCTCAGCGCCCTGGGGGACGTGGACGACCGGGTGGAAGGTTTACGTGGTGGAGGCGATGATTACCTCACCAAGCCGTTCTCCTTCACCGAACTTCTGGCGCGTATTGAGTCCCTGGTGCGCCGTAACCGGCAGTCCGCCGAGACGGAAACCGTGCTGCATGTGGCGGATCTGGAAATGGACCTGCTGGCCCGGACCGTCAAGCGGGCGGGGCAGAACATTGATGTACAGCCCCGGGAGTTCCGGTTACTGGAATACCTGATGCGCAATGCGGGGCAGGTGGTGACCCGGACCATGCTGCTGGAAAAAGTCTGGGACTACCATTTCGACCCCCAGACCAACGTAATCGACGTGCACATCAGCCGCCTGCGGGCGAAGATCGACAAGGAATTCGATACGCCCCTGTTACAGACCATCCGGGGGGCCGGGTACATGTTACGTGAGACTGCTTAGTCAGCTAAAAACATCATCCTTCCAGCTGGCCCTGCTGTACATGGTGGTGTTTGCCACATCGGTATTTCTGTTGCTGGCATTCATCTACTGGCGTACAGCAGGGTTCATGACTGCCCAGACGGATGAGACCATCGAAGCCGAAATCGCCGGTCTGGCGGAACAGTACCGGGGCAGCGGTGTGAATGGTCTGATCAACATCATCCGTGAACGGGTGGCCCGCGACCCCAACGCCAAATCCATTTATCTGCTCACCACAGACGACTTCCTGAAGCTGGCCGGAAACATCGACCAGTGGCCCCAGGGCAGCCCTTCCGAAGCCGGCTGGATCAATTTCACCTTGAACCAGAATATCGGCTGGAAAGGCCCGGAGCGGCTGGCCCGGGCCCGCATCTTTGAGGTGCAGGGCGGCCTGCACCTGCTGGTCGGCCGGGATGTCGACGAGCTGACCAACCTCAAGAAAGTCATTGAGCGCGCCATCAACTGGGGTATGGGTATTACCCTGGCCCTCGCCCTGCTGGGGGGCTTTCTGATGAGCCGCAGCACTACCCGGCGGATCGAAGTGATCAACAGCACCTCGAGACGGATCATGAACGGCCACCTGTCACTGCGTATTCCGACCCGGGGTACCGACGATGATTTCGACCAGTTGGCGGAGAACCTCAACCAGATGCTGGATCGCATCGTGTACCTGATGGAGGGGATCCGCCATGTATCCGACAGCATTGCCCATGACCTGCGAACCCCGCTGACCCGCTTGCGTAACCAGCTGGAAAACACCCTGATTGCGGTGGATAACGACGATGCCCGTGACCAGGTCGGCCGGGCCGTGGCAGAAGCCGATCAGCTGTTATCCACCTTCAACGCCCTGTTACGGATTGCCCGTCTGGAAACCCGGGGCAACGCAGCCGATATGCAGCCGGTATCGCTGGACGAGCTGGTCACCGATGCCTGTGAGCTTTACGAAGCACTGGCAGAGGACAAGGATCAGACCTTCGAGCAGTCCCTTGCAACCGGTGTGGTGGTGGATGGCGACCGGGACCTGTTGTTCCAGATGGTCAGCAACCTGATCGATAACGCCATCAAATATACGCCGGAACAGGGGCGCATCCATATTGAAGTTCGTCAGGAGGGTGAGCGTGCGGTATTTGCGGTCAGTGACAGCGGCATTGGCATCCCCGACGACGAGAAGGACCAGGTGTTCCAGCGCTTCTACCGGGTCGGCAAGAGTCGCTCACTGCCGGGCAATGGTCTGGGGCTGAGTCTGGTCAGTGCGGTGGCTGAGATTCACCAGGGGGAGATAACCCTGACGGACAGCTACCCCGACCAGCAGGAACGGGGTCTGACGGTGACCATCCGTATGCCGCTGCGGCAGCCGGAACGCAAACAGCGCCGCCAGGCGCAGGCCGGCAAAGACGAAAACGCCGGCGAAGAGACTGGCTCAGCGCCGGCGGAACCCCGTACCACCTGAGTGCCGGATCAGGCGCTCTTGCGGAAACGGCTCAGCAGGGTGTTGGCCTGGGTTTCTACGGTATGAGCCAGTGATTCGATCTGGGACCGGCGACGGCCCACTTTGGCCTGCAGGCTGTCCCACTCACCTTCAAAGTGCTTCTGCTCGTTCATCATAAATGCCGCCAGGTTATGGCGATTCACCTTGCTGGTAATGCCCAGCCGGTCCAGCTCGTAGCCAACCCGGTCCAGCCCGTTCAGGGCGGTATCAATCAGTGTCTTGCGGTTCATGGTCTGTCTCCTGATGGGATTATTAGCCGATGTTGGCTGCAACGCTATCCGCAAGCTTTAGAGTGTGCAACCTAGTCGTGCCCCGGCATCTGACCAAAACGTAACTTTACGGCCACAGGCAGTTAATACCGGATCTGTAGAATGGATACTGCAAGATCGGGAAGCAGGCGGATAAAACCCTTGCTTCCCCCTCCAGCACAGCGCTAGCCTTGAACCCCGTTTTTACGGGGTTTTTTTTGGTCTCGAGGAAGGCCCATGCCGGGGAGTAAGAGCATATGAATCAACGTCCGGGCCCCCGTGGCCGGTCCCGCTACATAACGCCGGAAGGCGAGCAGGTGCTGAGGGATGAGCTGCAGTATCTCTGGAAAGAGAAGCGTCCGCAGGTTACCCAGGCCGTGCGGGAGGCCGCTGCCCAGGGGGATCGGTCCGAGAATGCTGAGTATATCTATGGCAAGAAGCAGTTGCGGGAAATCGACCGGCGAGTGCGCTTTCTGAGCAAAAGGCTTGATGAGCTCCAGGTGGTCGACCGGTTGCCTGATGATCGGGACAAGGTATTCTTCGGTGCCTGGGTCACTGTTGAAAACGAAGAAGGCGAAGAGCAGTGCTACCGGCTGGTGGGGCCTGACGAGTTCGACCTTTCCCGTGGCTATCTGAGTATTGATTCTCCGTTTGCCCGTGCATTGCTGGGCAAAAGGTTGGACGATGAGGTGGATATCCGCACGCCCGAAGGTACCCATAGCGTCGTCATAATTGCGATTGAGTACACATTGGCACCGGATGACAAGTGAGAGGGGTCACAAAACTGTCGCCTGGCTGTATCTATTCCCCGATTTGGCGATAAACTGTTCAATAATTGGCGAACAGTTGTAAGGTGTGTCGCCAATGTGACCAGATCCCGGGTGTTTCTGTTGCCGTTTCAGGCATGCAGAGCGGGCATGGGTATCGCGAATCAGACGGGGCGAAGATTATGGGCCGTTTTCATACACTGCTGATGCGTTTTACGGCTGCTGCAATGACTGCGGCGGTATCGGTTGTCGCACAGGCGCAGAGTGAAGCCCCTTCCGGTGCAGAAGCGTTCGAGTATGAGGAACGTTCTACCCTGGAGACCATCCAGTTTGATTCCATTGAAGAGGAAACCCTTGCCAACACCGTGATCGAGGGCGGGCTGGAAGCGCCGGCTGCCGGTGTGCCCCTGAGGCCCATCTCTGCCGATGATACCGACAGCTATGTGGATCCGCTGGCTCTGGAGCCCCGTGATCGCCGCACAGAGCGGGATCGCAACGAGCTGCCGGTGGAGTATCGCTTCAACTTTCCGAGGGAAGATGCCAGCCGGCCTGCGGTCAACCTTCCGATTAACCTGCCGTCCAACCGGACCTACGAAGCGCTCAACGTCAATACCATCGAGCGGCCCTGATCAGGCAGCCGCGGTAGCGTCGGTATTGCGTTTGCCCAACACATCCTCGAAGAAAAAGGTTAGTGCCTGTCTGGCCTGATTGAGCTTGGCCCGGGACGCACCCATGCGTTCTTCCAGGTAGTTCAGGAAGGCCTCGCAATCCTCCCCGTCCATGGTTTCCGGGTCTTCGCAGTCGTGGAACAGTACAAAGCGGTTGATCCAGTGCAGATAGTTCTGCTCTGCCCGCTGGTTCAGGTCCTGTTCGCGGATGGCGGTGCTGATACGAGTAACGAGTCCCGTCCGGGATTGTTCCAGAGCGGTAATAACAGTCATGAATGTCTTCCGGTAGCGCTTGTTGTTTTTATGTTGCGCGAAGTTTATGACATTCGCTTTAAGGAGGCAAAAATTTCCGGGAGGCGGGGATATTCGTGAACTCGTATCCTGGTTACAGCAGGCAGTCACCTTCAGGCACTCGCCCAATGTCAGTAGGGCAATTGCCGGATTATTGCTTCACAAACCTGGTCCTGGGTAAGGCCTTCGCCCTTCACCGTGATATCTGCATAGCGGGAATACAGCGCAAAACGCTCGTCAAACAACTCTGAAAGGGACTGGTCCGGCCGGCGGGAAATGCCCCGCAGGCTGTAGTCACCGATTCTCTGAATGACCACATCCAGCGGAATATCCAGAAAAACCACGGTGCCATTGGCTTTCAGGTGGCGCATGGCGGCATCACTGTATACAGCGCTACCGCCGGTGCTGATAACCTGGTTTTCCACGGACAGCTTCAGCAGCACTTGCTCTTCAATGTGGCGCAGGGCCTGGTAACCGTCCTGGTCGACAATCTCCTGCAAGGTGCGGCCTGCCTCTTCCTGTATCAGAAGGTCGGTATCCACAAACCCCATACCAAGCCGCTTTGCCGCCAGCACGCCCACGGTACTTTTTCCGCTGCCGGGCATGCCGATAAAAATCAGGTTTCGGGACATCCCTGTTACCCCTCTTTGCGCTCGGCCGCGCGGCAGGCGGCTGCGGTAAACAGTACATCCGTAGAAGAGTTCAGGGCCGTTTCCGTGGAATCCTGCACCACACTGATTACAAAACCGATGGCAACCACCTGCATGGCGATATCGGTGGAGATACCGAACAGGCTGGTGGCCAACGGAATCAACAGCAGCGAACCACCCGCCACACCGGAGACCCCGCAGGCCGCCAGCGCAGACACCACACAAAGCAGCAACGCGGTACCGAAATCAACCGGTATACCCAGGGTATTGGCTGCAGCCAGGGTAATCACGGAAATGGTGATGGCAGCGCCAGCCATATTGATGGTGGCACCCAGAGGGATGGAAATGGAGTAGGTGTCCGGGTCCAGCTCCAGGCGCTCACAAAGCTCCAGGTTTACCGGAATGTTGGCGGCGGAACTGCGGGTGAAGAATGCGGTAATGGCGCTACCCCGAAGGCAGGCAAATACCAGGGGAAACGGATTCTGTCGGGTTTTCAGGAACACAATCAGCGGATTGGTCACCAGCGCCACAAACAGCATGCAACCCACAATAACACCCAGCAGCCGGCCGTATTCCAGCAAGGCACCAATACCGGCCTCTGCCAGGGTGTTCGCTACCAGCCCCAGAATACCAAGGGGCGCAAAGCGGATCACAATATGCACAATGCCTGAAACTGCATCAGATACGTCATTCAGTACCTTGCTGGTGGCATCAGTGGCGTGGCGCAGCATCATCCCGAGGCCAACCGCCCAGGCCAGAATGGCAATGAAGTTGCCCTCCATCAGCGCGGTCACCGGGTTGGCGACCATACTCAGCAACAAGTCCCGGAGGATCTGGGTGATGCTTTCGGGCGGATTACCACTCACCTCCGGCATATCCAGCGTAAGCTCGGTGGGGAAAACAAAGCTGGCCACCACCGCCACCAGCGCAGCGACCAGGGTGCCAATCACATACAACACAAGGACACCGCGAATATGCGTGGGCTGGCCTTTCTGGTGTGCCGCAATCGCTGCCGCAACCAGCACAAATACCAGGATGGGTGCGACGGCTTTAAGGGCGGAGATGAACAGCTGGCCCAGAATCGAGAAGGATTTAGCCGTTTCGGGCGACACCACGGCCAGCAAGACACCGGCGATAATGCCCAGCGTGATCTGCGGAATCAGGCCAAGTTGAATCAGGGGGCGGAAAAGCTTGTACAGGCCAGACATCAAAAGCTCCGGTTGCTTGATAGGACGGAATACTCGAAACCGCCGCAATTATCAGGGAACTCCCCACCCGGAATCAAAAAAAAGGCAGATCAGAATATTACTGATCTGCCTTTCTTTTAATGACAGTCGGCGCAGATTTTGGACCGGCAATCAGCCGGCTTTTTTCTTCATGTCTTCCAGCAGATCAATGTACTTCTGCATGGCTTCTTCGGAGGAGGTACCCTTGAGCTTTTCCCAGGCATCGAACTTGGCGCGGCCTACAAAGTTGGTCATGCCCGGACGCTTGCCGGTGACATCCCCTTCGGTCGCCTGCTTGAACAGGGAATAGAACTGGAGTTTCAGTTCGTTGGAAGGTTTGAAGTCACCTTCCGCAGTCTGCACATAGTTTACTGCTTCTTCGAATTGCGTCTTCAGATCGCTCATATCCGCTCCTTATCGGTTTTTCCTGAAAATCGTCAGGGTTGCAGAGAGTATATAGGCGGAAGCTTTTAGCCGTCATTGCCCGGCTGCCATTAAACCGTGACGAAAAGGTTAAAAGTGCGGGTCGGGTCCATTTTTGCAGAATGGTTGGCAAATTTTTGCCCGGAACTTCCGATTGGCGATTTTTTGCTTGAGAGAAACGAAGCAGCTGTGTAGAGTTCGCCCTGTCGCGTGCCAGGAGGGTACGCACAAAGGAATGTACTTTTTAACCCCCAATGGACCACAGGGAGCTCCCCCCATGTCTTCGAAAGATGGTTCCGTTGCGCCTAAAGAGCGCATCAATATCAAATATGTCCCCGCCACAGGTGATCAGCAGGCCGAAACCGAACTGCCGCTGAAGATGTTTGTTGTCGGCGACTTCAAGGGCCGCGCGGAAGAAACCCAGATTGAGGACCGCAAGGCTGTATCCGTGGACAAGAACAACTTCCGTTCAGTGATGAAGGAAGCGGGTCTGACCCTGTCCACCACCGTAACCAACAAGCTGGACGAAGAAGCCGACGAGCTTCCGGTCAACCTGGAAATCCAGGGGCTGGCAGACTTCGCGCCGGACAGCATCGCCCGTCAGGTACCCGAGCTGAACAAGCTGATCGAGCTGCGTGAAGCACTGGTGGCCCTGAAAGGCCCGCTGGGTAACGTGCCGGCTTTCCGCTCCAAGTTGCAGGAGCTGCTGGACAACGACGATGCCCGGCAGAAGCTGCTGGACGAGCTTGACCTGGCTACCGGCGAAGGTGACAGCGAGTAATACGCTGTTCCTCCTGCCTGTGCAGGAATCCAACCGGATCATTTCTTAAAACGTACTGAAGGGATGTGGTATGTCTGATACTGCTGAGCAGCAATCGGCTGCAACCGAATCTGTCGAAGAAGGTTCATTGCTGGACCAGGTGATGGCCAACAGCCGCATGGCACCGGCCGACGAAGGCTACGATGTAGCCCGCCGTGGTGTGGCAACCTTTATTTCCAACCTGCTGAAAAGCGACGAGAAGGGCCAGCCGGTCAACAAGGCACTGGTGGACCAGATGGTGGTGGAGCTGGATCGCAAGATCAGCGCCCAGATGGATGAAATCCTCCATGCGCCCAAGCTGCAGGAACTGGAATCCTCCTGGCGCGGCCTGAAGCTGATGGTCGACCGCACCGACTTCCAGGAAAACATCAAGGTGGATATTCTGCACGCCACCAAGGAAGAGCTGCTGGAAGACTTCGAGTTTGCGCCGGATGTCACCCAGAGTGGCTTCTACAAGCACATCTACTCCAATGAATACGGCCAGTTCGGCGGTGAGCCTGTGGGTGCGATTGTGGGCAACTATGCCTTTACCCCGGCTACTCCGGACATGAAGCTGCTGCAGTATGTGTCCTCCGTGGGTGCCATGTCCCACGCGCCGTTCCTGTCATCTGTTGCACCCCAGTTCTTCGGTGTGGACAGCTACCAGGAGCTGCCGGCCATCAAGGAACTCAAGGCAGTATTCGAGGGGCCGAAGTACGCCAAGTGGCGCTCCCTGCGGGAGTCCGAGGATGCCCGTTACCTGGGTCTGACCTCGCCGCGCTTCCTGCTGCGCACCCCCTATGATCCCACCGAGAACCCGGTACGCAGCTTCAACTACAAGGAAGAGGTGTCCGGCGATCACGAGCATTACCTGTGGGGCAACACCGCCTATCTGCTGGCGACCCGTCTGACTGAGAGCTTTGCCAAGTACCGCTGGTGCCCGAACATCATCGGCCCGCAGAGCGGTGGCTCCGTGGAAGACCTGCCGGTGCATACCTTCGAGTCGTTCGGTCAGCTGGAAGCGAAGATTCCGACCGAGGTGCTGATCACTGACCGTCGTGAATACGAGCTGGCAGAGGAAGGCTTCATTGCTCTGACCATGCGCAAGGGCAGCGACAACGCGGCCTTCTTCTCCGCCAATTCCGTGCAGAAGCCCAAGCAGTTCCCGAACACCAAGGAAGGCAAGGAAGCGGAAACCAACTACAAGCTGGGCACCCAGCTGCCGTACATGATGATCGTGAACCGCCTGGCTCACTACATCAAGGTACTGCAGCGTGAGCAGATCGGTTCCTGGAAGGAGCGTCAGGATCTGGAGCGCGAGCTGAATACCTGGATTCGCCAGTACGTGGCTGACCAGGAAAACCCGCCTGCGGATGTCCGTAGCCGTCGCCCGCTGCGCGCCGCGCAGATCTCCGTCAGCGATGTGGAAGGCGATCCGGGCTGGTACCAGGTATCCCTGGCAGTGCGTCCGCACTTCAAGTACATGGGTGCCAACTTCGAGCTCTCGCTGGTAGGTCGTCTGGACAAGGATTAAACCATGTTCAGAGATTCCGGCTCCGAGGGTGCCGGATCCATGGGGGGCAGCCTGTTCGAACGACTGGAACAGGCTGCCAGCCCGGATGGCCAGGGAATGGGCGAGATTACCCATGTGGTGGATTCCATCAAGCGACACCTGGTGCGACTGCTGAATGCCCATCCGGGCAACAGCGCCAGCGCACCGGACCTGGGCTTGCTGGATTTCAACGATGCCACGCTGGGTACCCACGACCTGAACGTCCAGATCCGCAGCGCTATCCGGCACTGCATTGAACGCTTCGAACCCAGGGTAAGCCGGGTGGATGTGGTGGCGCTGCCCCACGGACCGGACCCCCTGCAGCTGCGCTTCCAGGTAACGGTATACCTGCGCGTGGCGAACTCGGATGAAAAAACGACCATCGATTTGTTACTGGATGACAAGCGCTACTATCGGGTGATGTAGCCAGCGGCAAAGGAAACGAGATGCGGGCAACGCCGGCATCTCCGGGCCAACGGGTGCGGCAGTTATGAAGTTGAACCGATTCTACAGAGATGAACTGAGCTTTCTGCGCTTGCAGGGACGGGAGTTTGCCGAGGCGCATCCTCAGCTGACCCGCTTCCTGTCCGAGCAGAGCACCGATCCGGACGTGGAACGTCTGCTGGAAGGCTTCGCCTTCCTGACCGGCAAGCTCAGGGAAAAGGTGGAAGACGAGTTCCCGGAAATCACCCATTCCCTGATCAACATGCTCTGGCCCAATTACCTGCGGCCAGTGCCCAGTTGCACCATCATGAAGTTCGATCCCCAGTTGCACGCCATCAGTGAGCGGCAGCGGGTGGATCGCCATACCGAAATCAAGAGCCGTCCGCTGGGTGAGGCCACGCGGCAGACCCAGTGCCGGTTCCGTACCTGCCGGGCGGTGGATGTGTTTCCGCTGACCGTGGCGGAAGCCCACGCAGAGCACAGCCGGGAAGTGTCCTCGGTGACCGTGGACCTGGCCCTGCATACCGACCAGCCGCTGTCGACCCTGGGGCTGGAAAGCCTGCGCTTCTACCTGGGTGGCGAAGATCACACCGCCGAAGCCCTGTACCTATGGCTCAACCACTACCTGAGCCATGTGGAGCTGGTGGTGGGGGAGTCGGTTTACCGACTCCCATCCAGCCTGCTGCAACCGGTAGGATTCGCCCAGGACGAGGGGTTGCTGCCCTATCCCAAGAATGCCTACTCTGGTTACCGGATCCTGCAGGAGTACCTGAGTTTTCCGGAGGCCTTCCGGTTTGTGGACCTGTGCGGCCTGAAGAACCGGTTGCCCGCGGTTCAGGCGGACGAGATCAGCCTGCGTTTCCACTTCAACCGGATTCTGCCGCCGGAAGTGAAGATCCGTGCGGAGAATTTCCAGCTCTATTGCACCCCCGCCATCAACCTGTTCACCCATGAGGCGGACCCGGTGGACCTGAACGGTCGCCAGGCGGAGTACCGGGTGACTCCGTCCAGCCGCTCACCGGACCACTATGAGGTGTTCAGTCTGGAGCAGGTGGAAGGCTGGCTGGAAGGCCGTTCCGGCCGGGGCGAACCCCGCATCTATACCCCCTTCGAGAGCTTCCAGCACGAAGTGGAGCGGGATCGTGGCCGTACCGCGCTGTATTACCGGGTGCGGGTGCGGGAAAGCGTGCGGGGCGACGGGTTTGATCACTACATCTCGTTTGTACGCGGGGACGAATCCGACTGCATGAGCCGTCAGGAGGCGATTTCCCTGACCATGACCTGCACCAACCGGCAGCTGCCCAGCCAGCTGGCAGTGGGTGAGATTTCCATGGCTACGGAGTCCACCCCGTCGTTTGCCTCGTTCAGCAATATCACCCGGCCTACCGCCACCCTGCGCCCGACCCTGGATGGCAGCCTGTTGTGGACACTGATCTCCAACCTGTCCCTCAACTACCTGTCGTTGCTGGATGTGGATGCCCTGCGCACGGTGCTGCGGGTGTATGACTTCCGGGCCCTGGTGGACCGGCAGGCGGAGCGGGTTTCCCAGAAGCGCCTGGCGGGCATTACCGGAATCGAAACCCAGCCGGTGGACCGGATGATCCGGGGCTTGCCGGTGCGGGGTATCAAGTCCGTGCTGCAACTGGATCAGCAGTCGTTTGCCTCGGAAGGTGACCTGTATCTGTTCGGCACGGTACTCAGTCAGTTTTTTGCGCTGTACGCCAGCATCAACGCCTTCCATTCCCTGGAAGTGGTCAATACGGACAATCAGGAACGGTACACATGGACGCTGCAGCAAGGGCAACAGCCGCTGATGTAGCCGAATTGCAGCCCGTTCTCGGGAATGCGCGGCGCTACAACTTTTTCCAGCTGGTGGATCTGATCCACCGGCACCACGGGGATGATCTGGAGCGGGAGCAGGACGAGCGCCCGCAGCGGGAGCGGATCCGCTTTTCTGCCTCCGCCAGTCTGGGTTTCCCCGGCAGTGACGTGATCTCGGCGGAAACGCCGGAGCACGAGCATGCCCCCTATCAGCTGGAAGTCAGCTTTCTGGGGTTGCATGGCTCCCAGTCGCCGTTGCCGGGTTATTACCTGGAGGACCTGGCCTGGGAAGCGGGGCAGAAGCTCGGCGTGCGCCGGCACTTTCTGGACTTTTTTAACCACCGGCTGGTGACCCTGTTTCACCGGTCCTGGCGCAAGTATCGCTATTACGTGCGCTTCCAGCCGGGTGCCAGCGACGGCTTCTCCGAGCATGTGTTTTCGCTGGTGGGGCTGGGGGACAGCCAGTTGCGGGGAGCGACCCCGGTCAACTGGTCAAAGATGCTGGCCTATGCCGGTCTGATGGCGGGCCGCAGCCGGTCGCCGGAAGTGGTGAGTGGCATTGTTGCCCACTGTTTCGATCTGGACGAGGTGGAAATCGAGCAGTGGGTGCTGCGGAGGGTAGAGATACCGGCGGATCAGCAGACCCGGCTGGGCCAGAGCAATGCGTCTCTGGGGCATGACACCCTGGTGGGCTCCGGCATCCGGGACCGTAGCGGCAAGTTCATCCTGCGCATCCGCAACCTGGACCGTAACCGGTTTGCGGATTTCCTGCCCAACGGTAAGGACCACCAGCGGCTGGTGAAACTGGTGGAGTTCACCACCCGGGAACAGCTGGCCTATGACCTGGAGCTGGAAATGCGCCCGCAGGATATCAAACCGATACAGATGGGCGCGGATGTCAGGTTGGGGTGGAACTCGTTCCTGACCCCGGAAAAAGGGCTGGAGCATCCGGCCGTGCGAATTCAGATACGCCGCTGACCCCTGGGTCAGAACCGGCAAGGACAGGGCAATGACACAGAGACAACGCCTCAGACTGGTGATCAGCAACCCGGTGAACGTCAGCACCGGCCTGAACCGTGAGCATACCTTCGGCCTGGCCGGCGGTTCGATTGGCAGTGCCCGGAACGATACCTGGCAACTGTCGGCCCACCGCACCGGTGCGGTACCGGGCCACGCGGAAATCCGTTTTGTGGATGGCGGTTTCTGCCTGATTGACCGCTGCGGCCGCACCTACATCAACAGTGCCTCGGAGCCGGTGGGCCGGGGCCGTCGGGCGCGTCTCAGTGAGGGGGACATTATCCGGGTCGGCCAGTACCAGCTGCGGGCGGAACTGGCGGCGGCCGGCGGCGATAGCCCGGTACCCGGTGAAGCCCCGGTGGAAGACCGCAGTCTGGTGGACGTTGAAGAAGGTGCACTGATGCGGGGCCGGCGGCAGCAACAGAATATTGTCGCGGAAGAGCCGATGCAGGGTCTGCAGGCGGCACCGGGAGAAACCGACAGCCGGGATCCGCTGGATGCCTGGTCCGCTCCCGCCGAGCCGGAGGAAAGTGGCCGGGAAACCGAGCAGCTGCTGGCCAGCCGGTCGGACTGGTACGCCGCGGGCGCGGAAGTCAGCGACGAATACCGGGACAACCGGGATGTGGCCATGGGGTTGCCATTCAGACAGGGAGAGCAGAGCAGGATGAAGGAAACACCGGTCAGCACACCAAGGGAGTCGGCAGAGGAGCGCAGCCGTCAGCATATCAGCGGTGCACCGCTGTTGCGGGGCATGGACACCGAACTGGAGTTCGGCGACAGCGACGACATGCGGCTGTTCCTGGAAGAAGCGGGCCAGACCCTGAAAGCCACCGTCCAGGGACTGCTGGACCTGCATCGGGGCGAAGACAGCCGGCACCAGGCCCTGCGGACCCGCCTGCAGCCCATCGAGGATAACCCGCTGCGTCTGGGTGAGGATTACCAGCAGACCGTGGAAACCCTGTTTGCCAGCGAGCGCAGCCCGGTCCACCTGTCAGCGCCGGCCGCCGTGGAAGAAAGCCTGCGCAGCCTGCGGCATCACCAGATCGCCACGGAAGCGGCCATCAGTGAGGGCCTGGAAGCCATCCTCCACGCCTTCTCTCCGGAAGCCCTGCTGCGCCGGTTCCACGGTTATCGCCGGGGCCTGAGCCGGGATGAGGAAGAGGGCACCTGGGCCTGGGAAATGTACCAGCACTATTACCGGGAACTGGGCTCAAGCCGCCAACAGGGCTTCGAGCGGCTGTTCCGGGAAGTTTTTGAACAAGCCTACAATCATCAACTACGTCAACTGCAAAGGGAGAACTACTCGTGAAATTCAGCAAATGGAGCTTGCTCGTCATTGTGATGGCCCTGGTCGGCTGCAGCACCCCCTATAACGCCGTCACCAAGACCGCCAAGGTACTCTGGAACCCGGATATTCCGGTGGGCTTCCCGGAAGACCTGCCCAGCCGCGTGGATCTGACCCTGCTGGCGGAGCCGAACGTGAACCCGAACGAATCCATGGCACCGACCCCGATTTCGTTCCAGGTGATCGAGCTGACCGACAGCTCCCGCCTGATGGCGGCGGATTTCGACCAGCTGCTGGGTGAGCTGAAACCCTCCCTGGGCAAGAACTACGTGGACCACAGTGACTACACCCTGGTGCCCGGCCAGTTCAAGTTTGTCGAGCCGTTCGAGGTGAGTGAGGACACCCGGTTTATCGGGGTGATTGCCTTCTACGCCTACCCGAACCTGTCCCAGTGGAAAAAGGTGGTCCGGGTGGACCCGATCGGTGGTCGCTACCATCTGCTGGTCAACCTGCGTGAGCGGGAAGTTCAACTGCGTCAATCGGAAGATACCTGATGTCTGCCACAAGCCGAGTGATCTGGAGTGACGGGCTGTTTATCAAGCCCCAGCATTTCCAGCAGCAACAACGCTACCTTGAGCACCAGATTAACGAGCGGGCCCTGGCGGTCACCGATTACCTGTACGGGTTCGCCGACATGGAGCTCAACGCCGAATACCTGAGCTTTGGCCGGATCGGCCTGGTGCGGGCCTCCGGCCTGTTCCCGGACGGCACCCGTTTCAGTCTGCCCCAGGACGATGTGATGCCGGAGCCGCTGGAAATCACCGATGCCTCGGTGGCCAACCAGGTGGTCTACCTGGCCCTGCCACTGGGCAATGACAGTCTGCCGGAAGTGGAATGGCCGGATGCCCCGGTGACCGGTCGGTTCCGGGCAGAGAACGCGGAGATCCGCGACCTGCATTCCATTGACGGTGATGCCCACAACATCGACATCGCCCGGGTGGCCCCGCGCCTGATGCTGGAGCGGGAAGACCGCAGTGCCTACGCCACCCTGGCCATTGGCCGGATTCTGGAGAAGCGTCCGGACGGTAGTCTGGTGATGGACCCGAATTTCCTGCCCACCATGCTCAGCGTGCGGGCCGCGCCCCGCTTGCAGCGTTTTGTGGGGGAGATGGCCGGGCTGATGCGCGAGCGGGCCCGCAACATTGCCGAGCGGGTGGGTGCTCCCGGGCAGGGCGGCGTGGCCGACGTGGCGGATTTCATGCTGCTGCAGATGCTGAACCGTGCCCATCCCCGTTTCATGCACCTGGCGCGGCTGCGTCAGCTGCACCCGGAGCGGCTCTATGAGTCCCTGCTGGAACTGTGCGGGGAACTGGTGACCTTTACCGACGAGAACCGTCTGCCTAAGGAATACGCCGCCTACGATCACGACCTGCCGGAGGCCTCCTTTAGCCCGCTGATGCAGGTGTTGCGCCAGTCCCTGAGCACGGTGCTGGAGCCGCGCGCACTGGCCATCCAGTTGCAGGAGCGCCAGTACGGTCTGACCGTGGCACCGATACAGGATGCCCAGTTGATCGGCCAGGCGGAATTCATCCTGGCGGTGAAGGCGGACATGCCACTGGACGATCTGCGCAAGCAGTTTGTGCAGCAGTGCAAGGTCGCCTCGGTGGAGAAGATCCGCGATCTGATCAGCCTGCAGTTGCCGGGCATTCCGCTGTCGCCGCTGCCGGTGGCACCGCGCCAGTTGCCCTACCACGCAGGGTTTGTCTATTTCCGTCTGGACGAGCAGAGCCAGGCCTGGCAAATGCTGGATAACGCCAGTGGTTTCGCATTCCACGTGGCGGGCAGCTTCCCGGGCATGGAGATGCAGTTCTGGGCCATCAGGAGCTAAGTCATGGCAGATGCAGAGGTAATGGACGTACCGGGACGCAATGCCGGTCAGGACACCAGCGATTTCGACCAGCTCATGTTCAGCAACCAGCCGGCCGGCATGGCCGAGCCCATGGACCCGGAAGCCGGCGGTTTCCAGCTGCGGGGTCTGGAGGACAACCGGCTGGTGGATGCCGCGACACCCCTTCTGGGGCTGGTGATGCGGGTGCGCCGGCTGGCGGATAACGACAGTGTGGAGCGCCTGTACCGGCAGGTAGTGGATGAGGTAGCGGCCATCGACCGGGAACTGGTGGAGCAGGGCTATGAGCGGCCCACCGTGGTGGCATACCGCTACGTGCTCTGCGCCTTTATCGACGAGGCGGTGCTGGGGACCGACTGGGGTGCCCACAGTGTCTGGTCCCAGCACTCCCTGTTGTCGCGGTTCCATAACGAGACCTGGGGCGGCGAGAAGGTGTTTGCCATTCTCGCCCGCATGGAGCGGGAGCCGGAACGCTACCGGGAAATGCTGGAGTTCATCTACCTGTGCCTGTGCCTGGGTTTTGAAGGCCGTTACAAGGTCATGGACAACGGCCGGGAAGAATACGAAGAAATTATCCGCGGGCTCTACGAGCAGTTGCGCGACCTGCGTGGTGATGAAGACCCGCAGCCGCTCACCGGGCCTCTGGACAATGTGGTGCCCGCCCGCAATCGACTGCGTACCGGCCTGCCCCTGTGGGGCATTGGTGGCCTGTTCGTGGCGGCCATGGTGGGTGTTTACATGCTTTACAGCAACGCGCTGGATGAACGCATCAGGGATGTGATCCGCGTACTGGAACAACTCCCGAAATAAGGAGATCACTGTGATTCGGGTAGAACTGCCGGCGCTGATCGGGCGCCTCAACGATATTACACGCCAGGGCCTGGAATCATCCGCGGCCCTTTGTATCAGCCGTCAGGGCGCGGAAATTACCCCTGCGCACCTGCTGTTCAAATTGCTGGAAACGCCGTTTTCCGACGTGCGCCAGATACTGGAAAAGACCGGTGTCGACTATCAGCAACTGCAGGCGCTGGTGGGAGACAGCCTGACCGGCGAGCCCCAGAGTGCGGAGCCGTACCCTTCCTTCTCGCCGCTGCTGATCGACCTGCTGCAGGATGCCTGGTTGCTGGCCTCCACCGAGCTGGGGCACAGCCAGTTGCGCTCCGGTGCCATCATGCTGGCACTGCTGCTCAATGCTGACCGGTATCTGCTGCCCTCCATTACCCGGCCGCTGTCCGACATCAACCGGGAACAGGTGCGCAAGCGTTTCGATGCCATGACCGACGGATCCGTGGAGCAACCGAAGCATGAAGACGGTCCGGGCCAGGCACCGGCAGCCCCGTCCGATATGGACCCGCTGAAAAAATACGCCACCGATTTCACCCGCCTGGCCAAAGAGGAAAAGCTGGATCCGGTGGTCTGCCGGGACCCGGAAATCGACCAGATGATCGATATCCTCTGTCGTCGCCGCAAGAACAACCCGATTGTGGTGGGGGATGCCGGCGTGGGTAAAAGCGCCGTGGTGGAAGGCCTGGCGCTGCGTATTGTGGCCGGCGATGTGCCGGAGCGACTGCGGGGCGTGGAGCTGTGGACCCTGGATATGGGCGCGCTGCAGGCCGGTGCCTCGGTCAAGGGTGAGTTCGAGAAGCGACTCAAGGGTGTCATCGAGGCGGTCAAGGGATCGCCCACCCCGATTATCCTGTTCATCGACGAGGCCCACACCATTATCGGTGCCGGCAATGCCGAGGGCGGTGCCGATGCGGCCAACCTGCTGAAGCCGGCGCTGGCCCGGGGTGAGTTGCGTACCATTGCCGCCACCACCTGGCGGGAATACAAGAAGTATTTCGAGAAGGATCCGGCCCTGAGTCGCCGTTTCCAGCCGGTGGCACTGGATGAACCGACCCCGTCAGAAGCCGTGCATATCCTGCGCGGGCTGCGTGCCGTCTATGAAAAATCCCATCAGGTACTGATTGCGGACAGCGCCCTGAAAGCCGCGGCCGAAATGTCCGCCCGCTATCTGGCCGGCCGTCAGCTTCCGGACAAGGCCATCGACGTGCTGGACACCGCCTGTGCCCGGGTCAGCCTCAACCTGACCACGCCGCCCCGCCGGCTCAGCCACGTGCGCAGTGAGCTGCACCAGCTGGGCATGGAGCAGGAAATGATCGGCCGCGAACATACCCTGGGTCAGAGTGTCGACAGTGAGCGGGAAACCGAGCTGGCAGAACGCATGACCGCCCTGCAGGCCGAAGCGGAAGAACTGGAGCAGAGCTGGAACGACCAGCGCGATCTGGTGGCCCGCCTGGTGGACATCCGCGAACAGTTGCTGGCGGACAATCAGCAAGAAGACGGCGAGTCCGACGAAGCCCGCGCGGAAACCGATGAAGCGGGTCTCACCGAGGAACGTCCGGACCTGCGCAGCGAAGCGGCGGCCATCGAACAGGAGCTGGAAGAACTGCAACAGGACGAGCCCCTGGTCCATGCCCGGGTGGATGCCCGCCAGGTAGCGGAAGTGATTGCCGACTGGACCGGTATTCCAGTGAACCGCATGACCGTGGACGAGCTGGACAAGATCACCCGTCTGCCGGAGTTCCTGCATCAGCACATCAAGGGCCAGGACACTGCTATCCAGTGCCTGCATCAGCACCTGCTGACCGCCCGCGCCGATCTGCGCCGCCCGGGTCGCCCGATGGGGGCCTTCCTGCTGGTCGGCCCCAGTGGTGTGGGCAAGACCGAAACCGTGGTGCAACTGTCCGAGCTGTTGTACGGCGGCCGGCAGTTCTTGACCACCATCAACATGTCCGAATACCAGGAGAAACACACGGTTTCCCGGCTGATCGGCTCGCCGCCCGGTTATGTGGGCTTTGGCGAGGGCGGCATCCTCACCGAAGCGATCCGCCAGAAGCCCTATTCCGTGGTGCTGCTGGACGAGGTGGAAAAAGCCCATCCGGAAGTTCTCAACCTGTTCTATCAGGCCTTCGACAAGGGCGAACTGGCGGATGGTGAAGGCCGTCTGATCGACTGCAAGAACGTGGTGTTCTTCCTCACCTCCAACCTGGGCTTCCAGACCATCGTCAATCATGCGGAGCAACCGGAGAAGATCGAAGAGGCCCTCTACCCGGAGCTGGCGGACTTCTTCAAGCCGGCTCTGCTGGCGCGGATGGAAGTGGTGCCCTACCTGCCGCTGGGCGAGGACACCCTGAACCGGATTGTCGGTGACAAGCTGGAGCGGCTTGCCAGCCAGATTCGTCAGCGTTACCACACCGAGGTGGAGCTGGAAGAGGGTCTGGTGGAAGCCATCCGCAGCCGGGCCACCCGCAGTGAAAACGGCGCGCGGATGCTGGAATCCATCATCGAGGGCGAATTGCTGCCGCCGGTCTCCCTGGCATTGCTGGAGAAACTGGCCGCCAGGGAACCGGTCACCAGTGTGCGCCTGGGTGTGGAAGACAACCGCTTCACCGGAACGGTGTGCTGAGGGGACCGACATGGGACGGATGCAGATGGAGCTGCACACCGGAATTGAGCTTGCGGTGGAGCTGATCCGGCAGGAAAACCTGCCGGCCCTGCTGGGTACCGCCACCTCCCAGCTGGAGAGGGCCTTTGGCCTGAGCCGCTGCTGGGCGCTGGAACTGGACCTGAGCGGGCGCACCCTGCATTGTTCCGCGCTGGGTGAGGCGGGGGAGTTCGACTGTGATGATTTCAGTCATCCCTTTGCCCACCTGCTGCAGACCGGCCAGGCGCGGCAGTTGTCCCGTGCCGCCAGCTACCGGCTGGACCATCCGGGTTTTCAGGCCCTGATTGATGCCAGCGACCGGCCCGCTTCCCTGTGGCTGGAGCCCCTGAAAGGGGAAGACAGCCGGGTGCTGGGCGTACTGGTACTGGCCGCGGACGAGTCAGACTGGGACGGAATCACCGGTCAGCCCCTGTACAGCGGTCTGCGTACCCTGCTGGTGCACCAGTGGGTCAATCAGTTACAGAGCCGGGACCAGGTCTGGCAGCGGCGTATGCTGAAGCGCTCACTGGACCATCTGCACGATGCCGAGGTGCTGCGCCAGCACTGTGACCAGCTGGCCACCACTCTGGTGGGGCCGTCCCGGTCCATGACGGATCTGCGTGGCCAGATTGTGCGGGCAGCGGGCAGCCAGTTGTCGGTGCTGGTGCAGGGGGAAACCGGTTGCGGCAAGGATCTGGTGGCCCAGGGCATCCACGATTTTTCCGATCGGTCCCGGGGACCGCTGGTGGTGGTGAACTGCGCGGCGATTCCGGATTCATTGCTGGAAAGTGAGCTGTTCGGTCATGTGAAGGGAGCCTTCTCCGGGGCCGACAAGGCCAAGGACGGACTGCTGGCCCAGGCGGATGGCGGCACCCTGTTCCTGGATGAGATTGGCGACATGCCTCTGGCCCTGCAGTCCAAGCTGCTGCGGGTGCTGGAGACCCGCCGGTTCCGGCCGCTCGGTGCCCAGCAGGAGTTGCAGTCGGATTTCCGCCTGGTGGCGGCGACCCACCAACCCTTGCAGGAAGCGATGAAAGAGGGCCGTTTCCGCCGGGATCTTTTCTACCGGCTCAGCCAGTTCCCACTGCAGGTGTTGCCCCTCAGGGAACGGAGTGACGATCTGGAAGCCCTGTGCCGGCACTTTATTGCCCGCTACAAGGAGCGGGAAGGGCATGGCCCCATGGGCATCAGCAGTCACGCCCTGCTGGCCCTGTCCGGTTACAGCTTTCCCGGCAATGTGCGGGAACTGCGCAACATGATCGAATTTGCCTGCCTGCAGACCCCCGAAGGGGACGACATCCAGCCGGAGATGTTACGGCTGGACGAGTCCGCTCTGGCCCCGGCGGAAAACGCCCGGGGTGAGGGAGTGTCTTTGCAGGGACTGCCCGATCCCTCCGGTATCCGGGATCTGCGGGCGGCGGCCCAGGCCTTTGAAGCGGCGGTAATCCGCGAGCGGCTGAAACAGTACGACGGCAATCGTGCCCAGGCGGCGGAGAGTCTCGGCCTGCCCAAGCGCACCCTGGCCCATAAATGTCTGAAGTATCAGGTGTCTGAAAGTCTATGAAGTGTCTTCTGAAAAACCGGACCGCACCCTGGCTGGTGGCCGCAGGCCTGCTGGCAACCTCTCTGCCGTCGGTGTCTGCCGATCCGCAGGCCCTGCTGGAGCAGGCCCGTGACTGTACCGGCGAAACCCGTCGCCTGGAGCGGCTGGCCTGTTTCGATCAGGTGTTCCGCACGCCTTTGGCGGATTCGAAGCAGCAGGTCAGGGAAACCCTCCGTCCGGAGAGCTGGCGCCAGGCCTACCGGCAGGAGGACGAACGCCGTCCGGGGCAGGGGCCCATCTACCGTAATACCGGCGCACTGGCGGGACACCTGATTACCATTCCCGCCCTGGGTACCCGGCCGCCCCGGCCGTTACTGGCGCTGCAGTGCCATAACAACATCACCGAATTGTCGGTCTTGCTGCCGGAGGCGGTGAGCAGTGAACGGCTGCGCCTCTCCTTCGGTGGTGATTACAGCAGTGATTCGGGCCTGTGGAGAGTGCGGGATGACGGCTATGTGGTCAGCGCCGGTCGTGGCCTGCCGTCCATTCGCAGGGCCCGGGGCCTGGCCGCGTTGCAGGATACCGAACTGAGTGCGGATAACAGTCAGCTCGACGGACTGATGTTTGATCTGGCCGGACTGAGTCAGGTCATGAAGCCACTGCGTCAATCCTGCGGCTGGTAAGGCGGGCAACCCATGTATTGCAAGAGGTGTGACCATGCAGGCAGTTGAGCAGCACCCCTATGTGGACCAGATTCTCTCGCCGATCGAGGGTGAGAACCCCATGGGCGAAAGCCTGATGGACGATCCGGCAATGGAGTTTCTGGACAACGAAATCATGAAAGTGGGCTCCCTGGCCCATACCGGTATCGAGTGGAGCAAGGTCGAGAGCGAATCCCTGCGGTTGCTGGCGGACCAGAGCAAGGACCTGAAAGTGCTGGGTTTCATGCTTCTGTGCCTGCAAAGGGGCGGCAGTGGTGAACGCTTTGCCCTGTCCCTGTATCTGCTGGGCCAGGTGCTGGATAGCTGGTGGGAAGAGGCCTGGCCCTATCCCGGTGACCGGGGCAAGCGGGCCCGCAAGATGCTGTTCAACCAGATCCTGCAACGGGCCGTCGGGGAGGTGTCGAACCTCTCGTTTGATGGCGGAGTAGGGGATGGTCGCCAGTATTGCCTGGACCGCATCGCCGCCCTGAACGATCAGGCGGCCAGCAAGGAACTGCCGGACGATCTGCTGTTCGACCTGCGCCGTGGCGTGGAGAAGCTTCCGGCTGCCGGCGAGACCCGGCCGGAGCCGGCGGCTGCCAGCTCTGCCGGTGAGTCAAACCAGCCACGGGAGAGCGCCGGCAACAGCGGAAGCCAGCCGGCCGCCTCCCAGGCAACGGCCTCGCTGGGCAGCCTGAGCCTGGATCCGGGCAACGAGCGGGCCACCCGGCAGAGTCTGTTGAAAGTGGCGGACCTGCTGAACGAACTGAACCCGGAGGATCCCCTCGGGTACCAGATGCGACGTTATGCCATCTGGCAGAACATCTCGGCGGTGCCGCCCACCCGGGACGGTGTGAAAACCGATCTGGCCGCGGTCAGTGCCGACCGGGTGGCGGAGTACCGGGATGCCCTGGCAAAACAGCCGGATCAGGCCCTGTGGCAGCGCATTGAACAGAGCCTCTCGGTGAGTCCTTTCTGGCTGGAGGGCCACTGGCTGAGTGCCCGGGCGGCCCAGGCGCTGGATCTGGATGACTGTGCCGAAGCTATCCGGGTGGCGGTCAAGCGTTTCATGGAGCGTCTGCCGGACCTGGAAAAGATGACCTTCAACGACGGCACGCCGTTTTTCCCGAAGGAAGCGATGGACTGGTTGCACTCTGCCCCATCCGGCGGCGGAGCGACGGCCGGAGCCAGCCCCTGGGAACAGGCCTATGAGCAGGCCCGGGAAATGGCCGGGCAGAAAGACCTGAGTGCCGCCATGAAGCTGATGGATGCAGGGCTGGCCGAAGCACGGGAACCCCGCAGCCGCTTCTACTGGCGCCTGATGAGCGCCCGCCTGCTGCGGGACAGTGGACTGGAATCCCTGGCCAGCCAGCAGATGAAAGACCTGAAAGAACAGACACAGGATCTGGCCCTGGAAGACTGGGAGCCGGGCCTGATTGCAACACTGGACAGACTGAGTTGATGGCGGGCCGCCAGCGGAGATCCTGATGGCCGGCCCCGATTGCGGAATACGACAGGAACGGAAACCATGTGGAGAAGAGCCCTATATTTCGGCAAGAAAGCACTGCCCTATGTGAGCAGTGCCGCCCCGGTTGTGATTGTGCTGGGACTGGTGGCACTGATGGCCCTCACCTGGTGGCTGGGGCCACGGCTGGAGATTGGCGGAACCTATCCGCTGGCATCATGGCAGACCCGAGCCCTGGTGAGCCTGGGCATCGTGCTGGTGCTGGTGGTGATGTGGGGTATGGCACTGGCCCGCAAACTGGGCAAGGTCAAACAGGTCAAGGCGGAGCAGAAGAAGGAAGAGGAAGATCCGATTCTGCCCATGGAGCGCCGCCAGCAGCGTTTGCTGGACCGCCAGCTCGCCTCCCTGAAGAGCAATCTGCCGGGTCGCAAGGGCATCTACCGTCTGCCCTGGTACCTGGTAATGGGGCTGGAAAACGCCGGCAAGACCTCCCTGATCCAGCGTTCCGGCCAGACCTTCACCCTGACCAACGTCACCCGCAACAACCGGGGTGAGCGCAATGCCTTCGGCTTTGAATGGTGGATCGGTGACAACGGGGTGCTGATTGATCCGGACGGCGAGCTGCTGAGCCAGAATTCCGACGAGGGTGCCCAGTCCGATGTGCAGCGTCGCCTGTGGCAGCATTTTGTCGACTGGCTGGAGAAAAACCGTCCGCAACGCCCCCTCAACGGTGTCATCCTGACCGTGGACGTGGCCCGCCTGAGCCGCGGCAGCGAGCAGCAGCGTCGCAACGATGCCATCGCTCTGCGTACCCGCCTGCGGGAGCTGATTGAACAGCTTGGTTCCCGTCTGCCGGTGTATGTCAGCTTTACCAAGATGGATCTGCTGTACGGCTTCAGCACTTTTGCCCGTGGCCTGTCGAAAACCGAGAAAGAGCAGCCCCTGGGCTTCACCTTCCAGGTGGATGATCACCAGGACCCGGACCATTGGCTGGCGGAGTTCGAGCAGCAGTTCAGTGAGTTTGCCGAACGTCTGTCAGACCGCCTGCCGGAACGGCTTGCCAGTGTGCGTGACAGTGAAGAGCGCATGGCGGCCTATTCCTTTACCCGTCAGGTGGCGGGTCTGCGCCCGGTGCTGTCGGCATTCCTGGAAGACCTGTTGTCCGCCGATGTGTTTTCCACCCCGGCGCTGGTACGCGGTGCCTACTTTACCTCGGTACTGCAGGAAGGTGTGCCGGAGGATCCCTTTGTGGCAGCCGCCGCAGCCAGCTACCAGCTGGCCGGCCCGATCCAGCCGGCCCAGCGGAACGGCCAGTCGTCCAGTCTGTTCACGCCGGAGCTGTTTACCCGGGTTATCTACCCGGAAGCAGGACTGGCCGGGGACAACCGGCGGGTGGTGTCACGTCGTCGCCGAAAGGTGGCCGCGGCTGCGGTGGTGGCCCTGGCCGCCGGCCTGGGCATGACCGCCGGCTGGCAGCACTATTTCATCAAGAACGCGGAAGCGGCGGCCTCGGTGGAAGCCAGGGTGCAGAGCTTTATCGACAACTGGCGGCCGATCGGCTTCGAGCCGGACATTACCGGCCAGAACCTGCTGGACCCGCTGGATGAACTGCGCGAAGCCACACTGGCATTCGGTGACTACCGGGAAGAATGGACCCGGGTAGCGGATATGGGCCTGTACCAGGGCCACAAGATTGGTCCGCTGGTGGAGGAATCCTATCTGGACATGCTGGCCTACCAGTACCTGCCGGCGCTGATGATGGGTGTGATGAACGAGATGGGCCAGGCACCGGAGGAAAGCTCCGAGCGCCTCGATCATCTGCGGGTTCTGCGCATGCTGTACGATGCCAGCGGCCGGCGTATGGATATCGTCACCGATTACATGGAACGTTACTGGCAGAAGTCCTTCCCCGGCCAGCGGGGTGTGCAGGAGCGCCTGGCGGACCATCTGGAATACGCTCTCAAGCATGTGGATCTGGCTAACTGGGTGGAGCAGGGCGACAGCACCGCCGATATGGCACTGGCTCCGTTCCGCAGCAGTGTGCAGTGGGCCCAGAACGACCTTGGCCGAATTTCCACCCCGGACCGGGTCTATCAGGATCTGGTCAAGGAAGCCCGGTCAGAGTTCCAGGCTCCGCTGGATGTGGCCCGCGAGTCCGGCCCGGCCTTCGGTTCTGTGTTTGTTCGTCTGGACGAACATGGCGAACCGCTGCGGGACGAGCCGGCAGCTGCTGCCGATCCATTGGTCGTTCCGTCCCTGCTGACCCGGGAAGGACTGGAAACCTGGTTCACCCGCAAGTCCGGCTCGGTCACCGAGCTGGCGCTGGTGGATGCCTGGGTACTGGGCCGTCGGGATGATGTGAACTTCAGCGAGGCGGACGAAGCCCAGCTGCGGGCCCAGTTGCAGGATCTGTACGCCCGGAACTATGTGGAAGCCTGGCGTGAGGCGGTCACCCGCCTGGATGTGCATCGCTTTGATGACCTGAACCACGGGGTACGGATTCTGGAAAGTCTGACCAGCGGCCATGAGCCGATGGGGCGTTTCCTGCGCCAGGTGGAGCAGAACACCCGGTTGATTCCGGCCCCCGGAGACAGTGAAGAGCAGGAGGCTGCCCGCAAACTGGTGGAGCAGTCCCCCCACTACCGGATGATGCAGGAAATCGAGCGCCAGTTCGCCGACCTGAACCAGCTTCTGGAGGCGCGTGGTGACAACCCGTCCGGTCTGGAGCAGATCATGGAAGTGCTGACCGGACTGCACGGCTACATGCGCAACATCCAGGAAGCCCCGGACCGGGGCAAGGCGGCGCTGGCGGCGGCACGGGCCCGGATGGGGCTGCAGGGTGCCGACCCGATCTTCACTCTGGAGCGTCTGGCGGCCAACCAGCCGGCACCGCTGGATCGCATGCTGTCCAAGCTGGCCAATGAGAGCTGGCGGGTCATTCTCAACAATGCCGTGGCACAGCTCGAACGCCAGTGGTACCAGGAGGTGTATCAGCCGTTCCAGCAGACCCTGGCAAGACACTATCCGTTTGATCCCGGAGCCGGGCGCGATGCGGCCCTGCAGGACTTCGAGCGGTTCTTCGCGCCGGACGGGGTACTGGACGGTTTCTACAAGGAAAACCTCAAGCTGTTCCTGGAAGACCATCCGGAGCATGTCAGCAATTCCCGCCGGGCAAGCCTGGTACGCCGGGATGTGCGGGCGGCGCTGGCCAAGGCCGAGGAAATCCGCCGGGCCTACTTCACCCGGGGTGGTACCCTGGACGTGGAGTTTGCCCTGGAGCCCCTGAATCTGTCCGCCAACAAGCGCCGCAGCGTGGTGAACATGGACGGTCAGCTGGTGGAATTCAGCCACGGCCCCAGCCAGAGCATTCCGCTGGTGTGGCCCAACACCCTGCGGGATTCCGTGGAAAGCCGTATCACCCTGGTGCCGATCCAGGTCAACCGGTCACCCCGCAGTATCTCCACCAACGGTCCCTGGGCGCTGTTCCGCCTGCTGGACAAGGCGGACATTACCGGGGTCAGCAACAGCGCGGTGGATGTGAAGTTCGAGCTGGACGGCGGTGAAATGCGTTACCGCCTGCACGCAGCCAGCAACACCAACCCCTTCACCCAGCAAATGCTGGCGGGCTACCAGATTCCCCGTAGCCTTTACTGAGGTCTGAACACCGGGCAGGTAAACCCTGCCCGGTGTCTGTTCCCGGCCCCGAATCTTCAGCAAAACGTCATCCGGCTGTCACCCTGTCACGCAAGACTGATCGGGCGGTATCATCTACTGACAAGGAGCCTGTTATGACGTTACGACTGCTGATTTCCATTACGTTCATCTCTGCCCTGGTGGGGATCTCCTCCACCGCGACGGCCGACTTCGAACATCCTGGCCATGGCCAGCACTGGTCCGCCCCGGGTCTGGAGAAGCTCAAGCATATCCGCGACAAGGTTCGTCGCAAGCTGCATCAGTCCCGGCGGGAGCCGGCCCAGCTGGGTCCACGTCCACTCTGGCTGGTGGAAACCATGGCGGACAGCCCCCTGAAAGACAAGCTGCAGTCCTGCGCCTCTGACACCATGTACGCCAGTGAGTTTTCCATCGGACACCGGGGAGCGCCCCTGCAGTTCCCGGAACATACCCTGGAAAGTTATCTGGCAGCCGCGCAGATGGGTGCCGGGATTCTGGAATGCGATGTGGCCTTCACCAAGGATCGTGAACTGGTCTGCCGTCATTCTCAGGCCGACCTGCACACCACCACCAACATCGTCACGATTCCCGAGCTGAACGCCAAGTGCACCCAGCCGTTTGTGCCAGCGGATCCGGAGAACGGTATTGAAGCGCAGGCGGAATGCCGCACCAGCGATATCACCCTGGAGGAATTCAAGTCTCTCAGGGGCAAGATGGATGCCTACAACCCCATGGCCACCACGCCGGAAGAATACCTGGGTGGCACCGCCGGCTGGCGCACCGATCTCTATGCAGCTCAGGGCACCTTGCTGAGTCACCGGGAGAGCATCGAGCTGTTTCGGGCACTGGGCGTGCAGTTTACTCCGGAGCTGAAAACCCCGGTGGTAGAGATGCCGTTTGAAGGAGATTACAGCCAGCAGGACTACGCCCGGCAGATGATCCAGGACTATGTGGATGCCGGAGTGGATCCCCGGGATGTGTGGCCCCAGTCGTTCCTGCTGGATGACGTGCTGTTCTGGGTGAATGAAACGCCGCAATTTGGCCGTCAGGCGGTGTTTCTGGACCAGCAGCCGATGACTGTGGAAAACAGCTCCCTGGCCGCCATGGAACAACTGGTGGGGCAGGGCGTGAACGTGCTGGCACCGGCCCTCTGGAAAATGCTGACGCTGGACGGCAACGGGGAAATCATCCCTTCCGATTATGCCCGCAATGCCCGGGCGGCTGGCCTTGACCTGATTGCCTGGACCGTGGAGCGCAGCGGCCCCCTGGCCAACGGCGGTGGCTGGTACTACCAGACCGTGACGGATGCCATTGATCGTGACGGTGATGTATTCGAAGTGATTGATGTGCTGGCCCGGGACGTGGGCGTGAGGGGTATTTTCTCTGACTGGCCTGCCACCACCACCTATTACGCCAACTGCATGGGCCCGCGTCGCGGCCGTTAACCCGGGTTGCCCCTCAGACCGGAGGTTGTGCAATTTTCAGACAATCTTTCCTGCCGTAATAGCGTTACACTGGGTAGAGAATGGTTTGAGGGGTTTCCTATGAACACACCGGTAACGCCGGTCTGGCAACATTATGCGTCGGCCATCGCCAGCGGTTTTCTGGGCGACTGGCTGGAGCAGCGGCGTAATCCCCTGGCGCTGTCCATGTCCCTGCTGGAGCATGGTCAGCCGCTGGATCCCGCCCGGCCCGAGCCGGCGAATCCCGGGTCCGTGATCTATCTGTCGATCCATGGCCTGATGGAACTGGAATCGGTATTCACGTTCCCGGGTAAGCCTGGCGAGCATTATGGCTCCATGCTGGCGGAACAGCTGGATCAGCCGGTGACCTCCCTTGCTCTGCGCTACAACACCGGGCGGCCTATCTACCGCAACGGTGAGGATCTGGCCGGCGTGCTGGAGCAACTGGTCGCCAACTGGCCGGTGCCAGTGGAGAAAATTGTTGTGCTGGGCCACAGCATGGGTGGCTTGCTGATCCGCAGTGCCTGCCATTACGGGGAACTGCAGGGGCACAAGTGGCTGTCATCGCTGGATTCGTGCATTTACGTTGGCTCCCCCCACGATGGCTCCTGGCTGGCCCGGGGTGCCAAATCCCTGGCCGGTATGACCCGCAAAATGCCCAGGGATTACCTGCGGGTGGTGGGTGAGGTGATTGATATCCGCAGTGAGGGTATCCGTAATCTCAGCCGGGGCGATATTCTTGCCGAACAGGGCAAGGATGCGCCACTGGTTCCCGGAGTCCGGCATTTTGTGGTGTGTGGTCTGCTGGGGCGCAGCCGGAGCAATCCGCTCAATGCCCTGTTCGGGGATGCCCTGGTGCATGAATCCAGTGCCCGGGGACAGGAGCGTGATGGCTGGTCCCTGGCCGGCATGGCCACCTTCCCGGGTATCGATCATATTCGCCTGGCACATCATCCCGATGTGGGGCGGCAACTGGTGGAGTGGCTGGTATGAACAGACAGAACGAACACGGCAAACACTGGTGGCTGGGTGTGGCCGATCTGATGGGGCACGGCCTCTACCACGGTTCGGACAAGCTGGAGCGGGTGCACCTGTCGATTGCCGAAGAGAGCTTCCGGGTGCTGGACCGCATTCCCGTTACCCGTCCCTGGAGCCGGTCTGTGCGGGAAGTCCACCACGGCGTTTCCCGGCTGTCCTACCGTGCCATTGGCCTCGCGGCCAGCGGCCTGGTGCGGCTGGGGGACGAGCGTTTCCGCAAGGGTCATGAAGGGACAGATTAAGGGAGGGTGAACAGACCGTAGTCCGGGTTTAACCCAAAACCCGCAATTTAGTCGGTAGGGTGAAATGGTGATCGGGATCACATTCCCGGCATGCGTTTCTAACCCGAACATTCTCAACCCAGGAGGGGAGAAGGTTATGAACAATCCGACCAAAATTGCGTACGCCACTATTCTGACTTCCGCCATGCTGTCTGCACCGGCGGTCTTGGCCCAGGACAACAGCACCGCCCGGGACAGTTCAGGGCTCTACATCAGCGGCAGCTACGGGGGTTACAAGGCCCATGATGGCGAGTTCGAAGATGAGAATGACCTGTTCGGGGCATCGGTGGGCTACCAGTTCAACCGGTTTTTCGCCCTCGAAGCAGACTACATCGACTTCGGCAATTTCGGCGAAGATGAAGTGGAAGGCAAACTCAAGGGTGTGGGTCTGGGCCTGATCGGCCGGCTGCCGTTGACTGACAGCTTTGGCGTCTATGGTAAAGCCGGTGCCTTTGCGTCTGCCTTCGATGTGGAGGCCTTTGACGAAGACGAAACCTACGATGAGGTATCTCCGTTTGTGGGTGCCGGTGTGGATTTCCGGGTCACCGAGCATGTCAGTGCTTTCGCCGAGTATGACTATTACAACGTTGATATCGACGAGAGCGACTTCAATGGTCAGGTGACGGACGATGGCCCACGGTTTGATACCGCCCGGGCGGGTGTCCGCTTCCAGTTCTGATGTTCTGTCGGTAATTTGACCTGATTAAACGGACCGGTCCGGGCTGGAAACTTCCACCCGGTTCCGGCCTTGCTGTTTGGCCCGGTACAGGGCCTTGTCGGCTCCCCGCAAATAGCTTTCCGGATTGTCTTCCGGGGCCGGAACCCCGAGCGCTACGCCGATGCTTACCGTAAAGCGGATTGCCCGCCCTTCACTGTCCGTGACTTTTTCGGATACCGCCCGGCGGAACTGCTCCAGCCGCTCGACCAGCTCATCCGGTTCCTGGTAGGTAGTAAGAATGATAAATTCTTCCCCGCCGAACCGGGCAAGTTCGTCGGTGTCCCGCCGGAACATCCCGCGCATGGTATCCGCCAGGGTTCTCAGGGCGGCATCACCGGCCTGGTGACCGTAGGTGTCGTTAATCCCCTTGAACAGGTCCGCATCCACCATGGCCAGGGCGAAGCCCGCCTTGTGCCGCTGGCACCACTGGAAGCTGCTGCTCAGTTGCCGGTCAAAATAGCTGCGATTGCCCAGCTGGGTCAGCTCGTCGGTTACGCTGAGGTGTGAGAGGCGGGCATTGGCTTGGGCCAGTTCACTGTTCAGGCGACCCAGCTTGCGGTTCCAGTAGAACAGCAAGGCCAGTATCACGACGGTGATGCCCATTATCTGCCAGAGCAGGGTGTAGTCGGTGGTCTGGCGGACCTGCACGGTGCGCCACTGGGATTCAAGGTTGGCCCGCATTTGCTCCGGCATGGAGGCCACCAATTTCTGCATGATGCCCAGCAGCATGGGTTCGTCGTTGCGGGTGGCAACGGACAGGTCCCAGTCAAAGGGTGCGCGACCCAGCATCTTGAGTTTTTGCAGATCAAGGCGCTGCATGTAGTGGCTGGCCGTGACCTGGGTCGTCAGGAATCCGTCCAGTTTGCCATTCTCCACCTGCCGCAAACCGTCAAGCTCATCCCGAACCGTCTGCAGCTGGATTTCCGGGTAGCGTCCGCGCATCAGGTCATTGAACGCAAAGTCTTCTATAACCCCGATGGTCTGGCCCTGGAGATCGGTAAAATCCTCGAAGAATGGCTTTTCCAGGCGACCGAGTACCACCACGGGCAGACTGAGATAGGGCGCAGTGAAATTGAGATAGCTTAGCCGCTCCGGTGTTTTCATCGCCAGGGACAATAAATCACACTTCCGTTGTCTCACGCTGGCCAGGGATTCCTGCCAGGTGTCGGTTGGGTGGGTCTGGAACCGTATTCCGGACTGCTCGGAAAAATAACGGAATACGTCGCCGGAATAGCCGGTATGCCGGCCGTTTTCATCCAGCCCTTCCATGGGCATGGAGTCCGGGCTGAGACATACCTTCACCCTGTGGTCATGCCGCTCCAGCCAGTCCTGTTCACCCGGAGTGAACGTCAGTGAGCGGGACTCGTCAGCCGTTTCGGTCTGGAAACTTCCCAGCCAGCGGTCCTCGATGGTGCGTTTTTCGGTGGGGCTGATGGCTGCCAGCGCCAGATTCATGATGTCCCGCACCGGCTCCAGGTCCGGATTCAGGCCAAAGCGCAGGTCTTCTCCCCGTACCTCGCCGTGGGTGAGCTCACCGGCTACCCTGATGCCTTGCAGGTTGAGGATGCGTATCCAGTAGTTTCCGTTGGCCAGTGCGGCGAGCACCAGGTCGACTTCGCCTTTGGCCAGCCCGCGGAACATGGCTTCCTGGCTGGCGTAGGCGTGCACCTGATCCAGTTGCTGGCGCACCAGCGGCTCGTAATAGATTCCGGCTCCGAGGCCAACACGGTAGGGTTCCAGGTCTTCCAGATCCGAGAAGGTGATATCCGGCCGGTTGGTGAAGGCCACTACGGGTATGATGTGATAGGGCTCGCTGAAACGGGTGAAGCCGGCTCTTTCGGGATTCAGGGACATATTGGCCATGATGTCCAGATCGCCGCTGCGAAAGTCCGGGAACAGATTGGCCCAGCGGCCGGCAACGGGAATAAACTGCAGGCCGGTAAGATCTTCGATGCGCTTGAGGATGTCCACCGTCAGCCCTTGCACCTGTCCGTTTGCCTGGAAACTGAACGGGGCATAATCAGACATCAGCCCGACCCGCAGGGGGCCGGTTTTCTGTACCCGGGCCTGCTGCTCCTCGCTCAGGGCAAAGCTTCGGGTTTCGCCGGCCCGGGCGCCGCCATATTCCCGCCAGCGCTGCAGCAACTCACGGATGCGGGATTCGGGCACCGCCTCAAGGCCCTGTTGCAAACGTTCAAAAAGCGCCGGATTACCCCTGTGAACGCCGATACGGAAGTCTTCCCGTGACAATTTCCCCAGCGGTGCCGGCCCGAGTATATCCAGAAACCGGAAACCGGCCTGGTTGGCGTAGTAATCCAGGGTCAGCTCCGGGCCGATAATGACATCCACCCAGCCGAAGGCCAGGGCCCGGACCAGCGCCGGGATGCTTTCATAGCTGCGAAAACCGATATCGTTGCGAACCAGGTAGTCCCGGTAGTAGATATCCTCCACCACACCCAGTCTTACATTCTTCAGGTCGTCCAGCGAATTGATCCGTGGTGCCGGCTGGCCGCTGTCGTACATCAGGAAGGTCTGGCGTACGTGGTAAGGGCTGGTGAACAGAATGGTGCGTGCCCGGTCTTCCTGGTAGGAAATGCCGTCGATGGCATCCAGCTCACCGGCCATGAAAGCCCCGTAGATTTCCGGCCAGCTTCCGGCCTGGAAGCGGAAGGTTATGCCGGCGTGTTGGGCCACCTCCCGCAGCACATCAACGGAAAACCCGCTGGCGGTTCGACCTTCCACGTTGGAGTAGGGCTGGTTGTCCGCCACAATGCCGATGCTGACAACCGGTTTGTCACCGGTGTCTGCCTGTTGCGCATAAACAGGGGCAGGTGACAGACTCAAGGCGAGCAGGACAAATGCCGCAAGCCATGGAAAAATAGCGCCCGGGCAGGCAAACCGTTTGTAGTTGGAGGCAGGACGCATGAATAACTCTGAATTCCCTGTCTTGGTCTTCAGTGAGTTTAGTCAGCGGTTGGCGGTTTGCATAATCCGGACAAAGAAAGGAACAGAACGCGTATGAACGATCAGGGTAATACCGCGGCGATTGACTGGCACACCACGTGGGCGGCGGTCTGGCGACGGCACCGCTCGGGCCTGCGGGCAGTGCGACGGCTCGACCCGGTTTGCTGGGATGACCTGACCGGTATCGAGCGCCAACAGGAGGCCCTGGCGGAAAATACCGGGCGCTTTCTGGCGGGCCAGCCGTCCAACAATGCGCTGCTGTGGGGCTCCCGGGGTACTGGCAAGTCGTCGCTGATCAAGGCGCTGTTGAACCGCTACGCAGAGCAGGGCCTGCGCATGATCGAGGTGGACAAGGACGACCTGGTCAACCTGCCGGAAATCGTCGACGAGATTGAACACCTGCAATGGCGCTTTGTGATTTACTGCGACGATCTGTCTTTCGACGTGGGTGATTCCGGCTACAAGGCCCTGAAAAGCGTACTGGAAGGTTCCCTGGAACTGCCGCCGGAAAATGTGCGGGTCTATGCCACCTCCAACCGCCGGCACCTGATGCCCGAGTACATGGACGACAACGTGCAAAGCGAGGTGCGCGGCGGTGAACTGCATCCGGCGGAAGCCATTGAGGAGCAGGTGTCCCTGGCGGACCGCTTCGGGCTGCAATTATCCTTCTACCCGTTTGCCCAGGACATCTATCTGCAGGCGGTGGATCGCTGGTTCCCGGATGTGGCGGATCGCGAGGAGCTGCATATTCAGGCTATCCGTTTTGCCACCGGCCGGGGCGTGCGCAACGGGCGCACGGCGCAGCAGTTCTATCGCCAGTTCAGTGGCCGCTTCCCGGATTCTGGGGAAGGGTGACGGTAAACCGCACACCCTGCAGCGGTGTCTGGACATTGTTTGCAGTCACTGTGCCCCGGTGGTGGTCGGCAATCAGCCGTACAATCAGCAGTCCCTGACCCAGGTGTCCCTCGGCGGCCGGTTCCCGGACGGTCACAAAGGGGCTGAAAATATCACTGGCCAGTTGCTCCGGCAGTTGTGATCCCTCGTTGGTGACGGACAGCCGGAGCTGGTCATCCGCGGACTCCAGCGCCACGATGATCTGTCCGCCTTCCGGCGTGAAATCCCTGGCGTTGTCCACCAGTTTGTCCAGCATCTGCACCAGCAACTCCGGTGAGCCGGTCATCGGGCATCCGGATGCTGGCCCCTGGTAGCGGATCACGTGGTCCGGGTCGAGGGTCTGGTACGCCTGGGTGGCTTCTGCCAGCACCGGGGCCAGCTCGAAGGATTCGTGTTCGGCCTGTTCCAGGCTTTGCTCCAGCCGGCTGGCCTCACTCATGCCGTGGATGATGCGGCTGAGCCGCTGGGTGGCGGTGCGGGCCCTGTTCAGGTAGTTGTCCCGCTCCTCGTCACTGGCGGCGTGGGGCAGGTTGTCCAGGGAGGAACGTACCACCGCCACCGGGGTTTTCAGTTCGTGGGCCAGCCGCCGGGAAAAGCTCTCCAGATAACGGGTATAACCTTCCAGCCGCTCGGTCATATGGGAAAAGCGCCGTGACAGGTCGCCGATCTCGTCCCTGGCACGGGAGGGCGGCAGGGGCGCGAGTATGCGTCCATCCGGGTCCACGCTATGGTCGATGGCTTTCTGCAAGCGGGTGATGCGCAGCGACAGCCAGCTGGCATAGCCCAGCAGCACCAGCATCAGACCCATGATCAGCAAGGTGCTGCGGGAAATTACCGAGCCCAGGGTGTTGCCGGACAGGGCCAGGATTCGGTCCAGGGACTGCAGCAGGATCAGGCTGCGGCCTTCTTCCAGCGGCTGTTCTATCATCAGGTAATGGTCGCCGTCCGGCAGTCGCACCAGTTGCTGGTCCGGTAGCGATGATGCCGGCAGCTGGCGGTTGATGGCCGGCAGCCCGGCGGGTTCCGGCTGGAAGGTGCGGACCAGGCCCCGCAGGCCGTTGAGGATAATTCGGTCAACAATTTCCATGGCTCCCAGGCTGTCAAAATCGTCTGCCCTGGTATCAGTTTCATGCCGGGCCATGGCAAGCAGCCAGCCGCCGTTTTCCAGAATCCACGCCTGCTGACCGGCAAACAGCAGGGGATGAAGTTGTTGCTCCAGGTCTGGCTGGCGGCGGACCAGATGCCCTGCCACCAGCGGCGGGTTGCCGGCCTCCCCGCTGTTGAGCAGGCCGAATTGCAGCAGGCTGCCCGTGTCCGGCTTTGGCAGGGTCAGCTCCAGTCGATAGCCATAGCCCCGGTTCTGCCAATAGCCGGTGGCTTGCGTGTCTTGCCGGGGGGTGCGGCCGGTGGAGAGGCTGTCCATCCGCCCCTGGCCGGTGGTGCGGAATATCCGCTCGGTGGATTCCCCGTCGCGCACCCAGCGCAGGCTCAGGTAGTCGTAGGGCCGGTCTGGCAGTGAGGGGTTGTAGAGAGCCTGTGGGTTGCGGGGAATGCGTAGCTGCAGATACAGTTTCTGTTCCGTGGCAGCGGCCTGCCAGCGAAACCCCTCAGTGGTGGTCTCTCCGGGTTGCCCGGGATGCCAGTCTTCCTGTCCTGACTCCTCGTCATAACCCGGCCAGTCGGAACCGTAGCCGTCCAGATTCGGGGGCTTGCTGACGGTCTGGGCGTAGATCACCGGCGCATTGTCCGGCAGTGGCGGCTGCTCACTGAGCATATGCCCGAGCAGGCGTTCGAGCCGTGCTCCCTGTTCTGCCAGTTGCTCCCGGGCCTGATCCCGCAGCGCCTGATCCAGTTCAATCACGAACTGCAAGCCTGCCCATGGAATCAGTAGCATCAGCAGGCCGGTGAGCAGTAACTGGCGTTTCAGGGTCAAGGCTTACACCTCATGGGCATTCCAGCGATAACCCATGCCATAGGCGGTCTGGATGGCATCGAACCGGGGATCCAGCTGCTGGAACTTGCGTCTCAGCCGTTTGATATGGGAGGTCACCGTGTTGGGGTCCAGTACCGTATTGGCGGCTGCCATCAGCTGGTCCCGGTCCCGCACATGGCCGGGGTGGTGGCTGAGGGAATGCAGCATCCAGAACTCGGTGACGGTCAGGTCCACCGGCTGGCCGCGCCAGTGCGCCGTCATCCGGTCCATGTTCAGGGTCAGATCGCCCCGCTCGATCACCTCGTCCGGCTGCTGCAGGGTTTCCGCCCAGGCATCGGCCCGGCGCAGCAGGGCGGTGATGCGGGCCAGCAGGTGCTCCAGACTCATGTCCTTGGTGACATAGTCATCGGCACCCAGGCGCAGCCCGTGCACCGAGTCGATATCACTGTCCCGGGCGGTCAGGAATATGATCGGCAGGGTCGCTGAGCGCTGGCGCAGGCTGGCGCAAAGCTCGAAGCCACCTTCCGGCTCATCCCCCAGTCCCACATCAATAATCGCCAGATCCGGCAGGGCATGTTGCAGGGCGATCATCGCCGAGGCCCGGTCGCTGTAGGCGGACACCCGGTAACCGCGCCGCTCGAAGGCATCCCGGTAATTTTCCCGGATGCCGGGTTCGTCTTCCACCAGAACAAGGTGCCGTTTCATGGTCTGTCTGTTTGCCCGGTTTGCGAATGAATGGTCGGGTTCCATTTAACCATGGCGGGGGCTGATAACAAGGGGTTGCCATAATTCATCATTTTTCTGCAGCGGATTGACCGGTTTGCGACACTGGAATGCCTTTTCCGGGGAGTGAAATAGGCACAAAACATCCCCGAAGAAGGAATCTGTTATGCAAAGCCGCGCTGCTGCTCATACGTCACTTACGTTGCCCCCTCGTGCCCGCATCATCCGGTTTATGGAAGGAGTCAGTCTGTGGCTGGCTTTCCTGCTGATGCTGTCGACCCATTCCCTGATGGCCGAAGCGAGTGAAGCGGAAACCACCGGCGGCCAGTTCCACTTTGTGGACCAGCGGGGTGCCTGGCAGGAACCGGCGACCCTGCTGAACGCTGACTACCAGGTAACGGTCAGTGGCCTGATCGCCACCACCCGGCTGCGTCAGATGTTCCGCAACACCTCGCAGCAGTGGCGGGAGGGGGTGTTCACTTTTCCCCTGCCAGAGCACGCCGGTGTGCATGCCCTGACCATGGAGGCGGGGGAGCGCCGTATTGAAGGGCGGATTGCGGAGCGGCAGCAGGCTCGTCAGCGTTATGAAAAGGCAAAGGAAGAAGGCCGCCAGGCGGCGAGGCTGGATCAGCAGCGGCCCAATCTGTTCAGCACGCATCTGGCCAATATCCCGCCCGGCGAGTCGATTACCGTAGAGCTGCAATACCAGCAACCGGTGCAGTACCGGTACGGCCAGTTCGAGCTCCGCCTGCCCACTACCCTGACACCCCGGTACATGCCGGGTGTGCCGGTGCCGTCCCCGGAGCCGGAAGAATGGCTGGCAGGCTGGGCGTTGCCGACCTCCCAGGTCGCCGATGCCCATCGGATCAGCCCGTTCACCGTGGCCCCGGGGGATCTGCATCCCGGCAGTCACCGGGCCTCAGTAAGCGTCGATATCAATGCCGGGCTGCCGGTGGCCAGTGTGACCAGCCCCAGTCACCGGGTTTCCGGTATCTGGGACGGTGAGCGGGTGACGGTGACACCTGACCGGGGGGATATCGTGATGGACCGGGACCTGGTGTTGCGCTGGCAACCGGTACGCGGTCAGGAACCCTCGGCAGCGGTGTTTCATGAGCAGTTCCAGGGGGAGGATTACCTGCTGGCCATGCTGGTGCCTGGTCTGGAGCGGGACCGTGATTTTCCCCGGGAGCTGATCTTTGTACTGGATTCCTCCGGCTCCATGGCGGGGGAGTCCATCCGTCAGGCCCGTAAGGCATTGCTGTACGGACTGGAAACCCTGCGCCCCGGCGATCGCTTCAATGTGCTGCAATTCAACAGCCAGACCGGGTCACTCTATCCCCGTCCGGTCGCCGTGAACGGCCACAACCTGTCCCGGGCCAGGCAGTACGTCCGTGACGTTACCGCCGGTGGCGGCACGGAGATGGCGCAGGCGCTGACCCGGGCACTGGATCACCAGAACCAGACCCCCGAGGGGGTTGTCCGGCAGGTGGTGTTTATTACTGACGGCGCAGTGGGTAACGAGGAGGCCCTGTTCGGGATTATCCGCCGTGAGTTGGCTGACAGCCGCCTGTTTACCGTGGGTATCGGCTCGGCCCCCAACATGCACTTCATGCGGGATGCAGCCCGCCACGGCCGAGGCAGCTATACCACCGTCCAGAGCAGTGGTGACATTGCCGGTGCTCTGGAAAACCTGTTCCTGAAAATGCAGGCACCGGTGCTGGCGGACATCCGCGGCCGATGGCCGGACGCAGGCGTTGAGCCCTTGCCGGAACCTGTGCCGGATCTGTTCCGTTCCGAGCCACTGGTGCAGGTGGTCAGGGGCCAGGCTGCGAAAGGTGACGTGGCGTTTTCCGGTACGCTTCCCGACGGCAGTCGCTGGTCCCGCTCCCTTGCCCTGGATAATGCCGTGGCGGGAACCGGCCTGCACCGGCTGTGGGCGAAGCAGCGCATAGAGCTACTGGAAGATCGCAGTGAACAGCAGTCAGAAGAAGCAGTGCGCAAGGCAGTGACGGAACTGTCTGTGCGGCACCAGTTGCTGACCCGCTACACCAGCTTTCTGGCCATTGACCGTACACCCCGTCGACCGGCTGGCGAACAGGTGGCGGGTGAGTCCATTCCGGTGCTGCAGCCGGCCGGCAGCGAGGCCGCCATGCTGCGCTATCCGCAGACCGCCACACTGTCACCCCTGCTGCTGGCCCTGGGGCTGATGAGTCTGATGTTTACCCTGTGCGTGTACCTGCTGCGGAGGTTCGGATGATATCCCGGCTGTTATTGCTGCTGAGTACCACCACCGCGGCCCTGCTGGTAGCTGGGCTGTGGATTCCCTTCAAGGCAATGCTGGCCCAGGAGCTGCTGGAGCTGGCCTGGGCGGAAAGCCGGGCGCGGCAGGCTGAAGTGAAGCCCTGGCCCTGGGCGGATACCTGGCCGGTTGCGCGGCTGTCGTTCCCGGGGGAATCCGGGTCGGTCATTGTGCTGCAGGGAGCCCACGGGGAGAGCCTGGCGTTCGGCCCCGGCTGGCTTTCGGGGAGTGGCTCGGTATCGGAGCCGGTGGTAATTGCCGGCCACCGGGATACCCATTTTGCCCGCCTGGCAGACCTGGAATCCGGCACCTTATTGCAGGTGGAGCATCGTTCCGGTGAGTCAGTCAGTTACCGGGTCCGGCGCAGCCGGGTGGTGGACAGCCGCCGTGAAATGATTGATCTGACCCGCCTCGCACCCGGCACGCTGATGCTGGTGACCTGCTACCCGTTCGATGCGGTGGATGCCGGGGGACCGCTGCGCTATGTGATTGAAGCGGAGGCTGAATTTACCACTCCGGAGTCTGTTGCCAGTCGCTGATATGGCTTACACTTGTGCGCTGTAATGGGCTCTGCAGGATCTGCAAGTGATGGGTTTTATCAGAAAGTTTTTCGCCTGGTTGTCAGTCCCGGTTGTCTGCCTGCTGTTCATGCCGGTGTACCTGCTGCGACCGTTCAATCCGGACAATAACCGGTTATTCGGATATGCCGTTGCCCGGGTGGGCCGGTTTCTTCTTGGTATGAAGCGGCCGCTCGAGGGTGCGGAGAATATACCCGAAGATCGCCCGGTGGTGGTGATTGCCAATCATCAGCACAACGACGACCTGTTTGTGATGGCTGACCTTCTGCCCCGCCGCACGGTAACGGTCGGCAAGTCTGCGCTGATCTGGGTGCCGTTTTTTGGTCAGGTATTCTGGCTTGGCGGCAACGTGATCCTCAACCGTGCCCGTTCCGGCAAGTCGGTGGCTGCCATGCAGGCCACCACCGATGCCATCACCACCGAGAACAAGAGTGTCTGGATCTTCCCCGAGGGTACCCGCAGCCATGGCGACGGCCTGCAGAGCTTCAAGAAAGGGGCCTTCCATGTGGCCATAGCGTCCGGTGCGCCGATTGTGCCGGTTTGCGCCAGTGTGTATCACGACCGGGTGACCGGCCTCACCGGTGGCCGGGAGGCGGTGGCGGTGCGGGTGCTGCCGCCGGTGGAAACCCGTGGCCTGACCACGGACAATCTGCCGGAGTTGATGGAGCGCTGCCACCGGATGATGGAAGAGACCATCGCCACGCTGTGAGACCCGGTTATCAACTGGGACATACCCCTACAGGCTTTTCTTGAAGGCTTACCCTTAACCGGGCAATCTTTTGCGGTGCCTGAATCCACGAGGAGAACGCAACCATGGGTAATATCATTTTGTTCCTGCTGATCGGCGGTGTCGCCGGCTGGCTGGCGGGTCTGATCATGAAGGGCCGGGGCTTCGGTGTGCTGGCCAATATCGGGATCGGTATTGTCGGCTCGGTGATTGGCGGCCTGGTGTTCAAGATTCTCGGTCTGGCAGCCGCCAGCACCGTAGGTGAACTGGTCACCGCCACTGTGGGTGCGGTTTTGTTGCTGGCAGTGGTCAGCGCTCTGAAAAAGGCCTGATCCATGATCGTACCCGTGACTGCTGTATTTGCCGCCATTCTTGGCCTGCTGCTGCTTGTGTTGTCGCTGCAGGTGGTGCGTTTCCGCTTCAAATACCGGCTGGGCATGGGCAGTAATGATGACCCTGCCTTTGAGGCGGCCATTCGTGCCCACGGCAACTTTGTCGAATATGCGCCGCTGGCGCTGATCATGCTGGGCCTGGCCGAGCTGAACGGTGTGGCCAGCGGGCTGATCTACTGGACCGGTATGGCCCTGGTGCTGGGCCGCATTCTGCACGCCTTCGGCATGATTAACGGGGAAGGTCGCCCCCACAAGGCGAGGGCGCTGGGCATTCTGCTGACCTGGCTGAGTATTCTGGTCACAGCCGTATTGTTGTTCTGGAATGTTTACCAGGTGAACGGTTAATCCGGCCGCTGGTACGCCAGATGGCACACCAGGGCCGCACTCATATCACAACGCCTGTGCCATGAAGTGATCCGCGTATTCCAGTTCCAGCCGCCGGTTGGCCCCGTGGTCTTCCGGCCGGGTCAAAGGGCGGTCGCTGCCATGGCAGCACAGGATGATCTGGCTTGCCCGGGCACCGCCCTCGATCAGTAATTGTCTGGCGGCGTTGGCCCGCTTGCGGGACAGGAACAGGTTATAGGCCGGGCTGCCAAAATTGTCGGTATGGCTGTGCAGCCGCACACGGGTTCCCGGGTTGTCGCGCAACCAGGCCCCGTGCCGGCGCAGGAAATCACAGTCTTCCCCGCTGGTGCAGTGCTGGTTGAAGCCATAGTGGAAGCGCATCCGGTGTGGTCTTGCCGGGGCGCTGCTGTTGAGACTGGCGGCAAGGCCGGCCAGTCGGCTCATCAGGTCGGGATGATCCATTACCAGTACAGTCATGGAGTACTTCCTCGGAGTTGTTTCAGGCTCTTTCTTGTTATGCCCCCACTATTAACGCGAGTCGGCATAACGGCAATAGGCGAATGGTCGATAGGCCCGGATTGTGTCGCCACACACTGCGGATTGAATGACATGGCTGTTACCGCAATGTGACAACCCCTCCTTTGCGCCACTCTGATATCATTAAACCCGACAAAGAAGGCCATGCTGTGGCAGAACTGCAGCCAATCAGGGACGAAAAATGATCAATTGTGAACGCCCATGCTGATAATTCCCGCTGAGAAAAAACTCGATTGGAAACGCCCCCCGGTGGTCACCCTGGGGCTGATGTTTGCCTGCCTTCTGGTGTTTCTGTTCTACCAGGCGGACGACGTGCGATTGCAGACGCAGGCGGTGGAGCGCTATCTGGAATCCGACCTGCAGAGTCTGGAAGCGCCGGTCTATGAGACCTATCTGCAGCGGCAGATACGCCTGGAAGGCAAAGAGGACAGGGTTCACGAGCTGCAGGATTTTCAGGATCTGCAGGCTCAGGAGGACGATCTGTGGATCGCCCTGACCCTGCTGATGGACCGGGAATTCTACCAGTACCTGCAGGAGGAGCAGGACCTGCTCTGGGCACCCCGGGAAAGGCAGACCTGGGCGCAGCAGCGCGGGGCTATTGAAGAGGAGCTGATCTCCCGCATCAGTGCCTTCGAGCTGGGGCTGATCCCCGCTGAAACCGCCCTCTATAACCTGATTACCTACCAGTTCCTGCACGGTGGCTGGGGCCACCTGATCGGTAACCTGGTGTTCCTGTTCCTGCTGGGCTTCACCGTGGAGCGGGCGTTGGGCCCGGGCCGCTACCTGCTGTCCTATCTGGCCTGTGGTGCCCTGTCCGGGTTGATCTACAGCGCCGTTACTTCCGGCAGTCACGTGCCTTTGGTGGGCGCGTCCGGGTCCATCTCCGGGCTGATGGGAATGTACGTGGCCATCTACGGCCTGCAGCGTATCCGGTTCTTCTATTTTGTCGGGGTGTATTTCAACTACTTCCGGGCACCGGCGCTGGCCATTCTGCCGGTGTGGATCGGCAAGGAAATCTATGATTACTGGTTTGCCGGAGCCACCGGCGTCGCCTACCTGGCCCACGCTGGCGGACTGGTGGCCGGGGCCGGGCTGGTCTGGCTGTTCGGCCGCAGTGTACTGCAGGTGAAAGACGAGTTTTATGACCCGGAACCGGAAGAACAGGATCGCGCCTTTACCGAGGGCTATGCCCGGGCCATGGCCAGCATCGGCCGTATGGAGTTTGATCTTGCCCGCCGGCAGTTCGAGGAACTGAGACAGAACTGGCCGGACCGGTTTGTGGTGCAGGAGCACCTCTATCAGCTGGACAAGTTGCGCCCGGATCTGCCCGCCTACCGCGAATCGGCCCGCACCATGATTAACGAAACCCTGAGCCGCCGGCTGCCGGAGCGCATGGTGGAGGTATGGAAGGAATATCTTCGTCTGGGGGAGCCCCATCAGCCCCTGGAGGCGGAAGACCATAACCGGGTACTGTTCGCCAGTCTCAAACAGCATGACCTGAAAACCGCCGAGAAAGCCTTCGAGCGGCTGCGCCACAGCAACGCCTCGCTGCTGGCCCAGGAGGCTTGTCAGTTACTGGCGGATGAGTTCGACAAACGGCAGATGCCGTCCAAGGCGCAGCATTACCGGCAGATGCTGGAGAGCCACTGACCGGTTACCCGGTCAGAGTGTGTTGTCGTCAATGCCGAAGCTGGCCCTGGGGCCACGCAGGGGCTGCTTCTCCCGCGCCTGTTCCAGATAGGTGTCCACCTGCTCGTGGAGCGGGTGGGTGAGGCAGCGTTTGCGGATGAAGGTCAGGAACGCGGTGGCCTTCTCCCACTGCTCCATGCCATTGGCCAGGGTTTTGGCCACCAGCAGATAGGCGGGAGCCACCTCCTGGCTGTCCGGAAAACGCTTGTGGAAATCCTGCAGCAGGCGCAGCACCATCTTGTACCGCTTACGGTGGTACAAGGCGTTGGCGCAGCGCACCGCCAGCTCCGGGTCGTCCAGCCGGAAGGTGGGTTCGGCTTCCAGGATGGCGGAAATCATCTCATCGATACCCTCGCCGTCATTCCGCTCGGCCAGCCAGGCCAGCAGGCGCGGGTGATACTGGTACAGCTGCTCCACATCGCGCCGGGCCATCAGCAGCTTGTAAAGCTGACCCAGCCGCGCAGGGTTGTGGGCATCCCGCTTGAGCTGTTCCTTGAGAATGGACTCCACACGATCGTAGTGACCATCCTTGAGATGCATGTCGATATCGGCATCCACCCGGCGGGTGCGATCCCGGTGATGCATGTCATGCATCGGGCTGTTGTCGTCCTCCTGCAGTTCCGCCACAAAGCCCAGCTCCTCCTGATACTGGAACAGCAGATAGCCCAGCATATGGAACAGGATCAGCGTGAAGGTACTGCTGAGAAAACCGCTGACCGGTTGCGAGATGGTGATGGGGAAATGGTTGAAGGCGAACTGCTGAGCCGCACCGGATGCCAGCATCAGCAGAATCAGATAGCCGTAGAGCAGGAAATAGGGTGTGCCGATGCGGGCAATCAGGGAAGCCAGGTTGATCGGGTTGATAGCCGGCCCGGCGGACTGCTCCATCGCCAGAATCATGATGCTGGCGGGCATGGCCAGCACCGCAAACGCCATCACCAGCATCATTGCGATGGGGCCGCCGAACATACCGCTGGCCATGATCATGGCAATCACCGCGGCAATCACCAGAAACTGCATCACTACCGTATTGATGCCGGCCCCGCCAAACGCCATCCCCAGCGGAGGGGGCGACATGTGCCCCTCGGCGGTGTGACTGATCACCGCGTAGTTGTATTTCAGCAACGCTAGAGACAGCAGCACACCAATCACGATACTGGTCACCGCCGACTGCATCAGCGCCGGCACAAAGGTGCAGATGGCGATCACCGTCATTGGCGCGGCATGGAACGGATAGCGGAAAAACGCCCCCAGGCGCTGCCAGAACGGCACCACCTCATTGCCGGAGCCGAGGTATTTCATCGCCTGGTTGCACTTCGGGCACAACGCCTGACGGCTGCCCGGATCCGCCTCCGGCAGGCAGCGGCTGCAATAATGAACCTGGCACTCACTGCAGTGCCAGCGTGCGGCTTCTCCGGGGTGGTAATGACAATCGTGGTTCACTGCTTAGGTTGTCCTGATCCATGACGACTTGGGGCGTTATGATGGCAGATGCGGGGGCTGGCAGCCAGAGCAAGGACCCGCCCAGATCCGTACGACCACTTATAAATATAACTTCTAATACTATTCATATCTGCAGTAATCCATAGTTCGCGGGCTACGTAAAAACTATGGATGCCCCGAAATGTCTCCCCGAAAACGGAAGAGTCCATGCGCAAGACGTTTATAACAGCCGGGCTGTTGCTCCTGGCGGCAGGCCTTCTGGCTGCCATGCCGTTTTTACCGGCGGTGGTGTCTTCCGGTGATTACTATGGCCATCGCACGGAAGTGACTGTGCCAACGTTGCCCCGGGCTCCGGTGCCGGCAGAGGGCATCAATGTGGTGTTCTTCGGCTACAACCATTGCGGCACGGTTTGCCCGTTACAGTTGCTGAATCTCAGGCAGCTCCATGACGCGACCGCCGGTGAGCCGGTGCAGTTTGTGTTTGTGACACTGGACCCGGAACGGGACAGGCAGGCGGAGCTGGACAGGGTGATGGCAGGGCTGGGCCAGCGGTTTGTGGCGGTGCGCCCGGAGAACCTTCGGGAGGCCCAGGCGCTGGCCCTGTCATACGGCGATATGGCCGCCCGGACGGGAAACAGCACCGGGTATGACTTCAATCATAGCGGCCATTTGCACGTGGTGACACCATCAGGACACAAGCAACTGGTCTACACCAGCCCGGAACTGGATCTGGAGCGGGTGTATGAGGATTTGCGCCGGTTGATGGCGCAGCAGAGAAGAGAGAGTGACCCGGTATGAATCAATCCGACAACCTTGTGGTGCAGGACAGGGTACGTACTGATCGGCAGATGCTTTGGCTGCTACTGGCCCACGTGCCGGTGGTGGGCCTGCTGGTACCAATCGGATACGGCACCCACAGTTTTGCCATTTTTGCTTCCCTGGCGGTGGGTGCGCTGGCAGCGGCCGCCTATGGTCTGTTGCGGGGCACCCGTGGCTGCTCGGTGGTTTTTGCCGCCTGTCTTATGCTGTTCTCTGCGGTGATGATCCAGGCGCAGATGGGCCGTATCGAAATGCACTTTCACATCTTTGCCGCCCTGGCATTGGTGATCATCTATCGTGACTGGCTGCCGGTACTTGCCGGTGCGCTGGTGATTGCCATTCACCACCTGTTGCTGACCGGTTTGCAGCTCGCCGAGGCCTCGGTGGGGCAGATGCCGTTGATGATCTTCAACTATGGCTGCAGCTGGTCGATCGCCTTTCTGCATGCGGCATTTGTGGTGTTCGAGGCTTCGATTCTGATGTTCTTTGCCTGGCAGATGGGCGGAGAACGGCAGCGCAATTACGAGATGATTGAGCGCATCCGTGCGTTTGACGAGGAAGGCGATCTGTCCGGCCGGCTTGCAACGGTGCGCGGCGACCGCAGTGGGGCCGCCTTCAATAACCTGATGGAACAGTTTTCGGACCTGATTGTGCAGGTGCGGGCGCTGTCCGGCCGGCTCCATGAAAACGCCGGGCAACTGACCGCCGTGGGGGATCAGACCAACGGTATTGCCCGGGAACAGAGTTCGGAAACCACCCAGGTGGCCGGTGCCATGGAGGAGATGACGCGCACCATCCAGTCCGTCAGTGAAGGCGCTCAACAGGCGGCGGAAGCGTCCGATGAAGCAGCCGGTGCGGTCAGCAATGGCAGCCGCAATGTGAAGCACTCTGTCACACTGACTGAATCCACTGACAGCGCCCTGGGTGAGGCCTCGCGCATGGTGGCGCAACTGGTTGACCAGGTGCAGTCCATTGGCTCGGTGGTGGCCTCCATCAACGACATATCCGAACAGACCAACCTGCTGGCCCTGAATGCGGCGATCGAGGCCGCCCGGGCCGGGGAGCATGGTCGGGGCTTTGCCGTGGTGGCGGACGAGGTGCGTAACCTGTCCCGTCGCACCCAGAGCTTTACCGACGAGATTCGTACCACCATTGATGAGCTGTCCCGTGTCTCGGAAGGCTCACTTGCAGCCATCGAGATGGGCCAGACCCGCTCCCGGGAAACCAGCCTGTCGGTGCGGGAAGCGGGTGATGCCTTCGGAGCGATTGAAAGTGCCATTGCCACCCTGCGGGATATCAATACCCAGGTGGCCTCAACGTCGGAAGAGCAGGCGGCTGCCTCGGTACAGATCAACGACAGCATCCAGCGGGTCTCAACCGGCCAGCAGGAAGTGGTGTCCCAGGCGGGAAGGGCGCGGGAGCTGGCGGTAGAGCTGGAAGCGGTGGTTGCGGAAGTGGATGCGTTGATCCGGGGGTTCCTGACCGGGAAGGAATAACAGAGTTTCCTTCCCGGCCGGAAAGCCGGCGATCAGTTGGTGTTGTCGTCGCCGTTCAGCATGTCGTCATGCTCGGTCATTTCCCATGGCAGTTTGCCCGGAGAAATGTCGAGGAAGTGAAGGTAGTTCTCGAACTGGTCGAGGATATCCTTGATGACATCATCCTCGTCATAACCATAGATGTCATAGGCCCGGCCACCCCGGCGCAGGTAAACCTCTGCCCGGTAGTAGGCATCCGGCTGCTCCGGATCCCGTTTCAGCTCACCGTAAACGAAGCCTGGCAGGGGGTGTTCGGTCAGGCGGATGTCATAGATGAAATCCACATGGTGCTCCCGGTGTACCTGGAGGTGTGAGCGTTCGTGCTCGGCATCGTATTCGGCACTGGCATCCCAGCCCCGTTTCTTCAGCTCGGTTTCCACCTCCCGCATGGCATTCATCACCGTGCTCTTGATGTACATCTCCACCTCATGCCGGCCGGGAAATTCCACAATGCCCGCCAGCCGGTGTTTCCACTGGGAGCCGGTCATGTGGCGGCTGCTCATCATATGAGCCTGCAGGCTGCTTTCCCGGTGGCCTTCGATCACCAGAGCCCGCCACATGCCGATACCGGCAATCAGCATGATGATGGCAAAGGGCAGCGCGCTGGCGATGGTCATGGTCTGCAGGGCGCTCAGGCCCCCCGCAAGCAACAGCACCGAAGCGACAGCCCCTTCCAGTACTGCCCAGAATACCCGCTGCCAGGCCGGGGTGTTGATCACACCACCGGATGCCAGCGAGTCGATCACCAGCGAGCCGGAGTCCGACGAGGTAACAAAGAAAGTGATGATCAGCAGCACTGTCAGAAGGGAGATGAAGAAGGACCAGGGCAACACATCGAACAGCTTGAATAGTGCCACGGCATGGTCTGCCTGTACGTCGGCAATCAGGGTGTCCAGACCCTGGTTCATGATCATGGTCAGTGCGGTATCTCCGAACACCGAGAACCACAGGAAGGTGAAAACAGAGGGAACCAGCATGACCCCGAAGACAAACTGCCGGATGGTGCGGCCACGGCTGATCTTCGCGATAAACATGCCCACAAACGGGGCCCAGGCGATGGTCCAGCCGAAGATGAACAGCGTCCAGTTACCGATCCAGTCACTGCGACTGTAAGCCTGCAGATTGAAGGTGCGCTCCACAATGCCGCTGAGGTAGCTGCCGGTGTTCTGCAGGAAGGTTTCCAGTATGTGAATGGTGGGGCCAACCACAAATACGAACAGCATCAGCGAGATGGCCAGCACCATGTTGAGAATGGACAGGCGTTTGACCCCCTTGTCCATGCCCGCCACCACGGAAACGGTGGCTGCGGCGGTAATGACGGCAATGGCTATGATCTGCACCGTGGTGCTGACCGGAATGTCTTCCCACAGGTAATTGATACCGGCGTTGATCTGGGCGACCGACAGACCAAGGGTTGTGGCGATACCGAACATGGTGCCCAGAATGGCGAATATGTCTACAGCATGGCCAATCGGCCCGTAGATTTTTTCGCCAATCAGCGGATACAGGGCGGAGCGGATGGACAAGGGCAGTCCGTGGCGGAACGCAAAGTAGGCGAGCACCAGCCCGACCAGCCCGTAGATGGCCCAGATGTGGAAACCCCAGTGGAAGAAGGCAATCTGCATGGCCTGCTTGGCGGAGTCCACGGTTTCCGCAGCGCCGGCTGGGGGAGCTGCATAGTGCAGTACCGGCTCGGCCACCCCGAAGAACAGCAGGGCGATGCCGTAGCCGGCGGAAAACAGCATGGCGAACCATTCGGCAAAGGAATACTGAGGCTCTGCATGGTCCGGGCCGAGCTTGATGTTGCCCCAGCTTGAGATGCCCACCGAAACGATGAATACCAGAAAGATGGCCACTGCCAGCATGTAGAACCAGCCGAAGGTGTCGGTGATCCAGGACAGGGTGGCGCTGAAGGCCTCCCCGGCCATTTCCGGGTTGCTGATGGTGCCAATGACCAGCAGCAGCGCAACCGCGACAGCGGGGATGAATACCGGTACCAGTATGGTTGACCGGAGAGGTTTGGTATCTGAAGCCATTCTGAAAGATCCTTGTCAGATAGGTTGTTCCTTGGGGTGTCGCTTTATTGGGCCGTGGTCAGGCCCCGCTTTGCTCCTTCCACTTTTCCCGGGCATCGAGAATATCCGGCAGGCACTGGAAGAAGACTTCCACCAGTTCCGGATCGAAATGTTTGCCACTCTGTTCCCGGATCAGGTCGGTGGCCTTGTCGATCGGCCAGGCCGGTTTGTACGGGCGTACGCTGGTGAGTGCATCAAACACATCCGCCAGGGCGACAATGCGTGCCTCAACCGGAATATCATGACCCGCCAGTCCTTGAGGATAGCCGCTCCCGTCCCATTTTTCATGGTGACACAGGGCGATGCGGTGGGCCATCTGCATCAGTTCGGAGTCGTCATCTCCCAGAATCCGGCCACCGATTTCCGCGTGTTGCTGCATAACGGCCCACTCATCCGGGTCGAGCTTGCCCGGCTTTTGCAGAATGGCATCGGGAATGCCGATCTTGCCTACATCGTGCATCGGAGCTGCATTCAAAAGGGTTTCACAGAAGGTTTCGCTGTGACCGGCATGGCGGGCGAGTATCTGTGAAAACAGGCTCATGCGGATCACGTGAAGTCCGGTTTCGTTGTCCTTGTATTCCGCCGCCCGGCCGAGGCGCTGAACCACCGACAGTCGAGTTTTTCTCAGCTCGTCCACCCGTACCAGATTCAGGTGATTACGCACACGGGCCCGCACAATAGCGGGGCGCACCGGTTTGGTGAGGTAGTCCACGGCACCCAGTTCAAAGCCCAGCGCCTCATCATCCGTATCCCCCAGTGCCGTGACGAAGATGACCGGGATATGGGCGGTGGCTTCGTCCTGCTTCAGTTGCCGGCACACGTCGTGGCCGCTCATGCCGGGCATCATCACATCCAGCAGCACAAGATCCGGGTGTTCCTGCCGGGCCAGTTGCATGGCCCGGTCGCCGTCACGGGCAAAAATCAGCCGGTAGTCATCCTCCAGAATGTTTTTCAGCACCTGCAGGTTGGCGGGTTCGTCGTCAACCAGAAGCAGGGTTTTGGGGGTGTCATTCATCTTCTGTCTCCTGCAGGAACTGTCTGAGCAGATCGGCTGCGGTGTCCGGTTCAAAGTTTTCTAACGCACGGCGTACGGTGTCTGCGAGCTCCTCTGGCAGCCCGGGTGCCAGTTGGTGAAATGTTTCTTCCGGTATCTCTCCGTGTTCCAGCTCGCTGACCAAGGCCAGCAGTTCGCTGCGGGCGGCATCGGTCTCACGGTGGTACTCCCGGCAACCGATTTCTTGCGGTTGCGCCATTTTCTGCAAACGTACAAATTCTCGTTTCAGATCACTCAACGCTTCGCCAGGGACGGATTCCGTCGCCAGGAAGTGTTTCTCGACTTGCTCGAGGGCGCGCTGCAAGGCTGGTAAGCAAAGGCTGCCGGCCAGTCCCCGGATTCGGTGCAGTTCGCCGGCCGTGGTTGAGTCGCAAAGACGAACAAGTTTTGCCATCCGCTCCGGCTGATTCTCCTCTGCGCGCAGGAACTGGCTGAGCCGGTTCTGGTGTTTGTCCGCATCGCCCCAGAGGCTGTCGACCTGGTCCCGGTCGATCGCGGGGAGGGCATGCCGCTCAGTCGGTTGCGCAGAGGTGTTTCGTGGAGCGGCTTGCCGTACTCCGGTTGGCACCGTGTGGCCGGTTACCCTCGCCATTTCTGCGGTCAGCTCGGCGAGATTGATGGGTTTGCTGGCAAAGCCGTCCATGCCGGCCCGCTCAGCCTGATTGCGGTCTTCCGCTAGCACGCTGGCGGTCAGGGCTATAACCGGAGTGCGTTGCCGGCCATGGGTCTGTTCATGCTGCCTCATTTGCATGCAGGCTTCATGACCGTTCAACAGTGGCATCTGAACATCCAGCAACACCAGGTCGAATGTTTGATGGGTAAAGTGTGCCACTGCCTCTTCGCCATTGCTGGCGGTCACCAGCGAGTGTCCACGGGGTGTCAGTATCGCAGTCAGGAGTTCCAGGTTGGTGTTTACATCATCGGCGATCAGAATGCTCATTGGCGGCAATGGTGTTTCGTTGCTGGTTAGAGCGTCCTCGCTAACAGGCTTTCCTGGCTGCAGTGGCAGGCTGACAGAGAAGCAAGTGCCTTTGCCCGGAGTGCTGGTGACGCTGATGGTGCCTCCCATCAGTTCGGTCAGTTGGCGGGCAATGGTAGTGCCAAGGCCGGTCCCGCCGAAGCGACGAGTGGTGCTGGAGTCGGCCTGTGAAAACGGCTCGAATATCTTCTCCAGACGATCCTGTGGAATGCCGATGCCGGTATCAGAAACACGGATGAGTACGCCGTTTTCCCCTTCCGGTTCAGCGTTGACTGAAAGCGTGACTCGGCCTCGATCCGTGAATTTCACGGCGTTGTTGAGCAGGTTCAGCACGACTTGTTGAACCCGCAGGGAATCGCCACAGAAAAACTCTCTGGCACCTGGAGAGTACTCCAGCTCCAGCTTCAGGCCCTTCCGGCGGGCCGATAGTGACTGAGTGGCGACGAGTTGGTCACATAATCGTCGGAGTGAGAAGTCCCGTTGTTCTAACTCGGTAGTGCCATTGTCCAGCTTGGCGGTATCCAGAATATCGTTCAATAGCGTCAGCAGATTACGGGCAGAGGAATGAACGATGTCCAGGTTGCGTCTTTGCTGATCGTTCAGCGGAGTGTCCAGCATCAATTCTGAGAAGCCGATGATAGCGTTCATGGGCGTGCGGATTTCGTGGCTCATATTCGCAAGAAATGCGCTCTTGGCAGCTGCAGCTTGTTCGGCCTGTTCCTTGGCCTCCCGGAGTTCCATTTCCATGCGGTGTCGATTGCTGATATCCAGAAGTATGCCGTCGATCACCAGTTCGCCTGTATCTTCGTCATACACCGGGGTCGCAATTTCCGCTACCTGCAGCCGGCTGCCGTCACGGTGGATGAGCTTATATTCAATAGTGAATGAGCGGCCGTGCTCGACAGCGTTCTCCATGATACGGATATTTTTATCGCCAGCGTCATCTTCAATCAGTTCAGCCATCTTGACCCGCCCACTGACAAAGTCGTCGGGTTGCCAGCCAGTCAAAGACGTAATGGCATCGCTGATAAAGAGCACACTCCAGTCGGCGTTCCACCGGCTTCGGAATGTCGCCCCCGGGATGTTACTCATCAACGTGCGGTGCTGGGCCTCTTTTTTCTTGAGCGCCAACTCCATGGCCTTTGATTCACTTATGTCGGTGATAACCCCGACGAAGTTGCTGATCCCACCGAGGCGGGATTCACCGATGGAAAGGCGCACCGGAATGGTGTGGCCATCTTTATGTCGAGCGGTGACATCGCGCCCCGTACCGATGATTTTCGCTTCGCCGGTCTTCAGGTAATTGCGTAAGTAGCCGTCGTGGGCGCTGCGGTGGGGTTCCGGCATCAGCATTTGGACATTGTGGCCCAGGACTTCTTTCTCGCTGTAGCCAAAAATCCGCTCGGCAGACCGGTTGAAGGATTGGATAATGCCTCGCTCGGATATCTTGATAATACCGTCCACAGCGGTGTCGAACATGGCCTGAAGTTCGCTGGTGATCTCCTCACTGCGTTTCAGTAGTGAACGGTAGCGAGCGAGGGCGTTGATGCCCCCGGCTAGCATGCTTATCAGGACAGTGACTGCCGCGATGGACAGGGCGAGTGCGAAGTGTTCCTGGCTGTCCGGGTCGAAACCCTCCGTCGGGGTACCCACGAAGCGAGCCGCCTCCATGGCCGTGTAGTGCATGCCGGCAATGGCAAAGCCCATGACCAGTCCGGCCAACAGTCGCACCTGGTAGCCTCTTGCCTTGAGGCGACTGCGGAGTCCGAAACTGATCCACAATGCCAGCGTGCCAAGCCCAACAGCAACGAGAATTGAGGTGCCAAAAAGCCAGGGCTCGTAGCGCAAAGCGGGCCCCAGAGTCATTGCAGCCATCCCCAGATAGTGCATGGCTCCAATGCCCGCACCGACTGCGAGGCCACCCGCGGCAAGCCGCTGCCAGTTGACGGACTGCCGGGATAGCAGATTGAGTGTGATCCATCCGGCGAGAATGCTTGGAGCGGCGGATAGCGCGGTAATGACCGGGTCATAGCTCACTGTTGCGCACAGTTCGAAGGCCAGCATCCCGATGAAGTGCATTGACCAGACACCGGCTCCCAGGCAGAGAGCACCTGTCAGCAGATGGATTTGCATTGTTCCGCGTGAGCTTGCCCTGCGTGCTGCTGCGGCCAGGGTGAGCGCCATGCAGGAGGCACTCACTGCGATCAACAGTGAGAGGATGACCATCCAGGGATTGTATTGCCCGACAAGCAATAACGAAGGATCGGGCGGCGATATCAGGAAAAAGCGTGAAAGGTCAGGCAAAGATTTCAGTCCCTGGCTGGTTTGAGCGTGTTGCTATTGTGCCCTTGGTCCGGGCCCCTCGGACAAGTGGGGTTTCGTAACATACGGTGTTGTTCTGGTAATCAGTCATGTCTTTCGGTTAATTCGATTGGCCGGCCAGTGTTCACCAGGACAGGTTGAACTCTCGGCAATCGATGCAATAGTTATAGGTGACTTCACATTCCGGTGTCTTTCCATCAGTCTGTAACCAGAGCTGCGGAGTACCAGTGCGATACTGGCTGATGAAAAGGCTCCCGCATACAGCCTTCCGGAAGTTTCGGATCACGAGAAAAAGGAGGCACTACATGTCGACGACCCGTCTGAGTAACGACAGTCTCAATACCCTTTCCAGCCTGGACGCAGGCGGCAAGATCTTCCACTACTACAGCCTGCCCAAGGCATCGGAAACCCTCGGGGATCTGGACCGGCTGCCGTTTTCCCTCAAGGTTCTGACCGAGAACCTGTTGCGTAATGAGGATGGCAGCACCGTTGAACGCAAGCATATTGATGCCATGGTGCAGTGGCTGAAAGACCGCCGCTCCGATACCGAAATCCAGTTCCGCCCGGCCCGGGTGCTGATGCAGGACTTCACCGGTGTGCCCGGTGTGGTGGACCTGGCGGCCATGCGCGAGGCGGTCAAGAATGCCGGCAAGGACCCGGCGATGATCAACCCCCTGTCACCGGTGGATCTGGTTATTGACCACTCGGTGATGGTGGACAAGTACGGCAACCCGTCCGCGTTCAAGGACAACGTCAAGATCGAGATGGAGCGCAACAACGAGCGCTACGAATTCCTCCGCTGGGGGCAGCAGGCCTTTGATAATTTCCGGGTAGTGCCGCCGGGTACCGGTATCTGTCACCAGGTGAACCTGGAATATCTGGGCAAGACGGTGTGGCAGAAGGAGATTGAAGGCAAGACTGTTGCCTATCCGGACACCCTGGTAGGTACCGACTCCCACACCACCATGATCAACGGCCTGGGTATTCTGGGCTGGGGTGTTGGCGGTATCGAAGCGGAAGCGGCGATGCTGGGCCAGCCGGTATCCATGCTGATTCCCGAGGTGATCGGCTTCAAGATCACCAGCAAGCTGCGGGAAGGTATTACCGCCACGGATCTGGTGCTGACGGTCACGGAAATGCTCCGCAAGAAAGGTGTCGTCGGCAAGTTTGTGGAATTCTACGGTGATGGCCTGAAAGACATGCCCGTGGCGGATCGTGCCACCATCGCCAACATGGCTCCGGAATACGGTGCCACCTGTGGCTTCTTCCCGGTGGACGAGCAAACCATCAAGTACATGCGCCTGACTGGCCGTGATGAAGACCAGCTGGAGCTGGTGGAGGCCTATGCGAAGGCGCAGGGCCTTTGGCGAGAGCCGGGCCACGAGCCGGTCTACACCGACACCCTGGAACTGGATATGGACGATGTGGAGGCCAGTCTGGCCGGCCCGAAGCGGCCCCAGGACCGGGTGGCCCTGAAGAACATGAAGGCCTCGTTCGAGCTGCTGATGGAAACCGCCGAAGGCCCGGCCGAAAGCCGCGAGGCCAAGCTGGAATCGGAAGGCGGCCAGACCGCTGTGGGTGTGGACAACAGTTACGAGCACCCCGCCAGTCAGCCGCTCGAAATGAATGGCGAATCAACCCGTCTGGATCCCGGCGCGGTGGTGATCGCGGCCATTACGTCCTGCACCAATACCTCCAACCCCAGCGTGATGATGGCGGCCGGCCTGATCGCGCAGAAGGCGGTTGCGAAGGGGCTGAAAACCAAACCCTGGGTCAAAACTTCTCTGGCACCGGGCTCCAAGGTGGTCACCGATTACCTGCGGGTGGCCGGCCTGCAGGATGATATGAACAAGCTGGGCTTCAACCTGGTGGGTTACGGCTGCACCACCTGTATCGGTAACTCCGGCCCCCTGCCGGATGCGGTGGAGAAGGCCATAACCGAAGGCGACCTGACCGTGGCCTCGGTATTGTCCGGTAACCGCAACTTCGAGGGCCGGGTGCATCCCCAGGTGAAAACCAACTGGCTGGCTTCACCGCCCCTGGTGGTGGCCTATGCACTGGCCGGTAACGTGCGGGTGGATCTCACCAAGGACCCGCTGGGCACGGACCAGGATGGCAACCCGGTTTACCTGAAAGACCTGTGGCCCAGCCAGGCGGAAATCGCAGAAGCGGTCGAGAAGGTCAAGACCGACATGTTCCGCAAGGAATACGGCGAAGTGTTCGAGGGTGACGACACCTGGAAATCCATCAAGGTGCCGGAGAGCAAGGTGTATGAGTGGAGCGACAAGTCCACCTACATCCAGCATCCGCCGTTCTTCGAGGGACTGCGGGAAGAGCCGGATGCCATCGAAGACATCCGGGATGCCAACATCCTGGCCCTGTTGGGGGACTCGGTCACCACCGACCATATCTCCCCGGCCGGCTCCTTCAAACCGGACACGCCCGCAGGTAAATATCTGCAGGAGCACGGCGTGGAGCCGAAAGACTTCAACTCCTACGGTTCCCGCCGGGGTAACCACGAAGTCATGATGCGGGGCACCTTCGCCAACGTGCGCATCCGCAACGAGATGCTCGATGGTGTAGAAGGCGGGTACACGAAGTTTGTACCCACCGGTGAGCAGATGGCCATTTACGATGCCGCCATGAAATATCAGGAAAAGGATACGCCGCTGGTGGTGATCGCCGGCAAGGAATACGGTACCGGCTCCAGCCGTGACTGGGCTGCCAAGGGTACCCGCCTGCTGGGTGTGAAAGCCGTGGTGGCGGAATCCTACGAGCGCATCCACCGCTCCAACCTGATCGGTATGGGCGTGATGCCCCTGCAGTTCCCGGAAGGTGTGGATCGCAAGAGCCTGAAACTGACCGGCGAGGAAACCATCAGCATCGAAGGGCTGTCCGGTGACATTCAGCCGGGCCAGACCCTGACCATGACGGTGAAGTATAAAGACGGCTCCACCGAGAGCTGTGATCTGAAATCACGGATCGATACCGCCAACGAGGCGGTGTACTTCCGCCATGGCGGTATCCTGCACTATGTGGTGCGGGAGATGCTCAAGTCTGCCTGAACCAAGGGGACTTCGAGCCAGAAGAGTGCTCCTTGATCCCGGACACAGACGGTCAGCCGTTGGCCGTTGCGTCTGGTGAAGACCTGTATTTCTGAACCGGTCGGTGAAAACTTGATGGCGTTGGATAGCAGGTTGCTCAGGCGCTGGTCGAAACGGAGCCGGTCAATCCTGACCAGCAGGGTTGGGGGGCACTCAACGTTGAGCCGATCCACCCGAAGGTCGTTCAGATGCGGCTTTCTTGTATGTTCATTGTGATTCGTCCGCGTTGATTGTCCACTCCAGCCAGAATGTGGAGCCCTGGCCTTCTTCTGACTCAAACCCCACGGTGCCGTGCATCTGCTCCATGATTTCACGGGTAATAGCCAGCCCCAGTCCGGTGCCGCCCCGACCCCGGGTATCCGAACTGTCTGCCTGGGCAAATTTTTCGAAGATACGCTTGCGGAAGTGTTCGGGTATCCCCGGTCCCTGGTCTGTCACTGATACCCGGAGGAAACCTTGGCGGTGTGTTATTTCTACTTCTACTTCGCCCTTCGGTGGGGAGAACTTGATGGCATTTGATAACAGGTTCTTCAGCGCTTGGTGAAATCGACGTGCGTCCACAAACGCGGAGGCGGATTCCTCGTGACAGGAGAGGCAGAGAGTGACCTGGTACTGCTCCGCGTAGATTCGTATTTCCTCCAGGGCTGCTTTTACCAGGGGAGCGATGGGCTGGCTTTTTATCGACATCTCCAGCTTGCCGGATACCAGTCGCTCCATATCCAGTAGGTCGTTAATCAGGAACTTGAGATGCTCGCTGTTGCGGGCGGCAATTTCGATCAGTGACTGTTGTTGATCGGGTATCGGGCCCATGGCCCCGCTGGCAATCAGTCCGAGTGAGCCGGCCAGGGAGGTCAGCGGGGTGCGGAGCTCGTGACTCACGGTGGAGATGAACTCGTTTTTCATGTGGTCCACCCTTTTGCGTTCCGAGATATCCTCAACCAGGATCCACACAAGGGGTTCGCCGAAGTTGGTGTTGATTCTGAGGCCCTGGATGTTGGCGGGATAGGCGCTTCCATCCTCGCAGGGAATTTGCCGCTCGATCGGGCCAAATCGCCCGGTTTCACGCAGCGGTGTCAGTATATGGTCTTCCACCGTGCCTTTGTCTTCCTGAAAGAAGCGGGAGGCCTGCAGGGTCCTGAGCTCTTCCCGTTGATAGCCGCCGGCGCGCAGGAATGCGTCGTTCATATCCAAGATCTCGCCACTTCTCAGTTGCGCGAGGACAATGCCGATGGGGGATTTTTCGAACAACCGGCGGAATTGTTCCTCGCTTTCCGCCAGTGCCAGTTCCGTGCGCTTACGATCATGAATGTCAGTGATATAACCGTGCCAGATGGTGCTGTTGTCCGGCAGCCGTTCCGGGGTTGCACGGCCTTCCACCCAGCGCCATTGTTGATCTGAAACAACGCGATACTGCTGTTGCCAGGCGCTCAGGTCACGGGCGGACAGCTCGATGGACTCGGAAATTCGTCCCAGGTCATCCGGGTGAATGCGGTCAAACACACTGCTCGCATCCAGGGCGAGCGCCTCCGGGGTTGTGCCGTACAGGCTCTCTATGCCGGGGCTGGCATAAGGAAAGGTCGAGGAGCCGTCCGGCCACAACCGGTACTGGTAAAGGGTGCCGGGTGCCTGATTCGCCAGCTTTGACAATGTGGAGGTGGTTACCTGTCTCTCGATGGCGTTCGCTATCCAGCGGGCCAGCAAGGTAACAAAGGTGATTTCCGTATCCGTGAATGCCTTTCCGCGAGGCTCGGGTCCAGAGAAATTGAGGGTGCCGAACAATTTGCCGTCCACATGGATCGGGGCCGCGATATAAGCCTCCAGTCTGAACACTTCGTAGCAACGACTGTCGCGATACTGGGAACGGCCCATGTCAGAGATGGCCAGAGGCGCACGGTTGTTCAGTAGCAGCGAGCAGTACGTGTCTTCGAGGGAAAAGGTGGTGCCGGGTTCCGGGTGCCCCGATAAGTGGCTCTGACACCAGCGAACCGTGTAGACGTTGCTGGTAATCTCACTGACGATTGCGGTGGGCAGTCCGAGAAAATCGCTGCCCCGCCTGAGCGCCCGATTGATCAGCGTCAGATCATCTCTTTCGTTCGTCATGGCCAGATCGTTCAGGATCCGGAAGGCGGTATTCTGCTGGTTCAGACGGTCCAGCTGTTCCATTTCCCGGCTCACGTCCGAGTGGGTTCCGTACATCCACAAGGGTTCTCCTGTGGATGTCCACTCGAAGACCTGACCCCGATCATGCACCCAGACCCAATGCCCGTTCTTGTGGCGCATGCGACAGCGATAGTCATAACGATCCGTTTTGCCTGCAAAATGTTCCTCGAGTCGACGGGCGGATTCAGGCAGATCGTCGGGATGACACAATGAGAGCCAGGTGTCGATGGATACGGGCGAAAGCTCCTTCAGGGTATATCCGCAGATCTCTGCCCAGCGCGCATTGAAGTTGGTCTCTCCTGTCTGGATGTTCCATTCCCAGGTGCCCACGCGCGTTCCCTCGATGACTGCACGGGACCGACGTTCGCTCTCCAGCACTTCGCGATAGAGGGTGTTCACTTCTCGATTGCGTATCTCTTGTTCCACACAATCGGCGATATCCCGAAGAATACGTTCCTCACGTTTGCCGAATCGGCGCGGCACATGATCGATAACACACAAGGTACCCAGTCGATGTCCCTCCGGAGAGTGTAACGGGGCACCTGCGTAGAATATGACCGGCTTATCTCCGGACAGCAGTGGGTTGCCTTCGAAACGGGGATCCAGGCGAGCGTCCGTAATCACCATGATGTCGTCGGAATGAATGGCGTGCCCACAAAAGGAGATGTCCCGTCCGGTTTCCCGCACCTCCAGCCCGACCGCTGATTTGAACCATTGTCGTTGCTCATCCACCAGGGATACCAGAGCGACCGGTATGCCCAGCGCCTGGCTAGCCAGCCGCGTGAGTCGATCAAAACGTGCCTCCGGAGCGGTATCGAGAAGCCCCGTTTCCTCAAGCGCCTGGAGTCGTTCTGGTTCGTTGTCAGGTATTGGAGGGTGTTTCATCAGGTGTTCTCCGCTGGCGCGTCAGTGTCGCTGGGGCGGAGGATCGCCAGCGGCAGGGTGATCCAGAAGTGTGCGCCTTGGTCGTTGTAATGTCCGATGCTTCCACCCATCAATACAATCAGTTCCTGACAGATTGCAAGGCCCAGGCCGGTGCCCGAGATGGATCGCTGGGTACCGCGTTCAGCCTGGGCAAAACGCTGGAACAGTCGGTCACGGAAATCCTCCGGTACCCCCTGGCCCTGGTCGCTGACCGTCAAGAGGGCCTGTCCGTCGTCCTTGGGACTCACATCAATGGTGATCACACTGTCTTCGGGGGAGTAGCGGATGGCGTTGGTGATCAGGTTGTCGAGTATCTGTCGGGTACGGAATGGATCGCACAGAACTGTGAGAGGTCGTACCGACTCTGCAACCAGCTTTACTCGGGCGTTTGAGGCCAGCGACTGATTACCTTCGATGGCCTCCTGAATCAGGGCCGAGGTGGAGGTGGGTGTCGGATAGACTTCCAGTCTGCCGGCCAGTAGTTTATTGAAGTCCAGCAGGTCGTCGATCAGCAAGCGAAGGCGATCGCTGTTGCGTAAGGAAATCTGGATGAGCTCTGCGGCCTGGGGGGGCAGTTCGCCAGTGGTCCCGGAGTTGAGCAGCTTCAGGGATCCATGGAGAGAGGTAAGCGGTGTTCGCAGTTCATGACTGACCGTGGCTACGAAATCGTTTTTTACCGCTGCCAGAGCTTCCCTCTCGCTCATCATGGCGTTGAAGGCCCTGGCCAGTTGACGTATCTCCAGGCTGCCTTCCTCGTCAAGACGGATCTTTTGATCCGGGTTTCGGGCCACCCCCAGAATTCTTCGGGTCATGCGGGATAAGGGCGCAATGGTGCCCCTCGCGAGAAGATAGGCGAGCAGGGAAATAAACACGGCAAGGGCCAGGCTGATGGCCAGAAAAGAGCGGAAGGAGCGGGTCGCAGGCGCAATGGCTGCCTCATAGGGGGTGGCACGAAGGAATAGCCAGCCCAGCCGCTGTAGCTGATCGGTCGCATAGAGCCATTGATTACCTTCCGGCCTCTTGGCCAGTCCGAAAGTGACACCGCTCATGGCCGCGTCAATAAGCGGGTTGGTGCCCGGCGTCGGTAATTCGAGTAGCTGGGTCTTGTCATTCCGGCTATCGACAAAAAGGGCATTATCGGTATCGATCACCCGTGTGTACACATCGGCCCGGGCCTGCGCTTTGCTGACGCTGGCTGGCAGGATACTGGTCTCGGCCAGGTTCAGTACTCCCCCGGCAAAACCAAGCAGGTCGCCATTGTCTGTTTCGATAGGGGCCAGAAATGACAGAAGCGGCAGGCCGGTGGTCCGTCCGATAATGGGACGGCTGACGATGGAATCCCTTGTGCGTAAAGCCCGCTGGAAATGAGCCCGGTCCCGGTAATTGGTGCCAATACGGCCAGGCACGTGGGTGTTTTCTGCGATGGCGGTAGCGTTTTCGTCGAAGATCAACAAGCCCGCCGGGAACAGCTTTGCGAGCCTCTCCTGACGCCCCAGGAGTTGTTCGATCTCCGGGACCGGGATGAGTGTTTCCCCGTTGGTGAGGGCGGTCGCGAATGACTCCAGGGCATGGCTGCGTAACTGGAGGTTCTTGTCGACCTGTTCCGCCAGGTGCTCGGTTTCTTTTGCTTGCTGCTGGGTCAGCAGGGCCTCGAAATCCGTCGTCAGGGAACGGTAGGCGGTCCCGGTGAGCGCCAGGACTGTGACCAGACCGGTTCCGAGAATGATGATGGCAATCCGGGTAGCGAGGGAAAATGTTCTCACAAAGTTGTCTCTGTCGCTTTCATGAATCTAAACTGACTTAAGCTATTAGAAGAGTTGGCTCGTACAGTCAACCAGGCAGTCCAGAAATGGTGGAACAAATATGAGCCCGGATCCTACTGTAGATATCTCGGAGCAACTTGATGCCCTGAGAGTTCGCTTTATCGGAAAAACCCGGCAGCAGTTGCAGGATCTGGGCGATATGGTCAGGAGGATCCGTGACGAATCCGCGACCGGGAGCGATCTGGATGAAATGTACCAGATGCTCCATCGCCTGGCGGGTTCATCGGGCACATTTGGTTTTGATGCCCTGGGACACCAGGCCCGTGAGCTGGAGCAGCAGGTTAAGCCCTTGGTGGAGTTGGCGCGGGAGACGACCTTGTCATCTGAGTCCATGGCTGCGGTGATTGGCCCCCGCTTTGAACGGGCAGTCGGCTCGCTCGATACCTTGCTGCGTAGTGCAGCAAGAGTGTCGGAGCATGTCAGTGGCAGCTCCCCGATTCAGGAAACCGAAGCTCGTCCGGATACCCACGAATCGAGACAGCTGGCAGTTGTGTGGCCCCCGGACGAAGATGCTGCGGAGCATGACAGCCTGTTTAAGGGGCTGGAAGAGAGCGGGTTTTCGGCGTGCAGAGTAGCGTTGGAGAATCTTCAGGATTGGTTGGCATCGGAAGCGTGCCTGGTGGTGCTCTGTCACGATAGCCTGGTCGAGGGGGTGGCAGAGCGCTTGCAGCTCTATGCCAGTCAGGCAGGAGGGTGTTGGGTGCCTTTCCTGACCATTGTTCAGGATGACGGGTTTGCCAGGAGTTATGATCTGGCGATCAAGGGCGCTTTTGGCACCTTTACCATGCCGGTGGATATTCCGGCCCTGGGTGATCGTATTGAGCGTATCCTGTCGGAACAGGCCAGCATGTTTGGCGGCCGCGTACTGATCGTGGACGACGATACGGAACTGCTGGAACACTATGCCCTGGTGCTGGAGTCGGCCGGATTGTCGGTGCGGACCATTTCGGATCCCGAAACCCTGCTGCATGCGCTTTCAGAATTTGATCCGGATATCGTTTTCATGGACCTGCGTATCGGGGATTTTTCCGGAACCACACTGGCCCGAATGATTCGTTTCGATGCGCGCTGGATCGGGCTGCCGATCGTGTACCTCTCCTCCGAGAAGGACCTGTCCGCTCAGCTTGAGGCCTTGTCTGAAGGTGCCGATGAATTCATTACCAAGCCGGTCTCGGACAGTTATCTGATCAATGTATCTCGGGTCCGCTGTTACCGGGCACGGCAACTCGATAAGTTAATTTCCCGGGACAGCCTCACCGGCCTGCTCAAACATAGCCTGATCAAACAGGAGGTGCACAAGGAGTATGCCCGCGCCAAGCGCTCGGGGTACGATTCCGTTGTTGCGATGGTCGATCTGGACCATTTCAAACAGGTAAATGATACCTGGGGCCACCGCACAGGGGACCAGGTAATCAAGGCACTTGCCCATGCTTTGCGGGTCAAGCTACGCAAGACGGATGTGATCGGCCGATACGGAGGCGAGGAATTCCTGATCGTTATGCCGGAGTGCCGTCCTGACTATGCACGCCGGGTATTGCAGACACTGTGCGACTATTTTGCAACGCAGGTGTTTGACACGGAAGACGGCCAGTTTCAGGTCACCTTGAGTGCCGGTGCCAGTGATCTTTTGCTTTATCCGGATGCCGATACGGCCATGGAGGCCGCCGACCAGGCGCTGTACCTGCGCAAGTCTGCCGGCAGGAACGGTGTCACCCTGGCCGGAGACAAGCTGACATGATGTCGGAGCAGGCATGCAGGCACTGATTGTCGAGGATGACCCGTTAATGGCCGAGTTGCTGGAAACACTGCTTTCCGGTAGCCGCCCGGATCTGCATATCCAGGTGGCTCATTCCTTCCAGGCAGCTGAGCTGGCATGGAAAGCCCTCGCGGAGCCGGCGCTGGTGTTGTTGGACTGGTCATTGCCCGATGGCGACGGATTGAGCTTGCTCAAAGCAATTCGTCAGCACAACCGAACGGTCCCTGTGGTGATTGTTTCTGCCCGGTCCGATCGTGAGTCTGTCACAGCTGCCGCCCATTACGGCGTGAGCGGATACGTAACCAAACCTTTTGAGCCGACACTGGTTCGGTCGCGTCTGGACAAGCTGCTGCCCACCCCGGGGGATTCCGCGGACCGTCCCGTGGAGGAAACGCTCAGCGAAGAACTCGAGCATCTGACGCGTTTGTCCGGTCATTCTGATAGTGGCGCGATCCTGCAACTGATGGCGGAGGCGGACAAGCTTTCGGCGGATGGTCTGGCGCGCCGCTGGCACAGGGATCTCGCGCTGGTAGCCCGTCTGCTGGATGTGGCAAACGGGGTGTCCCTGCGCCGCTCGGGGAAACCGGTGGATAACCTGCGGGATGCGATTGCGGTGATGGGGGTGGACCACGCCTTGCAGCAGGCCCTGGCGTTGTCGCTGGATGTCGGGTACCAGCTGGATAGTTCCGGGCTTTCCCACAGGGCCCGGCAGTTTCACGGGCTATCTCTGGCGATCGCGGACAAGGTCACGGAGCTTGCCCGTTCCATGGGACTGGACAGCCGACCGCTTTACCTTGCAGGACTTATGAGCCGTGTCGGAGAGGTGGCCGTTCTGGATGTTCTGCAGCGCCATATCCGGCAATTCGGCGAGTTGTCCGACCAGCAAATAGACCAGTGTGTGCAGGAGTGGGCCCAGAAATACGGTAATCGCCTGAAGGTGAACTGGAAATTACCGCTGGCGATCCGGGAACTTGCCGGCGCAACACACTTCCTCCCGAAGGGGGTGGCCAGCCGGGACAAGCTTGCAATGAGGCTGGCTGCCATGCTGGTTGCCGGCCAGGAGAAGACCCAAGAGTGTCAGAAATTAAAACGTCTGGCCGGACTGAGCGAGGACGAGGTCGATGATTAACAGTCAGCTACAACGAATCCTTTATGTTGAGGATGAGGACGATATCCGGGCGGTGGCCGAACTGGCGTTAGTGAATGTGGCCGGGTTTGAGTTGCGCCCCTGCGCGTCCGGAGCAGAGGCCCTGGAGGCTGCGGAATCCTTCGCTCCGGATATGCTGTTGCTTGATGTGATGATGCCCGATATGGATGGTCCGGCCACACTTCGGGCGCTCCGTCAGATCCCTTCACTTGCTGAAACGCCGGCTGTTTTCATGACCGCCAAAGTGCAACCGGATGAAGTGAACCGGTATCTGGAACTGGGTGCCGTTGATGTCATCGCCAAGCCCTTCGACCCTATGTCTCTGGGTGACCAGTTGCGCAATGTCTGGGGCCGGCTTGGCTGACGGGTTGCCCGGGATGTCCGATGCCGGTTTTTCCGGTAACATCCGTGCCTTCTGGAAACATACCGTATCGAGAGGGCGACATGTCTGAGCATCCGTCCAGTGATGAGCTCAAAGCCAGGCTCAATCTGGAAACATCCCGCATTAACTGGCACGAACTGCAGACCTACTATGCCCGTGGCCACGTTGTCCGGGTGTCTCCGGAACTGGATTTGCTGGACGTGGCCGCTCAGCTTACGGCGGACAACAAGGCGCAGTTTGAGCACTGGATGAAGCAGAACCAGGTGGGCGAGGTAGCCCCGGACCTGGCCCGAGACTGGTATGAGCGCAATGCAGAACTCTGGGCGGTCGTGGTCGCGCCCTGGGTGCTGGTCCAGGACCGGTCGGGCTCTGTCCTTCACTGATCCTTTCTCCCTACTCTTCCGACCGGGTGGCCGATGCTGACCGATGCCCTGCTGATTCTTGCGCCCCTTTTCCTGGGGTTTGCCCTGCGCCTGGAAAACCGCCGGCTGATGACAGTCATCCACTATCTGGTGGAAGGGCTGGTGTACTTCATTCTGGCGCTGTTGGGAGTAGGGCTTGGCCAGATGGAGGGGCTGACCTCCCAGCTGGGGAACATGGCCTGGCAGGTGATGTCATTGGTGCTGGTGCTGGCGGTATTCAATCTGGTGGCGCTGGCTCTGCTCCATGGTCGCTACCCGTTGCAGGTAAAGGCCGCCAGTGACCCGCAACCGACCCGCTATGGTCGCCTGTTCATGGCCGGTGCCCGTCCCCTTCTGGCCGTGATAGCCGGTGCGCTGGGCGGTTTGTTGCTGCTCCCCGCCTGGCCGCTGGTGGACGATGTGGCGACCTGGTCACTGATGGCACTATTGCTGTTGATCGGCCTGCAGCTCCGTAACGCCGGCCTGTCCCTGCGCCGTTTGCTGTTCAACCGCCACGGGTTGTCCATCGCGCTGGTGCTGGCCGGCAGCTCCCTGCTGGCCGGTCTGGCCGCGTCCTTCTGGTTGCCTCTTGGGACTGCCGATACCCTGGCGCTGGCTTCGGGGTTTGGCTGGTATTCCCTTTCAGGCATCGTGATTGGTGATGCCCTGGGGCCGGCCTGGGGCGGGGTGGCGTTCCTCAATGATGTCATCCGCGAAATCATCGCACTGGCCATTATTCCGGTACTGGTCGCCGCCCGTCCGTCCGTGGCCATCGGCTATGGCGGTGCCACCGCCATGGACTTCACGTTACCGGTTATCCGCAGCCATGGTGGGCTGGAGTGTGTGCCGGTGGCGATTGCCTCCGGGTTTATCCTTTCTTTTCTTTCGCCGGTGTTGATGGCGGTGTTCCTGGCGCTCAATTGATCTCTGACAGTCAGACTTTTGTTGAACGTATGTATAATAAACATATTGCTATTATCAACGATGGCTCCGCCCGGTTCTCAGCCAGGAAAACTGAATGCATCGTCGTGAATTTCTTATCAAATCGTGCCTGGCAGGCGGTATCCTTGCGGGACTTGGCGGTTGTGACATCAGGGAACCTATTCGGATTGGCATTCATCCCTGGATTGGTTATGAATCCCTGTACCTGGCGGAGGAGTTCGGCTGGTTGCCCGCGTCCGTCTCGCTGATCAAGGGAAGGGCGGCAACCGACTCGGTGATAGGGCTGGTGTCTGGTCGCCTTGATATGGCTGCGCTGACTCTGGACGAGGCCTTGCGTGTGAACGTCAGAGACACGCCAGTCTCGGTGGTGGCGGTGATGGATGTATCAGCCGGTGCGGATGTGGTGATGGCGCGCAGTGCGCTTGCCGGTGGAGCAGCCTTCCGAGGGGCACGAGTTGCGGTCGAACCCAGTGGCGTGTCGTCCATCCTGCTGGTCAAATGGCTGGAGGCACAGGGCCTTTCCAGGTCGGATATCCGGGAAGTGGAGCTGCCGGTTGATCGTCATCCCGAAGCCTTCCGAAAAGGTGAGATTGATATCAGCGTCGGCTACGAACCGTTTTCATCAACCCTTGAGGCGGCCGGAGCCAGACGGATATTTGATAGCCGCGCTATCCCCGAGACTATTTTTGATGTGCTGGTGGTGCGCAACGATGCCATCCCCGGCAACAAAGATCTCATTCGCGCAATCGTTGCCGCCCATTTTCGTGGGGTAGATCATCTGGTCAGGGGGATTCACGACGCGTTGTACCGGGTTGCTGCCCATCAAAGGGTTGAGCCCTCGGTGGTGCGCCGATCTCTGGCCTCGATAACACTGCCGGATGCATCTCTCAATCGCGCCTATCTGATGCCGGATGGCCGGATCAATGCCGTGGCGGGTGAACTGGCACGGCTTATGTTTGCCAAAGATCTGATCCCCTCACTGCCTGATGACCTGATGCTTGCAACCCGGGATTATATTGCCGGAGCCGGAACATGAAGTGCGTTTTGAAGGGCATTTGCCTGCTATGTCTGGCATGCAGCGGTGCCTGGGCATCTCCGCAACCGGATACAGTGAGGCTGGGAGTCTTCGCCTATCGTCCGGCCGACATCATGGCCCAGCGGTATCAGCCCCTCGCGGATTACCTGTCAGAAGAAACGGGCCTGGATGTGCGTCTGGAGCTGTATGACCAGGCGGGAATGAAAAAGGCAATAACCGGCAATCAGGTGGATTTTTTCCTTACCAATCCAAGCCATTTTCTGGTTGTCCGCAGTGAAAAAAGCCTTTCCGGGGTACTGGCGACCCTGATCAGACAGCAGGACTCTGAAAGCACCATGAGCATCGGCGGGGTCATCCTGGTCCGCAAGGATCAGGAGGGCATCCACAGCCTGACGGATGTGCGCAAACGTGTAGTGCTGGCTCCCGGTAGCCATTTCCTGGGTGGCTACCAGACCCAGGCGCTGGAGTTGCTGGATGCCGGTGTGGACCTTGATCGGCACAACAAGGTGGTGTTTGTGGGCGGTCATGACCGCGTGGTTGAAGGGTTGCTTGCCGGGGATGGGGAAGTTGGCTTTATCCGCACCGGTATTCTGGAGGACTTGTCCCGCAATCGTCCGGATATCGCGGAGCAGTTCCGGGTCATCAATCGTCAGAACCTGCGGGGTTACCCGTTTGTGGCTTCTACGCGCCTTTACCCGGAGTGGCCTTTGGTCTCTCTGCCACACGTGGAGCTGAATATCGTGCGATCTGTTGCCTCCGCACTATTTGCGTTGGATGCGGATCATCCCGCTGCCCGCGCCGCCGGTCTGGCGGGGTTTGCGCCGCCGGCAGACTACCAGGCGGTGGAGAATCTGGCCCGCCGATTGAGACTGCCTCCCTATGAACAGATCCCGGAACTCAGCTGGGGTGAAGCGCTGTATCAGTATCGTTATTGGGTGGCCGTGGTTGCGTTATTGATGTTTGCCCTGGCGGTTGCGGTTGCCTGGCTGGGCCAGCAGCACCGCAAACTGCGCAAGCAGGAGGGCCAGTTGGTCTCCATGGCTCATTACGATGCCCTGACCGGATTGCCGAACCGGGCGCTGTTGACAGACCGCCTGCAGCAGGCAATAGCCCGGATCCACCGCCAGGGTGGGCGGCTGGCTCTGGCGTTTATCGATCTGGACCAGTTCAAGCCGGTGAATGACCAGTTCGGTCACGAGGCGGGCGATCGGTTGCTGGTTGAAATCTCGAGACGGATGCGTGGCGAGTTGCGTGAGCAGGATACGCTGGCCCGCCTGGGGGGAGATGAATTCGTCGCCCTCATTATCAATGTTGAGGGTGACCGGGGACTGGACAGTCTGCTGAACCGGCTGCTGGCAGCCGTGTCTGCACCCGTTGAACTGGCTGACACTCAGGTACAGGTGTCGGCCAGTGTGGGGGTAACGGTCTACCCCCAGGGAAACCGGCTGGATGGCGATCAGCTGATCCGACAGGCGGATCAGGCCATGTATCGCGCCAAGCAGTCCGGCAAGAACCGGTACGCCCTGTTCCGGCAGTAATTGCCGCTTTCAGTTGTCTCGTGTACCGGATATTGGCAGGTGCACGAGCGCCTTTAACCACTGATCCATCAACCGGCGCAGACTGCTGAGGTTATCCAGCAAGGCTTCCCCCTGTTCGGCGGATACCTGTTGTTGCACCATCATCCGCAGCGTCAATGCCTTGATGCTCTGATATCGGTTCTCACCCTCCTCTCCCAGTGGATCCAGTTGTGCGCCGGGTTCGGTGGTTTTGCGAATCAGATCCAGATAATCCTGGATAAGCCGTTCGAGTGAATCCGGCACCGTTATCGACTGGTTGCGTACCTCCAGAATCTGGTGGTTGAGAGCAAGCACCTCGCCAAGGTACCGGCAGGTACGAACGGCCGTGGTGAGAGTGTCCACAATCTCCGGTGCCATGGCGGTACTGCGCAACCGTGATATGTAATCCATGATGGCCCTGTCCAGGGCCTGGGCTGAATCGGAACGTTGCTGCGTGTCTGCCGGCCGAAGGTTCTGCCTGTCCAGTGCCGCCCGCAGGAGGCCCTCCACCAGTGAAAACAGCCGTGTCATTTCCCGTTCCGTGGCGGCCAGAGCCAGTTCCGGCGTGTCCAGCAGGGTATTGTCCAGATAGCGGGGGCGGGCATGGTCTTCCTCAGGGCTGCGAAACAGCCGGCCCAGCAGCCTGGCCATCTGGCCCGACAGGGGTAGCATCATGGCCACGCCCAGCACATTGAACAGGGTATGGAACAGGGCCAGCGAGACCGCCGCATTGGCCTCCAGATCCAGTGCATCCGTCAGCCAGTCGACCGACCAGAGCATGGCGGGCAGAATCGCCAGGGCTATCAGTGCAGTGACGACATTGAAGAGAATATGACCTACCGCCAGCCGCCGGGCATTGGAAGTGGCTTTGATAACGGAAAGGGCGGCGGTTGAGGTGCTGCCCAGGTTGGCCCCGATAACTGCGGCTGCCGCGTTGTCCAGGCTGATCAGACCACCGGCAGCGGCAGTGAGGACGATGGCCAGCGCTGCACTGGAAGACTGGGTGAGCAGGGTGCCCACAAAGCCCACCCCAAGCCAGGCAGTCAGCCCGTATTGCGGATCAGCCATAGTGGTGGTGTCGGCGAAACCGTCCAGTGCCGACTTGAGTATGGACAGTCCCAGAAAGAACAGCGCGAAACCGGTCAGCGCCTGCCCCATGGCCTTGCGGCGGTGCCGGCTGCTGGCCAGCCGCAGACCGACACCCGCGGCCAGCAGGGGCAGGGCGAAAGCCTCGATGTTGATGCCGAAACCCACCAGGCTGACCAGCCAGCCGGTCATGGTGGTGCCCACATTGGCTCCGATGACCACCGTCAGTGCCTGGGCCAGGGTCATCAGACCCGCATTCACAAAGCCGATGGTAGCGACGGTGACCGCCCCGGAATGCTGGACAATGCCGGTGATCAGCATGCCCGACGCGGCACCCCGCACCGGCGTACGGGTCCAGTTGGCCAGAATATGCCGAAGCTGGGGGCCGGCGGTCTGTTTGAGACCGTCGGTCATCATCTCCATGGCGAGCAGAAACAGGGCGAGCCCGCCGGCAACCTGGAACAGCACCTCAAATGTCATGGCTTGTCCTCATCCCTGAACGCCCGGCGGCACAGTCAGGCCGGAAAGAAAGTTCTCATGCTGTTGCGATAGGTGGTCTCCAGCACCTGTTCCAGGGGCAGCTCTTTGACCTCGGCAATCTTCTCCGCCACGAACGGGATATAGAAGGGCGCATTTTCCCGGCCACGGTAGGGCACCGGGGTCAGGAACGGGGAATCGGTTTCCAGCAGGATCTGCTCCACCGGAGTCATGCGCACAATGTCCCGTACATTCTCGGCCTTGTTGAAGGTGGTGATGCCGTTGAAGCCCAGGCACCAGCCCTGATCGATGGCATATTGCGCCAGACCGGGGCCGGAGGTGAAGCTGTGGATCACGCCGCGGCGTTTGAGGCTGGTTTCAAACTCCTTCAGGATCTCGATGGTATCGTCGTCCGCCTCGCGGCTGTGGATCACCACCGGCCGGTCCAGGTCGCTGGCGATCTGCAGCTGGCGGCGGAACACCTCCCGTTGTACGTCCCGGTCGGCATTGTCGTAGAAGTAATCCAGACCGATCTCGCCAACCGCCACGATCTTGTCGTCCCCGGCGTGGGCGCGGATTTCTTCTTCTACCGCATCGGTGTAGGTTTCCGCCTCGTGGGGATGGATGCCCTGGGTGCCGTAGACCCAGGGTTCCACCTGGCTGAGCTCCCGCACCGCCGCAAGATTGTCGGGGGAGACGGCGATGGTGATAACCTTCTCGATATTCACCTGCCGGGTCTGTTCAAGGGTTTCCGACAGGGGCCGGTCCTTGAGGTAATCCAGGTGGCAGTGGGTTTCAATGATCGGGTGATCGAACACCGGAATTTCGCGACGTTTCTTGCTCATTACCTTGACTGATCTCCGTCACAGCCCCTGGGCAGGCTGCTATTCTGGGAACGTGGAACGCACAGTCTAACAGCTTGAGTGATTATTGACCTGTATCGGCATTATAGGATGAGACCTTATGGAGCTCACTGAGTTTGCATCGCCCTGGCGTTACGATCCGGAGCGGCCGGAATTTTCACAGTATCCGACGGCACTCCACCACGCGGGGCTGCCGGATCTGGACGAAAGCCTGAAAACCATCGGGGAGTATCAGCGCCGGCTTTGGGCCAACCGGAAGCATGCGGTGCTGGTTGTCATCCATGGCCCGGACACCAGTGGCAAGGACAGCCTGATCCGCACCCTGGCTACCTGGGCCGACCCCGCTGGTTTTCATGCCTGGTCATTTTCCAGGCCGCAGGGTGAGGAAATCCGGCACGATTTCCTCTGGCGGGTGGTGCCTTATTTGCCAGCGGCCGGTCAGATGGTGGCGTTCAATCGCAGCCATCATGAGGCGGTAATTGCCGAGCGGGTCTGGCCGGTACATGCGCCGGAGAGCTACAACTGGGCCAGCCGCTTCCGGTCGATCCGTGAGTTCGAGCGTCATCTGGTAAGCGAGGGCACGGTTCTGCTGAAAATATGGCTGAACCTTTCCGAAGACGAGCATCGCAAACGGTTGTTGAAGCGGTTGGACAAGCCCCGCAAGCGCTGGAAGTTCGACCGCTCGGATATTGATGGTTGGGTGCATCGCAAAGACTATGAGGCCTGTGCTGCTGAGGCGTTGGCACAAACCCATACGCAGGATGCCCCCTGGTTTATCGTGCCGGGAGATAACAAGCCAGCGGCCCGGGCTGTGGTGGCTGCTTTGCTGGCTGAACAGCTGCAGCGGCTGGCTCCTGATTATCCCGATGAGCAGCCGGATGTGCTGGAAGAATATCGCCAGCTGCTTGCCCGGCACGGGGTGAGCTGAGGATGGTGGTTGCATCGCATCAGGCCGGTGACACGTTCCTTCACTGGCAGCGGCTCAATGACTGGCTGAGTGGTTGTGAAAACCTGTGGCGACCCTCTCCCTTTGCGGAACCTGAACCGGACTGGATCAGTCATTACCCCGAATTGCAGGACTGGGTCGGGACTCTGTGTGATGACGACCTGGACTACTATGACCGGCATCCGGACAAGCTGGCGGAACGTCTGGCGGATTTCCTGCCGGAACTGGAGCGTTACACCTCGCTGGTCTTGATCCCTGCCATAGCTGCCCCGGACGATGCTGTTGCCCGGTGTACCCTGCCGGAAACTGTCGCAACTGATATGCCCGGGCGCAAGCGTATACAAGGGGGTGCCTTTACCGCCAGTCTTCTGCCATTGCAGGAGCCGGTGCTGGACTGGTGCTGTGGGAAGGGGCACCTTTCCCGCACGCTGGTCAGAGCAGGAGCACCCCGGGCATCCGGTCTGGAATGGAACGCCGCACTGGTGGACGACGGCAATCGGCTGGCTGAACGTTTTGCCGACCCGGTGCGGATCGAAGCCGGCGATGTGATGGCCGGTCCAGCGGACTGGCACAAAGCAGCGCATGGGGTTGCCCTGCATGCCTGCGGCGACCTTCACCGCCGGTTGCTGACCGAGGCGGTGGCTGCGGATGTGTCCAGAGTCAGCTTCTCTCCCTGCTGTTATCACCTGACAGCTGATGATGAATACCAGCCATTATCTGCCCGGATCTGCAACTCGTCCCGGTTAAGATTGCTGAGAGAAGAAATGCGGCTGGCGGTGCGGGAAACCGTGACGGCACCGCAGCGAGTTCGTAAGCAGGGTAACAGGGCCAGTCAGTGGCGGCTCGGGTTTGATGGTCTGCAGAGGGCGGTGACGGGAAACGACCGGTATCTGCCGGTGCCGCCCCATCCTTCCCGTCTGATGAAGCAGGGCTTTGAGGCATTCTGCCATTGGGCAGCGGAACAGAAAGGTCTGAGCATTCCTCCGGGTACGGACTTTGCCCACTGGCTGGAACATGGAGCCCGCAGGCTGCATCAGGTGCGTCGCCACGAGCTGGTGCGCCACCTGTTTCGCAGACCGCTGGAGCTCTGGTTGGTGCTGGATTACGTGCTGTACCTGGAAGAAGCCGGCTATCGGGTCACACTGGGAACCTTCTGTGACCGCGCCCTGACTCCCCGTAATCTGTTGCTGGACGCGCAAAAGGCATGATCAGTTTGTCCGGAAACAAAGAAGCCCCGGCAAACCGGGGCTTCTGTTTACATCGGGCGCAGTGCGCGCCCTGTCAGGTTCTGGATCAGCGGGTCACCTGAATCCGTGCTTCCACACGGCGGTTTTCCGCACGACCTGCAGCCGTGCCGTTATCGGCAACCGGCTCTCCCTCACCGTAACCCACGGCAGTCACCCGTTCCGGATCAATGCCCAGCGGGCCGGTCAGGCGCTCGGCAACGGCTTCCGCACGGCGCTGTGACAGGAACTGGTTGTAGGAGGCTTCGCCCAGGCTGTCGGTATGCCCGGCGATCTCCACAGTGGTTTGCGGATTCTCGTTCATGAAGTCGGCGATCTGGCCGATTTCAGAATCAAACCGGTCACCGATCACCGAGCTGTTGCTGGGGAACTGGACCTGCAGCTCAATGGTTTCGGTGGTTTCGGTAACACCCTCGCAACCATCGGCGTTCACGTCAGCGCCGGCGCTTGTGCCGGGGCACTGGTCGCGGCTATCAGCCACGCCGTCATTATCACTGTCCAGTTCGCAGCCACGGCTGTCCACATTGGCTCCGGTTGCGGTACCCGGGCACTGGTCCTGGCTGTTGGCCACGCCGTCGTTGTCGTCATCCTGTTCGCAACCGCGGCTGTCCACGCTGGCACCGGCCGCTGTGCCGGGGCACTGGTCACGGTTGTCGGGTACGCCGTCATTATCGGCATCCGCCGGGGCAGAACGCTTCGGCTCGGCGGGAGCCGGATCGGATACGGTACGGCTAAAGGCGAAGCTGATACCCAGTGACACCATGGTGTCGAAGGTGCTTTCGTCGATGCCGTGGAATTCCCGCAGATCGGCGCGGATGGATACACCGTCGGATACGTTATAACGCACACCGGCACCCACGTTGACACGGGTTTCGTCGTGGTTGGTGCCGGCCGTGTTGATGGCCGGGCCGTCACCGAAGTCGGCATGTCCGGCACCGAATGCCAGGTATGGGTTCCAGGCTTCGTCCGGGCCGGCCAGGTAGTACAGGCCGTCGAGACGCAGCTCGTCAAAATCCGAGGAGCCGTCGACATACTTGCGGTCAGCATCCGCACGGGAGTAAACGGCTTCTACCGCCCAATGCGGTTTGAAGCGGAATTCCGCTCCGACACCGAAGGTGCCGGTTTCGCTCAGATCCCGTTTGTCGTCAAACAGCTGGAACCCGGCGAAGGGATTTACGTAAACGGTTTGCTTGTCTTCAGCCATGGTTGGCGTGGCAATGGCGGCTGCCAGAGCGGCAATGGCTAGTGGACGCATGGTGGGCATGCAGAACCTCCTGTCCGGTTTATCGTTATTTGACCTTCCATTTGAAGGAAGTCACATTTTGCTGACTTACGTGAAATTTAAGCCATAGGATCTCAAAAGACAAAAAATGGATGTAATTAAAAAACGGAAACCCCCGGTCAGATCAGGCCGGTTTGAAGTAAAGGTGGGCATTGTTCTTGCTGAAAATACGGGATTCGCCATTGTCAAAACGGACTTCAAAGGCGGACTCGGTCTCGCTCCGGACCGTGCCCGGGCCATAGATGCCGTGACTGACCCGTGGATTTGACCAGACCGGCCCCGGGCCGGTGGTGTCCGGGGCCGGCTCGCCTTCCAGTTGCACCCCCTCACGGTCTGCATAGCGCTTGCCGATCTCTGTGAAAGGTTGCTCCAGCCGGCAGGTGTTCTGGTCCGGTTGTCGCCCGGTTATCCAGTCACCCAGCGCCTTTGACAGGGAAAAGTGCAGTTCCTCGACAAACCGGCTGGGGCCCTGCTCGCCATCCAGGTGCGGTGTGTCGCTGGCGGCCGGCATCAGCAGGTGCAGCTGGTGGCTGGCCCGGGTCATGGCCACGTACAGCAGGCGCCGTTCACTCTCGATCAGGTCGGCGGTCTGGCCGCTCTTGCGGGGATTGTAGGGCAGGTATTTCTCCTGCAGTCCGGGCAGGATCACCCGCGGCCACTCCAGTCCCTTGGTGCGATGGATGGTGGACAGCAGCACGCCTCCCTGTTGTTTGCGGGATGCCCGGGTTTTCAGGTTGTTGAGGTGGGTCAGGGCTTCCGGGACACCGATATCCAGATTCTCCAGATAGCGTACAAAACCGGTAATGGTGCCGATGCGCTCATCGGCGGATTCGTGGGTCAGGGCGAGGCTGCGGATACCCTCGAACAGGTCGGTACTGGTGATGTAATCCCGCAACTGTTTTCCGGCGGACTGCTGTTGGTTGCCGAGCTGCTGCAGGGTCTCGCCGAGAATTTTCAGTTTGCGGGCCGCCATGGGGGGCAGGGCATCGAAATCCATGGCCAGCAGGCGCTGGTCCCAGCTGTCGGGAAAACGGGCGAGGAAGCGGGCCAGGTTCTCCAGCTCCGGGGCCTTGAGCCCCACGTGGGGGAACTGCAGCAGTAACCGGGCCATGGTGACCCGGTCTTCGTCCGGCATCTTCTCCGGCGATCCGCCCAGCAGGGTCAGCAGGGCGGTCAGCGATTCCACCTCCCGGCTGAACAGGGCCCCCTTGCCGGCATCAATCCGGTAGGGGGTTTCCCGGGAGAGCAGTTTCAGTTCGATGGGGACGCTCTGGCTCCAGACCCGGAACAGGATGGCGGTGTTTGTTTGCTCCGCTTCCGGCAGCGATTCCAGCAGTTTGACCACGGTGTCTGCATCATTCTGGGTCGGGTGCCGGTGAATCGCGGTGTCCGGAGTCACCGGGTGGGCGTGGCACAGCACATCCTTGCGGCCCTGGTTGCGGGTGATCAGATGATTGGCCAGCAAGGCCAGGCGGTGGCCGTAGCGAAAGCTGTAGCTCAGGGTCAGCTCCTGTGGCTGGTCGAACTCTTCGGCGAAGCGGCTCAGTATGAATTCGGGTTTGGCACCGCGGAATTCGTAGATGGTCTGGTCCGGATCGCCCACCACCGTGACCCGGGCGCGGGTGCCGGCAATGTAGCCCAGCAGCAGGTGCTGTATCTCGTTGGTGTCCTGGTACTCGTCCACCAGGATCAGATCCATCTTGTTGGCGACCAGTTGCTGCAGCGGCGGATTCTGGTGAATTGCCATCACCGGCTCATAGAGCATGTCGGCATAGCTGATGCGGCTGTGGGACTTGCGCCACTGCTCGAAGCTGTGGAACAGGTCGATCAGGTAGCGATGATGCTTGGCATAGCCCAGCTCTTCAAAGACCACCTCCGCCGGGGCGAGGGTGGATTTCACCAGGTCGATAAAGCCGGTGGCGGTTTCCACAAAGTCTTTCTTGTTGCGTTTGATTTCCTCCTGCAGCTCTTCCGGTGCCAGTTGCCGGGTGAGTTGCCAGGCCTGGAAGCTGATTTCCTGTTCGGTGAGGATTTTCTCGGAGAAAGCCGGCAGGTAACCCTCCTGCACGAAGCGCCGGTAGAGCCGCAGACCCATGGAGTGGTAGGTGCGGATATCGGGCAGGGAGACCTGCGCTCCGTGGGTGACGGACTGCAGCTTGCGCTGGAAATCGTTGCGGGCACTGCGGTTGAACATCAGCACCAGCATCCGCTCTGGCCGGTAGCCCTGCTGGAGCAGATAGCGTATGCGCCAGGCCAGGGTGGTGGTCTTGCCGCTGCCGGCCACGGCGGTAATCACCGTGTGCTCGGCGGGGGCGGTAATAATCCGCTGTTGTTCGTCGGTAAGGTGTGCAGGCAGGTCCATTGCCCTATTGTACGGCGCAACTGGCATGGCGGTAACCCGTTCTCCATAATAGCGCCATGAATCCTCTTTCCCCCGATACGGAGTTTCCTGTGCCGGATAGCAACCACGTCGCCTGGAGCGGGTTTTGCCGGAGCCTGGCAGCCCTTGGTGAGCGCCGCCTGGTGTTGCTGGAAGGTGATCGCTCCCGGGCACTGGACTGGCTGGCCGGACTGGAAGCCAGTCTGCAACCGGAGGCGGTGTTGTGGGTGGGTTCCCGGGAGCAATCTCCGCTGGCAACCGCACAGGTTGCAGAGCCGCGCAAAGCTACCCGCTGGTTAGGGCGGGAACTTGACTGGGTGATCTGGGACGGCCGTGCCGGCAATCCCCCGGACGGACTGGCGGCCCTGGCCGGCACGCTCAAGGCGGGTGGTCTGTTTTTCTGGCTGATGCCGCCACTGGAGCAATGGTCAGGGTTTGAGGATCCGGATTATGCCAGAACCGGGCTGGAAACCGCCGGGACCCACCCGTTTGCTGCGCGCATGGCAGAGATTCTGGAAGCGCATCCGGGTGTGATCAGGTTGCACTCTGACAGCATGTCATTGCCCCCGTCCCTGCCTGAGGTTGCCACACCGTTCAGGGTGGGTGCCACGGCGGACCAGCAGGCGCTGATTGAACGTCTGGTCAGGCTGGGTCAGGGCCACCGCAAGCGGCCTCTGGTGATTATCGCAGACCGGGGCCGGGGCAAATCTGCTGCCCTGGGTATCGCGGCGGTGCGGCTCCTGAGGGCCGGGCGGCAACGGGTGCTGGTTACAGCGCCTTCCGCGGGTGCGGTGACTTCGGTATTCCGTCATGCCTGGCGGGAAGCGTATGGCACGGAACCGGCCGAGCCGGCAAACCGCCTGGTCCTGGAGGATGGGGCTGAACTGGTATTTCTGGACATCCGCGACTTGCTGGCGCAACAGCCCGCAGCGGAACTGGTGATGGTGGATGAGGCGGCTGCCTTACCTGCGCCGCTGCTCAAACAGGTGCTGCTGGGCTGGCCCCGGGTGGCGTTCGCCAGCACGGTACACGGATACGAGGGATCCGGCCGGGGGTTTGATATCCGCTTCCGGGCCGTGCTGGATGCGGAAACACCGAAATGGCAGGCCACGACGCTGGAACAACCGATACGCTGGGCAGCGGATGACCCGCTGGAGCAGCTTGCCAGTCGCCTGTTCCTGCTGGATGCGGAAGCTCCCCGGTCATCGCTACCCGACGGGGAGCCGGAAGTGGCCCTCTGGTATCCGGCCAATGCGCCGGAGCATGAACTGTCTGAAGCCTTCGGATTGCTGGTCAATGCCCATTACCGTACCTCGCCGGGAGATCTGCGCCAGTGGCTGGATGATCCGCGGGCCGTGAGCTGGGTGTTGCGAATCGGAGGCCGGCTGGCCGGGGTACTCTGGGCGACCCGGGAAGGCGGGCTGGATCCCGCCCTGGCGCAGGATATTACTCTGGGCAAGCGGCGCCTTAGGGGGCACTTGCTGGCCCAATCACTGGCGAGCCACAGCGGCTTCCCGGAGGCGGCTTCACAGCAGTTTTTGCGCATTGTGCGCGTGGCGGTGCCTGCGGAGCTGCGCAGGCAGGGGCTGGGTGGCCGACTGGTGGCGGCCGCTACCCAGTGGGCCGCGGATCAGGGACTGGATGCTGTGGGTACCAGTTTTGGAGGCAGCCGGTCCCTGGCGCGATTCTGGATGGGTAGTGGTCTGCAGTTCGTGCGGGCAGGGCTGCAGCGGGAGGCCAGCTCCGGCGAGTATCCCGTGCAGTACATCCAAGGGCTCAGCGAATCCGGCCGGGTATTGGGAAATCGTTTGGCAACCCGGCTGTCGCAGCATTGGCTGACACTGGTGCCCCTGAACTGGCAGGACATGGAGCCGGATCTGCTGGCGGAGCTGACGGCCAGCCTGCCGGCTCCCGCCGGACTGTCAGCGGATGATCGGCGCGATCTGCACAGCTTTGCCCATGGCCACCGGGGCTACCTGCTAAGCTTGCCGGTATTGCGCCTGTTGAGTCTGCAGCCGGGCGTGCTGGCCGCTGTTGCTGATGCGAATATGCTTGAACTTTGGGTGCGCGCAGTGCTGCAGGGTTGCGACTGGTCCGGGTTGCAGCAGGCAGGGCTATGCAAGGGGCGCAAGGATGGTGAGGATCGTCTTCGGGCTCTGGTGGCCGGGCTGGGAGATCTTGCAGTTGGTTTGTGATCGGATCGATTTTCGTCATAGGCTATCTGGCGCAGAATGACAATAAAAACGACAACAGAGACAGATTGATATGGCCAAAGGAAACGGCGTGAAATTTCCCCTCTATCTCCTGGCTTCAGCACTGCTGATGACGGGGTGCAGTAGCTCCGGAACGGTATCCAACCTGGAGCATAATGAAGCCAGTGCGGCCACCACGCCGATGGTGGAAGCGGCCTCTGCGGGGGAGCTGGATGAAGTCCGTTCGCTGGCAGAAGATGGTGCCTCGCTGAATACCCTCACGGAGCATGGTACTCCTCTTGCCGCCGCTGTGACCGGACAAAGGGACGATGTGGCTCTCTACCTGTTGCAGCAGGGTGCCGAGCCGGACCGGACCGGGCCGGATGGCATCACCCCTCTCATGCAGGCTGCCGCCTCGGGCCAGCGTCGTATGGTAAGCCTGCTGCTGGCGGCCGGTGCTGATGTTAATGCCAGGGCTTCCAACGGAGCCTCCCCGGTAATGATGGCGGCTCAGCAGGGGCATCTTTCAGTGGTGAAAATTCTGCTGTCGGCCGGTGCCAATGTGAATATCAGCCAGGATGGTGAGTCACTGCTGATGCAGATCGTTAAACGGGGAGACCTGCTTACTGCCGAGGTGCTGGTGTCGGCGGGAGCCGACGTGGACTACCGTGCCGAAGACGGCAGGACAGCCCTGGACGTGGCCCGCAACAACAATAACCGGGAGCTGGAAATGTTGCTGGTTCAGGCCGGTGCGGATATCTGATATCCGCAGCGGCACAGGCCTTTCTCTTATGCGGTCAGCCCCATCGGGCAGTTCTCGTCGGTCCAGTGGGGCTGGAAGTGCCGTTCAATCACCTCTTCCGGTACCTCGCTGACCGACGGATAGGACCAGGCTGGTGACTGGTCCTTGTCCACCAGCCGTGCGCGAATGCCTTCCGGCAAATCGGGCCGGCGGGTGCATTCCAGGGCCATCGCCAGTTCCATCCGGAAAACCTCCCGCAGCGTCAGTTGTTGCGCCTCTTTCAGTTGCCGCCAGACCAGCCAGGCGGTCACCGGGCAGCCATCCCGCAGATTGCCGATCGCCTGCTGCCACCAGTCAGAGCTGATGTCTGCGTTGACCAGCTTTTCCACGATATCCGGCAGGTGGTCACCGGCAATCAGCCTGGCAATGTCCTGTTCGTGTTCGGCCAGAGGGCTCGCGGGCAATGTGTGGTAATCCAGGGTATCGAGCTGGTTGAGCAGCCGGAACAGGCGGTTGTCGTCACTGGCGAGATTGCCGGTCCAGCGCTCCTCCTGCAGTTTGCTGACCAGTGAATCCCGGGTGTCGTGACTGATGCCCATATCCACCAGGCCGATCCGCAGGGCATCGGAGATATTCAGCCGCGCTCCGGTCAGTCCCAGGAAAAGGCCGGTACGTCCCGGCAGCCGGTTGAGGAAATGGCTGGCACCCACATCCGGGAACAGACCAATGGAAATTTCCGGCATGGCCAGCATCAGGTCTTCTGTGGCAAGGCGGTAGCGGCAGCCGGAGAGCACCCCCAGGCCGCCCCCCATGGTGACACCGTGGGCCAGGCCCAGAATCGGCTTCGGAAAGCGGTGAATGCTGTAATCCAGCCGGTACTCTGCGGTAAAGAAGCGGGTGGGTGCGTCCTTGTCTTCCGCCCCGGTCAGGGCTCCGTACAACTTGCGGATATTGCCGCCGGCACAGAAAGCCCGGTCACCGGATCCCTGCAGCACGACCAGACAGATGCGTGAGTCCTCCGCCCAGCGGTCCAGGGTTTCCTGCATCTGCTCCACCATGTCGAGGGTCAGGGAGTTCAGCGACGCAGGGGCATCCAGAGTGATCTGGCCGATCATGCCTTCCACGCATTCGAGTTCCTGAACCTGAATTGACATAGGGGTTTCTCCGGTCTTGAGTGTATGTCACGGGGTTGGTTAATACTGTGACCGGAGAACTGACGTATTTAAACAGGACAAATGTCGAACTCCGGCCGGATCACCTTGATTTATCGCATTTTGAAGGGGTGACCGCCGTGGTATAAATCAACTAAGCTAAGTTTGTGATTGCATTTCCAAATAAAGATGAGAGGGTATATCCGATGAAACTGAAACACTACACCATCGCCGGTCTTTTTGCTCTGGGCGCTGCGCTGCCTGCCATGTCATCCGCTGCCGGTGATGCGGAAGCCGGCAAGGCCAAGGCGAATGTCTGTGCGGCCTGCCACGGCAAGAATGGTATTGCTTCCATCCCGACCTATCCGAACCTGGCTGGTCAGAATGAGCAGTATCTGGTGTCTTCTCTGAAGGCTTATAAGAACAAGCAGCGCAGCGGCGGTCAGTCAGCCGTCATGCAGGCCCAGGCCCAGGGCCTGAGCGATGAGGATATCGCCAACCTGGCAGCCTACTACGCCAGCCTGCCGGCGGACGGCGGTAAGTAATTACCGGCACCGCCACAGTGATTGACGGGGCGGCTCAGTCCGCCCCGTTGATGATCCGGTACGTCGGCGTATAGGCAGAAGAGCCCGGCAGCTTCATCCGGTTCTGTGCCACAAATTCCCGCAGCAACTTGTCCAGCGGTTTCAGCAGGCTTGGATCTCCCTGAATCTCGAAGGGACCTTTCTCCTGCACCTTCCGGATACCGCTTTCCTTGACGTTCCCCGCCACGATACCACTGAATGCCTTGCGCAGATTGGCAGCCACCATATGTACCGGCTGGTCCCGGTGTAATTCCAGGGCCCGCATTTTGGCGTGATCCGGCTCGAACGGCAGCTGGAACACCGGGTCGATTTTCAGCATCCAGTTGAAGTAGTAGGCATCCTGCATCGCACGGCGGAAGGTCTCCACTTCCTTCATGCCCTGTTTCATGGTGCGGGCGACCCGATCCGGATCGTCGATGATGATCTCGTACTTGCTGGCCGCTTCATCACCCAGCGCGTTGCGGATGAACTGGTCGATCATCTCGAAGTACTCGGCATTTTCCTTCTGGCCGGTGAACACGACCGGGAAGGGCAGGTCGGCGTTGTCCGGGTGCAGCAGAATGCCCAGCAGGTAGAGGATTTCCTCGGCGGTGCCGACACCACCCGGGAATACGATGACCCCGTGGCCGCAGCGCACGAAGGCTTCCAGTCGTTTCTCGATGTCCGGCATGATCACCAGTTCGTTAACGATCGGGTTGGGGGCTTCGGCTCCGATAATGCCTGGCTCGGTAATGCCGATGTAGCGACCGTTTTTCACCCGTTGCTTGGCATGGCCGATGGTGGCCCCTTTCATCGGGCCTTTCATGGCACCGGGACCGCAACCGGTGCAGATGCTCAGCCCCCGCAGGCCCAGTTGGTGGCCCACTTCCTTGCTGTACTGGTATTCCGGCTCGTTAATGGAGTGGCCGCCCCAGCACACCACCAGGTCCGGCTGGCGGCCTGCCTGTAATACCCGGGCATTGCGCAGGATGTGGAACACCAGGTTGGTGATGTCTTCCGGATTGTCCCGCTTGAAACCGGCCGCCGACTGGGGAATAGAGTAGGAATAGATGATATCCCGCAGTACCGAGAACAGGTGCTCACGGATGGCCCGCAGCATTTCTCCGTCCACAAAGGCATGGGCCGGGGCGTTGATCAGTTCCAGTTTCAGGCCCCGGGGTTGCGGCACCAGTCGCACGTCGAAGTCCCTGTTGGCTTCCATCAGACTCTGGGTGTCGTCAGTTTCCACGCCGGTATTCAGCACGGCCAGGGCGCATTGCCTGAACAGCTGGTACAGGCCGCCTTCGCTTTTATCCTTGAGGCGATTGACCTCGTAATTGGAGAGGATTTCCAGACTGCCCTCTGGGGAAACCAGGGCACTGACGGTGGGTTCGGACATGAACGGCAATTCTCCTGCGGTTTTTGCGGCGCTTTGCTTTTGGTGTCGCTTTGCTATGGGGGTAAGGAAGCGCTCTGATTGTGATGCGATACGGGAAAACGGTACACTAAGGGTTTTCGCCGTCTTTCGCCACCCGATATTACCCTTACTCCTATGAAGCTTCTCCTCCGTCCTGCCCAGGAAGTGGCCATCAAAAGCAAGCCCGTGCGACTGCAGCAAATGCGGCAGCTCCGCAAGAACGTCCGCAAACTGTTGCGGGAGCTGGACCCGGATATCCGCGTGGACGGCGGCTGGGACCGTGTCGACGTGGATGTGCCGGATGGCCGGGGCCTGTCAGGGCTGGTGATCGAAACCCTGCAGCGGGTGTCGGGCATCTCCACCATCCAGGAAATCGGCATCTTCCCGTTTGTGGACGTGGAGGATATGGCCGAGAAGGTTATCAAGGCCTTTGCCGCCAGGATTACCGGCAAGACGTTCGCAGTGCGGGTTCGCCGTCAGGGCACCCACGCCATGAGTTCCACGGAAATGGAGCGCGAGGTAGGTGGCCGGCTGGCCGCTGCCGGCAAACCATTGCGGGTGGATCTGAGTGCGCCGGAGGTGGAAATCCGCATCGAGGTAAAAGACGACCAGTTCCACGTGGCCCATCGCCGCCACAAGGGGCTGGGTGGTTATCCGATGGGCAGCGTGGAAACCGTCATGACCCTGGTGTCCGGTGGTTATGATTCCTCGGTGGCCGCTTACCTGATGATGCGGCGCGGGCTGCGCAACCACTTCCTGTTCTTCAATCTGGGCGGTACCGCCCATGAAACCGGCGTGCGCCAGGTGGTGCATTACCTCTGGCAACAATACGGTGCTTCACAGGGGGCCAAGTTCATTTCCGTGCCCTTTGAAGGCGTGGTCGGCGAGATCATGCGTTCGGTAAACAACCGCTACTGGGGCGTTGTCCTCAAGCGGATGATGCTGAAAGCGGCTTCCGAGATTGCCGGCAGCGTGCGAGCCGAGGGGCTGGTGATGGGGGATGCAGTGGCCCAGGTGTCCAGCCAGACCCTGACCAACCTGAATGTGGTGGACAGGGCCAGCGAGCAGGTGGTCCTGCGGCCGCTGGTGGCCATGGACAAGGAGTCCATCATCGCCATTGCCCGTGAGATAGGCACCGAATCCTACGCCCGTACCATGCCGGAATACTGCGGCGTGATCTCCAGCAAGCCGGTGACCCGCGCCAAGCTGGACCGCACCGAGCACGAAGAGGCCCAGATGGATCCGGCGGCCCTGCAGCAGGCCATCGAGCAGCGGGTGGATACCCCGGTCAGCCGTCTGCTGGATTCGATCCAGACTCCGGAAGAGGTGGAGCTGGTGCGCACGCCATCCGTGGATGATGTGATTGTGGATGTGCGGCACCCGGACGAAATCGAGCGCTCACCCCTGGAGCTGACCAATAACCGGGTAATGGAAATTCCCTTCTACGAGCTCAATCAGCAGGCTGACCAGCTGGGGGGGAATACCCGCTACCTGCTGTATTGCGACCGGGGCACCATGAGCCGCATGCACGCCGGCCACCTGAAGGCCGAGGGGCACAGTAACGTGGAAGTCTATGCCCCGCAGAGAAGCTGAGCGGGATTACCCGCCCAGTCCGTGGAAGAACTTCTGCACGTTGGCGCTCAGGGCCTCCAGGTCGTAACCGCCTTCCTGAACCACCAGCGTGGGATAGCCGGTCTCCCGGATGTGGGTGCCCAGCCTGGCGAACCCCTCGGTAGTGACCGAAACCTTGGCCTGGGGATCGTTCTTGTAGATATCGAAACCCAGGGTCAGGATCAGTGCATCCGGCTGGAATAGCCGGATTGCAGTCAGGGCCTCGTCCAGTTTGTTGAAGAAATGCTCCTCGGACGAGCCGTGGGGCATCGGCATGTTGATGTTGTAACCATAGCCTTCGCCTTCCCCCCGTTCGTCCTCGAAGCCGCTGACCACCGGATAGAAGTTGGTGGGGTCGCCGTGGATGGACACGTACAGCACATCGCTGCGGTCGTAGAAGATTTCCTGGATGCCCTGGCCGTGGTGCATGTCGGTATCCAGGATGGCGATTTTCGGATATTTCGGCAGCATGTGCTGGGCTGCAATAGCGGCGTTGTTCAGGTAACAGAAGCCGCCTGCGGCATCCCTCCGGGCATGGTGCCCCGGTGGCCGGCAAACCGCGTAGGCGGTGCGCTCACCGGCGGACAGTGAATCTGCCGCAGCCAGTGCCGTCTGGGCTGACCAGTAGGCCGCTTTCCAGGTGTTCTCGCCAATCGGGCAACTGCCGTCTGCCAGATAGCGGCCCGCTTCTGCCAGAATGCCGCGCATGGCGTTGGGGGAGCGCACGAAGATGTTGGACATCACTTCGTCGCCCCAGTCGTCCATTTCCATCCAGCGCCGGTGTGCTGATTCCAGAAAACGCAGATAGCCCAGGTCGTGCACGGCGCTGATCGGCCCGGCCCCCTGGTCGGCCGGTTGCAATACCGGCACGCCCATATCCCTCAGACCACTGAGCATTTCGTGGGTGCGGTCCGGCACTTCCTGGGGCTGGCGCATCTGGCCCCGGGTGAAGTAGGTTTGGGGAATGTGCAGATCCTGATCGGGATGAAAGAACGCCTTCATTCGACAGCCTCCTGGTTTGGGGGGAGCCTCTGGGTAACTCCATGGATATGTCCGAGTATAGGCACAGATTCTGCGTGGAGAAAACACCACAGGGCATTGCGGATGGTCTACCTTTACAGGAACACCATCCCCCGTCACTATGAGGGGCAGGCAAGCTGCGAATGATTCAATCTCAACCCGTTGAAAGGAGCCACGATGATCGAGTCACCCTTACTTGCACACTATACTGGCTACATCGGTGGACGCTGGACAGACTCTCCGGCCGAGAACACGTTTGATGTCTATAACCCGGCAACGGGCGAGGTGATTGCCAGCGTGGCCTCCATGTCGGAGCAGCAGGTCAACGATGCCGTGGCCGCGGGCAAAGAGGCTCTCCGGCTCACCCATCCCTACAGCATCGAGACCCGCCGCAAATGGCTGGAAGATATTCGCGATGCCCTCAGGGAGAATCGGGAGGAGGTCGGCCGTATCCTCTGCATGGAACACGGCAAGCCCCTGAAAGAAGCCCAGGGCGAGGCGGACTATGCCGCCGGCTTCTTCGACTATTGCTCACGTCATATTCAGGCGCTGGATGCCCATACCCTGAGCGAAAAACCCAAGGACTGCACCTGGACCGTGCATTACCGGCCCATTGGTGTGGCCGGTCTGATCACGCCGTGGAATTTTCCGATCGGCATGATTGCCAAGAAACTGTCTGCGGCCCTGGCTGCCGGTTGTCCTTCCGTCATCAAGCCGGCCAGCGAAACGCCGCTGACCATGATGGCGCTGTTCTCACTGATGGATAAATACACCGACCTGCCCGATGGCATGGTCAATCTGGTGATGGGCAAGGCCAGTGTGATCGGCAAGGTGCTGTGTGAGCATCCCGATGTTCCCATGCTCAGCTTCACCGGCTCCACCGAAGTGGGCCGCAAACTGGTTCTGGATACCGCAGATCAGGTCAAGAAGCTGGCTCTGGAGCTGGGCGGTAATGCGCCGTTCATTGTGTTTGATGACGCGGACCTGGATGCCGCCGCAGACAACCTGATTGCCAACAAATTCCGTGGTGGCGGTCAGACCTGCGTGTGCGCCAACCGCATTTTTGTGCACGAGAAAGTGGCCGATGCCTTTGGTGAAAAACTGGCCGACCGGGTCAACAATATGACCGTTGGCGACGGTATCAACGGCGATGTGGATCTGGGCCCCCTGATCAACAAGGCAGGCTTCGACAAAGTGAAACGTCACCTTGAGGATGCACTGCAGAAAGGCGCAAAGCTGGTTGCCGGCAAACAGCCCGGCGAGCTGGGCGATGGCCTGTTCTTCCCGCCCACCGTGGTGCAGGGGGTCAACCGGGATATGAGCTGTTACCAGGAGGAAACCTTCGGCCCCCTGGTGCCCATGGCCCTGTTCCGTACCGAAGAGGAAGTGATTGATGCCGGTAACGATACCGAATTCGGCCTCGCCTCCTACGTGTTCACCGCCGATGCCGAGCGAGCCCAGCGGGTTGCTGCCGGTCTGCGGTTCGGCCATGTGGGCTGGAATACCGGCACCGGACCGACACCGGAAGCGCCGTTTGGCGGCATGAAAGCCTCCGGCATCGGCCGGGAAGGCGGGCTGGAAGGTCTGTTTGAATTCGTTGAGCCCCAGACGGTTCCGCGGGGATTCTGATGTAAGTGCCGGGCCCGGTAGACGGGTCCGGCATTCCTTTCCTGTTTTTCCTGTTACTTTTCAAACAACTCCGATGCCGTGTAAAACACCGTCTGGTCGAAGCGGCGTTCCGGGCTGAGCTTGCGTTCTCCACCGTTCAGGATGATCTCCTTCAGGACCTCCGGCCCAAGCGCAGGTTGGGCGCGTCGCGGATGGTCCAGATAGTTGCGGGTTATTTTCCCGCTCAGGGCGAATTCCTTGTCGCTCTGGCTGTTAAAACTCATATCCGTATAGATCCGGGATATGTTTGTTTTCCCCTGGCAGGAGACTTCATACAGGAAGCGGGAGAGTCGGGCAGAGCTGCGCAGGAAGCGGCTGACGGTTTTGGCTTTCGGGTCGGATGAGCGGTCGATGAACGTCCGGCACAGCGCAAAATCACTCCACACGAAGATGTCGAAAGCATTGCTGTCCAGAATCGGAGACTTGCCCCGGGTTTTCCAGATCGGCTGCATCAGGAAGGGTTTCTGGGCCTCGATGAAATGGGTCTGGAAGTGATTGAGGGTGTCGACCATGGCTTCCTGCCGGGACAGAATCTCCACATGGTTGTTCCAGGTCTGGATACCGGAGCAGAGCGGTTCAAAGATGTCCCGGACGGTCGCGAGGTCGTCCTTGCAGGATTCAATCATTCCCAGTCCGCAGTAGGAGGTGCTGGCGGGCCTTATCACAACTTCGGGAGCCCACTGTGACTCCTCCTGGCGGAAGGTGGTCTGGTCGGGTACCACGGTCAGTTTTACTTCCAGTGCCCGCCGGAAGCTGTCCCCCTGCCTGATGACCAGGTCAATGCCCCTGATATCGTCCCGGGCGAATGCCTGATAAGGCTCGTACTTTGATTCAAAATGGAACTCGATGTCGCCGGTACGCGCATCCGGGGACACATTGAATACCTCGGAAACCGGTATTTCCCGGGTTCTCACGTTCAGATCCTGGTCCAGATAGACGTACACCGCGTTGATGCCCTGGTCCCGCATGTAGCAGGCGAGGGAAGCGGGGAACGAGCTGTTGAACTGGTTCTTGCCCCACAGGTTGTCGGCGGAGCGGTTGGATTTCTCGATTCCATAAAGTGTTTCGGCGGGCATTTTATCTCCAGAACAAGAGCACTGCGGGCGGTCGACGTCGATTAATTGACGTCCCCTGCCGGGTCAAATAGAGTGATGCTAGTTTAATTTCAGTGGCGGGTCACGCATGAAGGCAATTGATCTATTCAGCGGTTGTGGAGGGCTCTCTCTCGGCCTTGAGCAGGAAGGCGTGCAGATACTCTGTGCCTATGAGAACTGGTCAGCGGCGATTGAGTGCTATCAGGCCAACTTCACTCACCCGGTTCGTGATATTGATTTGACCGAGCACGAACAGGTCGTTGCCGATGTTATCAGCAGTTTTGGGCATGGCCAGGTGGATATGGTTGTGGGTGGCCCGCCGTGTCAGGATTTCAGTCATGCGGGACTGCGTAACGAAGGCGAGCGCGCCAACCTGACCCTGGCGTTTGCCAAGGTTGTTGCGGCTCTCAACAGTGACTGGTTCATTATGGAGAATGTTGACCGGGCCCAGAAAAGTATTGCCTATCAACAGGCCCGGGAGGAGATGATTGCCTCGGGCTATGGCCTGACCGAGATAGTTCTGGATGCCAGCCTGTGTGGCGTGCCGCAAAAGCGGAAGCGCTTTTTTGTGATCGGCAAGCGGGGAGAGGCCAACGGGTTCCTGCTCAATCAACTGATCGAAGGCCTTGCCGACAAGCCCATGACCGTGAGGGATTATCTCGGCGACAGCCTGGGAGTGGATCACTATTACCGCCACCCGCGCAATTACAATCGCCGGGGAATCTTCTCCATAGACGAGCCCGCACCGACCATCCGGGGCGTTAACAGGCCGGTGCCCTCGGGTTACAAGGGGCATGGTGGCGATACGGCACCAATCAACGGCGAGCTGCGGCCACTGACCACCAAGGAGCGCTCGCGAATCCAGACCTTCCCGGAGCAGTTCCGGTTGACCGGTAGCAAAACCGCCCAGGAGCAAATGATCGGAAACGCCGTACCGGTCAATCTGGCGGCTTATGTCGCCCGGGCGGTACTGGATTACGGTCGGTCTGATACTTCGCCCGAGTTCGAACTGGTCTCCGAGAGTTGTTATGCGTAACCCGGATTTCAGGGAGTGGCTCACCGGGAGGGGCTACACCAGGGCATCTGCCCGGGACTATGTCAGTCGGCTGAAGCGGGCTGTGGAACTGAACCACGAATCGGGCGTTGCACTGTCATCGGTCCCCGCTGATGAATTCATTATGCATCTGGAGAGAAATAATGAGTTCAGAGGGCTGACTACCAGTGTGAAGTCGCATCTCAGAAAGACAGTACGCCTTTACAAAGAATTCGAGGGCGGCCAGCCGCACTAGGCCGCTACCTGGCTTGATGTTCAGGCGGCTGTGCCTTTCGGGGGCAGTGGTGTCGACCCGGAGAACGGTGCCGCTGCCGGGCTGTCGCCAATGATCGCCGTGCCGCTACCAACCGTTACACCCCCGCACATGACCTTGCCGCCGGTGATAGCTGCCGGAACACCGTTGATCAGAACGGTGGAGGAGCCTTCTGCAATGGCGCGCGGGTGGGGCGGGTGAAAAGGCTTGGAATGCATTGCCAGCTGGTCGCCAACTCTGGCAACGGGCTTGCCGTCGACCATGACATTGGGGGAGCCGATGATAACGGGCGTGGGCGGGTAGCCGTCGTGATCCAGGCCCATATCGCCCAACAAAACGATGGGTTTGCTCATCCTTGTATCCTTCTGCTTCCTTGCTGACTCAGTGGTTGAGTCGCCGTTATCCGGTTGCTCTGATGTTGAATATCAGAAGTGACGATAACGCAAGTTATCACAGAGGGGAAGTGTACAGGTCCTGCACAGCGCCCCCCTGTGACATCCGTTATTCGAATCCGGGTGCCAGGATCACCTTCACGGAATCATCCACCAGTGTGGAATCGATATAGCCGATCCCGCCCAGGGTGGAGGAAACCACACTACGCATGCCGTTGGCGGAGGCCATTTCCTTGGGTGGACGGCCGCTGCCGGTGAGCACCTGCCGTGACCAGAAGGATTTCAGCCAGTTGTCGTTGCGGCCCAGCACCTGTTCGTTGAACTCGTCACGCATACGGTTGCCCGGTGTGAAGGCAAACGCCACCGCGCGCTGGCCGTTGGGCAACTGGTTGCTGCGGTTCAGGTAGATGTCTTTCACCTGTTGCATGGTGATGCTGTCGGGCCCGCCCGGGTGGGCGATGATCACCAGCTCGGCCTGTGCGGCGTGGCTGAAGACCAGTCCTTTCAGCAGAAAGGCCAGAAGCAGGGGGTATGTCCATCGAAACTGCATGATGTGCCTCGCCTTGCTCAGAATGCCGCGTCAATGCGGACGGTGTAGACATCGGTGCTTTCCCACCGCGTATCAGCGGTCTGGCCCCGGAACAGCGCTATCTGATTGCCCTTCAGGCCACCTGTGGTGTTGCCGAAGCCTCGGGCATGCGTCCAGTCGATCTTGGCGGCCACCCCCGGTACCACATCCCAGCGGAAACCGAGGCTGTAGGCCTGCCGGCGGGTGTCCAGCACCGTAAAGGCTGTGCCGTCCCGGTCTTCGTTGTCTTTGCTTTCGATCCACGAAGCAGTGATGTAGGGCGTAACATCAAAAATCCGACGGCCAAGGGTGATATAGGCTGAGTCCGTATCCTGGAAATAGCCGTCCATTTCGACGCGGGTCACTTCGGACATCAGCAGCCAGTCGCCATTATCGAAAGAGAATCCGACACCCATGAACTCGGTTTTCTCATCATCTGCAATCGCGCATTGTCCATTAACGGTCTGGATGCAAATGGCTGCCAGTACCTGCGGGTTAATAACATCAGTCAACTGTCGTGGATAGGTGATAGTTGCTCGTGTGTGAGCGTAAATCGTGCGCAGAGTCCACACATAATCGGTCCAGTGCAGAACCAGCCCGTTCAGGTTGCGAAGCTCCACATTGGCGCTGCGGTCAAGCGAGGCGGCTTCATCATCCACATGCCCCGAAAACACCTTGGTTTCCAGCGTCGAATTAGGCAGCGAGAAGGTGTAGGACAGATCGCCACCCAGGTAGCTCCGCAGCGGCACCGGGTCATAAACCGCTTCCGGCGGCCGGGCCCAGGGTTGGCCATAGCCGATATCCAGGGTTTCCGACTCCATGAACAGCGGCAGGCGCATCTTGCCGGCCCGGAACTGAAGGCTGTTGGTCACGTTGTGTCGCAAAAAACCCCATTCCAGCTCGGTATTCCAGTCATCACTGCCCCGGGACACCAGCTGGGTCACCGCCTCGGTGTTGCGGCCAAGGGTGAAAGTGGCCTGCAGAGCTGCCAGTGTCAGGGTCTGCAGGTCGGATTTCTCCGTGGCCTCGTCGTAACCGGCATCGTTGGTGGCGCGGGTGTAACCCACGCTCAGGAAGCCATTCAGGCGTACCCGCTCAAGGGCGGATTCGGTAACCTGCTTCTGCAGAGAGTCCAGCCGCAGTTCCAGGTTTTCGATGCGGTTCTGTGTTTCCGCATCGGTGGCCGGCTGCGGATTGTCCTGGGCTGCGGCGGGCAAGGCCAGGGCCATTCCGAGCAGCGCAGGCAGGGTGATTCGGGTGAAGAATCCGGGTAGGGAGTACATCTGCATCATCTCCTTTGATGTCTGATCGCGTTATGCGGGTGCCGTCCTGGCCGGGCCTTTGCAGGCCCCAAACAGATTGTTCAGCGGGAATACGGTTGCCAGACATTGCCGGTTTCGAGGAGGCTGGCCACCCGCGGCGCGAAGTATACCCAAGTTGACACCGAATTCATAAACCGCCTTCACAAAATTCCCGGCGGGGTGAAAGCCCCATTCCCGGTTTTGTCCTGTTATACTCTGGCACCTGTTTATTTAACCAGTGGCAAGCGATTTTTTATGGATGTCTCCCCGATCATTGACCCCCTGAACGATGCCCAGCGAGAGGCGGTGACTGCTCAGAACGATCACCTGCTGGTGCTGGCCGGTGCCGGTAGTGGCAAGACCCGGGTGCTGGTGCATCGCATTGCCTGGCTGATGCAGGTGGACAAGGTGCCAGCCACCGGTATCCTGGCGGTCACCTTCACCAACAAGGCGGCGAAGGAGATGCGCTACCGCATCGAGCAGATGATGAATATCCCTGCCCGGGGGCTCTGGTTCGGCACTTTCCACGGTATTGCCCACCGTTTGCTGCGGGCTCATTACGCGGATGCCGGCCTGCCGGAGAACTTCCAGGTACTGGACAGCGACGATCAGCTTCGCCTTATCAAGCGGGTCATGCGGGAGAACCAGATCGACGAGAGCCGCTGGCCACCCAAGCAGGCCCAGTGGTTTATCAATGGCCAGAAGGATGAAGGGTTGCGGGCCGAGCATATCCAGGAAAACCCCGGCGACCACTTCACTTCCACCATGCTCAAGGTCTACCGCCAGTACCAGGCCCTGTGTAACCAGAGCGGGCTGGTGGATTTCGGCGAACTGCTGTTGCGTTCCCACGAGCTGTGGCTGCACCGTCCGGAACTGCTGGCCCATTACCAGCGCCGTTTCCAGCATATTCTGGTGGATGAGTTCCAGGACACCAACACCATCCAGTACGCCTGGCTGCGGCTGCTGGCGGGGCAGCGGGTGCCGCTGACCATCGTCGGGGACGATGACCAGTCCATCTACGGCTGGCGTGGTGCGAAGATCGAGAACATCCAGCAGTACCAGCAGGATTTTCCGGATGCCCGTCTGGTGCGGCTGGAGCAGAACTACCGCTCCACCCAGACGATTCTCAAGGCGGCCAACTCGGTGATTGCCAACAACCAGGGCCGTCTGGGCAAGGAACTCTGGACCGATGGGCCGGAGGGCGAGCCGATCAGTCTGTACGCTGCCTTCAACGAGCAGGACGAAGCCAACTATATTGCCGATACCATCAGCAGCTGGGTGGAAGACGGCAACCTGCGCAGTGAATCCGCCATTCTTTATCGCTCCAACGCCCAGTCCCGGGTGCTCGAGGAAGCGCTGATCCGCCAGGGAATTCCCTACCGGGTCTATGGCGGCCTGCGCTTCTATGATCGTATGGAAATCCGTAATGCCCTGGCTTACCTGCGCCTGGTGCATTATCGCCGTGACGATGCGGCCTTTGAGCGGGTGGTGAACGTACCGCCCCGGGGCATCGGGGCCAAGAGTCTGGCGGAACTGCGGGAGCATGCCACGGAACAGAGCATTTCCCTGTGGGAGTCCTCGGAGCGTCTGCTGCAGGCAGGGCAGGTGAAAGGCCGGGCGAAAACCGGTTTGCAGCGCTTTATGCAGATCATTGAAGACCTGTCTGAAATGGTCGACCACGCCAGTCTGCAGGCGTTGATGAAACAGACCATTGAGGCCAGCGGCCTGAAGGATTACCACGCCAGCGAGAAGGGTGAGAAAGGCCAGTCACGGGTCGAGAACCTGGAAGAGCTGGGCAATGCCCTGGCGGATTTCGAGGTGGAGGAAGGCGTGGATCCGCTGTCGGAATTTATCGCCCAGGCCGCGCTGGATGCCGGCGAAGCCCAGGCGGAATCCCACGAGGACAGTGTGCAGCTGATGACCCTGCACTCCGCCAAGGGGCTGGAGTTCCCGCTGGTGTTCCTGGCCGGTGTGGAAGAAGGGTTGTTCCCCCACAGCATGTCACTGGAAGAACCCGGCCGGCTGGAAGAAGAGCGCCGTCTGGCCTATGTGGGTGTGACCCGGGCCATGAAGCGGCTGGTGCTGACCTATGCGGAATCCCGCCGCCTGTACGGCCAGGAAAAGTTCAACGCCCTGTCCCGCTTTGTGCGGGAAATTCCCGCCGACTGCATCCAGGAGGTGCGCCTGCGTAACACCGTCAGCCGCCCGGCCATGGTGTCCCGTGCCAATGAAGGATTGTTCGGGCAGTCTGCCCAGGAGGAGAGTGGTTTTGCCCTTGGCCAGCGGGTCCGCCACCCGAAATTCGGTGAGGGTATAGTGATGAACTGCGAGGGCAGCGGTGCCCACACCCGGGTACAGGTCAACTTTGATGACGGGGCCAAGTGGCTGGTGCTGGCCTATGCGCCTCTGGAAGCCTGCTGATATACTGCGCGGCTTTCAGGAAACCGGAGAGCCGGATACGTGATCGAAGTATTGGTGTTGGCCGTGGCCCTGAGTATGGATGCGTTCGCAGTATCCATCGGGCTGGGCTCCAAACATACCAGAAAGGTTTCGTCCCTGGCCTGGATGGCCGCCGTGTATTTCGGCCTGTTTCAGGGCCTTATGCCGCTGATCGGCTACCTGGGTGGCAAGGGGGTTCTGGGATGGGTTGAAGCCTATGCCCCCTGGATTGCTTTCATCCTGCTGGTCCTTATTGGCGGCAAGATGATTTACGAATCCGTGTCTGAAGGTGTTGAGGAAGACATCGCCATCATTACCCACCGGGTCATGCTGACCCTGGCCATTGCCACCAGTATTGATGCCATGGCTGCCGGATTTGCCCTCACTCTGCTGGATGTCGCTCCCTTGGTGGCGTGCCTCATTATTGGCGTGATCACGTTCGTGTTCAGTGCCCTGGGAGTTTATATCGGCAGCGGCAGCGGCACGTTCCTTGAGGGCAAGGCGGAGTTTGTGGGCGGTGTTGTGCTGATCCTGATAGGCTTCAAGATGCTGTTTGCCTGAGTAACCTCCGATCGCCCTTCTGTCACTCTTTTATCAACCCATAAGCACGGCATAGATGATGCCGGCCAACAGGATCCGGTAGATAACGTAGGGCCACATGCCCACCTTGTTCAGCCACTTCAGGAAGAAGTGGATCGCGGTAATGGCCATCAGGAACGAGGTGACCCCGCCGACCAGAAAGCCGCTCCAATCCACGATGACATCGGAGGTGGCGACTTCCAGCAGTTTGACGGCCGAGGCCAGCACGATAATCGGAATGGCCAGCAGGAAGGAGAACCGGGAGGCGGCTTCCCGGCTCATGCCCAGGAACAGCCCGGCGGTGATGGTCACCCCCGAACGGGAGGTTCCGGGCACCAGTGCCATGGCCTGGGCTATGCCGATGATGAGCGCGTCTTTCCAGTTCAGGGAATCCATGGTGCGCTGGCGTTTGGGAAGCCAGTCGGCGATGCCGAGCAGAATGCCAAACACCAGGGTGGTGAAGAAGATCACCGAAGCGCCCCGCAGCTCGTTGTCGATCATGTCCAGCAACGCCAGACCGGCGAGGCCTGCCGGAATGGTGCCGATCACCAGGTACCAGGCCAGCGCACCCTGGCCGACGATCCGGCGCTGGCCAACCGAGACCAGCCCGTCCCGGGCAATACCGAACACATCCCGGCGGAAGTAGAGCACCACCGCCAGCAAGGTGCCGATATGAACCGATAGATCGAACCCGACACCCTGATCTTCCCAGCCGAAGAACGCTGGTGTCAGTATCAGGTGACCGGAACTTGAGATGGGCAGAAATTCGGTCAGTCCCTGGAGTAGGCCAAGGAGAAGGGCCTGGTAAAAATCCATGTTGCGGGTTCCGTCGTGTCAGAGGTTCAGTGCCATGGGCAGTCCGGCGGGATATTAGCAGGGTGACGGATAGCTGAACAGATTTCCGGCCCCCGGTAATGTGCGGGGCCGGGTGTATCTCAGGCCGGGAATCGGTCCCGGGTGCTATTGGCAATGCGCACCAGCATCAGCATCAGAGGCACCTCTACCAGCACCCCCACCACCGTCGCCAGCGCTGCGCCGGATTGCAGGCCGAACAGGGCAATGGCGGCGGCCACGGCCAGTTCAAAGAAGTTGCTGGCACCGATCATGGCACCGGGTGCGGCGATGCAGTGGCGCACCTTCCATAGTCTTGCCCAGCCGTAGGCGAGCAGGAAGATAAACACTGTCTGGATAATCAACGGCACCGCAATCAGGGCAATGTGCAGCGGGTTTTCCAGAATCACCTCCCCCTGGAAGGCAAACAGCAATACCAGCGTGACGATCAGTGCCGCCGGGGTCACCGGACTCAGGCGCTTCATGAAGACTTCGTCGTACCACTGTTCACCGCGACGGGCGATAAGAGTGCGGCGGGTCAGGTAGCCGGCAGTGAGCGGAATCACGATGTACAGCACCACCGACAGGATCACCGTGTCCCAGGGCACCTGGATATCGGAAATGCCCAGCAGGAACACCACAATCGGGGCGAAGGCGAACAGCATGATGATGTCGTTCAGGGACACCTGCACCAGGGTGTAGGCCGCATCGCCTTTGGTCAGATAGCTCCAGACAAACACCATCGCCGTGCAGGGCGCAGCACCCAGCAGAATCGCGCCGGCCAGGTATTCGCTGGCCAGTTGCGGAGCGATCCAGGGCTCGAACACCACCATCAGGAAAAACCAGGCAATGGCGAACATGGTGAAGGGCTTGATCAGCCAGTTCACGATGGTGGTGATGGCGAGCCCTTTTGGCTCCTTGCGAACGCCGACAATGGCGCTGAAATCAATCTGCGCCATCATCGGGAAAATCATTGCCCAGATCAGGATGGCGATGGGAATGGACACCTGGGCGTATTCGAAGCGGGACAGGGTTTCCGGTACCCCCGGTGCCAGCTGTCCCAGGGCTACGCCAGCAATGATCGCCAGTGCCACCCATACCGACAGGTAGCGTCCGAACAGGTCCATGCCACCGCCGGTGTCTCCAGCCGCGCTCACATCGGTGTTGCTGCTCATCGGTTGCCTCTCAACGGGGTGTTGATTCTTTACGTCTTCGTTATGTCACACTAATATGCGAAAAACTGCATATGCAAATTAGCGTATATATTGGTGTGTAAATATGAAAGGTCAAGCGCTTCACAGACCGGCGACCGTGTTCAAGGCGCTGGGAGATGAACTCCGGCTTGCGGCTACGCTGCTGATCCACCGTCATGGTGAGCTGTGTGTGTGCGAACTGATGGCGGCCTTTGAGGCACCGCAACCAAAAGTCAGTCGCCACCTGGCTTCGCTGCGGGATGCGGGCTTGCTGGAAACCGAGCGCCGCGGCCAATGGGTCTATTATTACATTAACCCGCATCTGCCAGACTGGCTGGGGCGGGTTCTGGAGGAAACCGCCCGCAATAACGAGGCACTGATCGGGCAGCCCCTGGCCAGATTGCAGGCCATGGTCGACCGCCCGGCGGTGCAGTGCCCCTGATCGGCAAATCTACACGGATTGCGAATCCCGCAAGGAGAACACCATGAGCAAGATCAAGGTTGGTATCAACGGATTTGGCCGCATTGGCCGGCTGGCATTACGGGCGGCCTGGGGCTGGCCGGAGCTGGAATTTGTCGCCATCAACGATCCTGGCGCGGATGCCGGTACTCTGGCGCATCTGCTGAATTTCGACAGCGTGCACGGCCGCTGGGACCACGAGGCCAGTCCGGATGGCACTGATATCGTCATTGGCGATCAGCGTATCCGGGTGACCCATAACAGGGGCATCGGCGAGACTGACTGGTCCGGCTGTGACCTGGTGATTGAAGCCAGCGGTGTGAACAAGAAAGTGGCTGCGCTGCAGGCGTATCTCGATCAGGGGGTGAAGCGGGTCGTGGTCACTGCCCCGGTGAAGGAGGCCGGAGCCAAAAACATCGTGCTGGGGGTCAATGAGCATATCTTCGACCCGGCCAGCGATCGCATCATTACCGCGGCATCCTGCACCACCAACTGTCTGGCCCCGGTGGTGAAAGTGATTCACGAGAAGCTGGGTATCAAGCACGGCTCCCTGACCACCATTCACAGCCTGACCAACACCCAGACCATCATCGATGCGCCCCACAAGGACCTGCGCCGGGCCCGGGCCTGTGGCAGTTCGCTGATTCCCACCAGCACCGGTTCCGCCACTGCGATTATCGAAATCTTCCCGGAACTGAAAGGCAAACTGGACGGCCACGCGGTGCGTATTCCGCTGATTAACGCCTCGCTGACCGACTGCGTGTTCGAGGTGGAAACACCCACCGACAAAGACACCGTAAACCGGCTGCTGAAAGAGGCCTCTGAGGGCGAGCTGAAGGACATCCTGGGCTACGAAGAGCGCCCACTGGTGTCTATCGACTATAAGACCGACCCACGCTCATCCATTGTCGATGCCCTGTCCACTCTGGTGGTCAATGGCACCCACGTGAAGATCTACGCCTGGTATGACAACGAATGGGGCTACGCCAACCGCACCGCAGAGTTGGTCCGCAAGGTAGGGCTGGCCTGATATGAGCGCTGCCATCCGACAGTATCTGGTGATCACCGGTAACTACTGGGCTTTCACCCTGACCGATGGCGCGCTGCGAATGCTGGTGGTGCTGCACTTCCACCAGCTCGGTTACTCGCCGCTGGAAATCGCCCTGCTGTTCATCTTCTACGAGTTCTTCGGGGTGGTGACCAATCTGGTGGGAGGCTATCTGGGGGCCCGCATGGGCCTGAACCGCACCATGAACATCGGGCTGTTCCTGCAGATTGTGGCGCTGGCCATGCTGGCGGTGCCGGCGGCCATGCTCACGGTGCCCTGGGTAATGGCTGCACAGGCGTTGTCTGGCATTGCCAAGGATCTGAACAAGATGTCCGCCAAGAGCGGCATCAAGTTACTGGTGCCGGATGAACAGCAGGGCACCCTGTACAAGTGGGTGGCGATTCTCACCGGTTCCAAGAACACTCTGAAGGGTGTGGGCTTTTTTCTCGGTGGTGTGCTGTTGATGGCGGCCGGCTTTACCGGTGCCGTGATCATTATGGCGGTGGCTCTGGGTGCTGTCTGGCTGGCGAGCCTGTTCCTGCTGGGACAGGATCTGGGCAAGAGCAAGGCCAAACCCAAGTTCAGCGAAATCCTGTCCAAGAGCCGGGCGATTAACGTGTTGTCCGCCGCCAGGATGTTCCTGTTCGGAGCCCGGGACGTGTGGTTTGTGGTGGCGCTGCCGGTGTATATGGCTACCGTGTTCGGCTGGGATCACTGGCAGGTGGGTGGCTTTATGGCCAGCTGGATCATCGGCTATGGTTTTATCCAGACCATTGCGCCGCGCATTACCGGTCACTCTGACGGCAAATCCGGAGCGGTATTCTGGGCCGTGTTGCTGGCAGTGGTTCCCGCGGCGATTGCCGGTGCACTGATGGCCGGCTGGTCGGCGAAGGCTGTGGTGATCGGCGGTTTGCTGCTGTTCGGGGTATTGTTTGCCATCAACTCTTCCCTGCACAGCTATCTGATTGTCAGCTACGCCCGTGGCGACGGCGTGTCGCTGGATGTGGGTTTCTATTACATGTCCAATGCTGCGGGGCGTTTGCTGGGTACGGTTCTGTCTGGGTGGGTTTATCAGGTCTGGGGTCTGGAAGCCTGCCTGTGGATCTCTGCGGCGCTGGTGGCTACGGCAGCGGCGCTGTCCGTCATGCTCCCGGAACGGCGTACCGCCCTGGCCTGAGGGCGTTTCAGAACCGTAATACCAGGCCGGCACCGGCTTCCATCTGCAGATAGCCGTTACTGCGGAACCTGAACGCACAGCCACCGGAGCAGAACACAGACCCGCCGGATTCCAGGGCCGTGTAAATGCCCCGCAGATCCAGCCGCAGGCGCAGATAGTCGGTGAGATAAAACTGGTAACCCCCGCCCAGAGACAGTGCCACGCGGTGGTGGTTGTCCAGACCGGAATTGTCCGGTTCCAGCCGGGTAACGCCGATGACTCCGGAGGCAAAGCCACCGAAGCTGCGACCCCCGGGAAAATAAAGGCCGCCGAACTGAAGCTGGTAGATGGTCAGGTCGATGGCCCGGGTGCCGGGGGCAAACAGGCCGTTATCCAGTTTGGCGGAGGTTTCCTGGCGACCGAAGTACAGCTCCCCCTGCTTGCCCGCTTCCGGCAGGTCAAAGTTGAGGACCAGACCATGACTGACGCTATCCTCAAAACGGAGCTCATCCTCAGTGCCGCCTTCGGTAGACTCGATCCCGGCGGTGCCCCCCATCCGGTAGCCCGCAAAGGGTGCGATACCGATCTCTGCAACTGCGGGCGGGGAAGCCAGGGCCAGGCCCAGCACAAAGGCGGTCAGATGCCTCAAATTCATGGAATGCAGCTCCCGGTTGTCGCGGTCTGGCCAGTTTGAGCGTTATGCTGTGTATAGTGTCCCGTCTGGGCAGTCTACAACACTGATCTGAAGGAAGGGGATTGTTATGTCTGAATTCGGAGTGGTCGTGATTACCGGTGCCAACCGTGGCATCGGCCTGGAATTGGCCCGCCATTACGCCCGGGAGGGCAATCAGGTGATCGGCGTGTGCAGGCAGTCCTCCGATGAGTTGGCGGAAGTGGCCGAGCAGGTGATTGACGGCGTGGATGTCACCACCAGTGACGGCATCGAGAAGCTCAAGGCGGGTCTGGCCGGCAAAACCATCAGCCTGCTGATCAATAACGCGGGCCTGCTGCAGGACGAGCAGTTGGGCAGCATCGACTTTGATTCCATCCGTACCCAGATGGAAATCAATGCCTATGCACCGCTGCGGGTGGCGGAAGCGCTGGTGCCGCAGATGGCGCAGGGCAGCAAGCTGGCCAATATCACCAGCCGCATGGGGTCCATTGCCGATAACGATTCCGGTGGTCGCTATGGCTATCGCGCCTCCAAAGCTGCCCTGAATGCTTTCGGAAAATCCCTGGCGGTGGATCTCAAGCCCAAAGGCATTGCCGTGGCCCAGCTTCATCCCGGTTATGTGCAGACGCGCATGGTCAACTTTGGTGGGTTTATCTCGCCGGAGGAGTCCGCCCGGGGCCTGGCCGAGCGTATCGCCAACCTGAACCTGGAGAACACCGGCTCCTTCTGGCACAGCAATGGCGAGGAACTGCCCTGGTGAACCGGTTTTGAAAGCACTGTGCCTGGACAATGTCAGTGTCGGCTCCCTGAACGGGGTGAATCTGACGGCATCGGCCGGTCAGGTGGTGTGTCTGTCCGGCCCCTCGGGTTCCGGCAAGAGCCGGCTGCTGCGTGCAGTGGCGGATCTGGAACCGCATGGCGGCACCATTTCCCTTGATGGTACTGACCAGCAGGCCATACCGGCCCACCAGTGGCGGCGACGGGTCCTTATGGTGCCGGCGGACAGCCAGTGGTGGTTTGATGAAGTCGGTCTTCATTTTCCGGAAGACGCTGGCAAGAAACTCCCTGACGTTCTGGGTTTTCCGGCGGAGGTGATGGGCTGGTCCGTGAGCCGTCTGTCCTCCGGCGAACGCCAGCGACTGGCCCTCTGGCGGGCTCTGGTTCTGCAACCGGACGTACTGTTGCTGGACGAACCCACCGCCAACCTCGACGGGCAGATGACCGGGGCGGTGGAAGCCTGGCTGCTCGAGGAAATCCGCCGGCGCGATATCTGTGCCCTCTGGGTCGCCCATGATCCGGGGCAGATTCACCGGGTCGCCGACCAGCACTACCGCATCAATGGAACCGTTCTGGAGCGCGCCGATGGAAGTGATTGATCTGGCGTGGTGGAAACTGGCGCTGGCAGCCCTGTTGATCATTGCACTGGCGGTCACCAGTCACCTGGGCCGGCTGGGTATCACCCGCAGCCTGCTGGTTGCTACATTTAGAACCGTCATTCAGCTGGCATTGATCGGGCTGGTACTGGAGGCCTTGTTTGCGTCGACCGGCTTCCACTGGATTGCGATTATTGCCCTGGTGATGCTGCTGGTGGCAGGTAGGGAAGTCATGGCTCGCCAGGGGCGGCGACTGAAAGGCTGGTGGGCCTTCGGCATCGGCACCGGTGCCATGTTCGTGTCTTCCTTCACCGTCACGGTGCTGGCACTGACCGTGGTGATCGGGCCGGAGCCCTGGTATGCCCCGCAATACGCCATTCCGTTGCTGGGCATGATGCTGGGCAACACCATGACCGGCGTGAGTCTCAGTCTGGACCGGCTCAACTCGGCCGTCTGGCAACAGCGGGCGGTGATCGAGAACCGGCTGATGCTGGGCCAGACCTGGCGGGAGGCCCTGGAGGATATCCGCCGGGAGGCCATGCGCAGCGGCATGATGCCCTCCATCAACGCCATGGCCGCAGCGGGCATTGTCAGCCTGCCCGGCATGATGACCGGGCAGATACTGGCCGGCAGTCCACCGGCGGTGGCGGTGAAGTACCAGATTCTGGTGATGCTGATTATTACCGTGGGCACCGGCTTCGGAGCATTGATTGCCGTGGCCTGGGGTGGTCGTCGGTTGTTTGATGAGCGTGAGCGGCTAAGGCTGGATCGCCTTGTAGGGCAAGGGAGTTAGTTTGCGGGTACTTTTGTTGTCAGCCTACGATGCTGCCAGTCACAAGCGCTGGCGGGAGCAGCTCGTGGCGATGTTTCCGGATTACCAATGGCGTGTCCTTGCGCTGCCGCCCCGTTTTTTCCGCTGGCGGATTCGCGGTAACCCACTGAGCTGGCTGAATGAACCGGCCTTGCGAGAGCACTGGGACCTGGTGGTTGCCACCTCCATGGTGGATCTGGCACCGCTGAGAAGTTTTCACCCGCACCTGGCCCGAACGCCTTGCGTGCTTTACATGCACGAGAACCAGTTTGCCTTTCCCGTCTCCAGAAAGCAGAAATCCAGTGCTGAGCCGCAGATGGTGAATCTCTACAGTGCCATCTCGGCAGATCAGGTGGTATTCAACAGCGGCTGGAACCGGGATAGTTTTCTCGATGGTACCCGGGCATTTCTGGATCAGATGCCTGACGGTGTTCCTGACGGCCTGATCGACGGTTTGCGGGAAAAAGCCCGGGTCATTCCGGTGCCGATTGAAGACCGGTTGTTTGTATCCCGTGAGACACCCCGTAATCGGGAATGCCCGCATCTTCTGTGGAACCACCGCTGGGAATACGACAAGGGACCGGACCGTCTGCTGAAGCTTCTGCGGGCTCTGGACCAGCGGGCAGTGCCGTTTCGGCTGAGTGTGGTCGGTGAGCGGTTCCGCAACCATCCGAAGGCGTTCGACCAGATTCATCAGCAATTCGGTGAGCGGATTGAACAGTGGGGATTTCTGGACAGTCGGGACGATTACGATCGTCTGCTGAGACAGGCGGATATTGTACTCTCAACCGCGATGCATGATTTCCAGGGGCTTTCCATGCTTGAGGCCATGGCCTCGGGTTGTGTGCCGTTTGCGCCGGACCGGCTGGCCTATCGGGAATATGTGCCGGAGAACTGCCGTTACGCAAGCTATGAAGACGACCCCGACAGGGAGGCAGCGGCCGCCGCCGATAGACTGGCGGAATTGATGCAGCAGCTGCCTGCCGCCTGCCCGCCCGATGACTGGCGGGCCTCCCGGCTGGCGGGGCATTACCGGGAGTTGTTTACTGCAATGACGGAACCCGGAGTAACCTAAGCGGACTGTTCCGGTACTTCCCGGATGCGGCCGTGCTCATCAATGGCAACGTAGACAAACAGACCCTCGGTCACTTTCCGGGGGTGCTCTGCTGCCCGGTCCAGAGTCCAGACTTCCACGTTAATCTTCATTGAACTGCGTCCGATATCCACCAGTTCACAATAGCAGCCTACCTGGGAGCCAACCCGCAGGGGCGAGAGAAATTCCATACGGTCCATGGCCACCGTGGCATTACGCCCCCGGGAAATGCGACCAGCCACCGTGGCGGCCGCCAGATCCATCTGTTTCACCAGCCAGCCGGCAAACACATCGCCATTGGCATTGGTGTCGGCCGGGAGGGGAATCACCTGCAGGGCCAGTTCGCCCCGGGGGGAGGGTTTGTCGTCATCAAAAGCCGTCATGGGAACCGCCTTGTTTATTCGTGAAATTATTTTAACTCTGCATGTTAATGGCCTGAGCCCGCGCTGCAAGCGAATTTGCGAAATGACAGATATATTTCATCGGCTGTAACAAAGTTGTCACACAGAGTCCCTAGGATGCACTCATCGGTAAAACAGATCCGAGTAACGTCAAACCGAATAATGGAGACTCGACGTGATGAAACTGAACAGAACTCTCGCCACCGTTGCACTGGCCGGCTCCGTAGCCGCTCTCTCCGCACCGGCCATGGCCCGTGACACTATCAGCATCGTGGGTTCCTCCACGGTTTATCCGTTTGCCACCGTGGTTGCGGAGCGTTTTGGCAGCAACTCCGACTTTCCGACTCCGAAGCTGGAATCCACCGGTTCTGGCGGTGGCCTCAAGCTGTTCTGCCAGGGTGTTGGCACCCAGCATCCGGACATTACCAACGCTTCCCGTCGCATGAAGCCGTCCGAGTTTGACCTGTGCCAGGGTAACGGCGTGAAAGACATCACCGAGTTCCGCATCGGCTCTGACGGCATCGTGATTGCCAGCTCGCAGAAAGCCGAGAATCTCGATATTTCCCTGGAGCAGTTGTTCCTGGCCCTGGGCAAGGAAGTGCCCAACCCGAAGAACGAGCAAGAGCTGATTGCCAACCCCTACGAGAAGTGGAGCGACATCGACGCTGGTCTGCCCAACAAACCGATCCGCGTGATGGGCCCGCCCCCCACTTCCGGTACCCGCGATTCTTTCAATGAACTGGCCCTGCAGGGCGGTTGTGAGGATCTGCCGGCGGTTGCCGACATGAGCGAAGATGACATGGAAGGTGTTTGTCAGAGCATTCGCGAAGATGGCGCTTTCATCGAAGCGGGTGAGAACGACAACCTGATCGTGCAGAAACTGATCAGTGATACCGACATGTACGGCGTATTCGGTTACAGCTTCCTGGAAGAGAATGCTGACCGTCTGCAGGCCGCCATCCTGAATGGCAAGGTGCCGACTGCCGAAGCGATTGCTGCGGATGACTACCCGGTGGCCCGTTCCCTGTTCTTCTACGTGAAGAAGGCCCACGTGGGTGTGGTTCCGGGCATCCAGGAGTATGCTCAGGAGTTCACGGGCATGGGTGCCATGGGCCCGAACGGCTATCTGAAGAGTGTGGGCCTGATTGTGCCGCCCCGGAAGGCTCTGATGGATCTGCAGGAAAAGGCTGAGAAGATGCCGAACCTGGCAAAAGACGAGCTGATGTAAAGGCGGATAACACCGCTGGAAAGAGGAAAGGGTGCGACTCTGCGGGGTCGCACCCTTTTGCACGTAAGATAGTTCAGAGTGCGAATGGGTCTGCAAGCCTCTACACTTGTAACCCGCTAAATGTGCCAAACAGGAATTTTCATGCAACCGGCTAACCTCATACTACTGGTCATTGCGTTTGTGGTGGTGGCCTATGGTCTTGGCTATGCCCGCTCCCGCTCCCTGGCCATGCCCATGGGCGGGATCAGGCATCTCAAGTCGCTGCCCTTTTACTACGGTGCCCGGGCGGCCCTGTGGTGCGGTATTCCGGCGCTGATTGTGCTGGCCTTGTGGGCAGCGTTCCAGGGTAAAGTCATCCAGTTGCTGGTGATCGGCTCCCTGCCGGTGGATCTGGTACCCGAAGGTGAAGGTCAGGCCAGCCTGCTGCTGAGTAAAATCAGCAATGTGGCCAGCGGTGCCCTGCCGCCGGGCTTTGTGGAGGCTCCCATTGCCGAGGCCGCTGAGCGACTGACGGCTTTGCGTCAGCAAAGCCGGTTATACATGACGGCGCTGGTGGTGGCGGTAGCGGTACTGGCCGGTTTTCTAGGCTGGATCCGCATCAGTCCGAGGCTGAATGCCCGCAGCCAGGTGGAAACCACCCTGAAGTGGATCTTCTTTGCCTGTGCAGCGCTGGCCATCCTGACCACGGTGGGCATTGTGTTTTCCGTGGCGTTTGAAACCTTCCGGTTTTTCCAGAAGATCTCATTCGTGGATTTCTTCTTCGGAACCCAGTGGAGTCCACAGACCGCACTTCGAGCGGACCAGGTGGCGGCGGAGGGTGCCTTCGGCATGGTGCCGCTGTTCACCGGTACCTTGCTGATTTCTGCCATCGCCATGACCGTGGCGGTTCCGGTGGGGCTGTTGTCGGCAATCTATTTGTCGGAGTACGCCAACAAGCGGGTCCGGGGCATTTTCAAGCCACTGCTGGAAATGCTGGCGGGTATTCCGACCGTTGTTTACGGCTTCTTTGCCGCCCTCACGGTAGCCCCCTTTATCAGCGATTTCGCCGCTTCTCTGGGCATTGATGCATCGTCCCAGAGCGCCCTGGCGGCCGGCGGTGTTATGGGCATCATGATTATTCCGTTTGTCTCGTCCCTGTCGGACGATGTGATCAACGCGGTGCCCCAGACGCTGCGGGACGGCTCCCTGGCGCTGGGTGCCACCCAGTCGGAGACCATGAAGAAGGTCATCTTCCCGGCGGCTCTGCCGGGCATTATGGGGGGTGTTCTGCTGGCAGTATCCCGCGCTATCGGGGAAACCATGATCGTGGTGATGGCCGCAGGTCTGGCCGCCAACCTCACCGCCAACCCGCTGGAGTCCGTGACCACCGTAACGGTGCAGATTGTGACCCTGCTGACCGGCGACCAGGAATTCGACAGCGCCAAGACCCTGGCGGCCTTCGCCCTGGGTGCCATGCTGTTTGTCGCAACCCTGCTGCTTAACGTTATCGCTCTGAAAATTGTCCGCAAATATCGGGAACAGTATGACTGATCAACGCTCACAGGCGGAGATTGTCCGTCAGTCTCTCAAGCGTCGTTACCGCAAGGAACGCCGTTTCCGCGCCTACGGTATGGCCGCTGTCGCTATTGCCCTGGTGGCCCTGGTAATCCTGTTTGCCGACATCATCGGCAAGGGACACAGTGCCTTCATCAAGACCACCATTACCCTGGATGTGGCGATCGACGGCGAGGCGATGTATCTGGAGGATGCTTCCGATGAACGCCAGATGAAAATGGCGGACTTTGTGGAGCCCTTGGTGCAGGCCCTGCTGAAGGAAATTCCGGAAGCCGGACCCGGTGACCGGGATGCGGTTCGGGATCTGATTAACCCCTATGCCTCAAACCAGTTGCGGGATGCGCTGCGGGAAAATCCGGAGCTGCTCAATACCACTCAGACCATGACGTTCCTGACCCACACGGATGTGGATGTGTACGTCAAACATGCGGGTGATGAAAACTACTCCATCAAGCTGAGTGACCAGCAGCAGGCCTGGGTGGATGCGTTGTATGAACGGGGTGTGGTGGACACGTCGTTCAACGATGTGTTCTTCAGCCGGGGCGACTCCCGGGATCCGTCCCGGGCGGGTATCCTCGGTGCTATGGTCGGCTCTTTGCTGACCATGGCCGTGACCCTGCTGTTGTCCTTCCCGATCGGTATTGCGGCTGCCATCTATCTGGAGGAATTTGCCCCCCAGAACAAGCTGACCGATTTCATCGAGGTGAACATCAACAACCTGGCAGCGGTGCCTTCCATCATCTTCGGTCTGCTGGGTCTGGCGGTGTTTATCAACCTGTTCGGCATGCCGCGGTCGGTGCCGGTGGTGGGTGGTCTGGTGCTCACCCTGATGACCCTGCCCACCATCATTATCTCCAGCCGCGCGGCCATCAAGAGCGTGCCGCCGTCCATACGTGAAGCGGCGGAAGGTATCGGGGCTTCCAAAATGCAGGTGGTACTCCACCACGTCTTGCCTCTGGCCATGCCCGGCATGCTCACCGGTTCGATTATCGGTATGGCCCAGGCACTGGGTGAGACAGCGCCGCTGCTGCTGATCGGTATGGTGGCGTTCATTGTGGATGTGCCTGATGGCTTCCTGGATTCAGCCACCGTACTGCCTGTGCAGGTCTTCCTGTGGGCGGGGAGCCCGGAGCTTGCCTTTATTGAACGTGCGTCAGCGGCCATCATGGTGCTTCTGGCCTTCCTGATCAGCATGAATGCATTGGCCATCTGGCTGCGTAAACGACTCGAGCGCCGGTGGTAAGGAGACGTATTATGAATACCCTGAATACAACGGTAACCAGTGAAACAGACATGGCAGAAGAGAAGGTTGTACCCGTGCAGGAAGACAAGCCGGCCGAGACCGTGATCGAAGAAGGTCAGACAGTGGGCACCCCCTATGCGGATGATGCCAAGTTCAAACTTCGCAACGTGGAGGTGTTCTATGGCCAGGATCGCGCCATCAAGAACATCAGCCTGGACATTGCCCGCAATGAAGTGATCGCTTTCATCGGCCCGTCCGGTTGCGGCAAATCCACCTTCCTGCGTTGCCTGAACCGTATGAACGACAGCATCGACATCTGTCGTGTGAAGGGTTCCCTGCATCTGGACGATCAGGATATCTACGACCCGAAGCGGGACGTAGTGGAGCTCCGCGCCCGGGTGGGCATGGTGTTCCAGAAGCCCAACCCGTTCCCCAAGTCGATCTATGACAACGTGGCCTACGGCCCGCGCATTCATGGTCTGGCCAATCGCAAGTCGGATCTGGACGACATCGTGGAAAACAGCCTGCGCAAGGCGGGCCTCTGGGATGAGGTGAAAGATCGCCTGGATGCCACCGCCACCGGCATGTCCGGCGGTCAGCAGCAGCGCCTGTGTATCGCCCGCGCCATTGCCGTTAGTCCGGAAGTGGTGCTGATGGATGAGCCCTGTTCCGCGCTGGACCCGATTGCCACTGCCAAGGTGGAAGAGCTGATTGCCGAGTTGTCCGAGAGCTATACCATCGTGATCGTGACCCACTCCATGCAGCAGGCTGCCCGGGTGTCCCATCGTACCGCCTATTTCCACCTGGGCCACCTGGTGGAGGTGAATGAGACCAGCAAGGTCTTTACGTCCCCGGAGCACGACCTGACCGAATCCTACATCACCGGTCGTTTCGGTTGATGCGCGCGACTATCACTGGAGAACAAGAGAATGCCTAACCAGAAGGACGACGTTTACGGAGATCACATCTCCCACAAATTCAATGACGAGCTGCTGGCCCTGAAGACCCAGTTCCTGAAAATGGGTGGCATGGTGGAGAGTCAGGTCGAAAAAGCGATCGAAGCGCTGATCGATGGCGACACCCACATGGCGGACGAGATCCGCGCCAACGACAAGAAAGTCGACAAGATGGAAATGGACCTCGACGAGGAAGCCACACTGATCATCGCCCGCCGACAGCCCACGGCGCGGGATCTGCGGCTGGTGATCTCGGTGATCAAGATGGTGGCGGATCTGGAGCGGGTCGGCGACGAGGCCAAGAAGATTGCCAAGCTGGCTATCAAACTGTCGGAAGAAGGCCAGGCCCCGCGCGGTTATATCGAGGTACGCCACATCGGCAACCACGTGCAGAACATGCTGCGGGATGCCCTGGATGCTTTCGCCCGGCTGGATTCCGGACAGGCGCTGCGAATCATGAAGGAAGACAAGCGGGTGGACGAGGAATACCAGGCCGCCGCCCGTACCCTGCTGACCTTCATGATGGAAGACACCCGCAATATCTCCCGTTGCATGTCGGTGATGTGGGTACTGCGTGCCCTGGAACGGGTCGGGGACCACGCCTGCAACATTGCGGAGAACGTGATCTTCATGGTGGAAGGCGAGGATGTCCGGCACACGCCGGTCGAGGAAGCGGAAAAAGTGGTGGGGCGCTGAGCGCCCCACCGGTCATTGCTTTACAGCTCTTTCATGGCCCGTGTAGTGGCCTGCAGCACATCCTTGGCATCGCCTTTGACCATCAGGCTGTTATCACGGATAAACAGGCTGTTGGGGATACCGGCAAAGCCGGGTGACAGGCTGCGCTTGACCACGATGACGGTGCGCGCCTTGTGCACATCCAGAATCGGCATGCCGTAGATCGGCGAGGAGGGTTCCTCGCTGGCCGCCGGGTTCACCACGTCGTTGGCACCCAGCACGATGGCCACATCGGCCTGGGGCAGTTCCGGGTTGATGCTGTCCATGTCCTTGAGCTGGTCGTAGGGAATCTCCGCTTCCGCCAGCAGCACATTCATGTGTCCCGGCATGCGGCCTGCGACCGGATGGATCGCGTAGTTTACCTTTGCCCCGCGGGATTCCAGCTCGCCGGCCAGTTCCTTCACACTGTGCTGGGCCTGGGCCACCGCCAGGCCGTAGCCGGGCACCATCACCACATTGCGGGCACCGTCCAGCAGCAGGGCCAGGTCGTCCGGCGTGGCATACTTCACCTTGCCGGCATAGAAGTCCCCTTCATCCTGTTGTGCATTGCCTGCCGCATCTCCGCCAAATACGCCACCAAACAGCACGTTCGGCAGGGAGCGGTTCATGGCCTTGCACATCACCGCCGTCAGGATCAGGCCGGAGGCACCCACCAGGGAACCGGTGATAATCAGTCCCTGGTTGTCCAGCACGAAGCCCGTGGCGGCACCTGCCAGTCCCGAATAGGCGTTGAGCAGCGCCACTACAACAGGCATGTCCGCGCCGCCAATCGGTTGCACCAGGCCAACACCGAGCAGCAGGCAGAAGCCGATGGCAACACCCAGCAGTACCGGGTTGCTGGCACCGCCGGCTACGAACAGGCTGCCCGTCACGAGCACGGTTATCAGTGAGGTCAGGGTAATCAGTTGCCAGACTTTCGGCATGCGGCTGTCGCCGATGCTGCCCTTCAGTTTGGCCACCGCCACGCCGGAACCGGTGAGGGTAATGGCACCGATGATGATGGAGGCGATAATCGCCACCGACCAGCCGGTATTGCCCAGGGCACCGGCGTTGCTGGCGTGCAGCCAGGTGCTGGCGGCGACGGCCACCGAGGCTCCGCCGCCCACGCCATTGAGGTTGGCGACCAGTTCCGGCATGGCAGTCATGGCGGTGCGGCGTGCCAGCCAGATGCCGATCGCGGCACCCAGCAGCATGCCGGCAATGATGGTGGCGTAGCTGATGACATCCTTGTGCAGCAAAGCGGCCACAACGGCGATCAGCATGCCGATGGCGGCCAGCTGGTTGCCGCGTACAGCGGTGGAGGGTCGGGTCATTCCCTTGATGCCGAGAATGAAGCAGACCGCAGCGGTCAGATAAGAGAAATTGATAAGAGCGAACATGATCAGTTCTTCCGTTTGAACATATTGAGCATTCGGTCGGTCACCAGGAATCCGGCGGTAATGTTGATCGTCGCCAGGGTGACCGCGAGGAATCCAAGCAGGTTGGCCAGGGTGGGGGACATCCCCTCACTACCGGCGCTGACAATGGCACCCACCACCACAATGCCGGAAATGGCATTGGTGCCGCTCATCAGCGGTGTATGCAGGGTGGGCGGTACCTTGTTGATCAGCTCCACGCCGACAAACAGGGCCAGGATGAAAATGGTAAAACTCAGTACAAACATTTCCATCAGGCGGTCTCCTCTTCTGTCTGTGCAGCCTGTGGCTGGCCAAAGGCTTCCCGCAGACCGTCGTGGACCACCTCGCCGTTGTCAGTCACCCGGGTCGCCTGCACGATATCGTCGTCTGCCGGCGGTGCCAGGCGGCCATCCTCGGTCATGTTCATCAGAAAGCCGGTGATGTTCCGGGTCAGCAGCTGGGAGGCATGCACCGGTACCCGGGACGGGTGATCCACGTGACCCACCAGGGTGACACCGTCTACATCCACTTTTTCGTTCATCACGGTGCCTTCCACGTTGCCGCCCCGCTCGGCGGCCAGGTCGACAATCACCGAACCGCGCTTCATCCGGTGGATCATGTCACGGGTCACCAGGCGTGGTGACGGCTTGCCTGGAATGGCCGCGGTGGTGATGACAAGATCAGACCGAGCCACACAGTCCGCCAGTTGTTCCTGCTGTGCCTTGTAGAAGGCATCGCTCTGGGCACTGGCGTAACCGCCTTCACCCTCGCTGGCTTGCTCCGGAACCGTGATCTCAATGAAGTCGGCTCCCAGGCTTTCCACCTGCTCCCGGGCCTCGGGGCGCAGGTCGTAGGCTTCCACCACGGCACCCAGCCGGCGGGCGGTGGCAATGGCCATCAGCCCGGCCACGCCGGCGCCGATCACCAGAACCCGTGCCGGATGAATGGTGCCGGCGGCGGTCATCAGCATCGGGAAGTAGCGGGGCAGGGCCATGGCACCGTTCAGCACCGCCCGGTAGCCGCTGATACCGCCCATGGCACTGAGTACATCCATGCTCTGGGCCCGGGTGGTGCGGGGCACCAGATCCAGGGCATAGCTGCGGATGTTGCGGCTGGCCAGCCGTTCCACCTGTGCCTGGTGGAACCAGGGATCCAGCACACAGATCAGCGTGCTTTCCGGCTGCATCAGGTCGATTTCATCCAGTGACGGGGTCCGTACCTTCAGGATCACCTGCGCCTGGCGGTACAGGGAAGCCGCATCATCGGCAATGATCGCTCCGCAGTTGCGGTACTCCTCGTCAGAAAAATGAGCGGCGCTGCCAGCGCCGCTCTCGACAATGACTTCGTAGCCGGCTTCAAGCAGTTCCGGTATGCCGGAGGGAATGATCGCGACCCGGTTCTCCCGGTCGGAAATTTCTCTGGGTATGCCTATCAGCATGGGAAAGGCTCCTTGGTTGGTGAGTTGAGATATCCTTGAGCCCCAGGGTGTCGAGGGTGAATTTGCGTACGTCCTGCAACAGCGCCGGATCCTCGATCAGCGACTGTCCGTAGGACGGAATCAGGGTTTTCAGGCGTTGTCCGGCGCTACCGCTTGCCAGTTCGGGCAGGCAGCGTTCGATCACATCCAGCATCGCGGACACGCAGGTCGAGGCACCGGGGGAAGCTCCCAGCAACGCGGCCAGGCTGCCATCGCTGGTGCTCAGTACCTCGGTACCGAATTCCAGTTTGCCGCGACCCTTCTGGTCGGGCTTGATGATCTGTACCCGCTGGCCGGCACGGCGCAGTTGCCATTGATCTGGATTGTGGTCCGGCAGGAAGTTGCCCAGTTCATCGAGACGGTCCTGCCGTGAACTGAAGGCTTCGCGGATCAGGTAGCGTGTTAACGGCCACTGACTGCCGGCGACATCCAGCATCTTGCTCAGGTTGTGGCTCTTCACCGAGCCCACCAGATCGAACGGACTGCCGGATTTGAGGAAACGGGTGGTAAAGCCGGCGAACGGACCGAACAGCAATGCCGGTTTACCGTCAATGATGCGGGTGTCCAGGTGCGGCACCGACATGGGCGGCGCACCCACCGGTGCCTTGCCGTACACTTTCGCCCCGTGCCGTCTGGCCAGGCTTTCATCCTGGCAGGCAAGCCACAGGCCAGACACCGGGAACCCGCCATAACCACGGGCTTCCCGGACTCCTGCCTTCTGTAAAAGTGGAAGGGCCGCGCCCCCGGCTCCGATAAACAGGAAGCGGGTGGTTACCTGACTGGTCTGACCCTGCTGGTCCTTGAGGGTGACCTGCCAGCCGGCACCCTTGCGTTTCAGGTCCGTTACGCGAGTGCCCAGACGCAGGCCGACACCGTTACGGTTGCCAAGGAAGTCCCCCAGGGAGCGGGTCAGAGCCCCGAAATTCACATCGCTACCGTGGCCGACGCGAGTGGCAGCGGTTTTCTCCTGGCTGCTGCTATCGGCCATCAGCGGCAGCCAGCTGGCCAGATCTGCCGGCTGGTCGGAATACTGCATTTCGGCGAACAGCGGGTGGGCGGCGAGCCGCTGTTGCCGCTCTTTCAGAAACCGCACATTGTCCTCCCCCTTCACCCAACTGAGGTGGGGAACCCGGTTGATAAAGGTTTCCGGTTCCGGGAGCAGCCCTTCTTTTACCAGTGAACTCCAGAACTGCAGGGAGACTTCGAAGCGGGCGTTGATGTCCAGCGCCCGGTCAATGGCGATGTCACCGCCGGCAGAGCGTGGCGTGTAGTTGAGTTCGCAGTAACCGGCGTGACCGGTACCGGCGTTGTTCCAGGCATCCGAGCTCTCGCTGGCCAGGCTTGTGGCCTGTTCAACAAGCAGCACCCGGCGGGAGGGCTCCAGCAGTGACACCAGGGTTGCCAGTGTGGTGCTCATGATCCCGCCGCCAACCAGAAGGATATCTGTGTTTGGCATGGTCGTACTCCCCTGTAGGGTGAGGTTCAGAAATCGCAGGAAAATTATAGGGTGCTAAAAACTAAAGTAGCATCGAAGAAAAGATAGACTTACCTCGAAATAATCGATGCTTTAATGAAGAGAAGAGAAGAGAAGAGAAGAGAAGAGAAGAGAAGAGAAGAGAAGAGAAGAGAAGAGAAAAGAAGAGAAGAGAAGGCCCGGTGGTGTCCGGGCCGGGCAGATATTCAGGCCTGCTTCATGCGGTCGGTGTAGGGTGGCCAGCCCAGGGGCTTGCCGGCCAGCAGGTGCAGGTGAATGTGGAACACCGTCTGGCCGGCGTTCTCGCCGCAGTTCATGACGACACGGTAGCCATCGTCGGCAAAGCCCATGTCTTTGGCCAGTTTTGCGGCTACCCAGTACAGGTGGCCGACCAGTTCCCGGTCGCCCTCGCCAATGTCATTGATGGTGGCAATTTGCTTCTTGGGAATAATCAGCAGGTGCACCGGGGCCTGGGGATTAATATCCCTGAACGCCAGGCTGATGTCGTCTTCATGGACGATGTCTGCGGGGATTTCACGGTTAATGATCTTGCTGAAGATGGTGTCTGACATGCGGGTTCCTTATTGGCTCAGATCAGTTTCAGTCGGTCCGGTATTCTTGCGGCCAGTTCCCTCACAACAGCGGGCAACTGGTCATCGATGCCCATGGCATAACGGGCGACCCGGTTGCGGGCAAAAGGCAGAAGGTTGGCTGCGCCCAGTCCCAGGTTGCGGGCCAGGTGCAGGGGAGGAATCCGGTTGCTGAACAGATGGTAGAACAGGTCCATGGCCAGCATCATGCGGCGGTTTGCCGGCCGGCGTTGCTTTTCGTACCAGGTCAGCCACTGCGGATCGGCCAGATCCTGCCCCTGGCGACGGGCCTCGCGGATGGCGGTTTGCAGCACTTCCGCATCCTGGAAGCCCAGGTTTACCCCCTGGCCGGCGAGGGGGTTAATGGTATGGGCGGCATCGCCCACCAGAACCACCCGGTTCTGGAAGTATTGCCGGGCATGCTGGCGGGCAATCGGGAAGCTGGCCCGGGCATCCACGTGGGTAATGTCCGGTAGCCGGTCCGGGAAGTCATGCCGGATCCGGGCTGCCAGTGCTTCATGGCTCAGGCCTTTCAGTTCCGCCAGGGTTTCCGGTGCGTCATACCAGACCAGTGATGCCCAGCTTTCTCCGGGGTGTTCATCGCCCGCCGTGTGCAGGGGCAGAAAGGCGCGGGGGCCGCTGGGGTAGAAGCCCTGCCAGGTAATGTCTTCCGGCGCACCCCGGTAACGCACGGAAATCACCATGGCTTGCTGGGCATACTGGTCCCGGCTGACCCCGATGCCTGCCAGGTCCCGGATGCGGGACTGGGCCCCGTCAGCGGCTACCAGAAGCTGTCCGGTCAATTGCTTGCCATCTTCCAGGGTGACCCTTACCTGTGGGTCGGTCTGCTCAATGGCGGTTACCCCGCTACCGGCAACGATGGTGACCTGCGGGCACTGCTCAGCAGCCTCCCAGAGTGCCTTCTGGGTGATGCGATTTTCCACGATGTGGCCAAGATGGGTGCTGCCCAGCTCAGTGGCGCTGAAAGTGACGGACGGTGACTGGCGGGGCAGAAGGCCGCTGAGGGGGTGGCGGGTCTGGTCCCATACCGCGAGTCGCCGGTAGGGGGTGGCCTGCCGGCTCTGTATGCCGGCCCAGGCCCCAAGGCTTTGCAGATATTTCTCGCTGCCGGCACTGAGGGCGGATACGCGGATATCGGGACTGCCGCCGTCAGGAATCTGCGGCTGGCTCTGCCGGTCAACCAGGGCCACGGTAAAACCGCTCTGGCCGAGTCCGGTGGCCAGTGCGGCACCCACCATGCCACCGCCGGCCACAATAATATCAAACGCTTGAGTCATAACGGGTTCCTGTCTGAGACCTCCAGTTTACGCACAGGAGGAATTCAGACAAGCAACCCGGAGGTTTTTTGCAGTCAGTAGCCGGCAACGCCGGTGGCGGGTTGATCCCCCATCGATTGCGGCTGGCGGTTGCGCTGGCGTACCAGCCAGGTCGGCTTGCGGGCACCGGGTTTGACGAACCCCTGGTTCAGCACCATGGGCTGCACCAGCTCCAGGAAATCGTCGGTTTTCATATGCAGGGATTCGCTGTGGCTGCCTGCAGCAAAGGCCAGTTCAGGTTGCTCGGTCAGGGATTCGGCGCAGTAGACAGTCATACCGAAGAGGTTGCCGAAGGGAGGCATGGCACCCACTTCACAGTCCGGGAAACGATCCTGGAATTCCTGCTCGTCCGCCAGATCAACGAAATCGGTATCCAGAATCCGTGACAGACGATCCCAGCGGATACGCCAGGTTGCAGGCATGACCAGCATGGCCATTTTGCCATCCAGCTCAATGATCACCGTCTTGACGATCCGGTCGCCGGCTATCTTGACGTGGTGGGCCAGTTCCTGGGCGGTATACGCGGGGGGATGCGTCAGGCACATGTATTCCACATCGGCCTGATCGAGGAATTCCTTGAGTTGCTGTACCGGCATAGTGACAACCTCCTACCAGCAATCACAGCATGTCTGAACCCGGGGGTTTCCGGACCGGGCCCGGTGACTGGCGGAAGGGGATTCCCCTCCGCCATTAACGATCAGCTTAGTTGAGGTTGCCGGCTTTGCGAGTAACCGGTTGTTTCTATGTGAAACGGTTCCGCTCAGTCAGCCTTGTACATGTGTACGTCGCGCTGTGGGAAAGGGATAGAAATGCCTTCTGCATCAAAGGCTTTCTTCACTTTCTCCTGCATGTCCCAGTAGAAGGGCCAGAGGTCGTCGGATTTGGTCCAGGCGCGTACGGTCAGGTCGACGGAGCTGTCGCCCAGGCCACCCACCACAATCAGCGGCTCCGGATCGCTCAGTGCCCGCTCGTCTTCCTCGATCAGGCGCTTGCAGACAGCCTTGGCCTTGTCGATATCGTCGCTATAGCCGATACCGAAGGTCATGTCGCAACGGCGGGTAGGGTAGGCGCTCAGGTTGGTCAGGCTGGCGTTGGACAGGTTGCCGTTGGGGATGACCACACGGCGGTTATCAAAGGTATTGATCACAGTGTAGAGAATCTGGATCTCCACCACGCTGCCCAGGTAGCCCTGTGCGTCGATAACATCACCCACCTTGAAGGGCTTGAAGATCAGGATCAGCACCCCGCCGGCGAAGTTCGCCAGGCTGCCCTGCAGGGCCAGACCCACCGCCAGGCCGGCGGCACCGATGACAGCGATAAAGGAAGTGGTGGCAATGCCGACCATGGAGGCTACCGAGATCAGCAGCAGAATCTTCAGGATAACGCTGATCAGACCGCACAGAAACTTGTTCAGGGTGGGGTCTTTCGAGCCGAGTTTGGCATCAAGAACGCCGACAAACCGGTTGATCAGCCAGAGGCCGATAATAAGGGTAACAATGGCGAGCAGCACCTTGGGTGCATAGGCCATGGTCAGGGATATAGCCTGATCCACCAGTTCGGACGCCTGTCCGTTTTCTCCGAAAAGGTTTTCCATCCGGGAACTCCTTGCTTGGTTGGTTTTGAGTTTCAGTCGTTCGGGGTTTCGGGATTGAGGTCAAACGCCGCCTCGCTCTGCATGGTGTTATAGCAGAGTATTGTGAAAGGGGTACAGCGCAACGGAATAATCAGGCAACTACGTTACAGGTTTGCCCAGCGGATCAGTTCTTCGGGGTTGCCTCTTGTGAGAATTTTCCCCTGCTTGTTGCTGAGCTGGTAGTCGTACATGGGGTCGTAGTAATCCTCGAGCAGTGGCTGAATCCAGCCTTCGTGGTGGCGGGTGTCACCACTGGCCTGCTGAATGTCCAGGGCTTGCTCCATGACACTGCGCAGTTGCCGGTGCCGCTCGCCACCGAGTCGTTTGCGAATGCGGTCGAGGGCGCTGAGCAGGTAATCCCGGAAATTGAGCCAGCCGGCCTCCTCGCCGTCCCGGGCCAGGTAGTCCGCCAGCATGTGCTCGACGTAGTCCTCACGGATAATGGCGACCCGTTCTTCCATCGGGCGCTCGAGAATCATCAGCGGGGCACCGGCCATACGGTCCCGAAGGCTGTGGGGCAGGGCGCAGCGACCGATCAGTCGGCTCTCATCCTCCAGGTACATGGGGCCGCCGGTCAGGTGATGGGCCTTGAGCATGGCCACGGCGAGGCGGTTCTCGAAATCGATCTGGGCCGGCTGCGGGCTGACCTGGCGGCCAAAACTCGACCCCCGGTGATTGGCCAGCCCTTCCAGATCCACCGGATTGGGCAGTTGTTGCAGTACCCGTGTCTTGCCGGTACCGGTGCGGCCGCTGAGAATTCGGAACTCCGAGCTTTCCACCAGCGCCTCGAGGCTGTCGATCAGGTAACGTCGCAGGGCCTTGTAACCGCCTTTCACCAGCGGGAAATCGACACCGGCCTCGTGCATCCATTGCTGGGTAATGCGGGAACGCAAGCCGCCCCGGAAGCAGAACAGGTAACCATGGGGGTTCTGCGCGGCGAACCGTTTCCAGGCTTCGACCCGTTGGGCCTTGATGTCGCCGTTGACCAGCTGGTGACCCAGTTCGATGGCCTTGTCCTGCCCCTTCTCCTTATAGCAGATGCCGGTGCGGTGCCGTTCCTCGTCGTTCATCAGGGGCGCGTTGATGGCATTGGGGAAGCTGCCCTTGGCAAACTCCACCGGGGCCCGCACGTCCATCAGGGGAACATCCCCCAGGAACAGGTCAAGATAGTTGTCGGTATCGGGTCTGGCGCTCATGGAAACCGCTGGTTGCTGAGGTTTGAAGGCCCGCCAGTATAACGGAGTTGGCGTATTTCTGCCCAACCGGGTGGCGGCTATGGCCTGTAAGGCTACAATAGCGCCTCCGTTTGACGAACCACATGTTCAACAAGGCTGCCATGACTCCGGATATTCTCAACCAGCACCTGCAGAAAACCCTGGAACGGGGCCGGGTTGCCCCCAGCCGCCCGGCGGGCTGTGAAGACATTGCCCTGTATCTGTTTGACCCCTCGGTTCTGGAAGGCCCCCTGAGTCATGACGAAGCCCAGGCGGTGGTGGCGGAGCCCGCCTACTGGTCGTTCTGCTGGGCCAGTGGCCAGGTGCTGGCCCGCTGGATTCTGGATCATCCGGAACAGGTGCGGGGCCGGCGGGTACTGGATTTTGGTTGCGGCTCCGGTATTGTCGCGATTGCTGCCGCTATGGCGGGGGCAGCGGAGTCAGTGGCCTGCGATATCGATCCGGCAGCGCTGGATGCGGCGGCGGCCAATGCCAGTCTGAACGGTGTCACGGTGACCTTGTGCGATGACTGGAACCAGCGCCCGGAGGGGCTTGATATGGTGCTGGCGGCGGACGTGCTTTACGACCCGGAGAACCGGCCGTTGCTTGGAACCTTCTGTGAGGCAGTGCCGGAGGTATTGCTGGCGGATTCCCGGGTGAAAAATCTCGGCGATGACCGGTACCGTCAGCAAACGGTTATGGAAGCCCGTACCTGGCCGGATTTGCACGAGTTCGAGGAGTTCAACTGGGTGAGAATTTATCTGGCGGATAAAAAGAAAGGGTAACCCGGAGGTTACCCTTTTCGGAACAGGTCGGCGCGTCCCTGCGCAGTTTGCTGCAATCCGGCAGCAAATCCTTCGTCCTTCCCTGGTGCCAGCGTCCGAGCCGGCCTTTCAGATCGATCCCTAAAGCGAAGCTTCCGTGAGTCCTTGCCTCCCCCTGCGTCAATGCAGGGGTGCATCCAATGCGTACTCCTTTCCCTGTCGTCCCTGACGATGAGTACTATACCAACCGGGATGTTTCATTCTTGTGATCTGTGCACGGGTTAATTGGGTGGGTCTAGCTGCTCCGTACTTAATTCCAATAAAAACAGCAATTTAATGGTTTTCCGGGATAATGCATCTGGCCAGATTACGAAATGTCACAGTGCAATCTCACGTGAGTGTAGGAAATATCTCACACGGAAATTAGCAGATGTCTCAATCCCGGTTTTCGGGTGCCTTGGCCATTGACGGAACCAGTGGCCAGGGCAGCAGACCAAGTGCAATGCCCATTGCATCTGCCAGCAGATCGGCCCAGGAGAAGTCCCGGTGGTCCAGTTGCGATTGCACCAGCTCCAGCGCCAGTCCATAGGCCAGTAATGGCACCAGGTAGTGGAACACCGTCCTGCCTGGCCAGCCCAGTCGGGCAAGCAGTGTCAGCTCCACAAAGGCGAGCACGTGGTTGACCTTGTCGCTGGGTGAGGAGGGCACGGGGTAGGGGCTGCTGGTGGTGGCCAGCCAGAGTATGGCAATCAGCGACAGGCCAAGGGCAATACGCCATACCGGCAGGCAGTCGCGGATCTGGTAAATGGCATCTCGCATGGCAGGCATCCGTGTCGGGCTGTGGAGTCAGGTTCAACATGATATGCTTTGCGCCCCGTCATTGTCATCGCAACGGAGGATCTGCACCCATGCTGAAAGGCAACTTCTTTCGCGGACTGGGATACCTGGGAGAAGGCTTCGGGTTGATCCGCCAGCCTGGGCTGCGTCTGTTCGTCATTATTCCCCTGGTTATCAATGTGTTCCTGTTCGGGGCGATGTTCTATTTTCTGGCAGAGCTTTTCTCGGTGATGATTGCCACTGCCATGGGCTGGCTGCCGGACTGGGCCTGGTTGCAGGCGCTGGACTGGGTGTTCTGGATTCCCTACGGGCTGGTGATTGTGCTGATGCTGGCCTACGGGTTCGTGATTGTGGCCAACCTGATCGGTTCCCCTTTTTACGGTTACCTGGCCGAGCTGACGCAAAAACACCTGACCGGTCAGGAAGTGAGCACGGACGGTAGCTGGGCACAGATCATCCGTGACATTCCCCGCGCCCTCTGGCGTGAAGTCCAGAAAATTGCCTATTACCTGCCCCGGGCGCTTGGCCTGTTTATCATCGGCCTGATTCCGGTGGTCAATCTGGTGGCCGCGGTGCTGTGGTTCCTGTTCAACAGCTGGATGATGGCGCTGCAGTATGTGGATTTTCCTGCGGATAATAACCGGGTCAGCTTTCCGGAGTTGCGCAGGCTGCTCGGAGCGACCCGGCTCTCTGCGCTGGGCTTCGGGTTGCCGGTGGCGCTGGCTGCCATGGTGCCGGTGCTGAATCTGGTGGTGGTGCCGGCGGCAGTCTGCGGTGCGACGGCCTACTGGGTGCGGGAAAACCAGTCAATTCAAAAGTAAGTTCGCGGAGGTTTCTTGGAAGCAACGGAATTTCAGATCGGCCAGCGCTGGGTCAGCCATAATGACACGGCCCTGGGCCTGGGCATTGTCACAGACATTTCCGGCCGCCGGGTGACCCTGGGGTTTCCGGCAGCGGATGAAGAACGTACCTACGCGATGGACAATGCGCCCCTGTCCCGGATCATTTTCCAGATGGGGGAAGAGATCGAGACCTTTGACGGCGAACGGCTGATCGTTCGCGCGGTAGAGGAAATTGCCGGCCTGTTGATGTACCACGCCGACGACGGTGGCGAGGAACTGCGCAAGGTGTCGGAAGTCCGGCTCAGCAGCCGGGTGAATTTCTCCGCGCCCCACCAGCGGTTATTCGCCGGCCAGTTTGAGCGCAACGGTGCCTTTCGCCTGCGCATGGCCACCCGGGAACACCAGAACCGCCTGCGCAGCTCACCGGTGCAGGGACTGATCGGTGCCCGCACCCGGCATCTGCCCCATCAGGTGTACATCGCCCACGAAGTGGCCCGCCGCCACGCCCCGCGGGTACTGCTGGCGGACGAGGTTGGCCTGGGCAAGACCATCGAGGCCGGGCTGATCCTCCATTACCAGTTGCATACCGGGCATGCCAGCCGGGTGCTGGTGGTGGTGCCGGATTCCCTGGTACACCAGTGGCTGGTGGAAATGTTGCGCCGCTTCAATCTGCGTTTTTCGATTATTGATGACAGCCGTTATGAAGCGCAGCTGGACGATGAGTCGGATGCGGTCTCGAATCCCTTTGAAGAAGCCCAACTGGTAATCTGCAGCCAGGATTTCCTGGCCGGTGACGAACAGGCACGGGAAGATGCCATCGCCGCCGGCTGGGATCTGCTGGTGGTGGACGAAGCCCATCACCTGACCTGGTCTCCGGAACACGCCAGCGAAGAATACCGGCTGGTGGAAACCCTGGCGGGGCAGACACCCGGCGTGCTGCTGCTGACGGCTACCCCGGAACAGGTGGGTGTGGCCAGTCATTTTGCCCGTTTGCGCCTGCTGGACCCGGCCCGCTTCCATGACCTGGAAGCCTTCCGGGAGGAAGAGGCCGGTTATGCCGAGGTCAACCGGGTGGTTCAGGCGCTGCAATCCGATAACCGCCTGCCGGAGGGCCGGGATCTGGACATCCTGCGTAACTGGCTGGGGGATCACCTGGATACCCTCATGACCCGGGAGAATCCGGTGGATGCGGTGGTGGATGCACTGCTGGACCGCCACGGCACCGGGCGCGTACTGTTCCGTAATACTCGGGACACCATCCGGGGCTTCCCGGAGCGTCGGGTATGCCCGGTGCCCCTGGAACTGCCGGACTGTTACCGTTCGCCGGACGTGCAATGGGGTGAGTCGGGCCTGACTCCGGAACAGTCAGTGGACGAGGAGCAGTGGCTGGCGGAGGATCCCCGGGTCGCCTGGCTGGAACAGACCCTGAAATCCCTGCGGCCCGCCAAGGTGGTGGTGATCTGTGCCCGGGCGGAAACCGCCATTGCCCTGGAACATTATCTGCAGTTACGCGCCGGTATCCGCAGTGCCGCCTTCCATGAGCATCTCAGCCTGCTGGAACGGGACCGGGCGGCGGCCTGGTTTGCCGATGAAGAGCAGGGTGCCCAGGCGCTGATCTGCTCGGAAATCGGCAGCGAGGGGCGCAACTTCCAGTTCGCCCATCATCTGGTGCTGTTTGATCTGCCCGCCAATCCGGATCTGCTGGAACAGCGCATCGGTCGTCTGGACCGGATTGGTCAGGCGGAAGCCATCGACATTCATATCCCCTGGTTGCAGGAAACCAGTCAGGAGGTTCAATACCGCTGGTTTGACGAGGGGCTCAACGCCTTTGCCCGGAGTTGTGCCATCGGTACGGCCGTTCAGGAGGGTGTGGCGGATCTCTGGCAGTCTGCACTGGCCGGTGACGCGGATCGGCTGGCACCGCTGCTGGAGAAAACCGCGGCGGACGCGGCAGCCCTGCGGGAGAAGTTGCACGAGGGTCGGGATGCCCTGATCGAACTGAATTCCTGCCGCAACGGCCAGGCCCGGGAACTGATCGGACGCATCGAGGAAGAGGAAAACTCCGAAGCCCTGTGGCCCTATATGGAGCAGGCCTGCGATATTCTCGGGGTGGAGACCGAAGAACATTCCTCCGAGGCGCATATTCTGCGCCCCGGTGAGAACTACCGGGCCGGTTTCCTGCCCGGGCTGCCGGACGACGGCCTCACCGTCACCTGGGACCGGGAGCGGGCCCTGGAGCGTGAGGATATGGTGTTCATGAGCTGGGAGCACCCGATGGTGGCCGGCATGATGGATGCGGTCACCGATGCCGGCCTGGGCAAGGCGGCGCTGGCCAGTCTCTCGGTCAAGGGGCTGCCGGCGGGCACGCTGATGCTGGAAGCTCTGTTTACCGTGCATTGTCCGGCACCTGCAGGTTTGCAACTGGACCGTTATCTGCCGTTGCTGCCCCTGCGCTTCCTGGTGGATGTAAATGGCCGGGATTTGTCGGAAGTACTGCCCCATGACCGGCTGAACGGACTATGCTCAAACATCCGGCGGCGTACCGCCCAGGAAGTGGTGCCCCGCATTCGTGCCGAAGTGGAAACCATGGTGGATCATGCCTCACAAATGGCAGCTCCCCATCTGGAACCACTCAGGGCGCAGGCCCTGGAATCGGTACGCACCGCGCTGGAGCCCGAGATCGAGCGGCTGGAAGCCCTGCGTGAGGTGAATCCGGCGGTAAGGGAAGAGGAAATCGGTTTCTACCGGAACCAGCTGGCAGCGGCCGAGGCGGCCATCGAGAATGCCAGCCTGGATATGGACGGCATCCGGGTGATTGTGACGGCGTAACTCTCTGCAGGCGGGATACTGGCTGCAAGCGGGATACTAGCCTCACCGGATCCGATTCGTTATGTTGCTCGTACGAGTTAGCGAGTAATTTCACAGTTTTTCGACCATGGATGACAGCGAGACATTATGATGACACTGATTATTCTGCTGCTGGCGCTGGCCGGCCTGTTGATTGTTGCGCGTCGTGAATCCGGTGCCAAACCCGCTATCGGGGTGATGGTGGTCACCGGTATTCTGTCGCTGATTTTCGCGTCCGGCTTGCTGGCATTGCTGCTGTTTGCCGGTGCCGCCGTGACAGCCGTCGCCGGTTTGCCCGGTTTCCGCCGCAGCTGGCTGACACCCCGGGTGTTTGCCATGTTCAAGAAGGTGGCCCCCAAGGTGTCCGACACCGAGAAGGTGGCCCTGGAAGCCGGCACCGTCGGCTGGGACGGCCAGCTGTTTACCGGCCAGCCCGACTGGCACAACCTGCTGGTCAACCGCCACACCGGCCTGACCGAGGAAGAGCAGGCTTTTGTGGACAACCAGTGCACCCAGGCCATTTCCCAGTGCAACGCCTGGGATCTGGCGGTGGAGCGGGCCGACCTGCCGAAGGATGTCTGGGATCTGCTCAAGAAAGAAAAATTCTTCGGCATGATTATTCCCAGGGAATACGGTGGCCTCGGTTTTTCCGCCAAAGCCCAGACGGCGGTTCTGCAGAAACTGGCCGCCAACGAAATGCTGATGGTAACCGTGGGCGTACCCAACTCCCTCGGTCCCGGCGAGCTGCTGGTCAAATATGGTACCGACGAGCAGAAAGACTATTACCTGCCGCGGCTGGCGGACGGCCGGGAAATTCCCTGCTTTGGCCTGACCGGCCCGCGTGCCGGCTCCGATGCCACCTCCCTGCCGGACACCGGTATCGTCTGCAAGCAGGAAGTGGACGGTAAGGAAGTGGTGGGTATCCGCCTGAACTTCGAGAAACGCTGGATTACCCTGGCACCCATTGCCACCGTGGTGGGTCTGGCCTTCCGTATGTTCGACCCGGATGGTCTGCTGGGGGATACCGAGGACTACGGGATTACCTGTGCCCTGATTCCCCGTGACACCAAGGGTATGGAAATCGGTCGCAGGCATTGCCCGATCGGCACGCCGTTCATGAACGGTCCGATCAAGGGCACGGATGTATTCATCCCGCTGGATTACATCATCGGCGGCCAGGAAATGGCCGGCCAGGGCTGGCGCATGCTGGTTGAGTGCCTGTCCGTGGGCCGCTGTATCACCCTGCCGTCCGGTGCGGCCGGCGCTGCTGCCTATGCCGTCGGTACTGCTGGTGGCTTTACCCGCATCCGTCGCCAGTTCAATACCCCGGTGGCCGATATGGAAGGGGTGCAGGAGCCGCTGGCCCGCATTGCCGCCAAGACCTACATTGCCCAGTCTGCGGTTAACCACACCGCCAATATGATCGACAAGGGCGAGAAGCCTGCGGTGCCGTCCGCGATCCTCAAGTATCACCTCACGGAATTCCAGCGCGGTGTCCTGACGGATGCGATGGATGTGCACGGTGGCAAGACGGTGACCCTGGGCCCGCGTAACTACCTGGGCATCGGTTACAGCGGCAGCGCCGTGGCGATCACCGTGGAAGGCGCAAACATCATGACCCGCAGCCTGATGATCTTTGGTCAGGGGGCGATCCGTTGTCACCCTTATGTGCTCAAGGAACTGGCCGCGAAGGATAACGACGATGTGGATGCGTTTGACGAGGCATTCTTCGGCCATGCCGGCCTGATCTTCGGCAACGCCGCCCGGGCCTTCACCCAGGCGCTGGGGCTGGGCAAGGCGGATGTGCCGTTCGACAGTGCCAGCCGCAAGTACGCCCAGGCCGTGGCCCGCTTCAGTGCCGCGTTCGGTCTCTGTTCCGATGCAGCCATGACCACCCTGGGCAGCGAGCTGAAAATGCGCGAGCTGATCTCCGCGAGCCTCGGGGACATGCTCTCCAACCTGTACCTGGCCTCCATGGTGCTCAAGCAGTGGCATGAAACCCAGCCGGTGGAAGGTGAGAAAGAACTGATGCAGTACAGCCTGGCCCTGCTGCTGCACCGTACTGAAACTGCCCTGGACGAGTTCCTGCAGAACCTGCCGAACCGGGCTGCCGCCATGGTGTTGCGCGGCGTTACCATGCCGCTGGGACGCTGCTGGAAGCTGCCGGCTCACGATATGTCCCGCAAGCTGGCCCGCGCCATTTCCACCGATACTCCGGTGCGCGGCAAGCTGCTGGCAGGTGCCTGGAGCACCAATGGCGAAGGCACGGTGGACAACCCGCTGGCCCGCTACAACGACCTGCTGCGTGACTATGACAAGGCAGAGCAGTTGTACCGCAAGGTGACCAAGGCCTACGCCAAGGGTGAGCTGCCAATGACCGCGCTGCACCCGGAGGAGCGCTTCGAGGCGGCCCTGGAAGCCGGTATCTACAGCAAGGAAGAGGCGGACTTCATGCGCCACTACGAAGAAGTGGTGCTGGAGATGCTGACGGTGGACGATTTCCCGTTTGACGAATTCGCCCGCCAGAAAGATACCCTGATCGACCACAACCCGGCCTAGGTCAGCGCCGATGTGGATGTCCTTCCTGGCGGTCAGTGCAGGTGCGGTGATTGGTGCCAACCTGCGCTGGCTGCTGGGTCTGTGGCTGAACAGCAGCTATCACGCCATTCCACCGGGTACCTTGGTGGCCAACCTGGCGGGTGGCTGGCTGATTGGTCTGTTGATCGGCTATTTTTCCCACAGCACCACGCTGGCTCCGGAATGGCGGCTGTTTGCCATTACCGGGCTGTGCGGGGCGCTGACCACCTTCTCGACTTTCTCGCTGGAGATGTTCGCTGCCATACAGGACGGCAAATGGGGCATGGCCCTGGCCGGTATCCTGCTGCATGTTGTGGGCTCTATCCTGATGACTGCATTGGGTATTTATGTCTACAGCCTGTTGCGCTCAGGATGAGTAACTCTACCTACAGAATTTTTGCAATTAGTTCTTGGCAAGCCCTCGGGTTAAGAGTAGAGTTTGAAGGGTAGGAAAGATTAGCAAAGCATTTCATGAATAAGACGTACCTCCGCAGTTAGTAGTGCCGTCCTGTTTTTGATTCCGCGAGTTCTGTTTTTCCGTAAACCCGCTGACCAGCACACGCTGTGCGTGGCAGCACATAGATGATTGATTTCAGGAAGTTTAAGTATGTCTACTACTACCGGTACTGTTAAGTTCTTCAACGAAGCAAAAGGCTTTGGCTTTATTACTCGTGAAGGCGGCCCGGACGTATTCGTTCACTACAGCGCTATTCAGGGCAGCGGTTTCAAAACCCTGGCAGAAGGCCAGCAGGTTGAGTTCACCGTTACCCAGGGCCAGAAAGGTCCTCAGGCGGAGAACGTTGTTGCTCTGTAATCCCTGATGGATTCAGACAACATCCCGCAAAAAAGGCAGCCTCGGCTGCCTTTTTTTGTTTTTGTAGAACGGGTTGTAAGACGGGCCTGATCAGAGATCAAAGATCTCGTTATAGAAGGCCATGGTGCCATCCCAGGACCGCTTCGCCGCCGCTTCGTCATAGCCGATGGGCATGCCGAACTCCTCGGCCACCTGGTCTGCGCCGGGGTTGGTAAACGAGTGCAGTACACCCGGGAAGGTCACCAGCGTGAGATCCACTTCCGCATCCTGCATCTCCTTGACCAGACCTGCGACCTGATCCGAGGGCACCATCTGGTCTGCGCCGCCGGTATACACCTGAACGCGGGCTTTCACCTTGCCGGGTTCTGCCTGCAGCGGGCTACCCAGGGCTCCGTGATAGCTGACCACGCCATCCAGATCGACACCCATACGGGCCATGTTCAGTACCACGGCTCCCCCGAAGCAGTAACCCTGGGCGGCAATCTTCTGATCGTTGACGGTGTCGTGGTTCTGCAGCAGCTCCTTGGCTGCCAGAAAACGGGCCTTCACCTGGTCCATATTGCTGGTGGCGGCCTTCATGAACGCTTCTGCTTCCTTGGGGTGGTCAGCCACCTTGCCGGAGCCGTACATATCCAACGCCAGCGCGGTGAATCCGGAAGCCGCCAGTTTTTCCGCCTGGTCGCGGGCAAACTCGTTGTGGCCCCACCACTCATGAACCACCAGCACGCCGGGGCGCTTGCCGTCCTGCTCGTCGTCCCAGGCGAGGTAGCCTGTGAAGGTGGTATCACCCACTTTGTAGTCCACGGTTTGGGTCTGCAGTTCTGCCATCAGCGGTGCGCTCGTCATTCCCAGGGTGAGGGCGGCTGCCCAGGTGGTTGTTTTCAGTGTTGTCATCGTTCTGCTCCTTGATGTGATTTTCCGGACCACTAGATCACCGGCGATTCTTGACTATAGTTAAGTATAAGCCGGGTGGAAATGCTCATCCGAATGGCCCGGTCACCCGTAAGTTGAAAATACAATAACAGCAAAAGGGGATTTGCCATGCTGCTGTCTCATGCTTTCGGTCTTTTCACCCATCCGGATCAGGAATGGGACGATATTCGTCGGGAACACTCCCGGCCAACCCGGGTCTACGTCACCTATGTTGTCCTGTTGGCGGCGATTGCGCCCATCTGTGCCTACATCTCCACCGCCTACTTCGGCTGGACGGTGGGTACTGACCGGCTGATCAAGCTGACCGAGATCAGCGCCGCCCAGTTAAGCATTCTGACCTACGCCGCCATGCTGGTGGGCGTGTTCGCCCTGGGTTACGCCATCAACTGGATGGCCAGGACCTACGGTGCCCATGAAGAGCCGGACGCGGCCAACGGTATTGCCCTGGCGGCCTATTCCTGCACGCCGCTGTTCCTGGCCGGTTTTGCCCTGTTGTACCCGGAGCCCTGGTTCAACGCCATCGTGTTTACCGCTGCGGCTGCTTACGGGGCCTGGCTGATGTACGACGGTCTGCCCATCGTCATGGGTATCGAGAAGGAGCGGGCGGTGATGTATGGCGGGGCCCTGCTGACCGTGGCATTGGTAATCCTGGTGTCGACCCGGGTTGGTTCCGTGCTGCTGTGGAATTTCGGTGCCGGACCGGTGTTTGTATCCGGGTAACGTGTCTGCCATTACAGTATCGTGCAATGAGGGAGCTTTCGGGCTCCCTTTTTTATTGCTTTTGACCACGGGCAAGCCCTGACCGGTCCGGCCCGTGGTACAACTGGTGAAAAGCCCCTTTGCGGAGACTGTCCATGGAAGAATCGGTTGCCCCCGGCGATGTATCAAATGAATGGCACACCCGGTCAGCGGAACAGGTGCGGGGTGCGCTGTCTGCCGCCGGCCCTCTCAGCCCTGAGGATGTAGCCGAACGACTCGAGCAGTACGGCCCCAACCGGTTGCCCGAAGGAGCCCGCCGTGGACCGCTGGCGCGGCTGGGACGGCAACTGCGCAACTTCCTCATTTATGTGCTGTTGACCGCTGTGGCGATAACCGGCGCTCTCGGCCACTGGGTCGATGCCGGGGTCATACTGGCTGTGGTGGTTATCCAGACCCTGGTCGGCTTTATCCAGGAGGGGCGTGCGGAACAGGCTCTTTCAGCCATACGCCACATGCTGGCTCCCCGGGCCAGGGTGTTGCGCGCGGGTGGCCAGCATCAGCTCGATGCCGGTGAGCTGGTGCCGGGAGACACGGTGTTGCTGGAACCCGGCGACCGGGTCCCGGCGGACATCCGGCTGGAGAAGACCAGTAACCTGAAAATCGATGAGGCGATTCTCACCGGCGAGTCCGAGGCGGTGGAGAAGTCGCCGGAGCCGGTGGATGCATCCGCTGCTTTGGGAGATCAGTCCTGCCTGGCATTTTCCGGCACCATGGTGACCACCGGTACCGGACGCGGTGTGGTGGTCAGAACCGGTGCGGTAACCGAGATCGGCCGTATTTCCGGATTGCTGGCCAGCACCACCTCCCTGAAAACGCCATTGCTGGAACAGATGGACCGCTTTGCCAGGGGGCTGTCGATCCTGGTGATTATTGCCGGCGTGGCGATTTTTTTCGGTGGTCTGGCGTTCAGCGGGCTGCCGTTCCGGGAACTGTTCATGGCGGTGGTGGGGCTTACCGTGGCCGCGATTCCCGAGGGGTTGCCGGCGATTCTCACCATCACCCTGGCCATCGGGGTGCGGCAGATGGCCAGGCGCAAGGCGGTAGTGCGCCGGATGCCGGTGATCGAAACCCTGGGTGCGGTGTCGGTGATCTGTTCCGACAAGACCGGCACCCTGACCCGCAATGAAATGATGGTGACCACCGCGGTTCTGGCCGGTCAGCGGCTGGAGGTGAGCGGCGAGGGCTATGGGCTGGAAGGAGAGCTCACCGGCGAATTCGCTGGCGGGGCCCTGGTGACCGAGCTGGCCACCGCCGCGGCACTGTGCAATGACTCCCATCTGGACTTTGATGCCGGTAAGCCGAGGGTGCAGGGAGATCCCATGGAAGCGGCCCTGAGGGTTGTCGCCCACAAGGCAGGGTTCGATATTGCCAGCGGAGCGTCCGGATGGTCCCGCCAGGACGAAATACCTTTCGACACCGAAGCGCGGTATATGGCGACCCTCAACCACGACCACCATGGCCATGGTCGCATCTTCGTCAAAGGTGCCCCGGAACGGGTGCTGACCATGTGCAGTGCCCAGCTTGATCCGCAGGGTCAGGGGGCGGCCCTGGATCATGGTTACTGGGAACAGGCGGTGTCTGATCTTGCCTCCGAAGGCTTGCGGGTGCTGGCACTGGCCCGCAAGCCGGTGGGTAGGGGTGTCACGGATCTGGCGATTGAGGATCTGGAAGAGGGGCTGGAGTTGATCGGTATTGTCGGACTGCTGGACCCGCCCCGTCAGGAGGCCATCAGTGCTATCCGGGACTGTCACGATGCCGGTATCCGGGTGAAGATGATCACCGGGGACCATGCCCGTACCGCCGGGGCCATTGCCCGCAAACTGGGCCTGAAAAACAGCGAGCGGGTGCTGACCGGCAAGGAACTGGATGCCATGGATGACGACACCCTGGCCCGTGAGGTCAGCGAGGTCGATGTATTTGCCCGCACCAGTCCCGAGAACAAGCTGCGGCTGGTCAGTGCGCTGCAGGCGTTGCATGGGGTGGTTGCCATGACCGGCGACGGCGTTAACGATGCCCCGGCCCTCAAGCGGGCGGATGTGGGTATCGCCATGGGCGTGAAAGGCTCTGAGGCAGCGCGGGAGGCGGCATCGGTGGTGCTGCTGGACGACAATTTTGCCAGTATTGCCGCCGCTGTTCGTGAGGGTCGTGCGGTCTATACCAACCTCAAGAAGGGCATTGCCTTCATGCTGCCGATCAACGGTGGCGAGTCCATCAGTTTGATTACCGCACTGCTGCTGGGACTGACCCTGCCCATTTCTGCCTTACAGATCCTCTGGGTGAATATGGTCAGTTCCGTAGTGCTTGCCATGACCCTGGCCTTCGAGCCGCCTGAGCCTGACGTGATGAAGCGGCCGCCAAGGGCCAGGGAAGAAAAACTGTTGCAGGGTTTCGTGGCCTGGCGGGTGTTATTTGTATCCCTGCTGTTCCTGGCGGGCATTTTTGCAGCCTGGTTCTGGGGCATGCACCGCCATGACAATGAGGTGCTGGCCAGCACCCTGGCGGTCAACACTCTGGTGGCGATGGAAATGTTCTACCTGTTCGCGGTCCGTTATCTGGATTCCCGGTCGATCACCCTGGCAGGGGTGCTGGGCACGCCGGTTGTGCTGCTGGCGGTTGCAGCGGTAGTACTGCTGCAACTGATGTTCACCTATCTGCCCTGGTTCCAGGCAACCTTTGGCAGTGCCGCGTTGTCTGCTGAAATGCTGGCCTTTGCGGTGGGTTCCGGTGTACTGGTGCTGGTTATCCTGGAGATAGAAACCGCTATCCGCCGCCGTCTGCTCAGCTCAGCCCCCGGGTAACCAGGGCCGGATTGCCGCGGCCTTCAATGGCCGCCAACTCCGCACTGGAAAGCCACTCGCCGGGGGGCTTGCCGGTGACCCGGGCACAGGCGGCCAGCACATGGGCCCAGGAGCAGTGGTTGGCAAACAGCATGCCGGCCTCGTTCAGGGTGCCGCCGCGGTTTATATAGCCCATCACCCGGCTGTGGGCAGGATCCGGAAACAGCGGAGCAACATGACCCCGGAACACTTCCGGGCGCATGTGGGTAATGGCGACCCGGCGGTGCAGCCGGCCCGGGAACAGGCGCTCCCTGTCCAGCTCCGAGGCACAGAAAGCGGCCTCCATGGTGTCCCTGGCTTCCCTGAATCGCCCCGGCTCCTGCAAATACACCAGCCGGAAGGGAGCCCCGGCCTCTCTGAGTCGGTCGCAACAACGAATCATTTCAGACAACTGGTAGGACCCGTTGGCGATCAGCAATACCGGTTCTCCCGGTGAGGTGTCCTCGTCCACCACCAGGGCCCCGCAGCGTGCCAGGTCCTCTGCCTCCCGGCGGTTGAACATGCAGGGGCGCTCCCGTTTGGGAATGACCATGCAGGTGATGCGTCCGCGCTGGCGGTAGATGTCCGGCAGCAGGGCCTGGGTGCTGTTGTAATCGGCGGGGAATACGACGCGGCTGACATCATGCATCTCCCCCAGTAATGCCTCGCAGAAAGTGGTGTCCTGGTGCGATTGCTCGTTTTTGCCGTTCTCCCAGGTATGGGAGGTGGCAATCACCGGAAATCCCAGCCAGCCGGGAGGCCGGCCGGCTTCCTTCTGTGAGCGGGCGAAGATGATCTCCTGGCGGATCGCTCCGAGCATCTTTACGCAGAACGCCTCGTAGCTGGCCACCAGATTGAGACCCTGTTTATTGGCCAGGCAGGCGGAGACTACAGCTTCCTCGTTCAGGGCGGTGATGATGTTCCCCTGTACTGATTCATGTTCGCTCTCGGGCGAGGTTACCCGGTGTTTCAGTTGGTGCAGGACACCCTCAAGCCGATTGCTGGCAAGCTCGTCCGGGTTGCCGACCCGGGGCCGCAGTAGCGGATTGTCCTGCACCAGAGCGCAGAAAAAATGATCCACTGCCGCCATGGGTGAGACGATCTGTCGGGCAGGGGGCAGGTCCGGCATTTGCGGTTCCAGTGGTTGCCGGCGGCCCGCGGCATGATCCCGTTCGAGGGGGCGGTTGCTGAGCGGGTGGGCTGTCAGGGTGGCGACCGCTTCCGCCAGCACATCCGGGGCCACCCAGATCCGGTCGGTGTATTGCTCGAACAGTTGCCGGGACCGCACATCGGTTCGCGGGTTGCCCGGCAGGGGCAGGTTGTGGGCTGCATTACTGCCCGCCCCGTAGAAGCCAAAACCCTTGGGGCACTCGGCAATACCGTAGGGAATCCGCACCGGGTAGGCCAGTTCGCCGTCAATTGCCTGGCGCGCCCGTTCCGACAGGCGTTTTTCCATCCGGTACAGCATGCACAGGTAGGCGGCCGGATCGGTGCCATCGCACCGTTCGGGCTCGAAGCCGTGGGCGGTAAGCAGTTCACAGAACTTTTCCAGGCCGGCCCGGGTGCCCAGTTCTGTCCGCTGTTCGATCCTCCGTCCGTTGGCAATCATTACCGGCAATGGCAGGCCGCAGTCCTCGGCCCGCCACCAGCGGGGTACCCAGTCGCTGCCCCTTTGTTCTTCGGCCGCTCCGTCTGACAGGAAGGTCACCAGTGTTTCGCCGGGTTGTGGTATGTGGACGTACTGGAGTTCCGTGAACCCCAGGTAGCCCCCTTCCATGATGCCGCCCGCGGTGTGGGCATTGACGTGACTGCCCAGCGGCGCTTCTGTCTCACCCGAGGGGGACTGCCGGTAGCTGTAGAAATCCCCCGCCAGTGCTGACAGGCCATCGGATGTAGCGGAGTAGCGGGCACGTTGCTCAGGGTGCAGGTTGCCGGTCAGTACATTCAGGGCTTCGATCGCGGCGACGCAGTGTCCCTGGCCCATCACCCAGCTACGTGTAGTGCCGGTCAGGTTGTTCAGTGCCAGGTAGCCGGCGTAGGCAGGCACCATATTCAGGGCTCCGCCCGTGTGACCCTCCGGGCGGGGCTTGTAATCCGGCGCATCCGGATGCCGGCCATCGGGCCAGACCCGGTCGGCGTAGGTCATGTGTACCACCAGCCACAGGCCGGCGCTGCTCAGCCTGTCCAGTGCGGCAAGCTGGCGGAAAACCGATCCGTGATCCGGCTGCAGACCGTCCGCAACCAGCTTGTCTGCCAGCTCCAGCGCCTGTCGCTGGGTATCCTCGCTGTGGTGGATAACGCCATAGCCGCGCCGCCAACGGGCAAACTCCGGGTGCACGGATGCCTGTGCATCCAGTTCCTGATGATCGGCTGCCGTGCTGGTCATGTTCCTTCTCCCGGGAGGATATCTGTCTGACCAGTCTATGGCAGTTGCTCACCCCGGGTTTTGATGCAGGTCACTCGCGCACCTGCGGTTTACTGGAATACCAGATACATCTGGTGATACAGACCGATACCCACCAGCACGTTGAAGGGGAAGGTGACCCCCAGGGAAGCCAGCATGGCCATGCCGATGTCCGCCTCGGGGATGGCGTGCCGGATAGTCACGGGGGCGGCGATATAGGACGCACTGGCCGTCAGGGTGCCGAGAATCACCGCATTACCCGGATCCAGATCCATCAGCAGTGCAGCGGCCAGGCCGGGTATTGCCAGCAGTGGCGGCGCGATAGCAGCGAAAGCCACCACCCGCCAGTGTTTCCGGGTGAGCTTCTTCAGGGTTTCGCTGGCCACCAGGCCCATTTCCAGCAGGAACAGGGCCAGAACCACGGAGAAGGCCTCGGTCAGGGGTGCGGTGACACCGGTACCCATATCCGGCCCATACAGGGCCCCGATCACCACCCCGCCGGCCAGCAGGATGACACTTCGGTTGGTCAGAGGCTCCCGGAGCAGGTGGAGCTTGGTGCCCGGCGCAACATCCCGGTTGCTCAGCCGCTGGTAGAGGAACAGCCCCATCAGGATGGCGGGCAGTTCCAGAAGCACCAGGTACAGGGTCACTTCCCCGCCGGTCATCATGTTTCGGGATTCCACCCAGGCCAGAGAAACCGCAAAGGTACCGGCGCTGACGGAACCGTAGTGGGCTGCGAAACTGGCGGCGTTGGCGGTGTTCAGGCGCACCAGGGACCGCAGCAGCGGGTAGAGCACCAGCGGGATCAGAAAGCCCAGCGCGGCAACCCCCAGCAGTTCACCGATCAGTCGCCATTCCACATTTCCATGCAGTGCCATGCCGCCTTTCAGGCCGATGGTCAGCATCAGCAGGATGCTGAGTACATTGTAGGCGGCCTTGGGTACTCTCAGGTCAGAACCGATGCTGCCTGCAAACAGACCCAGTACGAAGAACATCACGATGATATCGGGCACAGCGAAACCTCGTCAGGGATATAAAAGAAAGCGGGCCAGGGGCCCGCTTTTGTCAATCAGTTGGCAAATTGCGCCTGGTGGTAGCCGGATGTCCCTCCGGCCGCCGTTTCCCTTTCCGTATCAGGAACCTGCAGGTGCATAGGTGCCGGGGGTAGTTCGAATACATGGTAAGCCTCAGGTCCGAATGGATCCAGCGCGGTATCCAGGTATCCGTAGGCTTCCGGAACCGGATCACCGGAGAAGGTCACCAGAAACTGACGCTCCACCAGTGGCACGGTGGGCCGGAGTGACTGCTCGACCCACAGGTAAACACCCTTGGCCGCAACCAGGTATTCACAGCGTACCACCCGGTAGCCTTCGCGCAGGCGCAGAGTGGTCGGCTCACCCCGGTTGTTCAGCAAGAACTTGTGTATGGTTTTCATGGCTTCCTCCTCCCTCGTTATTGAGGTCACAGGATCATCATCGCGCTTGTCGTCTTCAGAGAAAATAAGCTTTGATGGTTAATATAGTTCGATTTTAACGAACTATCAGTCCGCCTGAGCAAGAATGCGTTCCGCGGCCGGGCCGGGCACCCCGCTGGCCCGGACTATGCCGTAAAGGGTGTCCCTGACTTCATCAATGCGGGCGACTTCGACCACCTGGTACTGGCGGCAGACTTCATCGTGGATGCTGGTGGGGGCAGCAAAATAACCCAGCCCCTTGCGCCCGAACACCTTGATCAGGGCGCTGTCGTCCACTTCCGCAGCTACCCGGACCTTCACCCGGTTGGCGGAAAACCAGTTCATCAGGGAGGTGAAATAGGGGGCATCCACCGATGTGGCCAGAAACGGCTGATTGTTGAGGCTCTGGGGGAAATCCCGGGTCAGGGTATGGGCCAGGGGTTCTGCGGCAAACAAGGACATGGCCGAGCTGGCCAGCTGGCGGGTGTGAAAGTGGCCTGCTTCGCCTGCCTCCGGTTCCCGGTCTGTCAGTACCAGATCCAGCTCGCGGCGACTGAGTTGGTCCAGCAGCGCAGCATGGGAGCCCGTCTGGCAAGTGAGTTTGACCTCGCGATCAAGCTCCATGGCAGGCTCAAGCAACTGGTACGCAATCAGCTTATGGATTGAAGCAGAGATGCCGGCTTCGAGCGTCAGCGGCCGCCCTTCAGGCGGTTGTTCGAGAAGGTCCGAGAGCGCCTGGGCGGTGGTGAACATTTCGTTGGCGTACTGGAATACCGTCTTGCCCAGTTCGGTGAGGATAAGCCGCCTGCGTTCGCGGCGGAACAGGGCCCCTCCCAGGTTGTTTTCCAGGGTAGCCAGCTGGCCGCTCAGGGTCTGAGGGGTGAGATCCAGCAGCTGACTGGCCTTGGCGATGCTGCCTTCCCGGGCAATGACCCAGAAATAGTGCAGGTGACGGTAATTCATAGGATGGTTCCGTGATGCGAATACCCAGTCTATCAGATCATTCCCGGACCAGGGCCAGCTCCAGCTCGGTGTAGTGGCTGACCATATTGGCCAGGCCCTCGGCCAGCTCGTCGAAGGAAATGGGCGGGGAAGGATCACACAGATGGCGCACCACCGAGTAGATGCCGCCGTTGATCATGATATAGCTCATGGTCGGAATGTTGCGGATCTGCAGCGTTTCCGGATGGTGCATCAGGTATTGGGTGACCAGTTCAGAGAGGGTTTGCTGCAGCGGCTCGACATGTTGCTCGAAGTCCAGGGCCATGGCGTGGCGGGCACATTTCAGGTAACGCTCATCCCTGGCCTGCAGGAAATCCCGGAACCGGGCCAGCAGCTCCAGCACTGCATCCTTGATGGGTTTCCGAACAAGTTCAGGGATCAACGGCTGGATCATGGCGATGGTATCGGCAATGAACCGGTCGCTCATGACCGAGAAGATCTCTTCCTTGTTCTCGAAGTATTCATAGAGTGAGCCCACGCCAACCCCTGCAATATCAGCTATCTGGCGGGTGGTGGTTGCTGCGGGGCCCCGCTCCGCCATGGCAATAAAGCCGGCTTCGACAATGGCATCAACGGTAGCCTTGGCTCGCTGTTGTCTTGGTTTTCTGGCCATGATTTTTCCGAATTGAATCCGAACAAGCGTTCGCTTTATTCTGGTAGTCTGATTCTGGTATTGCAAGCAGGTTCCAATACCGACCGACTTTCACTCCACGTTGTACAGGTTTTAACAATCTATGCTCTCGATTCGTTCTTCCCGAAAGCCTTCCCACAATGCAATGGCGGTTGTCACCGGTGCCGGTAGTGGTATCGGCCGGGCTTTTGCGCTGGAAATCGCCAGGCGCGGCGGTGCCGTTCTTTGCTCTGATATCAATCTTGAGACGGTTCGTGAAACAGTCTCCCTGATTGAGCGGGAAGGGGGTCAGGCCTGGGCCTTCAAGTGTGATGTCAGCAAGCTGACCCAGGTGGAAGCCCTTGCCGAGGAAGCGGACCGGGTATTGCCCGGTCCGGTCAGCCTGGTGATCAACAATGCCGGGGTGGGTGTGGGTGGTCTTCCCGTGGGCGAGACACCGATCAAGGACTGGAAATGGACCCTGGGCATCAACCTCTGGGGAGTGATCCACGGCAGCCATGTCTTCGCCCCCAGGCTGAAACGCCAGGGCTATGGCGGGATCATCAACGTGGCTTCAACCGCCGGATTCTCTGCGGCTCCCCTGATGAGCGTATATAACGTCAGCAAGGCAGGAGCACTGGCCCTGACCGAGACTCTGGCTGCGGAGCTGGCGGGCACGGGGGTGGCGGTTACCGCGCTTTGTCCGACCCTGGTGAAAACCAACATCGGGGCGAATGGCAAGATCGTCGGCGAGTCCCGGGGGATGTTCGACCGTTTGATGGACAAGATCGGCATGTCGCCGGACCGGGTTGTCCGGGATGCTCTCAATGGCCTGGATCGCGGCGATCTCTACATCCTGCCCCAGTTCGATGCCCGGGTGATCTGGCGGGCCAAGCGTTTTATTCCAAGGACCTATGCCATGGGGGCCGGGCTGATCAGTCGCTTCGGCACCAGCCGGCTGCAATAAGGCAGGCTGCCAGGGAGGCGAGACCTTTCCCCATTGCCCGGCCCCGGCGTTTCTGACACCCTTTATCGGATAACTCAAGGACACAGGAGAGACCGATGACTGACGACAAGCGCCGTCGCCATTCCGCCCCCGTGGTGGACGGGCTGGGTAAATCCGCCAGCCGGGCCATGCTGCGGGCGGTTGGATTTACCGACGAGGACTTCCGCAAACCCCAGGTGGGTATTGCTTCCACCTGGAGCAACCTGACCCCCTGCAATATGCACATCAATGAGCTGGCGGAAGAATCTTCCGCCGGAGCGGATGAGGCCGGGGGCAAGAGCCTGATCTTCAATACCATCACCGTGTCCGATGGTATCGCCAACGGCACCGAGGGCATGAAGTATTCCCTGGTGTCCCGGGAAGTGATTGCCGACTCCATTGAAACCGTGGCCGGCTGTGAAGGATTTGACGGGCTGGTGGCCATCGGTGGCTGTGACAAGAATATGCCCGGTTGCATGATGGGGCTGGCCAGGCTGGATCGCCCATCGGTGTTTGTTTACGGCGGTACCATCATGCCCGGGGAGAACCATACCGACATCATCTCTGTGTTCGAGGCGGTGGGTGCCCACGCCCGGGGTGACCTGGACCTGATCGAGGTTAAACAGATCGAGGAAACCGCCATTCCGGGACCCGGTTCCTGTGGCGGCATGTACACCGCCAACACCATGGCCTCCGCCATTGAAGCCATGGGCATGAGCCTGCCGGGCAGTTCCGCCCAGAACGCGGTGTCTGATACCAAGAAAGCCGATTGCCGGGCGGCGGGGGCAGCGGTGTTGAACCTGCTGGACAAGGACATCAAGCCGTCAGACATCATGACCCGGGAAGCCTTCGAGAATGCCATCACCGTGGTGATCGCCCTGGGCGGGTCCACCAATGCGGTGCTTCACCTGCTGGGGATGGCCAGCACCATCGGTGTGGAGCTGACCCTTGAAGACTTCACCGAAATCGGCAAGCGGGTACCGGTGCTGGCGGACCTGCGCCCCAGTGGTCATTACATGATGTCCGAACTGGTGGCGATTGGCGGTATCCAGCCGCTGATGAAGATGCTGCTGGAGCGGGGAATGCTGCATGGCGACTGCCTGACGGTGACCGGGCGTACCCTGGCGGAGAATCTGGCAGAGGTGGACCCGTATCCGGAGAACCAGGACATCATTCATGCCTTCGACAATCCCATCAAGGCGGACAGCCATCTGCGGATTCTCTATGGCAACCTGGCACCCACCGGGGCAGTGGCCAAGATTACCGGCAAGGAAGGCACCCATTTCACCGGGCGTGCCCGGGTGTTCCACTCGGAAGAGGAAGCCCAGGAGCGCATCATGGACGGCACCGTGGTTGCCGGCGATGTGCTGGTGATCCGATACGAAGGCCCCAAGGGTGGTCCCGGTATGCGGGAAATGCTCACGCCCACATCGGCCATTATGGGCAAGGGCCTGGGTAATGATGTGGCGTTGATTACCGATGGCCGTTTCTCCGGGGGCAGTCATGGCTTCGTGGTAGGCCATATCACGCCGGAGGCCGCCGAGGGTGGTCCCATTGCGTTGGTGGAAGATGGTGACACGATCACCATTGATGCGGTGGAGAACCGCATAGTGCTGGATATCGACGAGGCGGAAATGGAGCGCCGCCGGCAGAACTGGCAGCCGCCGGCCCCGCGCCGTACCCGGGGTGTGCTGGCCAAGTATGCCCGCACGGTCAGCTCCGCCTCGGAAGGGGCTGTGACGGACAAACCCTGAACCAGCGGTAATCTCCCGTAACAGCGGCAGGGCGGCGAAAATGCCCGGCCGCTGTTATACTTGCGGCAGTTCCGGGCCGCTGGCCCGCTTCACCAGAACTTTTCCGGGGCCGCCCATGTATCCAGTGCTGCGCTATTTTCTACTCTTCCTCCTGCTTTCATTATCCAGTCACGCCGTTTTTGCCCGGTCCGCCGGTGATATGCCGTCGCTGGCTTCCGTGAATGCGGCAGTAGCCTATCTGGGCGAGGACGAGCTGGTTGTGGGCAAGAATGCCGACCGGCCCGTGCCCATCGCTTCAATCACCAAACTGATGACTGCTCTGGTAGTGCTGGACAGTGGCCAACCGCTGGGGGAATGGCTGGAATTCAGGGAGCGGCATAAAGACGCACCTGCCAACGCCTATACCCGGATCCGGGTTGGCTCTGAAATGAAACGGGGTGACATGCTGCGCATTGCCCTGATGTCCTCCGAGAACTTTGCTGCTTACACACTGGCCCGCCATTACCCGGGAGGCTATCAGGGGTTTGTGCAGGCCATGAATGACAAGGCGGCCGAGCTGGGTATGACCCAGACCCGGTTTGTTGACCCCACCGGCCTGTCCACCGGCAATATCGCCAGCGCCGCAGACCTGGTGAAACTGGTGAACGCCGCCGCCCGTCACCCCGAGATCCGGGAATACTCCACCACCCGCTACTTCACCGGGCGCTTCCGCCAGCCCCGCTATTCCCTGTCATTCGGTAACACCAACCGGCTGGTTCACCGCAAGAGCTGGGGTGTGGGTATCAGCAAGACCGGTTATCTGGACGATGCCGGTCGCTGCCTGGTGATGACTTCCGAAATGAATGGTCGGCGTGTGGTGACGGTGTTTCTGGACTCCCTGGGCACGCTTTCTCCCCTGGGGGATGCCGGCCGGGTCAAACGCTGGCTGGCGACCGGGGCTTCCGGTCAGGTGGCACGTGCTGCCCGGGAGTATGCCCAAAAGAAAAACCAGGCCTACCAGAGCCGGGAAACCCGCTCTGCCGGTGTCAGTGTTAACTGAGGGGCGGGCCGATGATCCAGATATTCACCGCCGGCGGTACCATCGACAAGGTGTACTTTGATGCCAACAGTGAGTTCGAGATTGGTGACAGTCTGCTTCCTGAATTGCTGGCGGAATCCAATATCCATGACGGCTATCGCATAGAAGGGCTGCTACGCAAGGACAGCCTGGAAATGACCGATGCCGACCGGAACCGGGTGCGGGACGCGGTGGAGCGTTGCGATGCCGGTCGTATCCTGATTACCCACGGTACCGACACCATGCCGGAGACCGCCCGCAGCCTGCTCAATGTGAAAGATAAAACCATTGTTCTCACCGGTGCCATGCAGCCGGCCCGGATGCGGCGCTCCGATGCGATGTTCAATATCGGTTTTGCCTGGGCGGCAGTGAAATTGTTGCCCGCCGGAGTGTATGTCGCCATGAACGGCGAAGTGTTCGAAGCCGGCTCGGTGCGCAAGAACCTCAAGGCCGGGCGTTTCGAGAAAGCCTGAACCGCAACCCTACACGCTGTCGATTTCTTCCCGGGTCAGCGCCCGGAACTGGCCGGGCTCCAGTGCGGGGTCCAGGGTAATGGCACCCACCCGCTGGCGGTGCAGCCCGGTCACGTGGTTGCCCACCGCGGCCATCATCCGTTTCACCTGGTGGTATCTCCCTTCGCCGATGGTCAGCTCGATCAGCCTGTCTTCCAGCTTGTGCACACTGGCCGGTAAAGTGGGCTTGTTTTCCCCTTCCAGCATCAGTCCGTTTTCCAGTGTTTTTTGTGCAGCGGTATCCAGAGGCCGGTCCAGGCTTACCCGGTAACCCTTGCTGCAGTCATGGCGGGGAGAGGTAATCCGGTGGGACCATTGGCCGTCGGTGGTCAGCAGCAATAAACCGGTGGTGTCCATGTCCAGTCGCCCGGCGATGTGCAGGCCGGTGCGCCGGGCCAGTTCCGCTGGTAACAGATCCAGTACGGTCGGATGTTCCCCGTCACGGGTGGCGCTGACATAACCTGGCGGTTTGTGGAGCATCAGGTAGAGTTCCGATGGCAGGGCCAGCGGCTCGCCATCAAGGATGACCCGGGATGTGTCGGGTATCTTTACACTAGGGCTGGTGACGATCTCCCCGTCTACCGACACACGCTTGCGGCCGATGGCGCGCTTGGCATCCTTGCGGGAGAGTTCGCTGCTGTTGGCGATGAACTGATCCAGGCGTATCGGCATCAGCAACCCTGCCCCGGTTCCGGAACCCGAAGATCCGCCAGGCACAACGCCGGCAGATCGCCGGTGGTGCGTTGCCAGAGCAGGGGCAGGGCATCCGGATTGATGGAGGGCCTTGGTAGCCGGCCGCTGGTAATCGGCTTCAGCCCGGCAGCGAATTCTTCAGCCAGCAGGAATACAAACGGATGGGCACCGGGAATGCCCAGCCGCACATCGGTAGCGGTCACCCGGTTGCCGTCCCGTCCGTAATGCAGAAAACCATCGGTGAACCATTCCAGTCGCTGAACTTCCGGGAGATCAGCTACGCTCCGGGCCAGTGCCGGATCCCTGGGGAAATACTCCAGGGTCAGTGGCTGATCGGGATCCAGAAAGCCGGTCACGATCTCCACCCGGGTTTCTTCCGTCAGTGCCGTGGTGCGCCACAGCAAGGTGGTGAACGGCATTGGCTGCACCATCAGTCGGGCATCCTCAAGCCCTGCCTCAGCCAGGGCCGGGGTAACGCGCTGGGTGACCAGCTGCTGCGCTGCAAGACTCCAGCCGAGGTAGAGCGAGGACAGCAGCAGGCCCGCCATAACCGCCGTGCGGGCGGGTGGACGAAACAGGAACCAGATGATTCCGGCCAGCAGGGGCAGGGTGTACAGCGGATCGATAATGAAAATGCTATGCAGGGCCACAGGTCGTCCCACCGGCCAGAAAAGCTGGGTGCCGTAGGTGGTAAAAGCATCCAGCAGCGGATGGGTAATGAGAATCAGCAGGCAGGTCAGGAGCCAGCGCCGGTAGCCCAGCTCCGGTTTCCAGCGTTGCAACCCGAGGGCAATCAGGAAGGCGAGCGGAAACAGGATAAACAGGGAATGGCTGAACCCCCCGGTGCTGGGTGAAATTGGCCACGGCAGTGCCATAGTCAATCACTACATCCAGATCTGGCAGGGTGCCCAGGGCTGCGCCCACCACCAGAGCAGTGCGTCCGAGGTATTTGCCGGTAACCGCCCCTGCGAGAGAGGCACCCAGTGCTGCTTGGGTAATGGAATCCATGGGAGATACTACGACCTGTCAGTGAAAACGGGTCTGTATTATGCGCGTAATTGGCGTGGGGATCACGTGGGGAGGGGTGCAGACAAACAAAAGCCGGGATCCTGGGATCCCGGCTTCCGGTAGAGCTTTGCGGGCTATCAGGCAGCCTTGCGGCGGCGTGACAGGCCCAGACCTGCGAGGCCGAGGCCCAGCAGTGCCAGAGTGCCTGGCTCGGGGACCTCAACGGTACGCATGTTCAGCCTGGCCAGTATTTTGGCTTTGGAATATTTTCCCTCGGCGGTTGCGATCTCGTCGGCGGTGGTCAGCTCACACTGCTTCTCGAAAGAGCTCCAAACAAACCGGCATTCTTTTTCCTGGAAGCCTACCAGTTCAAGTGAGTAGATCTGACTGCCCAACTGAAACTCTGAGCTGGTGAAGGTGTCTGTAACTCCCACGATATCGTCATTGGAAGAACACAGGAATGCAAAGATGCCACAAGTGTTCGGTGTTTCGTCATGACTGAATTCGAATACACCGGTCTGGGGGCCCGAAGAACCTTCGATGTTGCTAAAGTCCGCCATCACCCGGAGGGAGACTGAGTCCAGTCCGGAGTCTTCCGGAATCGGCTTGTTCCAGTGCTTGAATGTGCCCAGGATAAACGGGTCCGAGTTAATGATCGACTGGGGCCCCTCGGTTCCGTTGAAACCATACTTGCTCTTTTTGTAGGCGGAGGTATCACCGCCCCACGCCAGCCAGGAGTAGCCGTAACTATCGAAGGTTTCGACGTTGGCTCCGCCCTGAACATCAAACCATTCACCGGTGACATCACCCATATCCACCGGGAATGCCATGGCCGCTGAAGATGCGGTTGCAAACGCTGCTGCAACGATTGTCTGTTTCCATCCCATTGTTCTTTCCTCTCTGGTCATCCCTGTGTACACATTCCGTGCCGGGATTCTTTTGGCCCTTTAAAGCTTCCGCCGCCTGATTGGGGGGCGGGGATGCGCTGGAGGAATATAAGCCAGAATCATGCCAGTTCATGAACGTTTGTTAATTCAAGGGTTTGGCATGTGGCTCCCAAGGCTGGGTGTATAAAAAGCCGACACGTCAGGACTCCGGGCGGACGTCAATGCCGAGTTTCTCCAGCAGTTTGCCGCTCGGATAGCCGTCCGCAACCATCTGCTGGTCCTGCTGATAGGCGCGGATCGCGGAGCGTGTCGCTGAGCCCATGATTCCGTCCGCCTTGCCACTGTCATAACCCTGATCGTTGAGGGTTTTCTGCAGCCGAATGATCTGGTCCCGTGACAGGGCGGGCAGGTCTTCCGGAGGTGGGGTATGCAGGCCTCCGCCTCCGGCAACCCGGTCGGCCAGATGGCCCACCGCAATGGCATAGAATTCTGAGCGGTTCCAGCCCATGATCACATCAAAGTTGTGGTAGGCAAGGAAGGCCGGTCCCCGGTGGCCTGCCGGAACGACCAGTTCCGCATCAATCGGCTCCCGCGCAAGGGGGTTGCCAAAGGCATCGGTAATGCCCATTTCACGCCAGTCTTCCAGCGGCAAACGGCGGCCGTCTGCCTTGCTGTAATCAAATCCGGCGGGCAGGATAACCTCGCGGCCCCAGCGGTAGTCACCGTCCCAGCCCATGGATTCCAGGAACCGTCCGGCAGACATCATGGCATCCGGCAGGCTGTTCCACAGATCCCGGCGGCCATCACCGTCGGCATCCACTGCGTGTTTGAGAAATACGGTGGGCATGAACTGGACGTGGCCCATAGCTCCGGCCCAGGAGCCTTCCATCTGGTCTGCTGCAATGGAGCCCTCGTCGATAATCTGCAGGGCTGCCATGAGCTGTTCGGTAAAAAAGGTGCTGCGGCGCGGGTCACAGGCCAGGGTGGCGAGTGAGCTGGGCACCGGCATCTTGCCGAAATAGCTGCCAAAGTTGGTTTCCAGTCCCCAGAAGGCCACCAGGTAGGGGGCCGGTACGCCGGTGGCCCGGGTGACCCGGTCAAGCAAGTCCTGATGCTCCCTGAGCAGTTCCCGGCCCTTGCTGATGCGGGCCTCATTGACCCGCTTGCCCAGGTAATCCGCAAAGGTGGTGGTGAATTCCGGTTGCCGGCGATCCAGCTCAATCACTCGGTCAAGAAAGGTGACACCGGAGAGCACTTCATCGGCGGTTTGGGGGCTGATGCCGGCCTGCAATGCCTTGTCCTTGAGTCCGGCCACGCAGGCCTGGAAATCCCCGGAAGAATTCTCCTGCGCTTGTAGCGGCTGCATGGCGGCCAGTGCCAGCAGGGATGTCAATGCGGCGATCTTGCCTGCGTGCGGGCGGATCCTGGGAAGCGGCTTGAACACGGACTGACCTCACTGTCGGATGATGAAATTCAGTGGCTTGCCGCCACATCTTAGCCTGTTTCCGGATGCCGGAATACCGCAAAAGCGTGCTCCGGATGACAATCTGTTAAGACACTTCGGGGAGGAGGACGTTCCCCATGTCGGCACCGAATTGTGGTGTTTTTGTAGCCACCGGGTTTCGCCTCCGACGGTTTGTTCTATAGTTGGCGGGTAGTCGGTAAAAAGGTTGTCAGCATGGCTAGTTTGACCGCGCTGGTTGTGGACGATGCCAGTTTCGTAAGGGATCTGGTAAGGCGTACCATTCGCCAGCATTTTCCGGTGATCGAAACCACCGAAGCCCAGAATGGCCGTCGGGCCCAGTCCCTGATGTCCCGGCAGGTGTTCGACCTGATTCTCTGTGACTGGGAAATGCCGGAGATGTCCGGCCTGGAGCTGTTGCAATGGATGCGTCAGCAGCCGGAATACGCAAAAGTGCCTTTTATCATGATCACCAGTCGTGGCGACAAGGATCATGTGGTCGAGGCGATCAGGGAGGGTGTGTCCGAATACCTGGGCAAGCCGTTCAGCGCTGAGGGGCTCAGCAGCAAGGTTTCAAAAGTGATGGGGGATACCCTGAAACAGGCCATGGGCAGGTCAGGGCGGTCTGTCGAGCCGGGCAAATCGGATCCTTTTATGGAGTCCGCCAGCTTGCTGACCGGCAAGTCCTCAAAACCTGCCCCTGCATCGCCAAAAGCACCTCCCGGCTCCGGCAAGTCTGGTGTCACGCCTTCGAAAACCGCGGCCATGTTGCGTTTTGGTGAGAGCAAGATGAATACCCGGGTGCGGGATATCACCCTTACCGAAGCCCGGCTGCTGGCCCGCAGCGACCAGACATTTCCTCCGGTTATGGCTCCGGCCGTAGTGGATATTGAAACCGGCGAGGGCAAGATGGCCCGGCTGAATGGCTATGTGCATCAGCTACAGGCGGTGGACAAGCGGCCGGATTCGGAATTTGTCACTGTGACGGTTCGCTTTGTGGACGACGATGCCGCCAAGCTGGAGGACCTGTCCCGGTTTATTGCCCGTTTCCGCACCGGTCAGTAACCGCCTCAGGAAGCCGCCGGCTGTGCCTCAGGCTCTGCCAGACGTTCCCGGGGAAAGTGGTAGATAAATTCGCTGCCTTCGCCCATGCGGCTTTTTATCTCCAGATGACCATCATGGTTGATCAGCACGTGCTTGACGATGGCCAGCCCCAGGCCGGTGCCGCCGGTGTCCTTGTGGCGGCTGGGATCGGCCCGGTAAAAGCGTTCGGTCAGCCTGGGGATGTGTACCGGATCAATACCGATGCCGGTATCCCGTACGGTCAGGTGTCCCCCTTCCCGGTCCGCGGACCAGGTGACATGGATGCTGCCCCGGGCCGGCGTATATTTCACCGCATTGAACACCAGGTTCGAGAAAGCACTGCGTAGCTGGCTTTCATCCCCTTTCAGCAGCGAGCCCTCCGGCACGGATATCTCGAACCGGTGCTGCTGGTCACCGCTCAGGGCCCGGGCATCGTCGCAGATATGCGCCAGCATGGGGCCGAGGTCCTGCACGGTGTCGTTCACTGTCTGTTCCCCGGTTTCGATTTTTGACAGCAGGATCAGGTCGGTGATCAGGGCTTCCATGCGGGATGACTGCTGGGACATGGTGGCCATGGCCCTGCGCCATTTCGGCGGCAGTTCGTCCACGTGATCGGAGAGGGTTTCCAGATATCCACTGATTACCGTCAGCGGTGTGCGCATTTCGTGGGACACGTTGCCAACAAAGTCCCGGCGCATCTGTTCCAGCTGTACCAGACGGGTGATGTCCTTGGCGACAATCAGCCGATCGTCATCGCCGAACAGGCTGATCTGGATCTGCAGATGCAGGTGTGGACGGGCAGGGGAGGCGATTTCCAGCGGTTCCCGGTAGTCCTTGCTGTCATAGTAGGCCTTGAAGGCCGGGTTACGGATCAGGTTGTAGATAATCTGGCCCTGGTCCGTCTGGCGACGGAAGCCCAGCAGTTTCTCCGCCGCGCCGTTCCACCACTCCATGGCACCGCTGGCATCGGTCATGATGACACCGTCGTGCATGGCGTTGGTGGATTCCTGGATGCGATTAATGCGGGCCCGAAGCAGATCCCGGTTGCGCAGATGGGTCTGGTTCAGCTTGTGCAGGCCGTCGAACAGATCGCCCCATAGTCCGACACTCTGGGGGGCCTCACTGTAGCGGTTGGGGTTGGCCAGCCACTGGTAGAGCCGGCGCGCCTGGATCAGGGTCCACCACAGATAACTGATCAGCCCGACGAGCAGGCCATACAGGGGATAACCTGCCAGGTAGCCCAGCAGTGTGAAGATGCCCAGCAGCAGGATGATCATCCGCACATAGCGTGACCAGTTGTTCTGCATTCGCTCCGCCCGGTATCTGGAAAATGTCGCCGGAAAACGTCCGGCTTATGCTGCCCTGGTGGAGAACCGGTACCCGGTGCCCCGAACCGTCTGTATCAGGTGATCGTAACGCTCGCCCAGCGCCTTGCGCAGGCGCCGGATATGCACATCCACGGTACGTTCCTCAACATAAACATTACCACCCCAGACCTGATCCAGTAACTGGGAGCGGGTATAGACGCGCTCCTGGTGGGTCATGAAGAACTGCAGCAGCCGGTACTCGGTGGGGCCGATGTTCAGTTCCGATTCCGGCGTGAACACCCGGTGGCCGACCGGGTCCAGGGTCAGTCCGTCCACCTCGATGGGACTCTCCACGCCCGCCGGAGTGGTGCGCCGCAGTACCGCCTTGAGCCGGGCCACCAGCTCCCGGGGCGAGAACGGCTTGGTGATGTAGTCGTCGGCACCGACCTCCAGGCCCTGGATCTTGTTGTCCTCTTCCACCTTGGCGGTGAGCATGATAATCGGGATTTCCGCCGTGGCTTCGTCCTTTTTCAGGCGGCGCGCCAGTTCCACACCGCTGGTGCCCGGCAGCATCCAGTCCAGCAGTATCAGATCCGGCTGCTTGTCCACCACCAGCGCATGGGCTTCCCTTGCGTCAGCCGCTTCCAGATAGTGGTAGTCGGCCATTTCCAGCGCGACGGCAATCATTTCCCGGATGGAGGGTTCGTCGTCAACGATGAGGACGGTTTTTTCGGCCATAGTCAGTCAACCTGTGTCTTATCCCTGATTTGTTGCTGCCCCATTACAACGGGATATTGTGACAAGTATATGACAATGGCGGATTCATGCGGGCGGATTGATGAGCAGATCCAGGAACAGACCGGCAAATACCGCAAAGCCAGCCCAGTTGTTGTTCAAAAAGGCCCGGAAACAGCCGTCCCGTTCCCGGTAACGGGCGAGGTGCTGGTGGTACACGAACAGGCAGGCCATGGCCACCAGTCCCAGATGGTAGAAAGTGCCCAGCTCCGCACGATGCCCCACCAGCAGCAGTACCAGAATCACCATGGCCTGCAACATGCCGATAATCAGCCGGTCGGCATCGCCGAACAGGATGGCCGTGGACTTGATGCCGATCTTAAGGTCATCGTCCCGGTCCACCATGGCGTAGAGGGTGTCGTAGGCGACGGTCCACAATACATTGGCAGTAAACAGCAGCCAGGCCAGCTGGCTGAGTTCACCGGCCTGGGCGGCCCAGGCCATGGGGATGGCCCAGGAGAATGCTGCGCCCAGGAACAACTGCGGCAGATGGGTGTAGCGCTTCATGAACGGATAGATGAAGGCCAGCACCAGGCCGCCGAAGGACAGGTAAAGCGTCAGGGTGTTGGTGAAAAACACCACCATCAGGAAGGACACCAGGCACAGCCCGAGAAACAGGGCCATCGCCTCCCAGGCCTGGATGCGGCCGGTGGTCAGTGGCCGGTCTTTGGTACGTTTCACATGCCGGTCCACCCGGCGGTCGGCGAAATCGTTGATGGCGCAGCCGGCGGCCCGCATCATGAACACGCCGAGGGTGAATACCACAAAGGTGGCCGGGTCCGGCAGTCCGCCCGCCGCCAGCCAGAGCGCCCACCAGGTGGGCCAGAGCAGCAGCAGGGTGCCGATGGGCCGGTCCAGTCGCAGCAGGACAATGTAGTCGGCGACTCGCTGGCGCGCGTTGTCAGGCAGATAATCAAGAAGCATGGCGGGTTTCCGGCTGCGTTGCATTTGGGTTGCCGGGGATTATAGCCAGCCAGCGGCCGGGGGTTAAAGTTCGGAGCGGATTATCCCCGGGATTCAAGCAGCTTTGGCAGGAAATATTCACCCACCAGCAGCGCCCGCTGGCCATTGCTGAATCGTGAGCGGCGGGCAGCTGCCGGCTGCCCGGGCTGCCGGCGCTGGCAGAGCCCGGTCTCGAAGGGGCCGCGGGCCCACTGCGGTGGACTGAACAGCCAGGCCCCGAGGGGGCGATTGCCCAGGTGCCGCAGGCGGCGGTCATGGCCCTGCAGTGTGTACCGGGGTATGACCGTGCGGGCCAGTACCCAGGGCTGATGATCGCCGCACAGGCAGACTTCACGTATCCAGGCCAGCTGGCGGTGGGCAATGCCCAGGGTCAGGGCTTCTTCCCGTTGCGGCCGGGCCCAGCCCTCCCGCAGTATTTTCACCCGGAAATCTTCCCGGCAGCGGAGTTGCAGAGCGCGGGTCAGGGAGCCTTCCAGGGTCAGCCAGTGTCCGGCTGTCCCCTGTACCACCGGATCTACCAGTCCCGCAGCGGCGGGGCTGCGGTACCAGTGGGTGACGGGAATGTCGGGGATGCCTGTCAACGGCAAGTCAGAGCCCCTTGACGGCGTAGATGCCGGGCGCGTTGCGCCAGTAACCCTTGTAGTCCATGCCGTAGCCGAACAGGAACCGGTCTTCCACTTCCAGGCCGGTAAAGTCGGCTTTCAGGTCCTTGCGGGCCTTGCGATCGTGTTGTTTGTCCACCAGCACAGCCGTCAGGACTTCATCGGCACCATGGGCGCGACAGTAATCGGCAATGGCGCAGAGGGTGGTGCCCTCGTCCAGAATGTCGTCGACGATCAGAACGGTGCGGCCCTGCATCTCCGCTTCCGGTCTGAGCTTCCACTCCAGAATGCCGCCGGTGGTTTCCTGGCGGTAGCGGGTGGCGTGCAGGTATTCGGCCTGTACCGGGAAGTGCAGCCGGGTCAGCAGCTGGCCGGTGAGGATCAGGCCGCCGTTCATAACGCAGAACAGCAGCGGGTTGCTGTCTTTGAGGCGGTCGGAGATTTCGCTGGCGATCTTGTCGATGGCGCGGTGCACCTGTTGCTCATCCACCAGGCAGTCGGCCTCGGCCATTACCTGCTTCATCTCGGCGAGGGTGTCGGTCATAACGATCGGATCCTGTCCAAAACGCGGCATTATACCGAAGCTGGCCGGTCCTTGGGAGGGTGGCGTGCATAGGGATTTGTGCGTTCTGGTAACCGGCGAGGGATGTCGGGGAATTGGCAGAAAACGCCGTCACACTCTGTCCGCCGTGGCATTGGTGATTGCCCGCCGGATGGGTATGATGCCCAACCAACATGAACTGTTTGGCAAATCGTGCCCGCTAGGGGTTGCGTGTAATATTGTCAGACAATTAGTATTGCAACTCCGATGAATCTGGAGAGAGACCTATGAAGAAGTGGCAGTGTGTGGTGTGTGGCCTGATTTATGATGAAGCCGAAGGCTGGCCGGAAGACGGTATCGAGCCGGGCACCAAGTGGGAAGATGTGCCCGAGGACTGGGTGTGCCCGGACTGTGGTGTGGGCAAGGAAGACTTTGAAATGATCGAGATCGGCTGATCGCCGGTTTCCCGACCCCCTGAGTGACCCGCACATAGGAGCAGACCCCATGAGTTCACAAGCCCCTGTTGTCATCGTCGGAACCGGCCTGTCCGGTTACAGCCTGGCCCGGGAAATCCGCAAGCTGGACAAGGAGGTTCCCCTTGTCATGGTGACCGCGGATGACGGTATGAGCTATTCCAAGCCGATGCTGTCCACCGGTTTCACCAAGGACAAGGAGGCGGACGAACTCGCTCAGGCCACCCCTGAGAAAATGCAGGAGCAGCTCAATCTGACGGTCAGGACCCATGCCACCGTTACCGGGATTGATACCGCCGCCCATCAGCTGAAACTGGGCGACCAGACACTGGAATACAGCAAGCTGGTGCTGGCCTGGGGTGCGGATGTCATTCGCCTGTCACTGGACGGGGATGGTCAGGAGCATGTGTTCTCCATCAACGACCTGATGGACTACCGGGCCTTCCGCAAAGCGCTGGAAGGCAAGAAAAAGGTGGCGATCATGGGGGCTGGCCTGATCGGCTGTGAGTTTGCCAATGACTTGCGCAACGGCGGTTATGAGGTGGATGTGATTGCCCCGGATCCCGTCGTGATGCCGAGCCTGCTGCCCGCGGATGCGGCTGATGCAGTGCAGAGCGCACTGACCGATCTGGGTGCCCGTTTCCATCTCGGTACCGCGGTCAGCAAGGTGGAATCCCGCGGTGACGGGGTGCGCCTCGGCCTGGATAACGGTGAGACGCTGGATGCGGACATCGTGATCTCCGCCGTGGGTCTGCGGCCCCGCACCGGCCTTGCCGAGGCGGCTGGCATTGATACCGGCCGGGGTATCCGGGTGAATCGGGCGCTGGAAACCTCGGCGCAGGATGTCTACGCCCTGGGCGATTGCGCGGAAGTGGACGGCAAGGTGTTGTTGTACGTTCTGCCGTTGATGGCCGCTTCCCGGGCACTGGCAAAAACCCTGACCGGCGAGCGCACGGAAGTAAAATACGGCACCATGCCGGTGCTGGTGAAAACACCCTGTTGTCCCACATCGGTCTGCCCGCCGCCGCCTGAAGCGGAAGGGCAATGGGAGATCGAGCGGGAGGGCAATAGCGTGCGTGCCCTGTTCCGCTCCCCGGAAGGTGAAACGCTGGGGTTTGCGGTCACCGGCGATTACGCGGTCGAGAAGCAGGCCCTGGCCAAGGAAGTGCCTCCCATTCACGCCGACTGAAACGGTATGTAACGGGTAGGCGAAATGCCTGCGGTTTGGGGTAGAATGTTTTTCCTGAGCAACCGAAGTAGTTACAGGAGCAGGCATGCGAGACATCACCCGTAAGCTGGTGGAGTTACTGGATCTGTCGCCCATCGGGGATGACCATTTTCAGGGCGACAGTGAAGATCTTGGTTTTCCTAACGTGTTTGGCGGTCAGGTGCTGGGCCAGGCCCTGATGGCCGCCAGTCGCACCGTGGAAGATCGCCTGCCTCATTCGCTGCACGCCTATTTTCTGCGCCCCGGCAACCACAGCATGCCGATCGACTATGAAGTCCAGCGGGTGCGGGACGGTGGCAGTTTTTCCGTGCGGCGGGTGATTGCCCGGCAGGATGGCAAGGAGATCCTGACCGGCTCCATGTCCTTCCAGCGGGAGGAAGAGGGCCTCGAGCACCAGTTTGATATGCCGGACGCACCGGATCCGGACACCCTCAAATCCGAGCAGGAATACGGTGAAATGCTGGCACCCCATGTGCCGGAAAAGATGCGTCCGATGATGACCCGGGAGCGCCCGATCGAGATTCGCCCGGTGGATCCGGTCAATCCGTTCCGTCCGGAACCCCGCCCGCCCCACAAACAGAGCTGGTTCCGCGCCCAGGGGCCGCTGCCGGATGATCCCGTGCTGCATCGCTGTCTGCTGACCTATGCGTCGGATTTCTCGTTCCTGGGCACGTCCATGAACCCCCACGCGGTGACGTTCATGTCGAAGGAAATGCAGGTGGCCAGTCTGGACCACAGCATCTGGTTCCACCGGGATTTCCGCATGGACGAGTGGCTGCTGTATGACAAGGACAGCCCCAGTGCTTCCCAGGGCCGCGGCTTCAATCGCGGTAATTTCTACACCCGTGAGGGCCGGCTGGTGGCTTCTACCACCCAGGAAGCGCTGATCCGCAAGCGCGCCCGCTGACTATCCCCGGCTGACTATCCAGAATGCCGCTGTTTGCCGGCTTCGTCGTTGTCCAGCCATTCAAGAATGGCATCGAAGGGCAGCGGCGGGGTCAGCAGATAACCCTGAACCTCGTCGCAGCCCATATCCGCCAGCAGACCCAGCGTTTCTTCATCCTCAACGCCTTCGGCGACCACCTTGTAGCCAAGACTGTGGCACATGTTGATGGTGGTTCGCACAATCACCCGATCGTCCGCCTGCCGCACCAGATCCTTGACCAGTGACCGGTCAATCTTGATCTCCGAAGCGGGTAACTGCTTGATGTAAGAAAGTGAAGAGTAGCCGGAGCCAAAATCGTCAATTGACAGGGGAATGCCTGCCTGCTCCAGGGTTGTGAGGGTTTTCAGGGAATTTTCCGGGTCCTGCATCATGGAAGTTTCTGTCACCTCCAGCGTGATGCGGCCCTGATGGCTGTGGTAACTGCCCATCAGGCGTTTCACGAATACCGGGAAATCTGGCTCCCGCAGGTTGTTCGGGGATATGTTGACGGATATGTCCAGGTCGTGGCCCCGTTCCAGCAGCCGGGTCCGCAGTTCCAGGGATTGTTCCATCACCCAGCGGGTCAGGGGTTTGATCAGGCCGGTCTGTTCCGCCAGGGCGATCAGTTCGTCCGCGCGGATTGGCTGGCTTCGCCCGGGCCAGCGGATCAGCGCTTCCAGTCCCGTTACCCGGCGATCACTGAGCCGCAGTTTGGGTTGCAGGTACAGTTCCAGCCGGGATTCCTGCAGGGCCTGGCGCAAATCGGATACCAGGGTGAGGCGGTCGGCGCTGTAGGAATCGCGGCTGGGCCGGTACTGGGCCAGGCCCCGCTCCCGCGCTTCCCGGCTTTCCTGGGCTATGTAGGCCCGCCGTATCAGTGTGTTGGTGTCCCGGGCGTGGTCCGGGTAGATGGCGGTACCGGTCTGGGGTTCCAGGGAAAGCTGCATGCCCAGGTAGTCCAGCGGCTCGCGGATTTCCTCCAGCCGCCGGAGCATGAAGCGGGGCGATTGCATGATGATGTCTGCGTCGATGACGAAGCCGAAGCTGTCGTTCTCCAGGGAGGCCAGATAAAAGGTGCCCTTGGGTGAGGCTTCCAGGTTGCAGATCCCCGGCAGCTCACCGATGATGCTGTTGAAGCGCCGTGCCGCCAGTTCCAGCAGACGGTCGGTGTTGCGGTGGCCTAGGGTGCGGGTGATGTTGCGCAGGTTGTTGAGATGAACCACCGCCACCGCGAAGCGACGGTGGGGTTGTTCGTTGATCAGCTCCTGCAGGGCCATCTCGAAGGAACTGCGGTTGGGCAGGCCGGTCAGTCCGTGGTGCAGTGCCTGGTCCATCAGCCGCAGTTCCGCCTGATGGCGTGCTTCCAGGGCCGCCAGCTCGGACTCCCGGGAGTGAATTTTTTCCTGCCTTTCCGTGTAAAGACGGCTGGCCAGTGCAAAGGTCAGCAGTATGGCCTCCAGAGCCGAGCCTACCTCCATGCCGTAGCGGGTCAGCCAGTTGACGGGCAGGAATCCGTACTTGTTGGCTGCGGTCAGGGCGGTACCGATCAGCAGCAGGCTCCAGGCGACCGTGTAATAGCCGGCCTGGGAATTGCCTCGCCACCATTGCACTGGTCCGACGAACACCATGAACACGGAGCCGACCATGGCAATCGCCACCGAGACGCGGATCGAGGTGTTGTACTCGAGAAAGAAGCTGGCAATCAATGCCAGGGCGCTGAGCACCATGCCGCCCCGGAAGAACAGATCCCAGCGTGGCGCGTTCTGGCCGAGCTTGAGGAATGAACGGGCAAACTGCAGGGCGCAGTAGAGCGCCAGTGGCACCGCGATCAACATGCCCTGATTCTGAAGTGCAGGGCTGTTGGGCCACAGAAGCTGGAACGATACCCCGTACAGGGTGGCAATCAGGAACGCATAGGTGCCGGCGGTCAGCACGTAGTGCAGATAGGTGGCTTCCCGCAGCGCAACGTAAATGATCAGGTTGATCAGTATGGTTGTGAAAAGAATGCCGAAATACAGGCTGTGCCAGCGGTCCTCGTTGATCAGGGCGTTTACCAGCTGGTCCTCCTCCCAGAAACTGATCGGCACCTGATGGGAGCCGTGGGTCTCCACGCCCAGCAGAATCTGGTAGTCCCCTGGTTCATCGAGAGAATAGGGGAAGAGGAACTTCGGGTGAGCAAAGGGTCGCTGGGAAAAGGGAAAATGGTCGCCGGTTACAATGGTTGTCACTGGCTCGCCATTGCGCAGCAGGACAAATCTCAGGTGATCCAGGTTGGGGTAGCTGACCTCCATGACCTGCCGTCCCGGACCTTCGGGAACCTCCATGCGGTACCAGAAGCTGGCATTAAGGTAACCGAAGTTGGGGATGCTGTCCTCGAGCGGCTGCCAGTTCCCGCTGTTGGCCAGGTCGGCTGCGCCGGTATCGGTCAGCGGTGCCTGCAGGTAACTGATGGGAGGTGTTTCCAGCCGAGCGGGGCTGCCGGATGCGCTGGCGTGCGTCCCGGTCACGATTAGGGCCAGAAGCCCGGTCAGGGTTACCAACAGAAAAAGTTTACGCACAGCGCCCCATTATTGTTGTTTCCGCAACAAGAGTATGGTCGTCCCTGCCGTATCCCTCAAGTTGTCCGGTCAGTTGTTCCGGTTCAGATATTTGTCGCCCAGTTCTTTGCCCATGGCAAGGCTTCTTCTTCCGGGTCAGTGATTTCCATCGCATCGATCTTCAGCGTGTCACCGACCTTGGCGGCGGCGGTTTCCAGCAATGCTTCTTCCATCAGGTCACCGGCACCGCAGAAGGTGTCACCGTAGGAGCTGTCCCCGAGCACAATGACGCCGAACGGGCGGCCGGGTTGCTGCGGCAGGGTTTCCCGCAAATCGACGTAGAACGGCAGCAGGCCCGCCGGCACCTCCCCCTGGCCGGTGGTGGAGGTACACACCAGCAGCGCATCGTCGTTATCGGTAATGTCGGTCAGGCTGGGGTTCTCCAGCACCGTCACCTGGTGCCCTGCTTCCTCCAGGGCGGGCTTCAGAGCCCGTGCGGTCATCAGGGCACCGCCGTAAACGCTGCCCACCAGTATTCTGATTGCTGCCATGGATTACTTCCTCGGGGAATTGCCGGCGCAATGGTAATGGCGCGGGCCCTGCGGCTCAAGTGGCAGTGGACGATGAGCTGCTGTCCGGGCTGGGCCGGCTCTTGACCCTGGGGGCGACCTGGTTGCGGCCGTTATCCTTGGCGCTGTACAGGTGCAGATCTGCCTGGCGCAGCAGGTCATTCACGGAATCCGCCTGGGCAATGGTGCACACCCCGGCGCTCAGGGTCACCGGCAGGCGGGTGTCGTTGAAGTCGAAACGGGTTTCTGCCACTTCCATCCGGATGCGCTCGGCCAGGGTCAGTGCCTGCAGTAGTGAGGTGTCCGGCAGCAACACCAGAAATTCCTCGCCACCCCAGCGGGCGGCAACATCGGTTTGCCGGATGACATTGGTAAGCAGTGAGGAGAAACGCCTGAGCACTTCATCACCCGCGTCATGGCCGTAGTCGTCATTGACCTGCTTGAACAGGTCGAGGTCGATCAGAACAATGGAGAAATGGTGCCCGGACCGCTGGTAACGGGAGAATTCCTGGGTCAGCCGGCTCTGCATGTCGCGCCGGTTGGCGAGCCCGGTCAGTTCATCGGTGCGGGCTGCCTGCTCATGGGCCAGGGCGAGGGTCATCAACTCGTTGCGGGCCTTGAGGCGGCCTGACTCGAGAATGTAGCAGAACAGCGCCTCAAAACTGATGGTGGCAAAGAAACGGACCTTGAAGTCAGTCGAATACTCCGCCGTGACCCCGGGTAGCTGGGGGAACTGGAAGACGATCATGGCAACCAGCAGGCAGCCCAGTAACAGTGCCAGCCCGGTGCGCAGCCCGGTCAGGTAGAACAACAGTGGCGGAAACACGTAAATCCACAGCGGACCGGTGTTGCTCTCTCCGCCGCTGGCGGCCAGATACACGAATAGCAAGGCGACAAGCCCGAGGATGACGGATTTCTGGAGCGTCCGGTTACGGGTTTTCCAGGACACCACAATGTTTAGGGCGAACAAGGCAGCAAATGCCCAGAGAGCCCAGGCGTGGTTGTAGTGTTCTGCGTACCACGCCTTGGCACCGATTCCCCCAAGGAACATCAGTGCCGCCAGCGTAATCCAGTTCAGTACCCTGGTTTCGCGGTTCTCGTCGTTATCGCCCACCGATTGCAGCGGCGGGGTGTCAATCTCGGTCATATCGCGTGTGATGTTGTTATTGCGGTGGTGTTACAGAATTTGTGCGTCTGCTAATTATGCTCTAAACCCCGGGCCTCATGCACGTGAAAAACACATAATCTGATCGTCCGTTCAGTTCTTTGTTGTGTTTCATTTCCATTGCAAAAAATTTATAGTGGCGCACTCGATCCAGTAGCCACAGGAACCTTTCTGTCATGGCCAAATCCAGCGGATTTCTCGACACCCTCCTGACCAGCCCCACTACCGAGCGTTACCGAATCGGCTTCAGTCTGTTTTTTCTTCTGGGCATATGGCTGATTGTCGGCAGCCTGGCACCGGATGCTCCCAACAGCATGCTGCTGATGGCTGCGGCCGTTATCGGCGGTTACATGGCGATCAATATCGGTGCCAATGATGTCGCTAACAACGTAGGCCCGGCGGTGGGCTCCGGTGCCCTGTCCCTGGGAGCCGCGGTGTTGATAGCTGCGGTGTTCGAGGCGGGGGGTGCCATCATCGCCGGTGGTGATGTGGTGTCCACTATCAAGGGCGGCATCATTGCCGCGGAGAAGCTGGATGACGTGGATACCTTTATCTGGCTGATGACCGCGGCGCTGCTGGCCGGGGCCCTGTGGCTGAACCTGGCTACCTGGATGGGTGCGCCGGTTTCCACCACCCACTCGATTGTAGGCGGCGTGCTGGGTGCCGGTATTGCCGCCGGTGGCTGGGGAATTGCCGACTGGTTTGTGATGGGCAAGATCGCCGCCAGCTGGGTGATTTCCCCGGTGCTGGGTGGTCTGTTTGCCGCACTGTTTCTGTTTGCTATCAAGAAAACCGTGCTTTACCGGGATAACGTGATTCCGGCGGCCCGAACATTTGTTCCCTTGCTGGTTGCCATCATGGCCTGGGCCTTTGGTACCTACCTGATGATCAAGGGGGTGAAAAAGGTTATCAAGGTGGACTTCCTGGAAGCGTCACTGGTGGGTCTGGTGGTGGCGGTGCTTGCCTTTGCCATTGTTCGCACCCTCGCGTCCCGTCGTTCTGCCACCATGGAAAACAGCCCGGCCGGTGTGAATGCCCTGTTTACCTGGCCGTTGATCTTCGCCGCCGCCCTGCTCAGTTTTGCCCACGGTGCCAATGATGTGGCCAATGCGATCGGGCCGCTGGCCGCCATCAACGATGCCGTGTCCGCAGGCTCTGTGGTGACCGCGGCCAGTATTCCCATGTGGGTGATGCTGGTGGGTGCTCTGGGTCTGGCGGTGGGCCTGATGCTGTTCGGTCCCCGGCTGATCAAGACGGTTGGTAGCGAAATTACCGAGCTCGACCAGACCCGTGCCTTCTGTATTGCGCTTTCGGCCGCACTGACGGTGATTATCGCCTCCCAGCTGGGGCTGCCGGTCAGCTCCACCCACATCGCCATCGGTGGTGTGTTCGGGGTCGGTTTCCTGCGGGAATACCTCAAGTCCAACTACGCCAGCCAGTTGCACAAGATCATCGAGAACCATGACGAAGACGAGAAGGCCCGGCTAAAGCCGTTCCTGGATGATTTCCGTAATGCCTCGGTGGAGGAGATGGAGAATCTCCTGAAGAAGGCCAAGAAGAAGAGCCAGGTGCCCCTGGCCAAGTCCGAGCGCAAGCGGCTGAAGAAAATCTACCGGGAAGAGATGGTCAAGCGCTCCCACCTGACCCGTATCGTGGCTGCCTGGATCATTACCGTACCGGCCTCCGGGCTGATGGCGGCGATTCTGTTCTTCACCCTGCGAGGTCTGTTGATCTAGACTGAAGGCAGTCAGTCATTATTCCCGAGTTCTCAACCGGAGTTGTCCATGAGTACAGCCGAAGAAAGTCGCCAGGCCAGAGTTATTGATGAACTGAGGGTCTTCATCAAGAAAGTGCTGAGTGAGCCCACCATCGCTGTGAAGTCGATGGAAATTGCCCGTCAGTATCGCAATGATCCGGATGCGGATGAGCGGATTGCCCGGGAGATCAGCTCTAACACCACCATTCGCATTCCGGAAAACTGGAGCGAGGCAGACCGGATGTTTCTGGAAATCATCCGCGAGGTTCTCGACGACGAGGAAGCGCTTTACTGAGAGCGGCCGCAATGACCGTTTGGTGATTCAGCGGGCCTGGGGGTTATCCCTCAGGCCCGTTTTGTTTTTGGGGATTGCTGGGACAGTACCGCGCTGGCCATCTGGTGAAGTATGTCCATTTCTTCGCGGATGCCTTCTTCGCCGGCCAGCTCCACTTGTTCCTCCAGGATGTCCTCGAGAATCTGGCGGGTGGTCAGCGGGTTGGCCAGCACCACACGGAATACAATGCAGGGATAGTGCCCGTAGTGCTCCGGTTCCAGCCGGGTACGTGACACAAAGGCCTTGCCCCGCTCCCGCTGGGTTTTCTGGATAAACTTGGTGATGCGGTTGAGGCAGCCGTTGATTTTCTCGGACTGGGTCGGATCGGCGACCGCCAGGGCCTGCTGGACTTCCGCGGGGCAGTAGCGGTAGGTAAGAATGTTCAGCTCGGGCCGGGTCACCAGTTCCATGTCGTCACGGGCCTCGATCATCGAGGCGAAGGTCCTGGCCTTTTCGATGCCCTGGTCGATGAGGATTTCGTAGCCTTCCCGGGCCAGGATCTTCAGCCCGGAATGGATCAGCATGGACATGCCCGGCCGCGATCCTTCCAGGGTGGTGCTGCCCAGATCCCGTGAGCCCTTACGGATGATGTACTGGGCGTGGTGTTCCACCGCGCTGGCCAGATGTGGATCACGGAATACTACAAGCCCCGCGCCCATGGGCACATAGAGTTGCTTGTGGGCATCGAAGGTCACCGAGTCCGCCTTTTCGATGCCCTTGAGCAATCCGCGATAGGTGCGCGAGAAGAGGGTGGGGCCGCCCCAGGCTGCGTCTACATGGAAGTGGGCACCAAACTCCCGGGCAATGTCGGCCATGGCATCCAGCGGATCCACGTTACCGGTCTCGGTTGTGCCCGCCACGCCGCAAATGGCCATCACTCTGATTTTCTGTTTCTGAAGATCCAGGCATTTTTCCCGCAGGGCATCGGTGTCAATGCGGTTCTGTTCGTCGGTATCCACGGGAATCAGGAAATCCCGGCCCAGACCGAGCACGTCTGCTGCCTTACGCAGGGAATAGTGTCCGCGCCGGGAGACCAGCACGGCGGCTCCCTCGCAGCCGTAGTAGCGCAGGGCCCGGAACAGGCCTTCCTGATGCAGCCCCCGGAAACTGCCTTCCGGCGGGAAGGCGCGGTTGCGGGCCACCCACAACGCCGTCAGGTTGGCAACGGTGCCGCCGGAACACATGGCACCGAGGGCGTGGCGCGGGTCGTGCATCCACTTGCGGTAGTAGGCGCTGTCCTGCTCGTACACCAGCCGGTGGATCATGCCCAGCACCTGGCGCTCCATGGGGGTAAACGCCTTGGAGGTCTCGGTTTTCACCAGGTTCTGGTTGAGGGCAATCATGATCTTGGACAGCGGCAACATGAAATAGGGCAGTGCCGATGTCATGTGGCCGATGAAACTGGGGGAGGCGGTGTGCACCGAGTTGGCCACCAGTTTGTCCAGCAGGAACTGGGCCTGCTCGGAAACAAAGACGGGCTTTTCCGGGATGGCGGAATCGGAGAAATTCTTCTCCACCTCGACCAGATCACGCTCCACCGCCACGATGTGTTCCTGCAGGAAACCGGCGAGGTTACGGGATATGTTCTGGTCGATCCGGCTCAGGGTGGATTCCGGAGCTTCGGGAACGGTAAATACCCGGTACATTGCCTCAACCGAGGCCTGAGCGGATTTTTTCTTGCCAGTCATAAGAGCTTCACACGCAATGGACGATCCGGTCGGCTGCTCCGAATGCCGGGCGGATGCGTCCGGAAAGATCAGTGCTTTCCGGGGTGGATTACTGAAGGTCCGGTCGGGAACGGGACACTTTGCTCTCCCTGAGAGGTCCGTAGTATACGGGCTCAGTGGCATTTTCGCCACAAATAGGGGTGGCCGCAGTGCCTCAGAGGATTTCCCGGCTGACTTCCAGTATTGCCGCGTCGATGCGGGCTTCGATCGCTTTTTCCACCTGGTCGAGGCGCTGGGTGATCTGCTGGGAGGAAGTGCCGAGTGCGGCAATGGTCCAGGTGGCGCAGTCCAGGGCCTGATGGTCGGCGGTTTCCGAGACGGCCAGATCCGGCTCCTTGCCCCATACCGCCTTGAGCGCGGTGAAGACCTTGCGCTTGGCCTTCAGGTCCTCGCACCCGTAAAGCTGGAAGTGCAGGGTCAGCACGCCCACATGGGGGGTGATGACGGGTGCTTGTGTGTTCTGTTGGTCGAGTAATTTTCTGAGTGCTTCAGACATTGGCCAGGGTGCAGGAACCGGCGTTTAGGCCGGTTCCCTGATCTCTTGGTTGCGATAAGTCCGGCTAGCCTACTACAGGCGTTGCCCGTTTGATAATGGCGGCCGCATCGGTGCCGGAAGGCAGGTTGCCGTAGTTCATGCCGCCATGATTCTCCAGACGGGAGGCGCAGAAGGCATCGGCCACGGCGGGGGTGGAGTGCCGCAGCAGCAGGGATGCCTGCATGGCAATGGCCATGCGGTCCACCAGGTTGCGGGCGCGGTACTGGAAGTCGCTGATGTCAGTGAAGTCGTCCTTCAGCCGGGTCAGGAACCCGTCAAGGCGCCGATCGCTGCCCTTGGCTTCGGCCACTTCCCGGAAGAAGGCATCCAGCGTGTCGGGTTCTTTCTGCAGGGCCCGCAGGGTATCGAGGCACTGGACATTGCCGCTGCCTTCCCAGATCGCGTTAACCGGTGATTCCCGGAACAGGCGGGGCATGATGCAGTCTTCCATAACGCCACTGCCGCCGATGCATTCCATGGCTTCATAGGCATGGTTGGGGGTGCGCTTGCAGATCCAGTATTTGCCCACCGGTGTGGCCAGGCGGGCCAGCAGGCGCTCGTGTTCGTCCTCCTGGTGGTCCAGGGCACGGGCGATGCGCATGGTGTAGGTCATGGCCGCCTCGTTCTCGATGGCCAGGTCCGCCAGCACGTTCTGCATCAGCGGCTGGTCGATCAGGGTGGCACCGAAAGCGCTGCGATGACGGCAGTGGTGGGTGGCCTGGGCCACCGCCTGGCGCATGCCGGCAGAGCTGCCGATCATACAGTCAAAGCGGGTCATGGCGACCATTTCGATGATGGTGGGCACACCACGGCCTTCCTCGCCGACCATCCAGGCCAGGGCTCCGCGCAATTCCGCCTCGCTGGACGCGTTGGCCACATTGCCCATTTTGTTCTTGAGGCGCTGTACCTGCCAGGGGTTCTTGGTGCCATCCGGCCGCCAGCGGGGCATCAGGAAACAGGACAGGCCGCCCGGAGCCTGTGCCAGCACCAGAAAGGCATCGCACATGGGGGCGGAGACAAACCATTTATGGCCCACCAGCTCATAGGCCTGTCCGGGACCGCCGGCAGCCACCGGGAAAGCCCGGGTGCTGTTGGCTCGTACATCGCTGCCACCCTGTTTCTCGGTCATCGCCATGCCGACGGTGACGGAGGCCTTCTGGCTGTCCGGAATGTTCCGGGAATCGTAGCTGTTGTGCAGAATCCGGTCTTCCCACAGCTTTGCCAGTTCCGGTTGCTTGCGGATCGAGGGGATGGCGGCAAAGGTCATGGTGACCGGGCAACAGTGGGCCGCTTCCACCTGGGAGTGCATGTAGTATTTGGCCGCCCGGGCAACATGGGCACCTTCTCCGGGATTTTCCCAGGGGCTGCTGTGCAGGCCGTTTTCCAGCGCCAGGCTCATCAGCTGGTGATAGGCGGGGTGGAAGTCCACCTCGTCGATACGGTGGCCGAAGCGGTCGTGGGTGTTGAACACCGGTTTGTTGTTATTGGCCCGGAACCCCAGATCAATGGTCTCCGCCGCGCCTGCCAGCGCCCCGAAACGCACCAGGTCCTGCTCCCGGTCTGTGGCCCCTTCGCGACGGGCGGCTTCGGCCAGTGCCGTGTCCTGTTCGTAGAGGTTGTAGTTCTCCAGCGCACAGGGCTGGTTGATGACCTCGTGGGTACTGGCCAGGTAACGATCTTCCTGGCGGTCATCGGCCGACAGGTGACTGGCGGGTGCTGACTGGGGCGCGTTCATGTTACCTCCTGGTGCCCGTCAACCCCTGCATACAGAATCGGATTATGGAGTTGACCAGCTGTTGACCGGTTTCCGGATCATTGCCGGATGTTTCATCAAGTTGTGCCGGGGAGAGGGGGCCGACCAGACTCTCGGCGATGGCTCCCACCAGGCAGGTACTGCTTTGCCGGGCATCCTGTTCCGGAATGGTGCCTTCGCTGATGCCGTCCCGGATGGCTCCCTCGAATAATTCGGCGTAGGCCTGCCGGTAACGCAGCCGTTCGTCCTCTACCCTGGTGTCGACCGGTTCTGCGATCAGTGACCAGGCTATCACCGGGCCGCGCAGTGCCCGCTCGGCGAACTGGCGCAGTGAATGTTCCAGCCGGACCACTGCATCGCCTTTGGTATCCAGCGCTTCGGCTACCTTGTCCACCTCTTTCTGGGTGGCAAGCCGGAAGACTTCGGTGAACAGCTCTTCCCGGGACTCGAAGTGCCGATAGATGCTGCCGGTGGCCACCCCTGCCATGGTGGCAATCCGGGTGACTTTTGCCTGACGGAAGCCGCCCTCGGCGACGCACTGCATGGTGCAGTCCAGGATGCGCTGGCGGGCCTGGGCCTTGCGCTTGCGCATCTTTTCAGTTTCACGGTAGGCCATAGCCTCTCCCTGCAAACAAGTGAATCACTATTCACTTGTTGTGTCAAACGTGTCTGCCCCGAATCGTTTAAGGAACAGCTTTGAAATCAGTTGCTTATTTCCGGTTACAAAAAATTACAAAAAATGCCTTTGAATGAAATGGCGTTGTCAGCAAAAGCGGATTATAAAGTCGCCAAGGCCGCGCCGTTCAGGGGCTGTGGCCGAGTCGGGTGCGGCTTTGCTGTACCCCTGGTTATGTTTTCGTTGATGGAGAGATTGTATGAGTGAATTCGACGAAAGCAATCTGGATGCGTCCTCTTCCTGGGTCGCAGACAGTGATGACAGTCACAGCATAGCCGGTCGGGCCAGAATCCGCGCCCAGCTGGCTGCGGATGTTGAAGCATTTCTCAGTCAGGGTGGTCAGATCCAGGAACTGGATACCAGTTTCAGGGCCGATCGTCCCCGCAAGGTGGAAGTGGGCTTCAACAACCGTTCCCTCTGAGTTTTCCGGCAGCGGGCCGGTGCTTCGTCGCTTGTCCGCTGCTGTCATCCTGCTGTTATCTTTCCGTGTCATTCTTGACCGCTGTCCTGCCCTGAGACAAGCCTGGCGTGTATCATGGGGTAAGTAGTTCTTATTGCAGACTAAACCCCAAGAGGAGATCTTCTGTGGCAGCGTCCTTCAATCGAGTGTTTCCCGGTACCCGCATGCGGCGCAACCGGGCGGATGATTTCAGCCGCCGGCTGGTGCGCGAGAACCGCCTTTCCGTGGACAACCTGATCTATCCGGTATTTGTTCTGGAAGGCAGCAACCAGCGGGAAGCGGTGCCATCCATGCCAGGTGTGGAGCGACTCAGCATTGATCTGCTGGTGGAGCAGGCAGCGGAGCTGGTGTCGCTGGGTATCCCTGCGGTGGCGCTTTTCCCGGTGGTGCCGGCAGAAGAGAAGAATCACTCCGGTTCCGGTGCCTGGGATTCCCAGGGTCTGGCCCAACGGGCCGTGCGTGCGCTCAAGAAGGCATACCCCGAACTGGGCGTGATTACCGATGTGGCGCTGGATCCGTTCACCACCCACGGTCAGGACGGCATTATTGATAACGACGGTTACGTGCAGAACGATGTGACGGTCGAGGCTCTGGTCAACCAGGCGGTATCCCATGCCGAGGCGGGGGCCGATGTGGTGGCTCCGTCCGACATGATGGATGGCCGGGTGGCAGAGATCCGCAAGGCCCTGGAAAAGGGTGGCTATGTAAACACCCGGATTCTGGCCTACTCTGCCAAGTATGCCTCCAGCTATTACGGCCCGTTCCGGGATGCGGTGGGCTCCGCCGGCAATCTTGACAAGAGCGACAAGAGCAGCTACCAGATGGACCCGGCCAACAGTGATGAGGCCCTGCACGAGGTGGCCATGGATGTGGCTGAAGGTGCCGATATGGTGATGATCAAGCCGGGCATGCCGTATCTGGATATCGTGCACCGGGTAAAGCAGGAGATTGGTGTACCCACCTTCGTCTATCAGGTCAGCGGGGAATATGCCATGCACATGGCGGCCGCCCAGAACGGCTGGCTGGACGGGGATGCGGTCATGATGGAAAGCCTGATCGCCATGCGCAGGGCGGGGGCGGATGCCATCCTGACCTATTTTGCGCTGCCGGCGGCGCGGATTCTGAAAGGAAAAGATCTGTAACCGGAGTCAGTGACCCATGAGTACCGAATCAGTGAACCAGCCAGCGACCGTTGACGAGATCCGTGAGTCGGATGCTGCCGTCCCGGTGGCGGACCAGAGCCAGGACATCACCGCCAGTGAGAACTATCTCAACCGGGAGCTGAGTCAACTGGCGTTCAACTACCGGGTACTCAAACAGGCGCTGGATCCCACCCATCCGCTGATCAACCGGCTGATTTTCTGCTGCATATTCAGCAGCAACATGGATGAGTTTTTCGAGATCCGCGTGGCAGGCCTCCGCCAGCAGATGAAGTACGGCCGGGAGAAAATCGGTCAGGACGGCATGATGCCGGAGCAGGTGCTGTCGGAAATCAGCCGGGTGGCCCATGAGTACATCAGCGAGCAGTACGAGATTCTCAACAACGTACTGATCCCGGAGATGGAGCGGGAGAATATCCACTTTGTGCGTCGCCGGGAATGGACCGAGGCGCAGGCCGAGTGGGTGCGCAATTACTTCGAGGACGAGATTCTTCCGGTGGTCAGCCCTATCGGTCTGGATCCCTCCCATCCGTTCCCGCGGCTGGTGAACAAGAGCCTGAACTTCATCGTCGAGCTGGACGGCAAGGATGCCTTCGGCCGGGAAACCGGCATGGCCATTGTGCCGGCTCCCCGCTCCCTGCCTAGGCTGGTGCGCTTGCCGGCCGAAGTCTGTGAGGGCGGGGAGAACCTGGTGTTCCTGTCCTCCATGATTCACGCCCATGCCGACGAGTTGTTCCCCGGCATGGAGGTGAAAGGCTGCTACCAGTTCCGCCTGACCCGTAACGCCGACCTGGAACTGGAGGATGATCTGGAGGATCTCGCTTCAGCGTTGCGCGGCGAGCTGCTCAGCCGGCGCTTCGGTGACGGGGTGCGTCTTGAGGTGGCGGACAATTGTCCGGAAGAACTGATGCAGTTCCTGCTGCGCGAGTTCGGTCTTACCGAGCGGGATCTCTACAAAGTGCACGGTCCGGTGAACCTGACCCGGTTAATGGCGGTCAGTGGCCTGGTGGATCGGCCGGATCTGACCTATTCCGGGTTTTCGCCAAGCATTCCCCGGCAGATCCGCAACAAGGAATCCATCTTCGATGCGATTCGCAAGGGGCCGATACTGCTGCTGCATCCCTATGAGAATTTCAGTCCGGTGGTGGACCTGCTGCGCCAGGCCGCCAAGGATCCGCAGGTGCTGGCGATCCGCCAGACCCTTTACCGCACCGGTGCCGACTCGGAAATCGTCGAGGCGCTGATGGATGCCGCCCGCCGGGGCAAGGAGGTGACCGCGGTCATCGAATTGCGTGCCCGGTTCAGCGAGGCGGAAAACCTGGAACTGGCCAGCCGGTTACAGGAAGCGGGTGTCATCGTGGTGTATGGCGTGGTGGGCTACAAGACCCACGCCAAGATGATCCTGATCGTGCGGCGGGAAGAGGGCCGGCTGAAGCGCTACGTGCACCTGGGGACCGGCAACTACCACGCGGGCAATGCCCGGCTGTACACCGACTACAGCTTCATGACCTGCGACGAGTCCCTCGGGGATGACGTGAACAAGCTGTTCCAGCAGCTCACAGGCATGGGCAAGGCGCTGAAAATCAAGAAGCTGTTCCACGCGCCGTTCACCCTGCATCGCCGCCTGATCGAGCTGATCGACCGGGAGGCGGAGTACGGGGAAAAGGGGCGTATTATCTTCAAGTTCAATGCCCTGACCGAGCCGGCGCTGATGCAGGCCCTGTACCGTGCCTCCAGGGCCGGTGTGAAAATCGACCTGATTATCCGCGGTATCTGTTGTCTGCGCCCCGGTATTCCGGGGCTGTCGGATAATATCCGGGTGCGTTCCATTATTGGTCGCTTCCTGGAACACACTCGCCTCTACTACTTCGGCAACAATGGCCGGACAGAAGTCTACTGTTCCAGCGCCGATGGCATGGAGCGGAACCTGATGAATCGTGTGGAGGTGGCCTTCCCGGTGGAAGACAAGGATCTGGTGGCCCGGCTCAGGAGCGATCTGGACACCTACCTGGCGGATAACTGCCAGGCCTGGGAGTTGCAGCCGGACGGCCAGTACCTGCAGGTGCACCCTGCCGAGGACGAGGACCGGGTTGCCTCCCAGCTGGTATTGCTGGAGAGGCTGACCGGCAATAAATAATCAGTTCTTGCTGAATTTTTCCTTCAGCGCCTGAGCCACGGCGGGATCGACGAACTCCGAGATGTCGCCTCCCAGCGAGGCGATTTCCCGGATCAGGCTGGAGGAAATGTAGGACAGGTGATTGGTGGGAGTGAGGAAAACGCTCTCCACCTCCGGTGCCAGTTTGCGGTTCATGTCCGCAAGCTGGAACTCGTATTCGAAGTCCGATACCGCACGCAGCCCCCGCAGCAGCACCGTGGCATTCTCTTCCCGGACAAACTCCGCCAGCAGGTTACTGAATCCCTTCACCGTCACATTGGGCAGGTGCGCGGTGGCCTTTTCTACCAGGGCGCAACGTTCTTCCAGGTTCAGCAACGGGGACTTCTTGGAGTTATAGGCGATGGCGACGACCACCTCGTCGAACAGGCGGCCGGCCCGCTCGATCAGATCGGTGTGGCCATTGGTGATCGGGTCAAAGGTGCCCGGATAAACGACTCTGGTCATGGCGTGCTCCTGTCTGGAAAAACCCGAAGGATACCAGCATAGGACAGGATGCGAAGCCCTGCATCCGCATCATGCCGTTAAAGTCGCCGCCAGCCGGGTGGATTGCCGGGCCGCCAGAGCATACACCGACAGTTGGGGGTTGGCCCCGATACTGGTCGGAAATGCCGATGCATCGTGAACGCTCAGGTTGCGGATATGGTGATGCACCCCGTCCCCGTTCACCACCGATGTGCGGGGGTCAGACCCCATACCGCAGCCACCCATCTGGTGGGCGGTAAACAGCCGCACCTTGTGCAGGGCCATGGGCAGCCTGTTGATTTCCTCCCGGATGTCTTTCCAGCTCCGGTGCCAGCGGGCATCCATATGCACCAGCTTGACCGCCTCGGCACCGGCGGCGAACTGCGCTTCGGCCATCGCCAGGTAGGCCTGTTTTACGCCATTCCAGAGGTAGTCGGTCATCGGATAATCCAGTACCGGGCTGCCGTCCTCCCGAAGTTCGACGGTGCCGCCGGGACTGCCGGAATGAAAGCCGTCCCGCAGCAGGGCAATCACCGATTGCAGCCTGGGCAGACTGGCCATATCGGCTGCCTGCTGTTCACCATGGCCAGGAATTACCCCGGCGGCCATGGCCGGGTGTAAGGGTGGCACTTCCATCTTGAATCCGGCAGCGCCATCCACGCCGTTGGCGAAGTTGAACTGGTCCGAATAGATAGACTGGGGTGCCCCATAGTACGGCTCCACCTGCTCCGGCATGCGGGCCATGGTGGCATTCACCGGATGGATGAAGGTGCGTTTGCCGATTCGTTCGTGGGGGTCCGGAAGCTTCGAGCGCAACAGCAATCCGGGTGTGCCGATGGCGCTGGCGGCCACTACAAAATGCCGGGCCCGCAGGGTGACGGTGGCCCCGCTGGGGGTATAGCCGTCCGGCTGGAAGGCGGAGGCCTGCAGCGATTCGATGCGATTGTCCCGCCATTCCAGTTTGTCTGCCCGCAGGCCGTGAATCAGGTGTGCGCCGTTGGCCAGGGCTCCGGGTACGGTCGTGGTCAGGGCGCCCTGCTTGGCGTTGGTGGGACAGCCCACGCCGCAGTAACCCAGGTTCCAGCAACCCTTTACGTTGCGGGGAATTACGCCCCAGGACCATCCCAGTTTCTCGCAGCCCGCACGCAGCACATCATTGTTGGCGTTGGGTGGGATCTGCCAGGGTGCCATATTGTGGCGTTCCATGCGGTTATCGAACCAGAATTTCATGGATTCCGGGGCAAGCTGTTCCAGGCCGAATTGTTCCGACCAGTAATTCAGGGTTTCATCCGGCGTGCGAAAGCTGGAGGTCCAGTTGACGGTCGTCGAGCCGCCAACGCAGCGGCCCTGCAGTACCGCAATGGCACCGTCTTTGGTGACCCGGCCCATGCCCTCCTGGTAGAGATTGCCGTAGGCCTTCAGCTCATCCATGTTGAAATCTTTCTGGTGGTAGAGCCGGCCTTCTTCCACCATGATCACCCTCAGCCCCTGGGCGGAGAGAATTTCCGCCGTGGTGCCGCCGCCGGCACCGGTGCCGATCACAACCACATCGGCTTCCAGATCCGTGTGGCCGTCAAGCCTCGCGGCATCTGTTACCTTCCAGCCGGATGCAATGCCGGCTGCCATCGGGTCAGCGAGTGCCATGGAAAATCTCCAGAAGGTTGCGGGTCAGAGGGGGGCGGTCTGGAACTGGGGCAGGGCTTCCGTCGCCCAGGCGGGCGGTCCGGCATAGCCGGAGACGGCAAAGTTGGCCGGATCTCCGTAGAACGCCACATTGGTGATCTTGGTGATGGCAATGTAGCCCTTGTTGAACAGCCCGATATTGCTGGTGCGCCAACGCTCGAGGAAGGCCGCTGCGTCTGCCTGACTGGCATTGTCCCAGGACCAGATCCGGGCCACCGCCAGGCGGCTGGGCCCGAAGGTCAGCAGGTCGAAGAGCTGGCGGATTTCCTTGCGGGTCGCATTGCTGAAACGCAGTATGCCGGTATCAATGCCGCGGATGGTCTCTGCCGTGACCGCCGGCAACCGGTCCTTTTGCAGGAGCGCCGGGGCAATAATCGCCGGCACCAGCGCCTGCAGCATGACAATGTCGTCGTCGGTCAGAAAGCCGAACCGGTAGGCGGGCTCACCGCTGCCGGTCTGTGCCGGGCGCGAACCGGCGGGTTGCGAGTCGCACCCGCTCAGTCCCGCCCCCAGGTTGACGGTACCCAGCAACAGGGTGCCGCCCAGTCCGGCCTTGAGAAAACTGCGACGGTCCGTCATCAGCGGATAAACAGCTTGTAGACCATGCGGTGCATGGCCGTGCCGTGGGGCGCGTAGACAAACTTGCCGCTGTTGAACCGCTGCTTGGAGAACACTGCCCGGTGATGGGAGAAGGTCATGAAGCCTTCCTTGCCGTGATAGTGGCCCATGCCGGAATCCCCGACACCACCGAAGGGCAGGTCGTCCTGTGCAACATGCATGACCGCATCGTTGATGCAGACACCACCGGAATGGGTGCCGTCCAGTACCTGGCGCTGGGCCTGGCGGTCATAGCTGAACAGGTACAGGGCGAGCGGCCGCGGGCGGTCATTGATGTACTGGATGGCTTCTGCCAGACCGCTGTAGCTGATGACCGGCAGGAGCGGGCCGAAGATCTCGTCCTGCATGATCTTCATGTCCGGAGTGGTCTTCAGTACCAGGGTCAGCGGAATCTTGCGGGTGCCGTCGGACAGGTCTTCCCGGGAAGGGTTGATTTCGATCAGCTCGGCACCTTTTTCCCTGGCATCCTGCAGGTAGCCCTGCAGGCGCTGGTACTGCTGCTCGTTCACGATGGCGGTAAAGTCGTCGTTGTCCCGCAGGCTCGGGTACATTTCGGCAAACTGGGTGCGGAACTCGTCCACAAAGGCCTGTACCCGGTCAGCCGGACACAGCACGTAATCCGGTGCCACGCAGGTCTGGCCCGCGTTCAGTGCCTTGCCGAAAGCCAGACGCTGGCTGGCATCCGCCATGGGCACGTCGGAAGAAATAATAGCGGGAGACTTGCCGCCCAGCTCCAGGGTGACCGGTGTCAGGTTTTCTGCGGCGGCTTTCATGACCAGTTTGCCCACGGACGTGGAGCCCGTGAACAGGATGTGATCGAATGCCTTGGAAGAGAATTCGGCGGCAACGTCCGCTTCGCCCAGCACCACGGACACCAGATCCTGCGGGAAGGTTTCCTCGATCATTTCCCGGAACAGGGCCGAGGTGTGGGGGGTGAACTCCGACATCTTGATCATTACCCGGTTGCCGGCGGCGAGTGCTGCAGTCAGCGGGCCTGCGGCGAGGAACAACGGGTAGTTCCAGGGTACGATGACACCGACCACGCCCTTGGGCTGGTATTGCACCTCGTTGCTGGCGGGCTGGAACAGTACGGACACGTGCCGTTTGGAAGGTTTCATCCAGCCCTTGAGGTTCTTCATTGCATAATTGATACCCTGAACCGACGGCATGACCTCGGCAATCAGGGTTTCGTCCCGGGAGCGACAGCTGAAGTCACGGTCAATGGCATCCAGAAACTGGTCCTGATATTTCAGCACGGCCCGCTTCAGGCGCTTGAGATTCTCCAGGCGCTCGGTGAGTGAGGGCATGGTGTTGTTGCTGAAGGCTTTTTGCTGATCCTCGAAAGTACGTTGCAGGTACTGGATCTGCTTTTTGCTCTCGGTCAGCTGAACGACGGTTGCGGGCATGGCTCTGATCTCCTGAATTTGCGCTTGAATCCATTATTAGAGTATATACTCTAGTAGTCAAGGGACGGTCTGGTGCGATCGGGCCAATGTCTGGTTATTTTCTGTCCCGGGTTGCCGGGCATCCACAACAAAAAAGCTGCAAGGTCATGAAAACCAGAGACAAGATACTGCTCTCCAGTCTGGAGCTGTTTAATGAAAGGGGAGAGCGCAATGTGACCACCAACCACATTGCGGCCCATCTGGCTATTTCGCCGGGGAATCTCTATTACCACTTCCGCAACAAGTCGGACATCATCTACGAGGTTTTTCTGGAATATGAAAAGCTGGTGGATTACTACCTGCAGATTCCGGATGACCGGCCCCTGACCCTGGAGGATCTGACCTTCTATCTGGAATCTGTCTTTGACGGACTCTGGAGCTACCGCTTCCTGCACCGGGATCTGGAGTTTCTGCTGGACAGCGACGAGCGGTTGCGGGTGCGCTACCGGGATTTCACCAACCGGTGCCTGGGGGCAATCAATACCATCTTTGCGAAAATGGGCGAGGCGGGCATTATCCAGGATCAGCCTGAAGAGCTGCGCTCGGCGATGTCCCTGAACGTCTGGCTGGTGATTACCAACTGGATGGCGTTCCTGAAAACCGCCCATGCCAGTGAAAACGACTCGGCACTCAGTCTGACGGAGCTGAAGCAGGGTATCTATCAGGTGCTGACCCTGGAAATTCCCTATCTGACTCCGGAATTCAGGGAGGATGTGCTGGCGTTGCGGGAGAAGTATCGTCCCCGGCTACCCGAGCCGGTGGTGTAGGGAACTTATTGCAGGGTGATCGGTCACAGCTCACAGGTACCGGATGTTTCGGACACTCCCGGTGCCGCCCTGAGTGAGTTCTCAGGTTGTCAGGGTGTTTCCGTCAGCCAGGCAGTCATTCCGTCCCGGCTCTCGTCCACGCCTTTCTTGTTGGTGGCGGAGAACATGATCAGGTGTTCCACGCAGCGGTAATTCTCCAGCTTGCGCTGGATGCCCAGCATGGCGGTTTTTGCCTGGCCGAACTTCAGTTTGTCCGACTTGGTGGCCAGGATCATCAGCGGCAACTCGTTGTGCTCGCACCATTCCACCATCATCTGGTCGAAATCCGTCAGTGGATGGCGGATGTCCATTACCAGTACCAGCCCACGCAGGCAGCGCCGTTCGTTCAGATAGTGGCCCAGGTGGGTCTGCCAGTCATCCTTCATGTCCCGGGAAACCTTGGCATAACCGTAGCCGGGCAGGTCCACCAGCCGGCAGTTCTCCCGGTTCAGGGAGAAAAAGTTGATCAGCCTTGTGCGCCCGGGGGTCTTGCTGGTGCGGGCCAGCTTGCCATTCGCTGTGATGCTGTTGATGGCGCTGGACTTGCCCGCATTGGAGCGGCCGGCAAAGGCAACTTCCGCGCCCTGGTCCGGTGGACACTCCTCCAGTTTCGAGGCACTGATCAGGAAACGGGCACTGTTATAAGAGATGGATTTTTGAGGCAGGTCATTTGACACGGATTTATCACTGTCCTGTTGGATTTCAGTTGCGGGTGATTAATGTATAATGCTACACCAATTTGCGGCAGTACGCTTGGCGTTGCTGCCTGTCAGCCCCGGTAATGCGCCCAGGAATGATAAAGTGCCAGCCGGCTGTTATAACGAAGAATACTTTTGGATGAGAGAAGCGGAGCGAGCATGAAGAAACTGATCGCAGGAGTGGTTCTTGGCTTTGGCCTCACAGCAATGGCGCACGGTGCAGGTGATCCCGAGGCAGGCGCGCAGAATGCAGCGGTCTGTGCCGGATGTCACGGCCAGAACGGTGCCCAGCCGGTGATGGGCAGCTATCCCAAGTTGTCGGGCCTGGGAGAAGTGTATCTTTATGAGCAGCTGAAGCTGATCAAGTCCGGCGACCGCGCCATTACTGAAATGACCGGACTGCTGGATGCCATGTCCGATCAGGACCTGCAGGACCTGGCGGCGTACTTTGACAGCAAGGACATGCCTGTTGGCCAGGCGGATCCGGATCTGGTGGATCAGGGGCAGGCGCTGTACCTCGGCGGCAACCTGGCGACCGGCGTACCGGCCTGTGCCGGCTGCCACAACCCGCAGGGCAAGGGCAACGATCCGGCTGGCTATCCGCGTCTGGGTGGTCAGACCAGCGAGTATCTGGCCAATCAGCTGAAAGCCTATCGGGACGGCTCCCGTGATGCAGGCGGCAACGCCCAGATCATGATCGACGTGGCCAATCGCCTGAGTGATGCCGAGATCGAGGCGGTAGCGAGTTACATTTCCGGCTTGCACTAAGCTGGTTCGATACCCCTGAAAAACCCCGCTCCGGCGGGGTTTTTTGTCTGAACAGACTGTCATGCGGGCGGGGCTGGCCGGGAGTCGCTGTGCTGGGCCATAATCGAAGCCATGAAACTGCCCGGCAGTGAACTATTTTGCGACCGCCGGATCACAAGCGGTCAACAGTATGAAAAAGCCAACAAGAAACCGGAGATTATCCATGAAAAACATTATCCGGCCAGTTCTGGCCTCGGTTGCAGCCCTGGCAATCAGTACCAGCGCATTAGCCCAGGAATGGCGGCAAGGTACCCACTATGAAGTCCTGGATTCGCCGGTGCGTACCAGTGTGGATCAGGGTATCGAGGTGTCAGAAATTTTCTGGTACGGCTGCCCCCACTGTTATACCTTCAAGCCGCTGGTCGAGAAGTGGTCAGAATCCCTGGCGGACGATGTGGAGTTCGTGCTGATGCCGGCCGCACTGGGTCGCGCCTGGGAAGTCCACGCACGGGCCTTCTTTACCCTGCAGGCCATGGGTGAGCTGGACAAGGTTCATGATGCCCTGTTCGATGCCCTCGCCGGCGAGCGTCGCCAGCTCAACTCAGCAGAGGCCCTGGCTGAATTTGTCGCCGGACACGGCGTGGACGAGCAGGCATTCCTGGATGCGTATGAGAGCTTCGGGGTCAATGCCCAGTTCCAGAAAGCCCAGTCGAAGATCCGCAGCGCGCGCATCACCGGTGTTCCGACTATGCTGGTTAATGGCAAATACAAGGTCAGCGCCTCCATGGCTGGCGGCCACGAAGCCGTGCTTGAAGTGGTGGATTTCCTGGTCGAGAAGGAGCGTCAGGCAGCCGCTGACTGAGGCTGACACAAGGCGAGGCGGCCGGTATGTACAAGCGTTTGCAGAAACATCTGGCGGGTCTGAGAGCATCCCGGGAGGAAACCCGGGGTGCCTGCTCCGGTGACGACCATGTGCCGGAGTTCGAGCCGCACCGACACATCCGGCTGCTGACCTTCAATATCCAGGTCGGCATCAATACGTCCTCCTACCGACACTACCTGACCCGCAGCTGGCAGCATTTCCTGCCCCACCGCAGCCGTATCGAGAACCTGGATCGCATCGCCACACTGCTCAGCCAGTACGATGTGGTGTCCCTGCAGGAGTGTGACGGTGGCAGTCTGCGCAGTGCCTATATCAACCAGGTCCAGTATCTTGCCGAAGCAGCGGGTATTCCCTACTGGTATCAACAGCTCAACCGCAATCTCGGCCAGCTTGCCCAGCACAGTAATGGTTTGCTGAGCCGCTACCGCCCGCTGGATGTGACGGAGCACAAGCTGCCCGGGCTGATTCCCGGTCGCGGTGCCATCGTGGCCCGTTACGGGGCAGAGGATGACCCGCTGGTGCTGGTGATGATGCATCTCTCCCTGAGTCGCAGCGCCCAGAACAAACAACTGGGTATGGTGCGGGATCTGATTGCGGACTACCGGCACGTGGTGCTGATGGGGGATATGAACAATCATGCAGAAGAGTTGCTGACCCGCAGCCCGCTAAGGGAAACCGATCTTGTGCCCCTGCCGGACAGCGCCCACAGTTTCCCGAGCTGGCGGCCGGAGAAGGCGCTGGATCACATCATGGTCAGTCCCAGCCTGGATATCCGCCGCTCGGAAGTGGTGAGTTACCCCATGTCGGACCATCTCCCCATTGCCATGGATGTGGCCCTGCCCAAGGGTTACCTGGAAACCTTCTGACTTCTGCCTGAAATGCAGGCACAAAAAAACCCGGCCAATGCCGGGTTCTTTCGTGAAGCAGGATCAGATTACTTGATCTTGGCTTCCTTGTACTCAACGTGCTTGCGTACCACCGGATCGTACTTCTTCATGGCAATCTTTTCCGGGGTGTTACGCTTGTTCTTCTTGGTCGTGTAGAAGTGACCAGTGCCTGCTGATGAAACCAGCTTGATTTTCTCGCGCATGATGCGGCTCCTTAAACTTTTTCGCCGCGGGCACGAAGATCGGCCAGCACAGCGTCAATGCCTTTTTTGTCGATGATGCGCATACCCTTGGTGGATACCCGCAGTTTTACGAAGCGCTTCTCTGATTCAACCCAGAACCGGTGGTTCTGCAGGTTGGGGAGAAAACGGCGACGGTTATGGTTCATCGCGTGTGATACGTTGTTACCGGTGACCGGACGCTTACCGGTTACCTGACAAACTCTGGACATACATGCCTCCGACCCGAGCGGTTAGTCCTGAAAACTGTTTCGTTTGTAAAAATCGCGTCTCTGGTTAGCCTACCTGCGCTTTGATTTTGCACGCTGCTCGCCAGACGCCGCCAGAAAGGGACGCTTTTATACCAGAAGTGCATCCTGAACGCAAAAAATTGTCCGTAAATTGGCCACTTTTATGCGCTACCGCCCTCCGGGTGAGGGGCAATGGTTACATCAGCCCTCTTTCGGCCAGGGATATTACTTCTCCGTGGCCGATCACCATATGGTCAAGTACCCTTATATCCACCAGCCCGAGGGCCTCCTTGAGCCGGCGTGTCAGGGAAATGTCCGCCTGACTGGGCTCGGCCACACCGGACGGGTGGTTGTGGGCGAATATCACTGCTGCTGCATTGCATTCCAGCGCCTGGCGCACCACTTCCCGCGGGTACACCGCCGCGCCGTCGATGGTGCCCCGGAACAGCTCCTGGTACTGGATGACCCGGTGGCGGTTATCCAGAAACAGCCCTGCGAACACCTCATGGGGATAGGTGCCCAGCCGGCTGGACAGGTAGCGCCGGGTATCCTGCGGCGACCGTAACGGGTCACCCTGACGCAGCGGCTCGTCCATCACCCGGCGCGCCATCTCCATGGCAGCCTGAACCTGGGCGTACTTCGCGACCCCCAGCCCCTTGACGCTGCAGAAGCGCCGTTGCGATGCCGTCATAAGGCTGCGCAGTCCGCCGAATTCGTCAATCAACTGCCGGGACAACTCCATCACCGGCGTGCCGGCGGTACCGGTACGCAGAAAAATCGCCAGCAATTCGGCATCCGACAGGCATTCCGCTCCATGGGCCATCAGGCGCTCACGGGGGCGCTCGTCTTCTCTCCAGGCGAGTGGGGGCATAGGCATTCCTTCCCTGTGTGTGATTGATCCCGGCTCTGGCCGGGGCGCTTCCTGCGCGGAATGCAATCTTACCATGGTGGCGGGCTGTCGCCACTGCCTGCCCGTGCTATCTTATAGACCTTTGAATCTGGCGGAAAACGGAGCCTGTATGGCGGGAAAAAGAATCCTGTTGGGTGTGACCGGAGGTATCGCAGCCTATAAAAGTGTGGAACTGGTGCGGCTGCTGAAAAAATCCGGCCACGAAGTGCGGGTGGTGCTGACTCGCGGTGGCGAGGCGTTTGTCACTGCGCTGACCTTCCAGGCAATCAGTGGTGAGCCGGTCAGAACCTCCCTGCTGGATCCGGAAGCCGAGGCCGGCATGGGGCATATCGAGCTGGCCAAATGGGCCGATCTGGTTCTGGTTGCACCAGCTTCGGCGGATTTTATCGCCCGGCTGGCTAACGGGCTGGCGGACGACTTGCTGAGCACGGTGTGCTGTGCCACCGAGGCACCCATAGTGCTGGCTCCGGCCATGAATCAGGCCATGTGGAGAAACGCCCGGACGACCCGCAATGTGCAGTTGCTGGAGCAGGATGAGCAGGTGTCCCTATGGGGGCCGGCCCCCGGCGAGCAGGCCTGCGGCGATTCCGGCCCCGGCCGCATGCTGGAGCCGGTGGATATCTGCGAACGGCTGAATGCCCGGATTGCCGCTCCGGCCAGCGGACTTCTGGCCGGTCAGCGGGTGGTGATCACTGCCGGCCCGACCCGGGAACCGATTGACCCGGTGCGCTACATCAGCAATCACAGTTCCGGCAAGATGGGCTATGCCCTGGCGGCTGCCGCGCAGGCGGCCGGAGCCCGGGTGGTATTGGTCAGTGGCCCGGTGGCACTGGCCGCTCCGGAAGGCGTGGAGGTGCGCCGGGTAGAGACCGCGCAGCAGATGCTGGAAGCCAGCGAGGCGGAAGTGACCGCCGGTTGCGATATCTTTATTGCCAGTGCTGCGGTGGCGGATTACCGGCCGGAGAATCTGGCGGACCAGAAGATCAAGAAAAGCAGCGAAGCCATGAGCCTGGCGCTGGTCCGTAATCCGGATACCCTGGCGACCATCGCCGCCCGTCAGGATGCGCCTTTTACCGTCGGATTTGCCGCCGAGACCCGTGATGTGGAGCATTACGCCCGGGACAAGATGACGCGCAAACAGCTGGACATGATCGTGGCCAACGATGTGTCCGTTCCGGGCATCGGTTTCAACAGCGACCAGAACGCGGTGTCTGTCTTCTGGGAAGGTGGTCGTCGCGATCTGGGCCCGGAAGACAAAACCGCACTGGCCCGGGATATTGTGGCACTGATTGCCGACCGTACTGCCGGTGCCTGACGTTTACCCTTACAGGATTACAAAATGACACGAAAAACTTTCCAGGTGCGGATTCTGGATCCGCGCATCGGCGACACCATTGCATTTCCCGAGTATGCCACTGATGGCTCGGCAGGACTGGACCTGCGGGCCTGCCTGGACGAACCGCTGACCCTGCAACCTGGCCAGACCGAGCTGATCCGCACCGGCCTGTCGGTGCATATTGCCGATCCCTCGCTGGCGGCCATGATCCTGCCCCGCAGCGGGCTGGGCCACAAGCACGGCATCGTTCTGGGAAACCTGGTGGGGCTGATCGATTCTGATTACCAGGGTGAGTTGATGGTGTCCTGCTGGAACCGGGGTAACACTGAGTTTACCGTCAACGTGGGCGAGCGGATTGCCCAGCTGGTGCTGGTGCCGGTGGTGCAGGCGGACTTCGAGGTGGTTGAGGAATTCACTGCAACACAGCGCGGGGAAGGCGGCTTCGGTTCTACCGGAAGCCATTGATTCCGGCCGGCAGACTTGCGTGCCGGTGTCTATACTACGGTGAAGTATTTGGTCCTCCGGATGGGAGGCAGACAGAACAGGACGGACTATGAAGCTCGGCAAGAAAAAAAACACTGACGAGACTGCGGAGAAAGAGGCTAAAGGCTCCGGAAAAAACGGAGGCAAAAAGAAGGCCGATGCCCCGAAGCGCAAGCGTTTGTCCGGCGTTGCCGGTGTTCAGGCAGGGATAGTACTCGCCAGTGGTGTGCTGGCGGCATTTCTGGTGTTCTGGCTGGTACTGCAGCCGGCGGAGCAGGGCCGTTACGATCAGCAGGCGGAAACCGAAGCCAACATGGCGGTTGAGCGCCTCAATCAGCACCTTTCGACCCTGCAGGGAGTCGTGTCCGGACTGGCCTCCCAGTCCCATGTTATCGAAGCGATGGAATCTGCCGACCAGCGTGCCGCGGTGGAACAACAACTGGCCTCGGCGTTTCCGGGTATCGAAGCGGTTTACCTGTTTCCCTATGACCAGATTCCCAGAACCGCAGGCGAGTCACCGACTCTCGGCTTTGCCGGCCTGGACCTGGCCCGCCGGGCGGAGTCCGGCCGCACCACCCACCCGGACGCTTTCCCCCGTAACGGCACCTGGTTGTTCCAGATGGTTGCCCCGGTCCGTGCGCCTGCCAATAATGCCGTGCGGGGCACCCTGCTGGTCGTGATGTCCGTAGACGGACTGAAAGAAGCCATGGGGGTCGTGAACCGGCAACTGGGTGGCCAGATCAGCCTGGTGCAGAGCATTTCCGGCCCCGGCAAAGTGGTCACCTCTGTCGGCTCAGCCGGTTCCGGTGCGCCGCTGGAGCGAACATCGCTGGTCCCCCACTGGGAAATTCGTTACACCCCGTCCGGTGCGCCGGCCCCGCTGATTCCCCCGTCCATGGTATTCATCCTGGTGATTGCGCCCGCGTTGCTGGCGGCGGTGCTGGTGTGGTTCCTGCTGAGCTCTGCCCAGAAAGGGCTGCGTCGGGATATTGCACAGCTCATCCAGTGGGCCCAGAAGGTCTTTTCCGGCGAACGGCAGCGCATGCCGGATCTGCAGTGGGATCTGGTGGCCTCGGCCGGTGAAGTCCTGCAGCGGCTGGGTCAACTGGTTGAAAAGCGTATCAACAAGGCAACGGAAAGTGCCCGCCCGGCAAAACCGAAGGCCGGCCAGAAACCGGCTCCGGCTGGCGAGGAAGAGCCCTTGTTCCAGGACCGGGACATGCTGGATATCGACATGCTGGATGGTGATGACGATGTTCTCGGCTTCGGGGATGACAGTGCCGGGGATGACGGTCTGGATGTGCAGGAAGTCACTGCTCCGCCGGTCGAGGTGCCGGATGAAATCTTCCGGGCCTACGATATCCGTGGCATCGTCGGCACCACCCTGACTGACGACATCGTTGAAGTGATCGGCCGTGCCATCGGCAGCGAGGCGCTGGACCGTGGCCAGAGCAGCCTGTGTATCGGCTACGATGGCCGGCATTCCAGCCCGGGGCTGGCACAGGCGCTGGCCCGGGGTGTGGTCGCTACCGGCTGTGATGTGGTGGAGATTGGCGCGGTGCCCACACCGGTACTGTATTTCGCCACCCATCATCTGCAGAACGGTTCCGGCGTGATGGTGACCGGCAGCCATAACCCGCCGGACTACAACGGCCTGAAAGTCATGCTGGGGGGTGAAACCCTCTCCGGCGAGGCGATCCAGAAGCTGCTGCAGCGCATTCGCACCGCTGATTTTGCCGAGGGGCAGGGCAGCGTGTCCCGGGAAGATGTGCGCCGTAACTACCTGGACCGCATCGTGGGTGATATCGCCGTGGCCGCGCCGCTGCGTGTGGTGGTGGATGCAGGCAATGGTATCCCCGGCGAGCTGGGCCCCATGTTGATCGAGGAGCTGGGTTGCGAAGTGATTCCCCTGCACTGCGAGGTGGACGGTAATTTCCCCAACCACCACCCGGATCCCGGCAAACCGGAAAATCTGCAGGATCTGATTGCCCGCGTGCAGGAGGAGAAGGCGGATATCGGGCTGGCCTTTGACGGCGACGGCGACCGCATCGGCGTGGTCACCAATACCGGCAAGATCATCTGGCCGGACCGCCTGCTGATGCTGTTTGCCCGGGATGTGGTTTCCCGTAATCCGGGGGCAGACGTGCTGTACGACGTGAAATGCAGTCGCCGGCTGGCCAATGTGGTCACCGAAGCCGGTGGTCGCCCGATCATGTGGAAGAGCGGCCACTCGCTGATGAAAGCCAAGATGAAAGAGACCGGCGCACTGCTGGCCGGTGAACTCAGTGGCCATATCTTCTTTGGCGAGCGCTGGTACGGCTTTGACGACGGTCTTTATTCAGCCGCCAGGCTGTTGGAAATCCTCGGCATCGAGGATCGGGACAGCGACGAGGTGTTCCGGGATTTCCCGGAGGATATCAGCACCCCGGAGCTGAACATTCAGGTAACCGAAGACAGCAAGTTCCCGCTGATGGAAAAGCTGGCGGCGGAGGCCAAGTTCGGTGATGGCAGCGTCAGCACCATCGACGGCGTGCGGGTCGATTTCCCGGACGGCTGGGGGTTGTGCCGGGCCTCCAACACTACGCCGGTGCTGGTACTGCGTTTCGAAGCGGAAACCGAAGAGGCTCTGGCCCGTATCAAGGACCTGTTCCGGGAACAGATCCAGAAAGTGGCACCGGATCTGGTCGCGGATTTCTGACAGCTCTGGAATAATGGCGACCTTCTGAAACCGGATCACTGAACGTTAAGGCAGAGTCAATGGCACTGGATCGTGAAACAGCAATGCAGGTGGCAGCCGTACTGAGCAAGGGGCTGCCCTATATCCAGCGGTTTACCGGTAAAACCGTGGTGATCAAGTACGGCGGCAACGCCATGGAGAACGAAGAGCTCAAGAGCAGCTTCGCCCGGGACATGGTTCTGATGAAACTGGTAGGCATCAACCCGATCGTGGTACACGGCGGCGGCCCCCAGATTGGCGGCCTGCTGGAACGGCTCAACATCCAGTCACGATTCGTTAACGGCATGCGCGTTACCGACAGCGAGACCATGGACGTGGTGGAAATGGTGCTCGGTGGCCAGGTAAACAAGCAGATTGTCTCGCTGATCAATTCCCATGGCGGCACGGCCGTGGGCCTCACCGGCAAGGACGCAAACCTGATTCGCGCCCGCAAGCTGGAAGTGAAAGGCAATCCGGACGAGGCCAAGCCGTCGGAAATTATCGACATCGGCCATGTGGGTGAAGTGGCCAGCGTGAATGTGGAAGTGATCGAAATGCTCACCCGCAGCAACGTGATTCCGGTCATCGCGCCCATCGGTGTCGGGGCGGACGGTGCCTCCTACAACATCAACGCGGACCTGGTGGCCGGCAAGGTGGCCGAGGCGCTCAAGGCCGAGAAGCTGATCCTGCTGACCAACGTCTCCGGGCTCAAGAGCAAGGACGACAAGGTACTCACCGGACTGACCGCCAAACAGGTCAACGAACTGATCGAGGATGGCACCATCCACGGAGGCATGCTGCCGAAAATACGCTGTGCCCTGAGCGCGGTGGAAAACGGTGTCGGCACCTCCCACATCATCGATGGACGGGTTGCCCATGCCACATTGCTGGAAATCTTCACTGACGAAGGTGTGGGTACCCTGATTTCCAGGGGCTGAGATTTCCAGGGGCTGAACCGAAACACCAGACACAATAGCGGGAGAATGGCCGGATGAAGCGCTTGATAACATGGCTGGTGGTACTCGCCGTACTGGCCTATCTGGCATTCAAGGCGGGCATCTGGTGGCTGGCGGACCAGCAGGCCGCCGCCCTGCAGGATACCCTGCAGGAAACCGCTGTCGTCGAGCGCGGCGAGGTCGGTTCCGGCCTGGCCGGGCATCTGGTCCTGAACAACGCCCGCTACCAGGATTTCCGGCTCACCCAGCCAGTGCAGATCGGACAGCTTCGTTTTGTGGCGGGCTCGCCGGTGCAACTGGTCACCAGCCTGCTGGACCCCCGCAATCTCCCTGACAGGTGGACCCTGGAAGCCGAACCGCTGACCATGGCGCTGGATGCGGCCATGTTCAGCAACTGGGTGACGGAAAGCGCCGCGGCCCGCCCGTCTTCCGTGCTGGCCCCGGTGTGCGGCCCGGATCATCGTCAGCAACTGGGCACCGGCGATCTGGTGCGCATGGGCATCAACCGTCTTGAGGGTGACCTGCTGGTGCAGCAGAACCCCGACGCGCTTCGGGTGGAACTCAACACCGACCAGACCGGCAGTCTGGAAATACACTGGCCCGGTGCCAGGCTGGACATCACCGCCCCGGGGCAACTGGCCTCCACTTCTGCCCAACCCATGAACCTCACCCTGCGGGATGCCGGCATGATGCGCCGGATCTCCGCCTACTGCGCCCGTGAATCCGGTGTGGAAGTAGACGAGTGGACCGGCATAGTAATGGACAGCTTCCGCAGCGGACTGGAATCCCGGGGCTATCGCGCCAGTGGCCAGTTGCTGGCCCTTTACCGCCAGTGGCTGCGGGAAGGCGGAGAGCTGAAACTGGCCCTGAATCCGGCCCGGCCGGTGTGGGGCGTCCCCGTGCACGAGCCGCAAACTGACGCTCCGGTGAATTCGGTCGAGGTAACCTATAACGGCTCGCGGGTGCCCGATGTCTATCTGGAGCGCATACCACCAAAGATTTCGGAAACGCCGGCCGAGGCCGTGGAGCCGGTGACCCCACCGGAACCCACAGAACCGGGCTGGCGGCCGGTCCCCCTGGAGGAGGCCGGGCAGTGGATCGGCCAGACCGTCAGGGTCACCCTCAGTACCGGCCGGGTTGTGGAAGGCCGTCTGGAACGGGTAGAGGACGGCGAGGAACTGGAAGTGACCCGGATGATCAATGGTGGAGAAGTTGCCTACCCCATGGCCCAGCGGGCCGTCACCGGTTTCGAAATCTGGTATCGTGGAGGCAACCCCTGAACCTCAGGAAAGGATGCCCCTATGGCAACGCAAGCCCCTGATAACGCCAGCCAGCCGCCGACCATTCGCGACATGGTCGCCCGGCTGATATCCCTGCCATCCATCAGCAGCGCTTCGCCGGACTGGGACCACAGCAACGAAGCCGTGGTCCAGACCCTCGCCGACTGGCTGAAACCCCTGGGCTTTGCCACCGAAATCCTGCCGGTGCCGGGCATGCCCGGCAAATTCAACCTGGTGGCCACCCTGGGCTCCGGCCCCGGCGGCCTGGTGCTCTCCGGCCACACCGACACGGTCCCGTTCGACGACAAACGCTGGCAGAGTGATCCCTTCACTCTGACCGAGAAAGACGACCGCTGGTACGGACTCGGCACCTGCGACATGAAGGCGTTCTTCGCCGTGGCCATCGAAGCCGCCCGAGACGTATCGGCAGCCGACCTCAAAGAACCCCTGATCATCCTCGCCACCGCAGACGAGGAAAGCTCCATGAACGGCGCCCGCGCCCTGGCCGAGGCCGGATACCCGAAAGCCCGCTACGCGGTAATCGGCGAGCCCACCAGCCTCAAGCCGGTACGGATGCACAAGGGAATCATGATGGAGCGGCTGGTATTCGAGGGCCAGTCCGGCCACTCCTCCGACCCGTCATTGGGCAACAACGCCATGGAAGGCATGCACGAAGCCCTGGGCCGGCTACTGGCCCTGCGCAGCCACTGGCAGGAAAAATACCGGAACCCGGCTTTCCGTGTGCAATACCCGACCATGAACCTGGGCTGCATCCACGGCGGCGACAACCCCAATCGCATCTGCGCCCGCTGCGAACTGCATTTCGACCTGCGACCACTGCCGGGCATGGACATGGCCAACCTGCGCCAGGAAATCCTCGGCAAACTGCAACCGCTGGCAGAATCCCGCGGCCTGCAGATGGAGTTCGAACCCCTGTTCGACGGCGTACCCCCGTTCGAAACCGCCGCCGACGCAGCACTGGTTAAGGCCTGCGAAAAACTCACCGGCCACCCGGCTCAGGCGGTGGCTTTCGCCACCGAGGCTCCCTGGCTGCAGAAACTCGGCATGGAAACCCTGGTCATGGGGCCGGGTTCCATCGACCAGGCCCACCAGCCGGATGAGTTTCTGGCGCTGTCGCAGATTCAGCCTTCGGTGGATATACTTCGTGGTCTGATTAGTCGGTTCTGTCTTGGCCGGTAGTTGGGTGCTCGCGTTCTCCCGGGCCTTCTGGTTTGGGGGGAGGAGGGGTGTCGGAGGGGCTTTCCAAAACACGCCCGTGAATACGTCCCTGTAGGGCTCGGGTCGCGCCATCCATGGCGCTCCACGGTTTTGGAAACCCCCTCCGACACCCCTCTTATGAACCCGGTCAGGGCCTGCTGCGAGAAATTGGTAGGAAGAGGGTCCAAAAGAGGGCCAAGAAAGATGCTAGACGAGGACGTGGGCGTGGTAGACCTTTCCAGAACCGTAAGCAGCCATGGATGGCTGCGCCCGAGCCCCCCATGGACGGGTTTACGGGCGTGTTCTGGAAAGGTCTACCACGACCGCGGCCTCTGGCACCGAATCATCGGTCCGGATAGTTAACTGGCGATATCAGCTACAAATCAGGAACGCTGAAACAAACGTGGAGAACGTTTTGAAACCGAACGAATGGCTGCACGGATTCCGCCACTCATCCCCGTATATCAACGCCCACCGCGGCCACACCGTGGTGCTCACCATCGGGGGTGACGGCATAGCGGACGACAACTTCATCAACATCGTCCATGACATCGCCCTGCTCAGCAGCCTGGGCATCCGACTCGTTGTCGCGTTCGGTGCCCGACCGCAGATCCAGCAGCGGCTGGATGAAGCTGGTGTGGCAACCTCGCTCCATAATGGACTGCGGGTAACCCCCGAAGAACAGTTGCCGCTGGTGCAGCAAGCCATTGGCGGACTGCGGGCGTTGCTGGAAAGCCATCTCTCCATGGGCATGGTGAACTCGCCCATGCACAATGCCCGCATCCGGGTCAGCAGTGGCAACTACGTCACCGCCCGTCCCGTGGGGGTGCTCGACGGAGTGGATTTCGGTTACACCGGCCAGGTGCGCCGGGTGGATGTGGCCGGTATCGAAAGCCTGCTGGAGCGGGGGCATATCGTGCTGTTGCCACCCATGGGTTATTCGCCGACCGGTGATGCCTTCAACCTGTCCTACGAAGACGTGGGGAGTCAGGTGGCCGCTGCGCTGCAGGCGGAGAAACTGATGATCTACACCGGCCACCGTGGCGTGCTGGACGAGGAAGGTTCGCTGATCCGGGAAATGTCCGTGCGGCAGGCCTCGGCGCGGCTGCAGTCCGGGCAGATGGAAGGTCATGATGCGGACCTGTTGAAAGCTGCCTGTGATGCCTGCGTGAAAGGCGTGCGGCGGTCCCATATTATCAGTTACCGGGAGGACGGAGCCCTGCTGGAGGAGCTGTTCACCCGGGACGGTTCCGGCACTCTGGTCAGCTCTGACCAGTACGAGCAGATCCGCCAGGCCCGGGTGGAGGATATCGGTGGCATCGTGGAGCTGATTGCGCCGCTGGAAGAGCAGGGCATTCTGGTGCGCCGTTCCCGGGAACTGCTGGAAACCGAGATTGACCGCTTTGTGGTGGCCGAGCGGGATGGCACCATTGTCGGCTGTGCTGCGCTGTATCATTACCCGGAGGAACAGGCCGGCGAGCTGTCCTGTTTTGCGGTGGATTCCGCCTATCGCCGGGCCGGCCGTGGTGACGAGATTCTCGCCATGATTGAAAAGATGGCCCGGGGGCAGGGGGTGCTCAAGCTGTTTGTGCTGACCACCCAGACCGAGCACTGGTTCCGGGAGCGGGGTTTTCTGCCGGCAGCAGTGGCGGATCTTCCCGGACCCAAGCTGGCGGCCTACAACACCCGGCGTAACTCAAAAGTCTTCTTCAAACCGCTCGGCGAGGGCTGACAGGGCTTCCGATCGGGGCTGCTCGGGTAGCTCTCCCAGTTGGCGGGCTGCGTCGTAGAAATCGTCGAAGCGATGGCCGTTATCCCGCAGCAACTGCCGAAAGGCCGGCACGTGTTGCCGGTACTGGCGGAACAGCGCCAGGCGGGCGTTGTTGAGGGGCTCCGGGTCTTCGCCCAATGGCCCGGGCTCGCGCCAGTTGCCGGCCAGCGTTCGGTAGTCATCCGCAAGTTGGCTGAAAATCCCGGCTTTGCGCTGACGCAGCGTGTACGGCTCCAGCGCGTCGGACCGGGCGTAGAGGTTTTCCAGCCGGGTGCTGGCTGCATCGACCAGTTGCCGGGTCTGCTCCAGCCGGTGAAGCCGGTCCAGGGCCAGCTGGTAGCTGTCATTATCGCCACGGGACTTCAGCCACAGGCGCAGCCCTTCGAGCTCCACGGCGGTGGCGAAACTCTCGTTAAAGGCGGTGTCACCGGGGATATACAGCACCCGGTGGGCCAGTTCGTGGAACATCAGCGCTGCCATTTGCCAGTCCGGCAGTCGGGTAAACCCGCTGTGCAGCGGATCGTCGAACCAGCCCAGTGTGGAGTAGGCCGTCACGCCAGCCAGAAAGGTATCGTAACCCTGTTGCCGGTAATCCGCCTGTTCCTCCCGCGCCGCATCGATATCGAAAAAGCCACGGTAGGCCTGGCAGCCGGCAAACGGGTAGCACCATTGTTGCGGGGTCAGGGAAAATTCCGGCACCACCACCAGGTTGACCAGCACCCAGGGACGGTCCAGCGCCACATAGTCTGTAAAGGCCTCCTCGACAGGGAGCGCCATGTGCTGGCTGGCAAACTGCCTGGCTTCTGTGGCAAGTTGCAACTTGTGGCGCAGCGGTTGCGGGGTGTCCGGATCGGCCAACAGATCCTCCACCGGTTCGCCACTGAACATCAGCCCCAGATGGCCGCTGACAGCCTGGGAGTAATAAGCCAGCGAAGCGCAGCCGGTAACGCTGCTGGCCAGTAGCAAAAATGCACAGATCTGACTAAGCTGTTTCAGGGACTTGGTTGTTTTCATCAGCGACATTCAGGTGCCTGCAGGCGAGTCGGTCTGACTCGCGCAAACAGGCGGTCTCTCCGTCCATCAGGGAACCGGCCGTGTACCGGATGCAAGACATCCGATGGTACCGGTTTTACCAGAAATCAGGTAGTCAATGGATCCAAAGGAACGTCGTTCAAGCCCCCGTCAGCCCATTCAGCTGGCGGCACAGCTGGGGGTATTACCCGGTGAGTTCTGGCCCTGCCAGATTGCGGATTTCTGCGCCGAGGGATTGTTTATCCGCTATTCGCAGGATGTGTCCCGCAAACTCGATAATACCCTGCCGCAATCCGACAATGACGAGCTCACGGTGCGCTTCCGCAGTCCTTCCGGGGAACAGCATGAGTTGCATGTGCGTATTGCCCGGCGAGTGGACGGAGCCATGGGGGTCAGCTTCAGCCAGGGCAATCCCCGGGCCGTGTCCGCGATGCTGGACCAGTGCGGCGGTCAGCGTGAGCAGGAGCGTTCCTCCCTGAAGGCACCGTCTGATCGTGTCCAGTATGTGCTTCATCAGTCGGCCCGGACCATCGTGCAGCACGTGGAACCGCTGATGGAGGATTTCTTTGTCCAGGTCGACAAGGATCTGGAAGCGACGGCCCTGAAAGCCGGTAACGATCAGCAGGCCAATGAGTACATGGATGCCCGGGGCCAGCTCAAGGCCCGCCATCGGGTTATCTGGCACCAGATGGCGAATGCCATCAAGTCACCACTCAAACCGGCCTCGAAAACCTACGCCGGCGCGGAATTATCGGTGGTGGACAAGACCGAGTTTGAGGACTGGCTGTCCATCCGGGTGATGGTGACCAAGGCCGATACCCAGTACCGGGGCGAGTTGCTGCAACTGAAGCTGAGACTGGACAAACTCGGTATCGCCAACGCCACCGGCCACCAGAATCCCCTGGGGCCATCGCTGATCTGCGAGGCCTTTCATGCAGGGCTGGAGCAGCTTCGCGCCACCCGCAGTGTGGAAAAGCTCTGCCTGAAAACCTTCGAGAAATCGGTCGTCCAGCACCTTGAACCCATGTACCAGGAGCTTAACCAGATACTGGTGCGTCAGGGCGTGCTGCCGGATCTGGATCTGAGCCGCTATCTCAGCGATGTCACCAAAACCAGTGAGCCGCCCGCGCCCCCGAAACCGGAACCGCCCAGGCCCCAGGCTCCCGCACCGAAACCGCCTCAGCCTGAGCCGCCGGCAACCCCGGTAACGGAACAGCCTGCGGTCGGACAGCCGGAAGCCACCGAACCGGCCAGAGCCCCGGCCGGACCTGGTCTGGCCCGTACCGCCTTCGCCACCATCAGAAACCTGGTGTCTACCCTCACCAGCAGCAGGCTGCAGCGGGGGGACGAGGAGCCGGTTGCATTCCCTCCGGGGGCCGCGCCCATTTCGCCCACCGAGCTGCAACGAGAACTGCAGAAACTGCAGCTTGAGCCGGTGGCCGATGAGGCGGAGCCCGATTCCCTGCGTGACAGGGTGTTCCAGCGTGTCGCCCAGGAAAGCGGCCAGTCGCTGGATCAGGAGCAGCGGGAAACGGTCGATGTGGTGGACCGTTTCTTTCAGAGTGTGGTGGAGAGCCCGCGGCTGGGTGAATACGCCCGGCGGCAGATGCGCCAGCTCGAAGTGCCGGTACTCAAGGTGGTGATGCGTGATCCGGAGTTTTTCGAGAATCAGGAAAGCCCGGTGCGCGGTGTCATGAACCGGCTGGCACAACTGGGAGTCCGGGGTGGCCGGATCAACCCGGTGGTGCAGCGTCGTATCGATGAACTGATACGACGCATCGTGTCGGATTTCGAGCAGGACACGGGGGTATTCGAGTCTGCGGTCGGTGAACTGGACAACCTGATCGAGCGCCAGAATCTGGTCTATCGTCGAAATGTGGAACGGGTAACCGCCGCCGCGGAGGGTGCCCAGAAAGTCACCGAATCCAAGGTTGCGGTGGCCGAGGCGCTCAACCACAAGCTGGCGGGCCGGGAGGTGCCGAAAGCCGTGCTCAGCCTGCTGGATGGCGGCTGGCGTGACCTGCTCTCCCTGACCTGGCTGCGCCAGGGGGAAGACAGTGCGTTGTGGGCAGATTATCTTTCGGTGATCGACTCTCTGCTGGCCTTTGCCGAGGATCCGTCCACTGACATCAATCTGCCGGAATTGCTGCGAGTAATCCAGGATGGTCTGGCATCGATTTCCAGCAATCACATGCCGGCCACCCATATCCGCGAGGAACTGAAGCGTTTCCTGGTTCGCAAGCCGGACACGCCGCCGGAAATGGTTCCATTTCCGGAGCAGAAGGCTGCCGCCAGCGAAGCGAAGCTCAGTGAACGTGAGCAGAAAAGCCTGCAGCGCTGGATTGCCCGGGCCCAGCGGTTGCGCACCGGTGACTGGCTGCGGGACCAGACCCGTGCGGATGACCCCCAGCATATCCGTCTGGTGTGGATTGCCCGGGGGTTCACCCGTTTTGTGTTTGTGAACCACCAGGGCATGCGGGTGGTGGAAATGGATCTGGCGGATCTCGCCCGGCAGATGCGCAAGGGTATCGTGGTGCCGGACAACCAGTATGACCGGCCACTGGTGGATGAAAGCATCGACCGGATGGTGCGCAATGTTTACGAGCAACTTTCCTGGGTATCCACCCACGATGAACTCACCGGCCTGCTTTCCCGGCGGGAATTCGAGCGGATGCTGGACCAGCAACTGGCCCGCCAGGAAGACGAGCGAGCCCTGCTGCGTATTGACCTGCGCCAGTTCCGGTTGCTCAACGACACCGCCGGCTACCAGGCCGGTGACGAGGCGCTGAAACGGGTGGCTGAAATCCTGCTCGGGCGGGTGCCGGACGGAATGCCGGTGGCCCGTCTGGCGGGCAACGAGTTTGCGCTGCTGTTACCCGGAGAGGAAGCACAAGACCGGGCCAGGGACATCATTCGTGAGATCGAGGCGCTGGATCTTGCTTTTGATAACCATCATTACCGGTTGTCGGCCTGCGGTGGTCTGGCCCATCCATTACCTGCGCTGGCTTCCGCCGAGCGCTGGCTGCGGGCCGCGGAAGATGCCCTGAAAACCGCCAAGAAACAGGGCAGTGGCAAGCTGGTGGAATACACCCTGGATGAAGCCAATCAGGCGCTGCAGGAGCAGATAGCCGCCAAGGTGGCCAGCCTCGGCGAGCTGGACGAAGAGCGCATGCTGTTGCGCTGCCAGAAGATTATTCCCCTGCATTCCCGGTCCAGAATGACTCCCCAGTACGAAGTGCTGATCAGCATGTACGACGATGAGGGCAATCTGGTCACCGGCACTGAGTTTGTTCGCATGGCAGAACGTTATGACCGTATGCAGGTGGTGGATCGCTGGGTGGTGGGGCACATGCTCGACTGGCTGCGTGATCACAATCCGGACCCGGAGCACCTTGGCGGCCTGTGTATCAACCTGTCCGGCTACTCCCTGAACGATGAAACCCTGCTGGAGTTCATCTACGAAAAACTGTCCGGCAAGGATGCACCCATTGAGCGGCTCTGGTTCGAGATTACCGAGGCCGCGGCCATTACCGATCTGGCCAAGGTAGCGGACTTCATGCACGAGATGAAGGAGCTGGGTTGCCGCTTCTGCCTGGGTAACTTCGGCAGCGGTCCGGTGTCCCACCATTTCCTGCGGGTACTGCCGGTGGATCTGATCAAGCTGGACGGAGCCTTCTCGGAACAGATACGCACCAGCCAGACAGACCAGGCCATGGTGCGTACCATGGCGGACATGGCCCACTACATGGGGCGGGAAGTGATCGCCACCCGGGTGGAAACCCGTGAAGCGCTCGAGGCGCTGCGCCAGCTGGGCGTGGATTATGCCCAGGGATTCATCGTGGAAAAGCCCCGGTTACTGGACAGCCTGGGCTGACGCGCCAACAGGAAAACTATGTCAAAACGTCATCCCATTATTGCGGTTACCGGTTCCTCGGGTGCCGGCACCACAACCACCGGGCGTGTGTTCAGCCGGATGTTCGCCAGTGAGGGACTGACCGCCGCCATGGTCAGCGGCGACAGCTTTCACCGTTACAACCGGGAACAGATGGCCCGGCTGGCCGCCAAGGGCCAGTTTGGTGAGCGCAACCACTTCGCCCTGAAAGCCAACCATATCGACCGGCTGGAGGCGCTGTTCTACGACTATTCCCACACCGGTACCGGCCAGTGCCGGCAGTATGTGCACGATGAGGACCGGGACCTGGTGGCGGAGGGCTATCAGCCCGGCACCTTTACCCCCTGGTCACCGCTGCAACCGGAGACGGACCTGTTGTTCTATGAGGGACTGCACGGCGGGGTAGCGACGGAAAACTGCAACATCGCCCAGTACGTGGACCTGCTGATCGGAGTGGTGCCGATTGTGAACCTGGAGTGGATCCAGAAACTCCACCGGGACACCTTCCGGCGCGGCTACTCCCAGGAGGCGGTGGTGGCCACAATCCTGAACCGCATGGACGACTACGTGCACGACATCGTGCCCCAGTTCTCCCGCACCCACGTGAATTTCCAGCGGGTGCCGCTGGTGGACACCTCCAACCCCTTCGTGGTGCGGGATGTCCCCAGCGAGGACGAGAGCATGATCGTGATCCACTTCCGGGATCCCTCCGAGGTGGACTTTCCCTACCTGCTGCAGATGATCGCCGGTAGCAGCCTTTCCCGGTATGACACTCTGGTGATTCCGGGTACCAAGTTCTTCCTCGCCATGGACCTGATCATACGGCCGATGGTGATGAATCTGATCGCCCGCAAACCCTTCGCCTGATCTCAGGCCGCCGGATCCGTTAACCGGCCCTCGCGGAAATCCTGCAGGGCCTGCTCCAGCTCCTCCCGGGTGTTCATCACAAAGGGACCGTACTGGGCCACCGGTTCGCGGATGGGTTGCCCTGCAATCAGCAGGATCCGGCAGGGCTGATCTCCCGCCTCTATCACCACCCGGTCCCCCTCTCCGAGTAATGAAGCGGCGTGCAGCGGCAACGGCTTCTGTTTGTCAGCGGCCAGCAGATCCGCTTCGCCTTCATACAGGTAAAGCAGAGCGCTCAGCTCTTTTGCCACGGGCAGCTCGATCCGGCTGCCGGCGGCCAGCTGCAGGTCGGCGTACAACGGTCGGGTGCTGCCGCTGCTGACGGCACCGGTGTGGGTCTGGTCGCCAATGGTCAGTTCGCCGGCAATCAGGCGCACGGTGCTGTCGCCGATGGAGATGGCGGGAATCTCTTCCGGCTGTATGTCCCGGTAGCCTGCGGGCTTCATTTTTTCAGCCGCCGGCAGGTTGAGCCAGAGCTGGAAACCTCTCATCAGCCCCGACTCCTGCTGGGGCATTTCAGAATGGACAATGCCCCGGCCTGCGGTCATCCACTGGACACCGCCGGTACGCAGGTCGCCCCGGTTGCCCAGGTGATCCTCGTGGAGCATATGGCCGTCGATCATATAGGTGACCGTCTCAAAGCCCCGGTGGGGATGGGCAGGGAAGCCGGCAATGTAGTCACTGGCCTGATCGGATCCGAATTCTTCCAGCATCAGGAACGGGTCCATCCGGGCGTGCTGGGTCTGGCCCAGGGAACGGCGTATGCGTACGCCGGCACCGTCAGAGGTTTCCAGTGCGGGAATGATTCGTTGCAGGTTGCGGGCGGTCATGGGATCTCCTGATCAGCGTGTATCCGGTCTCTATTAAACGACGGAGTGCGGATCAGGAAAACCGGAGAATTCTGGCGGGGCCGGTCAAAAAAACTGAACGGCCCCGCCCGGCAGGTTATTCGACGTTGCGGGAGTAGAAGATCTCGAGCATTTCCCGGCGCAGGCGTTCTTCGATGGAACTGGCTTCCTGCTCGGGTAGCTCGTCGGCATTCACACCGAACACATAGTTATCCAGATTGAATTCCTTGAGCATCATCTTGGTGTGGAACATGTTCTCCTGGTACACGTTCACATCAATCATCTGGTAGGCGTTGCGGGTGTCTTCCGTCAGGTAGTTTTGGATCGAGTTGATGTCGTGATCGATATAGTGCTTGGCACCGTCCACGTCCCGGGTGAAGCCCCGTACCCGGTAGTCTACCGTGACCACATCGGAATCGAAGCTGTGGATCAGGTAGTTGAGTACCTTGAGCGGCGAGATCAGCCCGCAGGTGGACACGTCGATGTCCGCCCGGAAGGTACTGATGCCCTCGTAGGGGTGGCTCTCCGGGTAGGTGTGTACTGTCACGTGGCTCTTGTCGAGGTGACCGACAATGGTCTCCGGCAGCGGTCCGGGGGATTCCTCGTTATCGGCTTCGCCGTCCGACAGTTCATGCTCGGCGATCAGCATGGTGACAGAGGCACCGTGGGGCTCGTAATCCTGGCGGGCGATATTGAGCACGTTGGCCCCGATGATCTTGACCACGTCCGTGAGGATCTGGGTCAGGCGCTCGGCGTTGTACATCTCGTCGATGTAGTCGATGTAGGCCTTGCGCTGATCCTCGGTGCGAGCGTAACAGATATCATAGATATTGAAGCTCAATGACTTGGTCAGGTTGTTGAAGCCGTGCAGCTGCAGTTTCTTGTCCATCTCAGTCTTCCCGGATTTCGTAGCTGTGACCGATCTCGACACCGGCCTTTTCCAGCATGATGGAGGCGGAGCAGTACTTCTCGGCCGACAGGCTGACTGCCCGTTTGACCAGATTCTCCTTGAGGTTGTTGCCGGTCACGATAAAGTGCAGATGAATGCGCGTAAAGACCGCCGGTACTGCGTCCGCCCGCTCGGCTTCCAGTTCTACGTGGCAGTCGGTGACATCCTGACGGCTCTTGTGCAGTATGTTCATCACATCAAACGAGGAGCAGCCCCCCAATCCCATCAACAGCATCTCCATGGGCCGGGGCCCCAGGTTTTCGCCGCCGTGGTCCGGCGGACCGTCCATCTGTACGCTGTGGCCGCTGCCACTGGTGGCTTTGAAGCCGGCTTTGCCGGTCCAGTCAATGGTTGCTCTCATTACCGCACCTCGGAATCTGACAGGGGAGCCACAGGCTCCAAAGTTGCGGATGCTATCATAATCGCCGTTCAGTCAATAAACGGTTTTGCAATGCCGTGAACCTGTCCATCCGGCACGGCGATATATCGTCTATACTGGTCAGTAAGTTGCCCCGTTTCGGGCTTCTTGTTATAAGTTAACGTTATCAGGAAAACTCTCATGGAGCAGAGGGTGTATAACAATATCCCGGGAATCGCCCGCATTCAGGAGGCATGACTCGCTTTATGACCACTATCGTCAAGCCGGTTGAGCAGAAAACCAAGCATCTGGATTACTTCCTCTCCCAGTGCCATCGTCGCCGTTATCCGGCCAAGAGCACCATTATCTACGCCGGGGACAAGAGCGACTCGCTCTTTTACATCGTCAAAGGCTCCGTGACTGTCATTATTGAAGATGATGATGGACGGGAAATGATTATGGCCTATCTGAATGCCGGGGATTTCTTCGGCGAGATGGGACTGTTTGACAACATGGATTCCCGCAGCGCGTGGGTAAAGGCAAAAACCGAGTGTGAGGTGGCTGAGATCAGCTACACCAAGTTCCGGGAAATTGCCCAGCAGGATCCGCGGGTGCTGTATTTCATCGGTGAGCAGATGGCATCCCGCCTGCGCCAGACCACCCGCAAGGTGGGTGACCTGGCGTTCCTGGATGTCACCGGTCGCGTGGCCCGGACGCTGCTGGACCTGTGCAAGGAGCCGGATGCCATGACCCACCCGGACGGCATGCAGATCAAGATCACCCGCCAGGAAATCGGCCGTATTGTCGGTTGCTCGCGGGAGATGGTTGGCCGGGTACTCAAGACCCTGGAAGATCAGGGTCTGGTGCGGGTCAAAGGCAAGACCATGGTGGTCTACGGTACCCGCTAGAGCGGATACGATCAGAGCCCAACAGAAACAATAAAGCCGACCCAAGGGTCGGCTTTATTGTGTGTGGAGGACCGGCCGGTCAGTCAGTCCTCCTGCAACGCCTCTTCCAGACTGATCACCCGGTCAGCCACACCATTGAGCCCCTGGCGCAGGAACAGCGCCGCATCCGCCACGGTTTCCTCCGGCAGTTCCTCCATGGGCACATGGCCTGCGGTGGGATAGATGATCAGCCGGGACTGGTCGATGTCAGTCATCCACTTCTCCGCCAGTTCCAGGGGCACCCAGGCATCGTCCTCGCCCCACATCAGCAGGGTTTCGGCGGTGATGCTCTGGAACGGTGGCGGATCGAAGTTCTCCGCCCGTGCCTCGATCATTTTCAGCGTCTTGATGTACAAGGGTTTGGCACCCGGGCGCTGGTTCATGTGCACGTAGCGGAAGTAGTCTTCCTCGTCGATCCGGTCAGAGTCGCCATATACCCAGGCCACGTTGAGAGTGACAATCCAGGCCGGCTGTATGTACTGGCCCATAAAGGCAATCGGGGCAAAGGTGCCGAGGCTGAGAATCCAGGGAGTGTCCTGTGGGTAGCCGAAAGGGTCCAGAAGGATCAGCCGGTCAACACGGCCAGGGTTGCGGGCCGCGTAGCGGGCGGCAATGTAGCCCCCCAGGGAATTGCCCGCGAGGGATACCCGGTCCAGATCCAGTTTGTTGATAAACTGCTCGAACGCCGCCAGGGCGTGCTCCTCGTTGAAATCGTCCAGGTTGGGTGGCCCACCGGTCAGGCCATAGCCGGGCATGTCCAGGGCGATTACCCGATGGGTTTTGGAGAGTTCTTCAATCCATACGTCCCAGGTCTGCAGGGCGGAGAAAATGCCGTGCATGAGGATAATGGTTTCCCCCTGGCCACGGTCCTGATAGTGGATGTTATAGCCGTTGACCTGGACGAACTTCGAATACTCGTTGGTGTATCGTTCCTTGAGATCGTCCATCTCCATGCTCATCAGCCCGCCCCAGTGAATCATGGTGGGGGTAGCCTTCATGGATGCGCCGATGGCGGAGCAGCCGGACAGGGTAAGGACGAGCAACAGCAGCGTCAGTAGCGGAAACAGCCGGACGTTGTTGTTCTGTAGAGCGCGCATTGGGCCTTCCTGGATCAATGAATGACGATGGCAGATTTGCAGCAAACGCAGGTGCTGGCATTGACGGAATTGCCCCGGCCCCGGTTAATCAGGGCCAGTCGGCAATAAGTGGTTGAGGTATCTTAATAAAATTACAGGAAGGCGGGGTTGCTGTTTGTTCAGCGTGTGGACTGCTTCACAGAGCCCCGGTGCGTGCTGGCGGGCGGTTCCGGGCGTCGCCACTCCGGTGGATTCCACAGATGCCTGAGGCGGGCGGTCAGGCTGCCCGGCTTCGCCATATCGCGGAACATATCGCGATACTCATGGGTCCAGAGCACCAGCAGGTTCTGGGACGGAACCGGGGTGGTGATGCCGTATTCCGGCGGATTCTCGCTGTCTTCCGCCTCAAAGGTGCCGAACAGACGGTCCCAGATAATCAGGGTGCCGCCGTAATTGCGGTCAATGTAGCCCGGATTGCGGCCGTGATGGACCCGGTGATGAGAGGGTGTGTTAAACAGCCATTCGATGCCCCGGCCCAGCGGCGGCACCAGAGTGGTATGGATAAAGAACTGGTAAACCAGAGAGAAGGCGTAGGCTACCCCGATCCACACCGGGTTGAAGCCGACCAGTGCCAGGGGCAGGTAGAAAACCCACATGCCGTTAAAAATGTTCGTGGCGTTCTGGCGCATGGCGGTGGAGAAGTTCATCCGCTCCGAGGAGTGGTGCACCACATGGGCGGCCCAGAACCAGCGCATCCGGTGGGAGGCCCGGTGCATCCAGTAGAAGCAGAAATCCACACCCACAAAAGTGAGCGCAGCGGTAACCCAGTTCAGCTCCAGGTCAAACAACCGGTAGTGGTAACAGAGGGCATAAACCGGGAAGGCGATAATTCCGGCAAACAACAGCTCGGTAATCTGGTAACCCGCCCCCAGGGCAAAATTGCGTACGGCCTCCCGGGGGTCCATCAATTCCGGATCGTGGCGGATTTTACGGTATTCCCAGAGAGTCACCGCAATAAAGACGGGGGTGGCAAACACAAAAATAAGCTGGCGCTCGTCCAGCGCCAGCCAGGGAGCCAGCATCTGCCACAGGGGCAGCAGTCCGCTGTTCTGCAGTACATCCCCGAACATCTCTGTCAGAAACTCACCCATTGTCACGGCCTTTTTTGTTCATCTACCGGCAGTGTGCCACAGGGTTGCGGGGCGGCCGCTGGCCAAAACCGACAAGTGGCTGGCAAATTCCGACACTAGTCGGTGTCAGCGGTGTCAGCGGTGTCAGCGGTGTCAGAGGTGTTAGCGGTGTTAGCGGTGTTGCTGGTAGATTTCCGCCAGGCGGGTCACTTTCGGCTGCTTCTGCTCGATCCACTCCTTCATGGGTGCCGGTACGCGGCGGGTGTCGGGCCAGGGCACCGGGTACTGTTCCGGCATGAATAATGGGGCCAGCAGCGAGGCCGCGGTCAGATCCGCCACGGTGAAGCGGTCCCCCACCAGATAGCCGGATGTCTGATAAGCCGCTTCCAGTTCATCCAGCAGGGTCTCGAGGGTTTGCTGGGCCTTGTCGGCGGTTTTCTGATTGATCTTCATCCAGTCCCGCATAACCTCATCCACCCGGCTGAATCCCAGTCGGAGCAGGTAACGGTTGTAGAAGGGCGTTTGTGCTGCCAGCATCGGTGCCACCTGCTTCGGGCGCTGTAACAGGTAATGATAGGCCCAGGTGCGAATCGCAGGGCCGGCCTCGTCATCCAGCCGTTGTTGCCAGGCCAGGGCCCCGGCTTTGGTCTGTTCATCATCGCCGGTCAGGCTGGTCTCCGGAAACTGGTTTTCCAGATACTCGAGGATCTCCGCGGAGCCCTGCACTATCTCTCCGTCGTGGTCGAGTACCGGCACGGAGGAGCGCGGAGCCATACGACGGATCGGTTTGATATGGGCACCGGGCAGCAGGAACACCGGTTGATAGTTCAGGTTCTTGTAATCCAGTGCCCAGCGAACCTTTTCACTGAAGTGGGAAATGGCAAACTGGTAGAGTTTCATGGTCATCGGGCAGAGCTCCTTTATGTTTGCCCATAGCCTAATGCTTTACAGCGGATTTGGTAACCGGAAACCGTTAGAATGCACCTTTTGTACTGCTGTGCGGGGAGTTGGTTAATGAACGATAGGGTCAGGATGTTTGTGGCCGCGGGGCTTGCGACTCTGCTGTTTGCCGGTTGTGCGTCCACCCCACCACCGAAATCCGGTCTGCCCGAGGGGCTGGACACCATGCAGTGTGGCCAGGCCCGCATCGATTTTGTCTGGCTGCCGGAAGCCCGCAAACTGGACCTGACCCTGGACGGTGAAACCCGGCGGATGGTGCCGGTGAAGAGTGATACCGGTGTTCGTTTTGAAGAGCCCACCAACGAGAACAACTATTTCTGGAACCGGGGTGAGACGGCCCAGCTACAGATCGACGGCGAGCGTTATCCCCAGTGTGTGGCCCCGGGTGGTCTGGAGCTGCCCTTTACCGCCAGGGGCAATGAGCCTTTCTGGCATGTGGAGGTGCTGCCGGGCCAGTTGTGGCTGGAGACCATCGACGAGCCGGTGGTGGCGATGTCCTGGAAAACCCAGGTCAAGCGTTACAGCAGTCGCATTATACAGGCTGAGGACGAATTACGCCGGGTAGAAATTCGTGCAGGCCGGCAGCTATGCCGCGACACCATGACTGGCATGCCGTACCCCTATCAGGTTCAGCTATCCCTGAACGGGAATGTACACCAAGGTTGCGGTGGTAGCCCGCAACAGCTGATCCGGGGCATTGACTGGCATGTGAACCTGCTGCAGAGGCTGCCGGTGGTGGTTGAGCATGAACCCCGCCTGCGTTTTGCCGACCAGGGCCGGTTGATGGGCAATGGCGGCTGCAACGATTTCACGGGGCAGTATGAGCTGACCGGCGAAGGCATGCGGCTCTCGGTCAATGCCGCCACCCTGAAAGCCTGCAGTGACGATGTCATGGAGCAGGAAAGGCAGCTTCTGGAGTTTCTGGAGCAGGTAGTACGGTTTGATATCGGTGGTTCCGGTGAGCTGGTGTTGCTGACCGGCGACGGGGATCGGCTGTCCGCTGTCAGGGAACTGCAGCGCAAACCACCCTGGGAGCGCTGATACCTCCGCTTGGGGCTGGCGGCTATCCTGCCGGACTGAAGGCATTGTCAAAAAACTGCAGCAAAGCCCTGCCATTCTGATGAGTCCGATCATCACCGGGAGTTGTCCATGGCAGAGCTTCGTACCCTGACCCGCCATTCCGCGGTTGCCACGGAAAAACAGTTAAGGGATAGCCGCCAGCGCCATTTACTGCGCACCTTCCTGCCCGAGATGGTGCGTCTGGAACGGATGCTGGCAGAGGCTCCGGACACCGTCCGGGTCAGTGTGACAGAACGGGTCACGTTGCCCTCCCTGTCGTTACCCATTTACCGGGCTGACCTGGGTCGTGATTCGCCGGATGCACCGGCACTGCTGCTGGTAGGGGGCGTGCATGGTCTGGAGCGGATTGGCAGCCAGGTGGTCATGGCCTGGATGCAGAACCTGCTTTCCCGGCTTGCCTGGGACCGGAGCCTGGCGGATCTGCTGGAACGGGTTCATATTACGTTCCTGCCGATTCTCAATCCCGGCGGCATGTACCTGAACCAGCGCAGCAATCCCGCCGGTGTCGATCTGATGCGTAACGCTCCGGTGCGCGCCCAGCAAAAAAGCACCTTCCTGCTGGGCGGCCAGCGCTGGTCCCGCCGGCTGCCCTGGTATACCGGCCAGCCGGAGCAAACCATGGAGCCGGAGAATCTGGCGCTGGAACGGGTGATTAACGAGCTGCTGACCGAAAGGCCATTCAGCCTGGCCCTGGACTGTCATTCCGGATTCGGCTGGCAGGACCAGATCTGGTTTCCCTATGCCTACCGCAGTCGCCCGATGCGTAACATCGGTTCCGTAATGGCTCTCAAATTGTTGTGGGAGCAGGCCTGGCCCAACCATCGTTATCGTTTCGAACCCCAGTCCCGTCATTACCTCACCCACGGCGATCTATGGGACTACTTTTACAAACGCCTGAACCGGCAGGGTGCCGGAACCTTTATCCCCCTGACCCTGGAAATGGGATCCTGGCGCTGGATTCGCAAACGTCCCCGGCAACTGTTCCGGCTGGACGGACTGTTCAATCCCATGGTGCCCCATCGCCACCAGCGGGTATTGCGAAGTCACCTGGCGTTCATGGAATTTCTCGCCGCGGCCACCGCCAGTCACGACAACTGGTTGCCGGATGAGCAGAATGCCGCCATGCTCAGGGAAGCGGCGATTGCCCACTGGTATCGCCAGAACGGCTGAGGCAACCATGGAACTGCTCCTATGAACTGGATACTGCTGCGTGGTCTGACCCGGGAGCATGCCCACTGGGGGGATTTTCCGGAACGCTTGCAGGAGGCCTTCCCGGAACATCGTTTCCACACCGTCGACTTGCCGGGCACCGGAGTCCATTACCGGGAGGACAGTCCCGACCGGGTGCCGGCCATCCGGGAAGCGGTGCGCCGCCAGGTGGATCATATCACCGGTCCCTACAGTATTCTGGCGCTTTCCATGGGCGGCATGGTGGCCCTGGACTGGGCCCAGCACGGCGAGACAGGGGAGATCCAGCAACTGGTGCTGATCAACACCAGTTCCCGCTTCAGTAGGCCCTGGCACCGGATGAGGCCGGCGGTGTGGCCCCGGGTATTGCGGTTGATGGCCCGGCGGGAACTGTTTGATCGTGAAAAGCAGATTCTCACCATGACCAGCAACCGGCCAGTGCCCCTGGAGCTGGCCAAGCAGTGGTACAGAATCCAGCGTCAGCGGCCGGTCTCACTGGCCAATGCCCGGCGACAATTGATGGCGGCAGTCGGTTACCGACCCTCGCCGGTGCGTCCCCTGCCGGATGCACTGTTACTGGCCAGCCGTGGTGATCGCATCGTGCACTGGAAATGCAGCCAGGCACTGGAGCAACGCTGGCAATGGACGCTCCGGCTGCATCCCGACGCAGGCCACGATCTGCCGCTGGATGATGCGGACTGGGTGATTCGCCAGATCCAGGGGTGGTTGCGCGGGGAATAGTGGTTGCTTGACGCAACCAGGTTTTGAAGTCAGTCTTGTCGGCGATCCAGAAAAACAAACAACCGGAGTTGCCGACATGAAGATTTTCGAGACCCGCACCGCGCCCAATCCCCGTCGGGTGCGCATGTTCATGGCCGAGAAGGGTCTGCTCGACGAAGCAGAATTCGTGGAGATCGACCTGCTGAAAGGTGAAAACCGCTCCCCGGAGTTCGCCGCCCGGAATCCCATGAAAAAAGTGCCGGTAATGGAGCTGGATGATGGCACCTGCATCTCGGAAACCATGGCCATCTGCCGGTATTTCGAAGAGGCCTATCCGGACGCGCCCACGCTGCTCGGGAACACCCCGGTGGAAAAGGCTCTGGTAGAGCAGTGGTTACGCTGGCTCGACTTTTATTTCTTCATGCCCACCGGCATGTGTTTCCAGCACACCACCGGTTATTTCAAGGACCGGATGACACCTTTCCCCGAGTGGGGGGCGGAATGCGGCAAGGGTGTGCAGAAGTTCATGCATTTCCTGGACAAGCATCTGGAAGGTAAGGAATACCTGTGTCTGGACCGCTTTACCGCGGCGGACATCAATGCCTATGTGACCCTGGCCTTTGCCCGGGTGGTGCAGATCCGCATCGAGCCTGAGCAGAAGAACCTGCAGGCCTGGTACGACCGCATCAACCAGCGGGCCTCGGCTACGGTCTGAATCTTTTCTTCAGCGCTGTTCCAGGGTCGCAACCCGGTTGCGGCCCTGTTCCTTGGCCAGATAAAGGCCCTCATCGGCCCGGTGAATGGCCCGGTCAATATCTTCCCCGTCGTGCCAGCAGGCAACCCCCAGGCTGATGGTCTGTGGAATGGCGTGGACACTGGTGGCGATGGGTGTGTCAGCCATCACCCGGCGCAGTTTCTCTGCCGCTTTCAGGGCACCTTCGATGCCGGTTTCCGGCAGCATGATCAGCAATTCCTCGCCGCCCCACCGGCAAAGGGCATCCTGGGCGCGCATCTGGGTGCCAAGACGGCGGGCGGTTTCCACCAGCACCTCATCCCCTATATCGTGTCCCCAGGTGTCATTGACCTTCTTGAACAGGTCCAGATCGCCGAGGATCAGTGTAAAGGTTCCGTTATTGCGACTGGCCCGCGACAGTTCTTTCTCCAGAATATCGCCCATCGCCCATCGCCCGGCGGTTAAGCAGACCGGTGAGCTGGTCGGTCGTGGCCAGTTCCTCCAGTTTGCGGTTGGCAAGAAACTGCTGAAGACCCATGCGTCGCAGCGCCTCGCTGACCGACAGGCCGGCGACCAGCATGACCGAGGGGGCAAACAGGTAAGGTCCCAGATCCAGTAATGGTATGCGCAGGAACCAGGCGGCGATGACAAACAGCACGATGGGCAGCAGGAACTGCAATGCCCAGTCCCGGATGCCCCGGGTTGCCATCAGCGACACACCGAACACACTGATGGTCAGGCCGTCACTGATCTGGTGCAGGCTGATCCGTTTGGTGTCGAAGTAGACGAAAAACAGGGTCAGAATCATCGCCATCAGCGACAGGGACATGGCGCGCAGCAACGCCTTCGCCGTATAGGCGGGCCGACCGGTGTAATACCAGAGCAGGGTAGTGGCAACACTCAGGTAGACCGGTATGCGTATCAGTTGTTCAACAGACCAGGCTTGCGGTGGCTGAACTCCCCGGAACTCGTGGGAAAACTGGTATACCAGCATGGTGAACAACAGGATCCAGGCACCGGTAATGGCATACTGGCGTTCCAGGGATTGCTGGTAATGGCGATAGGCGGGCAGCCAGCGCTCCGGAATCTGGAATCTTGAGTTGGTCAAAGGTGCGTCCGGGTTGTCTGAACGGTATTTCAGTTATTGTGGGCCAGGGTGAATTGCAGAACAAGTGCATCTAGTTGTTTTACCCTTTAGAGTGTCTACCTATAAATCCAGCCAGGGAGGAATACTATGGCACCGTCGGCACAACTGATCTGCACACTGGGCCGTATTGATGAGGCCAATCAGGCAGATCCCAACAGTGAAGACTACGACGGGAAAGTCCTGCCCAGAGAATATGCCTACAGCCAGCATATGACCCGCTGGCTGCACGCTCTGACCGAGGAGCCCTCCGAGCGCATGGAAATCGCCTGCCGTGCCCAGCATATCGAGCGCTGGACCATGCCGAGGGCGGATTTTCCCGAGGGGCGCAAAGGCTACTACGAGTGGCGTCAGGCCTGCGGGCGCATGCATGGCCGCCGCGCAGCCGAATTGATGGCAGAGTGCGGTTACCCCGAGGAGGAGTGTCAGCGGGTGGAAACCATCCTCACCAAACGCCAGCTAAGACAGGACCCGGATACCCAGCTACTGGAAGATGTTGCCTGCCTGGTGTTCCTGGAACGGTATTTTGCCGGGTTCTTTGAAGAGAACGCCGATTTCGACAAGGAAAAATGGCTGCGTATTGTCCGACGCACCTGGGGCAAGATGACCCACCGGGGCCATGAGCACGCCCTGAAGCTGGCGGAGGGCATGCCGCCCCATCTGTTGTCACTCCTGCAGGAGGCCCTCGCCGGAGAAGACTGATGTCTCTACCCGGTTCCGGCCGTTTTCCTTGGCCTGGTAAAGGGCCTTGTCGGCGCGAATCACCAGATCATCCCATAGGCAGCCATGATATTTTCCAGTTCGCCATTGTCGGCCATCCGGGCTATGCCCCTGTCCAAAAGCTGCCCGAGCTCACCAGAGCGGGAGTCATCCGGTGAAAAAGCAATGTGAATGGGCGCGCGGTGTGCCACTCCGGCCGTCCGGGGCGCTGGCAGTGAGGGATGTTGCCCGATAAACCAGTTCATCACGGACCGGTCTTCCGCGAAGACATCGGCGCGGCGCTCCTTGAGTAGTTTCAGTGCGCGTTCCAGTGGGGCGGCACCGGTGAGCTGCCAGACCCGTTTGCTATCGTCGGAGTGGGTGCGAATATAGTTGTCGAGTTCTGGTGAGTAGGAGTAACCGTTGATGGTCAGCAGCGTAAGGCCTGCCAGGCTGGCCAGTCCCTGGTAGCGCCATTGTGAATCCGGCCGGGTATACATGGTGATGATAACGGAACCCAGCGGTGTTTCCGGAAAGACGAAATCCGGTGCATCCCCCCTGAGTGCGCCGATAACGCCGTCGATTCTGTTGTTTCTCGCTTCACGAAGGGAACGTGCCCACCCATAGTTGCGATATTCGAACTGATAACCTGCGTCGGTGAAGATTTTGCGGGCGATATCGACCATGTAGCCTTCACGCTCACTGCCGGCCTTGCAGTTGTGGGGGCACCAGGGGTCTGCGGCGAGGATTACCCGAGTGTCCGGATCGTTTGCCTTTGACCCGGCAGTTGAGGCAGCGGGGCTGGCATCCGGGCGGGTCGAATCCGCAGCCGATGCTGGAGGTTCATCTGAGCAGGCACCAGTGAGAAGAAGCGCCAGGATAATAAGACAGCGTCGCATTGCCGGGTATCCGGTATGGGTTATCAGTCTGTCTTTTCAGCATAGTCGGATACCGCGTGCTTGTAATCCGGCAAATGAGATACGCCAATCAGCGGAAAAATTCCCGGAGTCTTTCGCCGGGGTCTGTTGCCCGCATGAAGGACTCGCCAATCAGGAAACCGTAGATCCCGCGATCAGTCATGGCTTGCACGTCGTCCCGGGTCATGATGCCGCTTTCGGTGATGGTCAGGCGATCCTCGCCAATACGCTGGTGCAGGTTGAAGGTGGTGTCCAACGAGACCTCAAAGGTATGCAAGTTGCGGTTGTTGATGCCTACCAGCGGCGTGCTCAGGGTCAGGGCATCGTCCATTTCTTCGCTATCGTGCACTTCCACCAGTACGTCCAGGCCGATTTCGTGGGCGATGCCTTCAAGTTCCTGCATCTGGTTTCTGGTGAGGCAGGCGGCGATCAGCAGTATGCAGTCGGCTCCTATGGCCCGGCTTTCATAGACCTGGTAGGGGGCTACCATGAAGTCCTTGCGGATGACCGGCAGGCTGCAGGCGTTGCGGGCCTGTTGCAGGTAGTCTTCGTGGCCCTGGAAGAAGTCGTGGTCGGTGAGTACGGACAGGCAGGTGGCACCGCCTTGCTGGTAGCTTTCGGCGATGGCGGCCGGGTCGAAGGGGGCGCGCAGGATGCCTTTGCTGGGGGAGGCTTTTTTGATTTCGGCGATGACCGCTGGCTGCTGTGCCCGGATGCGCTGGCCCATGGCATCGGCGAAGCCTCTGGCCGGGGGCTGGTCGCCGGCTTTGGCGCGCAGGTCGGCTTCGCTGGCCTTTGGTTTGCGTTCGTCGATTTCCTGCCATTTGCGGTCGACGATTTTGCGCAGGATGGTGGGGGTGCGGTCGTTGTGTCTGCTCATAGCTTGTGCTCTTTATAAGATCTCATTCCCGTGCAGGAGTCTGCGGGAAGGGGCTTTCCAAAACACGCCCGTGAACCCATCCCTGGGGGGCTCGTATCGCGCCGTCCATGGCGCTCCACGGTTTTGGAAAGCCCCTTCCCACAGCCTCTTTCAGAGCTGGGAGTTATCTCTTGCGCCTGATGCCTTAATCAAAACAGTGGGAGAAATCCGCCAGTTCCGACATCTTGCCCGCTGCCAGGCCAGATCCCATGGCATCCAGTGCCATGTCCACGCCGGCTTTGGCGGTGTCTGCCAGGCCGGCGATGTAGATGGCTGCGCCGGCGTTGAGGGCGATCAGGTCGCGGGCTTTTTCGGCGGTTTCGTCGTGGCCTGTGCCGAAGGCGGCCTGGATCAGGGCCAGGGATTCGTCGGAGGAGTCGACGTTCAGGCCGACCAGCGACTGGCTTTTGATGCCCAGGTCTTCCGGGGTGATGTCGTATTCGGTGATTTCGCCGTTTTTCAGTTCAGCCACGTGGGTGGGGCTGGCCAGGCTGATTTCGTCGAGGCCGTCTTTGGAGTGCACCACCATGATGTGTTCGGCACCCAGGCGGTGGAGTACTTCGGCCATGGGGCGGCAGAGTTCGCGGGTGAAGACGCCGACGAGCTGGCGCTTGACTCCGGCCGGGTTGGTCATGGGGCCGAGGATGTTGAAGATGGTGCGGCAGCCGAGTTCCTTGCGGGGGCCGATGGCGTGTTTCATGGCGCTGTGGTGGGCCGGGGCGAACATGAAGCCTACGCCGATCTGTTCCACGCAGCGGGCGACCTGTTCCGGGGTCATGTCCAGGTTTACGCCGGCTTTTTCGATCAGGTCGGCGCTGCCGCTTTTGGAGGACACGCCGCGGTTGCCGTGTTTGGCGACGGCACCGCCGGCGGCGGCCACCACGAAGGCGGAGGCGGAGGAGACGTTGAACAGGTTGGCTCCGTCGCCCCCGGTGCCGACAATGTCCACCATGTTGTCTGCCTGGACGGTCACGCCGGTGGCCAGTTCCCGCATGACTTCGGTGGCACCGGTGATTTCGTCGATGGTCTCGCTCTTCAGGCGCAGGCCCATCAGGAAGGCGCCGATTTGTGCGTCGGTGGCTTCGCCCTGCATCACCAGGCGCATGACATCTTTCATCTCTTCCCGGCTGAGGTCGAGATTGGAGGCGATGCGGTTGAGGGCTTCTTTCATGTTCATGGTTAGCCGGCCTCGTGTGTCTGTTTCAGGAAATTGCGAAGCAACTCGTGCCCCTGTTCGGTCATGATGGACTCGGGATGAAACTGTACCCCTTCAATGGGCAGGGTTTTGTGACGTACACCCATGATTTCTTCCACCGAGCCGTCGCTGTTGCGGGTCCAGGCGGTGACTTCCAGGCAGTCCGGCAGGGAAGTCTTGTCGATGACCAGGCTGTGGTAACGGGTGGCCTGCAGCGGGTTGCTGAGGCCACGGAAGACACCCTTGTCCTCATGGTAAACCGGGGAGATCTTGCCGTGCATGACCTGCCCGGCGCGGATGATGTTGCCGCCGTAGACCTGGCCGATGGCCTGGTGGCCCAGGCAGATCCCCAGGATGGGCAGTTTGCCTGCAAAGTGACGGATGGCCGCCATGGAGATGCCCGCTTCGTTTGGTGTGCAGGGGCCGGGAGAGATCACCAGTCGCTCCGGGTTAAGGGCCTCGATTTCCTCCACGGTGATCTCGTCGTTGCGGTAAACCTGCACGTCAGCACCCAGTTCCGCCAGGTACTGGACCACGTTGTAGGTGAAGGAGTCGTAGTTGTCGATCATCAGTAACATGTGATTACCCCCGCCTCAGTGGTCGAAATCGTTGTAGGTCATGGCAACCGCCCGGAAGATGGCGCGGCCCTTGTTCATGGTTTCCTTCCACTCGAGGCGTGGCACCGAGTCGGCGACGATGCCGGCTCCGGCCTGGATGTGCAGGGTATTGTCCTTGATCACCGCGGTGCGGATGGCGATGGCGGTGTCCATGTTGCCGTTGAACGACAGGTAGCCCACCGCGCCGCCGTAGACACCCCGCTTTACTGGCTCCAGTTCGTCGATGATTTCCATCGCGCGGATTTTCGGGGCACCGCTCAGGGTGCCGGCGGGCAGGGTGGCGCGCAGTACGTCCAGACAACTGGTGTTGTCTTTCAGCCGGCCGGTGACGTTGGAGACGATGTGCATCACGTGGGAATAGCGCTCCACGATCATCTTGTCCGTCAGTTTCACCGTACCGGTTTCCGATACCCGTCCTGCATCGTTGCGGCCCAGGTCGATCAGCATCAGGTGTTCGGCGATCTCTTTCGGATCTGCCAGCAACTCTTTCTCCAGGGCCTTGTCCTCGGCATCCGTGGCACCCCGCTTGCGGGTGCCGGCGATGGGGCGCACGGTGACTTCTTCGTCTTCCACCCGGGCGAGGATTTCCGGAGAGGAACCGACGATGTGGAAGTCGCCCAGATCCAGGAAATACATGTATGGCGATGGGTTCAGTACCCGCAGGGACCGATACAGGTTCAGCGGTGGTGCCTCGAAGGGAATCGACATGCGCTGGGAGATGACGGTCTGCATCACGTCCCCGTCCAGCACGTAGCCCTTGATCTTGTCCACGGCGGCTTCGTACTTGTCCTGGCTGAAGCCGGATACGAAATCGCTCTCGTCCACCGTCTTGCCCCGCAGATGTTCCGGAGTGCGGGGCGCATCGGCGGTCTGGCGGTGCAGGCGGTTTTCCAGTTCGTCGATGCGTGCCTGGGCTCTTGCAAACGCGCCGTCCGTGGACGGGTCCACGTGCACAATCAGGTGCAGTTTGCCGCGCAGGTTGTCGAACACCACGATCTCGTCAGACACCATCAGCAGGATGTCCGGGGTGCCGATCCGGTCCGGAGGGCAGCTGTCCTTCAGGCGTTTCTCGATGTAGCGCACGGTGTCGTAACCGAAATAACCCACCAGGCCGCCATTAAAGCGGGGCAGCTCCGGCAGGTCCGGGGCGTGGAAACGTTGCTGGTAGCTCTCCACAAAGGCCAGGGGATCGTCCGCCTCGGTTTCCTCGACAATCTCGCCATCCCGGCTGACCTGCACGGTGTTGCCGAAAACTTTCAGCACTTCCCGGCTGGGGAGGCCGATGATCGAATAACGGCCCCATTTCTCGCCGCCCTGTACGGATTCGAACAGATAGGAGTAGGGGCCGCTGGCCAGTTTCAGATAGGTGCTGAGAGGGGTGTCCAGGTCGGCGAGGACTTCCCGGTATACGGGGATACGGTTAAAACCTGCCTCGGCAAGCTCGGTATATTGCTCGGGTGTCATGGAATCATTCCTGAATTCTGATCTGCGATGGCCCGTATATCTCCCGGTGAAAGGGGCGGGCGGATTATGTGGCGCGTACACGTATCCGTGTGCCGCCGGGCTGAGTGATCAGCCAGTGCGCCATCGCCACCATCGTGTTGCGCGGGTGGTCAGAACGCCTCGCGCTGCAGTCAGATTCAGTCCCTGCACGGCAGGAATCTCCCGATACCAAGTGTTCAAGATGAAAATCCTTTTCGAGGTTACAAAAGCTGGGCCAGGGAATCAACCACGGCGTGGGCACCCAGTGAGTCGATGGGTGCACCGTAGTTGTATCCGTAACGCACTGCAACGCAGGGGATGCCTGCGGCCAGCGCGGCATCCACGTCGGTGACCGAGTCCCCGACCATCACCGTCGTGCCACGGGTGCCGCCCAGGGTGGCCATGGCGTGAATCAATGGTTCCGGGCTGGGTTTGCGCTCCGGCAGGGCATCGCCTCCGACGGCCAGATCCACCCATTGCATCAGCCCGAGTTGGGTGAGCAACGGTTCGATGTAGCGTTGCGGCTTGTTAGTCACTACGGCTACCTTGCAGCCATTGGCCTTGAGTTGTTCAAGGCACTCCACAACGCCGGGATAGACCCGGGCATGTTGTCCGTTCAGGTCTTCATAGGCCCGGTAGAAGAGTGCCTTGGCATCCGCAAACAGGGCTTCGTCCCGCTCGCTGGCCGGTTCCCAGTCCACCTTGCCGGCCAGGGCGCGCCGCACCAGCACCGGGGAGCCGTTGCCAACCCACTGGCGAACATTTTCCAGGCCGGCCTTGCGGCGGCCCAGTTGTTCCAGCATCTGGTCGACCGCAGCGGCCAGGTCCGGGGCGCTGTCCACCAGGGTGCCGTCCAGGTCGAACAGGGCAAAGCGCGGCCAGCGGGGGCTGAACAGCCCGCTCAGGCTCATTTTGCCCGGTCCTGACGGGCAAGCTCGAGCTGTTCGCGCATGCCGTCGATGGTGGCCTTGTAGTCGTCGGTGTTGAAAATGGCCGAGCCGGCCACGAAGGTATCGGCACCGGCGGCGGCAATTTCGCGGATGTTGTCGGTTTTTACGCCGCCGTCCACTTCCAGTCGGATGTTGCGCCCGCTGGCATCGATGCGCTCGCGCACCTGGCGGATCTTGTCGATGGTGCCGGGAATGAACTTCTGGCCGCCAAAACCGGGGTTCACGGACATCAGCAGGATCATGTCCAGCTTGTCCATTACGTGGTCCAGATAGTGCAGCGGGGTAGCCGGGTTGAATACCAGCCCGGCCTTGCAGCCACCATCGCGGATCAGTTGCAGGGAGCGGTCAATGTGGTTGCTGGCTTCCGGATGGAACGTAATGTAGCTGGCTCCGGCATCCACAAACATGCGGATCAGATCGTCCACCGGCGAGACCATCAGGTGCACGTCGATGGGGGCGGTAACGCCGTGCTTGCGCAGCGCTTCGCAAACCATTGGCCCGATGGTGAGGTTGGGCACGTAGTGATTGTCCATGACATCGAAATGCACAATGTCGGCACCGGCTGCCAGTACATTGTCGACTTCTTCGCCCAGCCTTGCGAAATCGGCGGACAGAATGGACGGGGCAATCTGATAGGGGTTCATACAGCTCTCTCGGCAACGACAGTTAACGGGTTCGGACCAGTCGGGATTGAAGGTGCTAGTCTAACAGTTTGAAGGGACATTTTCGTGACCAAAAGAGCGCATTCGGTGATTGAGAAAATTTATCCGGGGGTGAAAGCGGGGTTGTTGCTGGCTTGCCTGGGGTTGGCCCTGCCGGCCGGTGCCCAGCAGGATGAGCAGGCGCAGGACACCCAGTCCGACACCGGGCAGACAGAAGCACCGGATAATGCCGGACCTGCAACAAAGCGTTACCTGATCAGCAGCGGACCGGACGAGGAAAGCCTGGCCAGTCGCTGGCCTGACCGGTCCCTGTGGCTGGAGCTTGAGGAAGGTCCGCCGGTGCTGGCTTTGCTGACCCGTGAGCAGGAGTCTCCGGCCCGCGGTGCCCTGATAGTGCTGGCCAACGAAGGCGATACCCCGGCGGCCGGTATGGCCGGGGCGCTGCACAGGCCGATGGCGGATTCCGGCTGGGCGGTCATGTCGTTGGGCCTTGCCAGATTGCCGGTGGTGGTGGAATACAGCCGGCGGCAAGTGGCTGCGAATGCCCCGGCGCAGGACGATGCCGGAAACGACGGGTCTGCGCCGGACGCTGGCGGTGATCAGGTGATGATCGATGTGATTGAGGAAGATGCTGCAGATGTCACCGAGGAAAGTTACCGGGCCCGGGTGCAGGCCGGTCTGGATGCTGCCGTGCAAAGGCTGACGGATGAGGGCTATGAACGCATTGTGCTGGCTGGGATTGGTCGTGCAGCAGGGCATGCTACCCGTTATGCGGTGAGCTCTGGCCGGCCCGCTGGCCTGGTGTGGATAGCGCCGGAATTTTCCGGCACCGCGGAACCGGTCAGCGAACTGCTCGGCGGCAAGGGCAACTGGCCGCTGCTGGACCTGCACAACCCCGGTGACAGGGAGCGGGCCAGGCTCCGGCAGGCGGCGATCCGACGGGCAGACGTTGCCGGTTATCAGCGCATCACGGTGGTGGCCGGAGACCCGCCGGCGGCCGAACATGCCGGGGCGGTTGCCAGTGTGCTGGCAGCCAGCCTGGCCCGGGGGCAGTAGCACTGGTCAGTTCAGTCTGGCCCGGAGGGTTTCCACCCGCTCCCGGTTGACCCCGAAATCCGAATGCCCGACCCGGGAGGCGGAGCGAATTTCCAGTCCCTGCTGCGGCCGGTAGAGCACTTCCAGATCGTCCACAAAGCGCATCAGCAGGGAAGTGGCTTCAAAGCGGAGGTAGTAGGGTTTCTCCTCGACCAATTCGGTGCGCTTCATCGAGGTGGCCGCCTCGATAATCGCCTGCTTCTGTTGCGGCCAGTCGCCTGCCAGTTCAAAACCCTCGACCCGGTGACTGTCAGAGCTGGCACCGGTCTTGACGCAGTTGGGGCTGTCCGGGCAGTCGGGCAGGCCGGATTGCAGCAGGGCCTGGTAGTCCCTTTCCGGCACGGAGCCGCAGCCGGCAAGCAGCAAAGGCGTGGCGAGTATGGCGGCAAAGATCGTCCTGTTTCGTTGCATGTTCGCTCCCTGAAGTTTGGGGTCAGTAGTGGCGTTTGATGATTTCCCAGGCCTGCTGGTAGCGCAGCAGCCTGTCCTTGGCGAGGGCACGCTGTGCGTCATTCAGGTCTTGCCTGGCCAGTTTGTCCGGATGGCACTCCGAAACCTTCTTCCGGTAACTGCGTTTGATCTCGGCAAAGGGTGTACGGCGGGTGACTCCAATCAGTTCACAGGCCTGTTCCAGCGTGGTGGGCGCGGGGCGGGTTTCAGGCCGGGTAATCCACACCTTGCGGGCATAGCTTTCCAGAATGTCGTCACTCACCTCCGGCGGTAGCCCCAGCAGATCCACGGCATCCTCGTAGCGGTAGCGACGGGCCCTGGCGGGACGGCCATGCAGTTGTGCGCCATGGCACAGGCAGATGGCTACCCGCAGGGCGGGTGATGGCCAGAGGCGGCGGATGATTCTCAGTGTCAGGGCGCGGCGCGCCGGCAGTTTGCTGACCAGTTTGCCGGCCTGAAAACGTTTGATTGCGCGGCGGCGTTGCCGTTTCGACAGGCCGAGAGATTTCATCAGGGCTTCGGCAAAGTGAATATCCTTCTCGGACACACGGCCTTCTGCTTTGGCGATATAGCCCAACAGATAGAACAGCGCGGAACGGCTCCAGCCGGGCAACCGGGTGCGATGCACCAGTTCCTGGGCCTGATGCCCGCAATGGCCGAGTTCATCCAGCAAGCGGGTCAGTTCGGAATCCAGCCGGGGCGGCAGGCTCGCCTGTTCTGCACTCATGGCCGGGCGTGCTCCTGCTGCAGAAGCCGGTCAAGCTCTTCCAGTCGTTCCGGGGTGCCCACGTCGATCCAGTGGCCCCGGTGGTGGATGCCGCGGACCTGCTTCCGGTCCATGGCCTCACGCAGTACCGGGCCCAGTTTGCGGGTGTCTGCCGGCAGATGCTCGAACAGGGAGCGATGCAGCAGGCTGATGCCCGCGAACGTCAGTTTGTCCGGCCCGTTGCTGTCTACCTGGCCGGAGGCCGTCAGGTGGAAGTCGCCCTCCGGGTGGTGTTCCGGGTTGTCGGTCAGCACCAGCAGGGCCAGTGCATCCGCCGGTGGTGCCAGCTTTCCGGGGTCGAAATCACTCCAGATATCCCCGTTGATCACCAGAAACCAGTCGCTGTCCTGCGTCAGCAGGGGCAAGGCACGGATAATACCGCCGGCGGTTTCCAGCGGGGTTTCTTCCCGGGAGTAGTCGATCTGCACGTCCAGGTTGCTGCCATCCCCCAGCCGGTCTTCGATTTTATCGCCCAGCCAGGCATGGTTGATCACCAGTTGCCGGAATCCGGCAGCACGCAGCTTCTCGATATGGTGCAGGATCAGTGGCTGGCCACCGGCCTCCAGCAACGGTTTCGGGGTGTGCAGGGTGAGCGGGCGCATCCGTTCGCCCTTGCCGGCAGCGAGGATCATCGCTTTCACTGGTCGGTGTCCTCCCCGCCCAGCTGTTTCTCAACCGCCGGTAAAACCGTTGTCGCCAGCCAGTCGTGGAAGTGCCGCAGGGACGGTTGGCGGCTGCTGGCCTCCAGCAGGTAGCCGATGGTGCGGGGAATGTCGCCCAGGTAGCCGTGCTTGCCGTCCCGCAGGGACAGGCGGGCGAAGATGCCGGCGGCTTTCAGGTGCCGCTGCATGCCCATCAGTTCAACCCATTGCCGGAATGTCGCGCTGTCTGCCCGGTGCAGTCCGGCATCGCGGCTGGCAACACGGTAGTGTTCCAGCCAGGCATTCACAGGTTCCGACGGCCAGCGGATGTAGCAGTCCTTTAGTAGTGACACCAGATCGTAGGTGACGGGGCCGGTCACCGCATCCTGGAAGTCGATGACCCCCGGGCGGTTGTCGCCGGGCAGTACCAGCAGGTTGCGTGAATGATAATCCCGATGCACCGGCACCTGCGGCTGCGCCAACGCTGACTCCCGCAGGCAGGCAAAGGTGGTGTCCAACAGGGCCTTTTCGCTGTTTGACAGGGACAGTCCCAGCCGGCCTTCCAGCAGCCAGTCGGAAAACAGGGCCATTTCCCGGTCCAGTAATGCTTCGTTATAGGGGGGCAGTGGGTGCCCGGGCGTATCCGTGACCTGCTGGATGGCCAGCAGCTCTTCCATGGCCCCCTGGTAGAGCCGGTCCGCATTGTGGTCGTCCAGCTCCCCGAGCATCAGCCGGTCACCGAAATCCTCCAGCAGCAGAAATCCCTGCTCGCGGTTTTCCGCAAGAATTTCCGGCACCCGGATGCCGGCCCCTCGCCAGTGACGGGCAATGGCGGTAAAGGGGCCGCAGTCTTCCTTCTCCGGTGGCGCATCCATGACGATGAAGTTGCCTTCGGCCCGCTCCGCTGGCTGTCCGGTCACCCGGAAATAGCGTCGGAAACTGGCATCACCGGACACGGTGACAGGTTGTGCTCCGGCAAAACCGGGAATCCGCCGGACCCAGCCGGTCAGTTCTTGCAGGCGTGTATCCATGAAGTTTTCTGTGCTCTCTGTAAATTCTCAAAAAGTCCGGACATTGCTGGAGAAGCTAGCAGATCCGCACAAGGGCGGTAAATCGCTTTTGCCGCAAAGCGGGTTTCCGTTAACAAGCCACCAGCCGCCGTGTAAACTAGCCAATTCGTGATTATCCACCCGGCCCAGGAACGCCCGAGATCGTGTTATTGACCCCGCGCTTGCGACTGAACAGCGTCCGGATTCTGCCGCCAAAGGCTGTCGGGTGGCCGCATGCCGTGGTGCTGGCCATGCTGGCGGGTGCGCCGGCAGCATCCCGGGGAGCTGAGCCAAGCGCCGCAGAACTGGACTGGCGCCCCCGGGCACAATTGCCGGCAGCGGTGCAGGATACCCTGCCGGTGTTCTGTGCAGGCGGTTATCTGGATCCTCTCAGCCAGGGCCAGTCGGACCCGGTGATCCTGCCCGGAGCCGGCACTGATCCATCCGGGCAGCCGATCGAAGCCCGGGCCCTGAGTGCCCGTTACGAGCTGGATACGTCCCTGTTTCTGGAGGGTGATGTGGAGCTGCGTCAGGGCAGCTTCTCGGTGACCGGCAGCGAAGCCCGCTACGACCAGACCAGTGGCCAGCTTGCCGTTACCGGCCCGTTGGTCAGTCGTGGTGCAGGATTTGTATTGACCGGTGACTCGGCAGACTATGATACCGTCACCGGCCGCATGGACCTGAATACCGCCACCTTCCTGTTGCATGGTCCGGAAATCCGCGGTTCCGCCAGTCAGCTTTCCCGTGTGGGCGAGAATCAGGTGGATATCCGCTCCGGCCGGCTGACCACCTGCGCGCCGGACCGCAACGACTGGGCCGTGGTCGCCGCCGAGATCCATCTGGACCGGGAAGAGGGTTTCGGCACCGCCCGTCACGTGCGTCTGGAGGTGAAGGATGTGCCGGTGTTCTACTGGCCCTGGGCCAGTTTTCCCATTGATGACCGCCGCAAGAGTGGTCTCCTGTATCCCTCGTTCGGCAGCTCCAGCGCCGGCAGCGGAGCCTATCTGTCACTGCCCTACTACCTGAACCTGGCACCCCATTACGATGCCACCCTCAATCCCCAGTACATTCACGGCCGGGGATTGTTCTCCGAGGTGGAGGGCCGTTACCTGTCCCGCTATGGCGAGTCGGTACTGCAGCTTGGTTACATCAACGATGATCAGGACTGGCGGGACGAAAACCCCGGAGTTGATGGCGAACGCTGGGGCCTGGATTTCAGCACCCGTGCCGGGCTCGGTGGTGGCTGGTCCGCCTGGGGTGACTACTCGGTGGTCAGCGACGAGGACTACCTGAGCGACCTGAACCGTACCCTGGAGATCAGCCAGGCCACCCATCTGGAGCGGCGCGGTGGCGTTCGTTACCTGGACAGCCGGCAGTTCCTGGAAGCCTACCTGAGCGGCTACCAGACTCTGCCGGAGCGTATCGCCGACAGCGACAAGCCCTACGACCAGTTGCCGGAGATCCTTTACGGGATCAACCAGAAGCTGGGGGGCACCGAGTTGTCCCTGGAAAGTCAGTACACTTATTTCCAGCGTGACAATGAGAGCCTTACCGGGCTGGAGCGGGCCAATGGCCAGCGGCTGCGCATGGTGCCGGAACTGGCCCTGCCACTGCGGCGGGTCTGGGGCTATGCCGAGCCATCCGTGGGTGTCGACTATACCCGCTACCAGCTCGAGGATTACACTGCCGGTGACAGTGGTTTTGATCGCACCGTGCCGGTGGCGGAATGGGATTCGGGGCTGTACTTTGATCGCCAGTCGAGCCTGTTTGATATTCCCTACAACCAGACCCTGGAGCCCCGGCTTTACTATGCCTGGGCGGATGCGGAGGAGCAGTCGGACATTCCCGATTTCGACACCGGTGTGACCTCCTTCAATTTCGATCAGTTGTTTACCCGCAATCGCTTCAGCGGTGGAGACCGGGTGGCGGATGCCAATCAGCTGACTGTCGCCCTGACCAGCCGCTTCAACGATTTGCTGACCGGTGCCGAGCGGGCCCGATTCAGTATCGGACAGGTCTATTACTACGATGACCTTGAGGTCAGCCTGGCAGGGCAGGGCGCGCAGACCCGCAGCGAGTCACCGCTGGCGGGTGAAATGTCGCTCAGGCCCCTGGCCAACCTGGAAATCCGCAGTTCCGGACTCTGGGACCATCGCACAGGGGAAACCGAGGAAGGACGAACCCAGCTGGTCTACCATTCCGACGATTACCGCTATCTGGCGACGATCGGCCATACCTACAGTCGGGATTCGCTGGAACAGACGGATATCGGCACGGTTTTCCCTGTCACAGACCAGGTCAGCCTGATCGGCCGCTGGGTTTACGACTCCCAGCTGGACCGGACCGTCGGTTCCCTGGCCGGGGTTGAGTACAATAACTGTTGCTGGAGCGTGCAACTGGTGCACCAGAACTACCTGACCAGCGACCGCGAGCTGGATACCCGGCTGCTGTTCCAGATCCAGCTCAAGGGGCTGGGTGGAAGCGGCGGAGCCGGAGACCGGATTTCCGATGCCATTTACGGATTCGATGAGCGGGAGCAGCGCCGTTTTGGCCGCCGCTGACCGTCCATACTCTGACCACAAGAGGTGAATATGAAGGCGACCATTCGCCCGTTTTTTCAGTCATTGATCTTTGCCATGGCGGCTCTGTTGCCGCTGTTGGCCAGTGCCGAACGGCAGATGCTGGACCAGGTGATAGCCATTGTGGATGACGAGGTCATCCTGCAGTCGGAACTGGAGGCCCGGATTGCCACTATCGTAGGCCGCCTTCAGTCCCAGGGCACCGGCCTGCCTCCCCGGCAACTGCTGGAGGAGCGGGTGCTTGAGCAGCTGGTGACCGAATCCATCCAGCTGCAGATGGCCGAAAGGGGCGGCATGCGGGTCAGCGACAACGAGCTGAACGAAACCATGGCCAATATCGCCCGCAACAATGGCATGACCCTGCGGCAGTTCGAGCAGCAACTGGCCCGGGAAGGAGTGACCTACCAGGAAGCCCGGGAGCAGATTCGCACCGAAATGCTGGTCAGCCGTGTGCAGCAGCGCCAGGTGGGTAACCGGGTGCGGGTCACCGACCGGGAAGTGGCCAACTACCTTGAGGCCCAGCAGGAACGCCAGGGCAGCAACAACGAATACCGTCTGGCCCACCTGCTGATTGGTGTGGATGATTTTGACGATGAAGCGGAAGTGGCGGCTGCCCGTGAACGGGTCGAGTCCCTGCGCCAGCAAATCCTGGAAGGCCGGGATTTCCGTGAAGTGGCGGTAGCCGAATCCGATGGCCCCAATGCCCTGGAAGGCGGCGAGCTGGGCTGGCGCACCGAGAATCAACTGCCATCGCTACTGGCCCCGGTTGTGCCGGGTCTGCAAACCGGTGTGCCTTCGCAGGTGCTGGAAAGCGGTTCCGGCTTCCATCTGGTGATGGTGCTGGACAAGCGTGGTGGCGAGCAGCAGACGCTGGTTGAGCAGGCCCGTGTGCGCCATATCCTGGTGCGTCCGTCCGAGACCGTCACTCCGGCGGCCGCCGAAGAGAAGATTCGCGAACTTCGCCAGCAACTGGAGGAGGGTGCCGACTTCGCTGAACTGGCCCGCGAACATTCCGATGATGCGGTATCCGGCTCTGCCGGTGGTGATCTGGAATGGGTCAGCCCCGGCCAGATGGTGCCGGAATTCGAGCAGATCATGAATAATACCCCGGTGGGGGAAATCTCCCGGCCCTTCCGCTCCCAGTTTGGCTGGCACATCCTGCAAGTCACCGATCGCCGGGAGAAGGACATGAGTGGCGAGATCCGCAACTCCGAGGCGCGTCAGTCCATCTACCGCCGCAAATTCGAGGCGGAGCTGCAGAACTGGCTGCGGGAAATCCGCGATGAGGCCTACGTGGAGTTCAAGGGCGATTTCAGCCGTCTCTCGGAGGATGAGCAAGCGCCTGAATCCACAGACAGTAACGGAGCCGAAGGCTGATGAGCCACCAGCCGATCCTTGCCCTGACCGCCGGCGAACCGGCAGGTATTGGTCCGGACCTTTGCCTGCAACTGGCCCATGAAGAGCATGAGCCGGTAGTGGTAATTGCCAGCCGTGATCTGCTGGTGCAGCGGGCAAAGATGCTGGGGCTGGCAATCACCCTGCGGGACTGGCAATCGGGCGATATGCCCACAGTGCAGGCCGGGGAACTCTCGGTAATGCATGTTGAGGGGTGCGGTCCCTGCCAGGCGGGCAGCACTGATGTGGCCAACAGCCAGTATGTGCTGGATACCCTGACCGTTGCCGCCCGGGGCTGCCTGGACGGCACTTTTGATGGCATGGTCACTGCCCCGGTTCACAAGGGGGTGATCAATCAGGCAGGTATCGCTTTCAGCGGCCACACCGAATTCCTTCAGGAACTGTGTGGTGTGGAGCGGGTGGTGATGATGCTGGCTACCGAAGAATTGCGGGTGGCGCTGGTGACCACCCATTTGCCGCTGGCGGACGTGCCGGCAGCCATCACACGGGAGCGTCTGCACCAGGTGACCCGCATCCTGCACCGGGATCTGCGCCGGTATTTTGCGGTGGGACATCCGCGTATTCTGGTGTCCGGACTTAATCCCCACGCTGGCGAAAGCGGGCACCTGGGCCGTGAGGAAATCGATGTGATTGAGCCGGCACTGGACGAATTGCGTGCCGAGGGCATGGATCTGACCGGCCCCCTGCCGGCGGATACCCTGTTTACGCCACACTGGCTGGACAATGCCGATGCGGTGCTGGCCATGTACCACGATCAGGGCTTGCCGGTGCTGAAATTCCAGGGCTTTGGCCGGGCGGTGAATATTACCCTGGGCCTGCCGATTGTGCGCACCTCCGTGGACCACGGAACCGCGCTGGATCTGGCGGGTACCGGTCGGGCGGATTCCGGCAGTCTCCACACCGCCATCCGGGTGGGTCGTGATATGGCGATCAGCCGCGCGGCCTTTCTCAAACACCAGGAAAACGCATCATGAGCAAGAAAGCCGGTCATCAGGCCCGTAAACGATTCGGCCAGAACTTCCTGCACGACCCGGGGGTGATCGAGCGGATTGTGCGTTCCATCAACCCTGCACCGGAGGACACCCTGGTAGAGATCGGGCCGGGTCTGGGGGCTTTGACCGAGGAATTGCTGGCCCGCAACCCGAACCTGCATGCGGTGGAGCTGGACCGGGACCTGGTGCCGATTCTGCGCACCAAGTTTTTCAACTACCCGAACTTCACCATCCACCAGTGCGATGCCCTGACGTTCGACTTCAGTGAGCTGGCCACTGACGGACCATTGCGGATTGTGGGCAACCTCCCGTACAACATCTCCACACCACTGATTTTCCACCTGCTCAACCAGGCGGGCATCGTGCAGGACATGCACTTCATGCTGCAGAAAGAAGTGGTGATGCGGCTGGCGGCCCAGCCCGGTGACAATCACTACGGGCGGCTGGGTATCATGGCCCAGTATTTCTGCCGGGTGCAGCCGTTGTTCGAGGTGGGTCCCGGGGCGTTCAAACCGGCCCCGAGAGTGGACTCGGCCATTGTGCGGCTGGTACCCCACAAGGAACTGCCGCATCCGGCCAAAGACCTGAAAACCCTGCAGGCGGTGGTGCGCGGCGCCTTCAATGCCCGGCGCAAAACCCTCCGCAAGGCACTGGCAGGTCTGGTGACCAGCGAACAGCTGAACCAGCTTGGTATTGATGACGGTCTGCGTCCGGAAAACCTGAGCCTGGCGGATTACGTCGCCATTGCCGATCAGGTAGTTGAGGCCGGTGGTCTGGATCAGACCGACGAGGCAAGCAAGGGTAATAAATGACAGATTATGCAATAGGCGACATCCAGGGCTGCCATGAACGGTTACTGGATGTGCTCGAACAGGCCGCGTTCTCACCCTCCCGGGACCGCCTTTGGGTAGCCGGCGATATCATCAACCGTGGGCCATCCTCCCTCGCCGCATTGCGTTATGTGGCAGGACTTGGCAGTTCCGCGGTAGTGGTGCTGGGTAATCACGACCTGCACCTGCTGGCGGTGGCACTGGGTGGTCACTCCCCCCGCAGGAAAGACACCCTGGCGGAGATCCTGGAAGCGCCGGACTGTGACGGGCTGGTGGCCTGGTTACGGCGGCAGAACCTGTGTGTGCATGACCCGGAACGCAATCTGGTCATGGCCCATGCGGGCGTTCCCCATGTCTGGACCGTGGATCAGGCAGTGGCCTGCAGCCGGGAAGTGGAGGCGGTGATCCGGGGGCCGGATGCCGAATACTATTTCACTCACATGTACGGCAACGAGCCTGCGCGCTGGTCGGATGATCTTGCCGGTATGGACCGCTGGCGGATGATCACCAATTACTTCACCCGGATGCGCTTTATCGCCGCCGACGGCACCCTGGAGCTGGCCGCCAAGGAGTCTGCTGACAAGGCTCCGCAAGGTTATGCCCCCTGGTTCACCTATGACCGGCCGGACGACGCACAGATTGTGTTCGGCCACTGGGCAGCCCTTGAGGGTGTGACCAATGATGAACGGTTTGCCGCACTGGATACCGGTTGCGTCTGGGGTGGGCGGCTGACCATGATGAACCTGGACAGCGGAGAGAAGATACACTGTGACTGCCCATGATCAACCTGCATTGATGCGCCCGCTGGTCGCAGTGGGTGCCTTGCTGGCCCTGCTCGGAGTCATGGCGGGAGCCTTTGGTGCTCACGGTTTGCGGGCCATGGTGGATGCCCGGGGACTTGAAGTTTTCCAGACTGCCGTCACCTATCAGATATACCACTCATTTGCGCTGGTGTTGGTGGCGATACTGGCGGGGATGGGGCTGTCGCGCCGGTTGCTGAAATGGGCTGCCGGTTTTTACCTGACCGGCATTCTTCTGTTCTGCGGCAGCCTGTACCTGCTGGTGCTCACCGACCTGCGCTGGCCCGGCCCCGTGACCCCGGCCGGGGGTGTCTGTTTCATGGTGGGCTGGGGGATGCTGGTGGCGGCTGCCCTGCGCCGCGAGTCTTCATCGGGAGGTGCCTGAGATGAAAATCGAACTGAATGGCGAGCCGCGGGAACTGTCCGCCGGAGCCACGGTGGCGGACCTGATCGATCAGTTGTCCCTGACCGGCAAACGGCTGGCCGTCGAAGTGAACGAAGACATAGTGCCGCGCAGCCAGCACGCCGACATCCGTCTGAATGACGGCGACCGTGTGGAAGTGGTCCACGCGATCGGCGGTGGCTGAGCAATCCTTTTCTGATCCGCAACAATCAGGTGCTGAATGACTGACGACGCTCCCCGTCCTCTGCCCGAGGACAAACCCCTGCAATTCGCCGGCAGGACCTACCAGTCCCGTTTGCTGGTGGGTACCGGCAAATACCGCGATCTGGCGGAAACCGGCCACGCCATCGAGGCCAGTGGTGCCGAAATCGTGACCGTGGCCGTGCGCCGCACCAATCTGGGCCAGAACCCCGACGAGCCGAACCTGCTGGATGTCATCAACCCCGAGCGGTTCACCATCCTGCCCAACACCGCTGGCTGCTACACCGCCAAAGATGCGGTGCGCACCTGCAAACTGGCGCGGGAACTGCTGGACGGCCACGACCTGGTCAAGCTGGAAGTGCTGGGGGAAGAGAAAACCCTTTACCCGAACATGACGGAAACCCTGGTGGCGGCGGAAGAGCTGATCCGGGATGGCTTCCAGGTGATGGTGTACTGCAGCGACGATCCGTTGCTGGCGAAACGACTGGAAGAGATGGGTTGTATTGCCGTCATGCCCCTGGGCGCGCCTATCGGTTCGGGACTGGGTATCCAGAACCGCTACAACATCCGCCTGATTGTCGAAAATGCCAATGTGCCGGTGCTGGTGGATGCCGGTGTGGGCACCGCCTCGGATGCCTCCATCGCCATGGAGCTGGGCTGCGACGGCGTGCTGATGAACACCGCCATCGCCCAGGCCAGCGATCCGATCCGCATGGCCCACGCCATGCGCCTGGCCATCGAATCCGGCCGCGAAGCCTACCTGGCGGGCCGCATGCCCAAGAAAATGTACGCCAGTGCCTCATCGCCAATTGATGGTACTTTTTTCTGATGACCAGCCAGAAACCCAGCCGCCGGGAGGCAATTCTCCAGGCGCTTGTTGAGCGTCTGCAAAGTGACCCCGGAGCCCGCATTACCACCGCGGGTCTGGCGAAAACCGTAGGGGTCACGGAAGCGGCCCTGTACCGGCATTTTCCCAGCAAGCGGAAGATGTTCGAGGCGCTGATCGAGTTCGCCGAGGAAGCCGTGTTTTCCCGTTGTCAGACCATTCTGCAGGAGCAGGAGGATGTGCAGGTGCGCCTGCGGCAGATCGGGCATCTGGTTCTGTTGTTCGCGGAGCGTAATCCGGGCCTGTGTTGTGTGTTGACCGGTGATGCCCTGATGGGCGAAGACGAAAGCCTGCGCCGCCGGGCCTCCCAGTTCTTCGAGCGGCTGGAAACCCAGCTCCGTCAGGCCCTCAAGGAAGGGGAGATCCGCCAGGGCTTGCGGCCTCGCACCAGTGCGGTGCGGGGGGCGGACTTTGTGATGGTGTTTCTGGAGGGGCGCATTCAGCGGTTTGTGCGGTCTTCTTTTGCCCGGTTGCCTACCTCGGAGTTTGATGAGGCCTGGGGGCTTGTGTCTGAGTCTGTGCTTGGTGGTGCTGCCTAGCCTGAAGGTTGGGTTCAGGGTCGGCATCGGGCAGGGCTTTCGGGCTTCCGAGATATCGCTTTAGTTAGGAGTAGCCCGACGCGGAGCGAAGAATCTCTCTGATTCGCTCCCAGATTTCCGGAGCCGAGATGAGGATATCTTTCCCCCACAGGTCGGCGGGGTAGCCCTCGGGAACATCGCTGAAGTGCCCGGCGGTGGCTCCGGCCTCTTTCGCGATCAACCGCGCTGCCGCAAAGTCCCAGGGGCTGACGTTTTCGTAGTAGATGTCCAGTCGTCCGCAGGCTACCCAGCAGATGTCCAGGGCAGCGGAGCCGATGCGGCGCAGGTCGCGGCACTGGTGGATCATGGCATCCAGGCGGCGGATCAGGGGTTCCAGGCTGTCCTTGGTGTAGGGGAAGCCGGTGGCGAACAGGGCTTGCCGGGGTTCGGTGGCACCGCTGTGGCGGATGGTCTGGCCGTTCAGGGTGGCTCCCTCGCCTTTGGTGGCGCGGAAGGTTTCGCCGGGGAAGGGGGCATGCACCACGCCCGCCTTTACTTCACCTTTCTCGGCATAGGCAATGGATACCGCCACCTGGGGATGTCCGTAAGCGTAGTTCACGGTTCCGTCGATGGGGTCGACGATCCACAGCGGGGTGTCCAGGTTTTCCGCCTGAGTCAGGTCCGGCATGGTCTCTTCGGAGAGGATACGGTGGTCCGGGAAGCGCTTGCGAATGGCTCCGGTGATGAACTCATCTGCCATTACATCCGCATGGGTGACCAGTTCGGTCTGCTGTTTGTAGTCGGTGCGCAGGGTGTTCTGTTCCCGCTCGCGGCGGATCAGTTCGCCGGCTTCCAGGGCCAGTTGTTCGGCAAAGTCGGTAATGGCTGGCAGATGGTCAGGCATGGCTCCCCCAATGAGCGACCGCGGATTGAGGGAGCCAGTCTAACAGAAGCGGTTACAGACTTTTCAGCCACTGCTCCATTTTGTCCATTGCGGTCACCAGCCTCGGGCAGGCCTGCTGTACGAAGCTGTCGTCCAGCTCGGTGCCGGCATAGTCGCCACCCGCCAGTTCCAGTGCGGCACGGCCGTCGAAGTCTACGAAGGCGAGTCGGGCACCCAGGTGATCCGGCACAAAGCCGAAGTCGCTGGCGGGCAGGATGGCTACGCCGGTGTCTTCCAGTAATGCCTGGCACAGGGCCTGGGAAGTCTTGATGTCCCTCGCCGCCATGGGCTCACGGAAGTTGCTGAAATCCGGGAACAGGTAGAAAGCACCTTCCGGCTTCTGGACCACTGCACCCATTTCCGTCAGGCGGCGGTGCAGGTATTCACCCACCACCTTGAGAACCCGGCGGGATTGCACCAGGTATTCGTCGATATCCTCACCACCGTTGAAGGCGGCAATCGCCGCGTGCTGGATCGGCGCGCTGGTGGCGGTGTAGGTCTCGCTGGCGATAATCGCCATGGCATCCAGCAGGGGCCGGAGTTCTGAGGGGAAGATGAAGGTGCCCAGCCGCCAGCCGCCGGCACCGGCCCATTTGGACAGACCGGTACTGATGATGGTCCCCTCCGGGTAGTAGCGGGCAATGGACTTGTGCTTGCCTTCGAAATGCACTTCCCCGTAGATCTCGTCCGACAGCAGGATCAGCTTGTATTTGCGGGCCACGTTGGCGATCGCCAGTAGCTGGTCGTCGGTGTAGGTGCAGCCGGTCGGATTGGACGGGTAGTTGAGAATCAGGATCCGTGGCCGGGAGGGGTCATCCCGACAGACGATATCCAGTTCTTCAGCGGTCAGTTGCCAGTTGTTCTCCGCGTGGGTGGGCAGCCAGTGCACCGAACGGCCGATGATGCGGGCCTGGGGTGCATAGGACACCCAACTGGGCCGGGGAATCAGCAGGTCGCCGTAATAGGCAAGCTGCAGCATGAACAACAGTTCCTTGGAGCCAGGGCCGATCAGTACGTCTTCCCAGCCACAGCGCATGCGCTCGCTGCGGTTGATGTAGCCGGCAATGGCTTCACGCAGACCTTTCAGGCCTTTGACCGGCAGGTAGTCTTTTTCCTGCGCATGTTCCTGCAGGGCTGCCACCACCCGATCCGGCACCGGGAAGGGTGACTGGCCCAGGCCGAGCTTGATGATGTCCCGGCCTTCGGAGCGTAGCTGGTTGCTCAGCTCGTTGATGCGCAGGGTGGCCGAGGGCTGAATGCCCCGGACGTTGAGGTTAATCGCGTAGTGATGATCGGTTTTTATGTCCATGGCTCCGGAATCTGCGGTTATGACAGGGATTCACGGTGAGTATAGGAGAGATAGGGGGTTTGTGAATCCGGGCCAGGGTAGGTGATTGCCGCAGGCCTGGTCAGGCGGCCGGGCCGAAGCGATGCGGGTCCAGTTCCATGTGGGTGATCCGTTGGCCGAGCATGATGACCCGCCCCTGATAGCGCTCCTCACCGGTGGAGGTGAAGTCGAACAGAAAGCGTCGCCAGACCCGCAGACGACCGTCCGGATCCCGCTTGAACCAGAGGCCGCGCAGGTAAACGGCATCGTCCAGCAGCATCACATCCATGCGTTTGCAGTAGGCCTTCGCCGATTGCAGGACAGAGTCCTTGATGGCTTTGGCCCGCCACCAGTACCAGATCATAAAACCGGCCAGAAACAGCCAGAATAGGGTTCCGAGTGTCACGTTGAATATCTCCGCAGAATACCCGGAAGCCTACACTAACCGCCGCCTGTCTGGAAATCAGGCCTTCTCCGGTGCTGGCTCCTGAACCGTCAGCAGGCGCTGGCAGAGCATCTGCAGGAAATGGTCGCTGAGCATGTGGGCGCTGTCCACGTCCTGTCCCAGGGCATCGGACTCCATGCGGGCGCTCTCGCTGCTGCGTACCGAATCGTTGCCCAGTTCCAGCAGTCGGGCGGCCTGCTGTTCCACCTGGGTGCCAACAGCGGACTGTTCTTCCGTGGCACTGGCCACCTCCCGGGAGCACTGGCCGATGATGTCGATATCTTTCAGCGTGTCCTTCAGCGCTCCGGCAACATCCCGGGCCTGGCTGGCTGTTGTGTTGCAGGACTTGCTGCCCTTGTGGATCAGTTCCACCGCTGCCTGGGTGTCCCCCTGCAGGGAGTGGATCATGTCCTCGATCTGGCGGGTGGATTCGTGGGTGCGCTGGGCCAGGCCCCGCACCTCGTCCGCCACCACCGCAAATCCACGCCCGGACTCCCCGGCCCGGGCCGCTTCAATGGCGGCGCTCAGGGCAAGCAGGTTGGTCTGCTCCGCAATGCCGGAAATTACATCGAGCACCATGCCGATTTCGTCACTGCGGGTTGAGAGGGTCTCGATACCCCGGTTGGCGCTGTTCAGTTGTTCTTCCAGGGTGCTAAGGGAGGCCTGCATGTCATCCAGTTGCTGCTGGCACTGGCTGGCGGAGCGTGTGGCATCCTCAGTGGCATCATGGGTGCGGCTGGTCAGTTCGGAGACCTTACGGATGCTCTGGGCCAGTTCCTCGAAGGCCCGGGTGATGTCCTCGATGTCCTTCTGCTGGCTGAGAATGCTGTCTACCGAATCCGAGACCCAGCGGGATGTCTGCTGTTTGCGGTTCTGCAGATTGCCCAGATTGGTGTGCATGCGCGCGGAAATGGCCCGGAGTGTGGAGTTGCGTTTCTGCCGGTCAAACTCCACCCAGGCGGCTTCATCACGACGGCCCGTGTAGATCCACGGCATGGCCGGGTGCGCCTCGCAGCAGGCATCTCCTGTCATGCGCATCATGGGTCTGGCCATCAGGCCGATGGTGGCGAATACTGCCAGCAGTAATACCTGTATCACAGCAGCCAGAGGTAACGGCAGAACCGGGAATGTGATACCGGCAATCACCCCTGCCAACACCAGATACATGGACGAGATCTTTACTGTCAGTGAAGGGGCCTTGGCCAGGTAGCGGCGGGGCACCTGGCCGGAACGCCAGTGCTTGTAGACAGTTTCCGCCCGCTTGATCTGGTCTTCGCTCGGGCGGCATCGTACCGACTGGTACTCGACAATCTCACCGTTACGGCGGATGGGTGTAACGAAGGCATCCACCCAGTAATGGTCGCCGTTCTTGCAGCGGTTCTTGACCATTCCTTTCCAGGACTCGCCCCTGCGTATGGTGTTCCAGAGATCCTCGAAGGCCCCGGGCGGCATATCCGGGTGGCGGATAATGTTGTGGTATTCCCCGACCAGCTCGTCTTCCTTGAAGCCTGCCACTTCGCTGAACTCAGGGTTAACCGCGGTAATTCGGCTGGTCAGGTCCGTGGTGGTGATCAGATGGTAGTGGTCCGGATAGATCTGTTCCTTGCCGGTAACCGGTTCGTTCCTGCGCATTGCATTACCTCACTTCCTCGGCAGTCAACATTTTTCTGCTCCGGTTCAAATGTGGTTGGCAAAGCCGTTCTTGGATAGCCCTATATTGCAGAATTGATGATTTTTGCAGAAGTTAATGGTTATTAGGTGGTATATCTCTGCAAAGTTTGCAATATGTGGCCGGATGCGACGGTTTTTGCGGGTTAAGCTCAGATTCAGACATTTTTCACGGAGAGGGGGATGGAGCCCATGCCGTCTGCAGACGAAACACGCTATCGGGCCGTGCTGGCTCAACACCCGCGGGCCATGATGCTGGCCACCGGCGAGCCGCGAATTGTGTATATCAACGACATGTTCCGCAAGGTTACCGGGTACGATGAGGATGAAGTCATTGGCCATCCGCCGTCGGTGCTCAGTTCCGGGATGCACCCACCGGAGTTCTACCGGATCATGTGGACCTCTCTGAAGAACAAGGGGCGCTGGGAAGGTGTCATCTGGAACCGCCGAAAGAACGGCGAGACGTACCCTCAGTGGCTCAGTATCTATCCCGTGCAGACCGATGAAGGACTGTTTTATGCGGGGGTTTTTTCCGATGTGGGGGAGAACCGGGTCAGCAACGAGTCCATCACCGCCCTTGCCTATTACGATCCGCTGACCGGGCTGGCCAATCGCTCTCTGTTTCAGGAGTTCCTCAAAGCCAGAGTGGTCCAGAGCGCCCGCAGCGATAGCCGCTTTGCGGTATTGTTCATCGACCTGGATTTCTTCAAGGGCGTGAACGACCTGCACGGTCATGAATACGGCGACCGTCTTCTGGTGCACATGGCATCCGCCCTGCGAAGTGTGTTGCGGGAGGGGGATATTGTGGCCCGACTCAGCGGCGATGAATTTGCCGCTATCGTGAATGCCGGGGCGCGGGAGACAATTGAGCACCTTTGTCGTCGCATCTTTCAGGCACTAAAGGCCCCGGCAGTGATCGATGGGAAAGAGTTTTTCCTGTCTGCTTCTGTGGGTGCGGCACTTTATCCCGACCACGGCCAGACGGCCGCAGAACTGCTGCAGAACTCGGACCGGGCCATGTTCTCCGCCAAACAGGCGGGGCGGGGGTGTGTCCGCATTTACAGTGCGTCCGAGTCAAAAGAGGGGATGCGGGCCCAGCGCTTGTCCGAGGCGCTACAGGGATCCCTGAAGTTGTCTCCGGAAGAGTTTTCGGTGGTATACCAGCCCCAGTACGACTTGCAGTCAGGTGCCATGACCGGGATGGAAGCCCTGCTGCGCTGGTCCCATCCGGTGCTCGGGGATGTATCCCCCGGTGAGTTTGTCCCAATGGCGGAACAGCGGGGGCTGATTCACGAACTTACGGAGGTGCTGATCCGTTGTGTGTTGGCAGACTTGCAGACCCTGCCGGCGGACAACGTCAGGCCCATGGTTCTGGCAATCAATATTTCGGCTCGTCAGATTGCCGACGGACGGCTGGCGGATCTGCTGGCCCCGTTCATCCGTGAAACCCATCAGCGGGGCTGGTGGCCGGAAATCGAGATCACCGAGACCCATCTGATGAACCTCTCGCCGGTCTGTCTGCAGCGCCTGGAACAGTACGGCCGTCAGGGTGTGCGCGTGGCCATCGACGATTTTGGCACCGGCTACTCATCCCTGGCCTACCTGCACAACCTGCCAGTGCATGTGCTCAAGATCGATCGCCAGTTTGTTAGCCGGCTGCAGGAAGGCTGCCGGGATTCGCGGATTGTGACGGCGATTCTCGGAATTGCCGAGGCCATGCAACTGGAAGTGGTGGCCGAGGGCATCGAGGACGATCTGCAAATGACAATCTTGCGGGACATGCGTTGCCATCGTGGTCAGGGGTTTTTGTTGGCCAGGCCATCGGGCTGGAGCACGATAACCGACCACATTCTTGATGTCGGTCAAGTAAAGTGATGCGAAGTGCGCATTTTGCGCCATTTTGCAAGAAATGGCTTGGTGATATTGATTGTCTGACATACAAAGAGACCGGAATCCTCAAGAGCCTGTTTTATGCCATATCGATCTGTACCGATGGAGTTCGATGCCTATCTGCGTCTGAGCGGTGCATCGTCCAGGGAGTGGTCTGCGGCTTTTTGCCGGCTTTCTGGTTGTGATCGGATGCATTGTGTGCCGGAACAGCCGGGCAACCCGGTAGGCAGTCTCTCCTCACTGACCCTGGGCAATGGGGCTCTGTGTTATTTTTCCGCCGACCAGTGCTTCCGCATGGAGGATCTGGACTGTGATTTCAGCTCCCTGCTTCTGGTCCGCCGGGGGGAAGTGACCCTCACTGCCAGCGACACCACCCTGCAAGCCGGAGATCTTTATTGTCTCCCCGGCGGTTCGGGAGGCGACATGCAGGTGGGCAAGGGGGCCCGGGTGCTGGTGATCAAATGGTTTGCCGGACCTTCGGCCAGTTGCTGCCGGCAACTCGGTCCAGTGACCCGCCCCGGTATCGATCTCCTGTTGTACGACTTTATGCAGCGCTCCCGCTTCTTCCGCGATCACGAGCATGCGCTCGCCAGCGGCAACCAGTTGCTGGAGACACTGGAGCAGGCCTTGTCCTCGGATCTGGAAATCAGCCAGCCGGAACCGGTGTTACAGGACAAGCGGGTTCAGCAGGCCGTGGAGCATATCGAACAGAATCGTCAATGGGCGTTCAGTCTGGCCGAACTGGCAGGTATTGCCGGTGTGAGCGAACGCAATCTTTACTACCTGATGCGCCGGGAAACCGGCCTTACACCCTATCGCTATTATCAACGTTGCCGTCTGCTCAGGGTGCGTCTGCGACTGGTGGATTGTCAGTCCGACGAGCCACACATCTCCTGGTATGCCTCGGATGAGGGGTTCTCTCACCTCGGCCGCTTCGCTGGTCTGTATCGGGAGCATTTCGGTGAACTGCCCAGCGAAACCGTGCAATGGCGTACCAGTCTGACCGAGTCGGTTGCTGAAACCGCAGAATAAGTACCGGGTCACGGACCACAAAAAAGGCCGACTCCTCGCGGAGCCGGCCTTTTTCGTTGCCAGAGCCGATCAGCTGGTCTGGCTGCTTTCCTTCAGGTCTTCGTCGTCGCCGTATTCTGACTCTGCTGTGCCGTGATGGTCACGGCCCAGCAGTATGTAGAATGCCGGCAGCACGAAGATGGTGAAGAATGTGCCGATGCCCAGCCCGGTGGCAATGGTCAGGCCGATGGCAAAGCGGCTTTCCGCACCCGGCCCGATGGCAATCAGCAGCGGCACCATGGCGAAGATCAGCGCCAGCGAGGTCATGATGATGGGCCGCAGACGGATAGCGGCAGCTTCCACCACCGCCTGACGCTTGCTGAGACCCTTGTCGACCTGCAACTGGTTGGCGAACTCCACAATCAGGATGCCGTTCTTCGAGACTACCCCGATCAGAGTGATCAGACCCACCTGGGTGTAGATGTTCATGCTGGCAAAGCCGAGCACGATGAACGCCATGGCACCTGCCACGGACATGGGCACCGATACCAGGATGATGAACGGATCACGCCAGCTCTCGAACTGGGCCGCCAGTACCAGGTAGATCACCAGCAGCGACAGGAAGAAGGTCACCGCCAGGGCGCTGCCCTGCTGGGCGAACTGCCGTGACTGACCGGTGTAGTCGTAGCTGAATCCCTGGGGGAAGATTTCTCCGGCGCTCTCTTCCATAAATGCCATGGCATCCCCCTGGGTGACACCCGGCATCACCACGCCCTGCAGGGTCAGGGAGTTCAACTGGTTGAACTGGGTGCGCTGGGACGGTTCCACATCCTTCTCGAAGCTGATGACGCTGGCCAGGGGCACCAGTTCAGCGTTGTCTGCCCGGATGTAGTAATCGTTCAGTGCCTGTTCATCCAGCCGGAATTCCTTGTCCACCTGCGGAATCACCTGGTAGGAGCGACCCTGCATGCTGAATCGGTTGATGTAACCGCCGCCCAGCATGCTGGACAGAGCCTGACCCACATCCTGCATGGACAGACCCAGGTCCGCGACTCGGTCACGGTCCACTTTCACGCGGGTGACCGGGCGGTCGAAATCGATAGACTTCTGCAGGAACATGAAATTGCCACTTTGCATGGCTTTTCCCTGCAGCTCGTTGGCCACATCGTTGAGACGCTCATAGCTCTCACCGGTGGTGATCACGAACTGGAACGGCAGACCGCCACCGGAACCGGGCAGAGAAGGTGGCGGGAATACCGCTGTCTGCAGGCCGGTGACCTTCTTCAGTTCCGCATCCAGCTTGGGCTGGACTTCAAACTGGGTCACCTCGCGCTCGCTCCACGGAGCCATCTTGAAACCGCCGAACACGGCGTTGGGGGAGGTGATGCCCAGGATCATGAAGTCCTCGTTATATCCGGGCACCGTGGACATCCGTTCCTGAACCTCGTCGCCATGCTCCTGCAGGTATTCGAGAGTGGAGGTCTGGGGCCCCAGTCCCTGGTAGAACAAGATGCCCTGATCCTCGGTGGGGGCCAGTTCGTTCTGGCTCATCATCAGCATGAAGTAGATGGAACCCAGCACCACCACGGCAAAGAAAACCACCACGGATTTGGTATCCATCAGTCCGTCCAGGGCTCGCTTGTAGCCGTTTGCCAGGCCATTGAAGGTCTTCTCGACCACCTGTTCGAACTTGCCGGGATTACCGTGGGGCTTAAGCACCTTGCCGGACAGCATGGGTGACAGAGTCAGCGCCACAATACCGGAGATCACCACGGTGCCGGCCAGGGTAAAGGCAAACTCTGTGAACAGGGAGCCCACCAGGCCACCCATGAAGCCGATCGGGGCGTAGACCGCCACCAGCGTGGTGGTCATGGCAATAATCGGCGTGGCCATTTCCCGGGCACCGTTGATAGCGGCATTGAACCGGGATTCACCCTGCTCGATATGGCGGTGCACGTTTTCCACCATGATGATGGCATCGTCCACCACCAGGCCGATGGCCAGCACCATCGATAGCAGGGTCAGCAGGTTGAGGGAGAAACCCATCATCAGCATCACGAAGGCACCGCCTACCAGTGACAGGGGCACTGCCACAGAGGGAACGACAGCTGCCCGCAGGGACCCGAGGCAGAGGAATACCACCACCAGAACAATCACCAATGCCTCGATCAGCGTGCTGATTACCTCCTTGATGGAGTTATCGATGAAGTCGGAAGCATCGTACGCCAGCCGGACGTTCAGGCCGGAGGGCAATTGCCGTTCGATACCCGGCAGCTCGTCCTTGACCAGTTGGGCGACGGTCAGGGGGTTGGCTCCCGGTGACAGTTCAATGGCCACGTAGGTTGCCGGCTGGCCTTTATACAGGGCCAGGGTGTCGTAGTTCTCAGAGCCCAGCTCAACCCGGGCGATATCCCGTAGCCGGATCAGCGAGCCCTGGTGCTGTTTGACCACCAGATCCCGGAACTGGTCCGGGTCGGCCACATCCGTGTCACTGGTCATGCTGATCTTGGTGTACCTGCCTTCCGTGTTACCCACGGCAGCCTGGTAGTTGTTCTGCAGCAGTACCTGCACCACCTGCTGGGGTGTCATGTCCACTGCTGCCAGACGGTCCGGGTCCAGCCATGCCCGCAGGGCAAACTTGCGGCCCAGCAGTTCCGCCTTGCCTACGCCGGCCAGGGCCTGCAGCTTTGGCTGCACCACACGGGTCAGGTAGTCGGTGATCTGGGGTACGGCCAGTTCGCTACTGTAGAACGCGATGTACATCAGCGCCGTGGAGTCCCCGGTAGTGGAGGAAATCACCGGGTCCTGGGCATCTGCAGGCAGCACGTTGCGCTGGCTGGCCACCTTGGCCTGGATTTCCGCCAGGGCGGCATTGGCATCGTAGTTCAGCACCATCTTGGCTTCGATGGTGGAGACACCCTGGCTGCTGCGGGAGGTCAGGTAATCAATGCCGCTGGCCTCGGCGATGGCCTGTTGCAGTGGGGTGGTGATAAAGCCTTTCACCAGATCGGAGCTGGCACCCGGATACGCCGTGGTCACGGTAACCGTGGTGCTTTCCAGTTCCGGATACTGGCGTATTTCCATTTCCATCGCCGCCCGGGCACCGAGCAGCAGTATCAGCAGGCTGACCACCGTGGCCAGAACTGGCCGGTGGATGAATATGTCGGTAAAACGCATTATTCAGATGCCTCCGCCTGCTGCTCTTCTTCCTGAATCTCAACCCGCTGGCCGGCGCGCAGTCTCAGCAGGCCCTTGGCGACAACCTGTTCGCCTTCTTCCAGACCTTCCAGGACCGCAACACGACCCTCGCGGGTTTCGCCGGTCTGAACGGTGCGGCGGTTCACGATCAGTTCGCCGTTATCGTTCTCTGCCGCCACGAACACAAAATCACCGTAGGTGTTATAGGAAATTGCCGTGCGCGGCACCGTCACCAGTTGGCGGTCGTCCGGCTGGCGGGTCTGGATGGTGGCAAACATGCCCGGGCGCAGCAGATTGTCCGGATTCGCCAGGGTAGCGCGGATGCGCACGGTGCGGGTTTCGGGATTGACCGAGGTATTGATGGCGCTTACCTGGCCGGCAAAAACCTGGTCCGGAACAGAGGCGACCGTCGCTTCCACCTCATAGCCCTGATCCACCATCGGCAGATCCTTTTCGGACAGGGTGTAGTCCACGTAGATCGGATCCAGCATATTGATCTCTACGATCGGAGTGCCGGTGGCCAGGTACTCGCCCTGGTCCACCATCCGCAGACCCAGCTTGCCGTCGAACGGCGCGCGGATCACCTTCTTGCTCAGTTGCGCTTCGGCCTCCTTCACCCGTGCCTGGGCGGCATCGTAGTTAGCCTTCGCCTTATCGTATTCGGACTGGGATACCGCGCGCTTGGGCAGCAGATCCGAAACCCGGTTAAATTCCTGCCGTGCCAGTTGGGCTTCGGCGCGGCGGGTGCCGACGGCGGCCTGGTCGATATCGGAATTCAGGCGGATAAGCACATCCCCCTGGCTGACCATATCCCCGGACTCGAAGTTGATTTCCTCAACCACGCCGGGCACTTCGTTGGCGACCTGAATACCATTGACGGCTTCAATGCCACCGACAGCTTTGATGCTGGGAGTCCAGCTAACCTGCCGGGCCTCGGTTGCCGAAATAATGGCGGGCGGCTGGGGCTGCGACAGCATCTCTTTCATCTGGCCGAATTGCATGAATTTGTAGCCAAAGATGCCGCCAAGCACGACACCGAGGAAAATGATGACGATCAGAAAGCGGGATGCCGTTTTCATAGTTCAGATCCTGATAATGGTCAGTTTGTGAGGCGGTTGTACGGAACAGGTTTGCTATTGGACGAACCCGTGACGTAATCAGGGGTCAAAGCGGATAGCATCCTATACAAGGTGAGCCTCCCTGTCACCAGTTTGAAGGGAAAGGCGTTTATTCTGGCGCAGATTGCAGGGCAACGCGAGTACCGGTATCGCCGGCTTCGTATGCGCGCTATGCTGCGACAAATTCCGTGCACACATTATACGAGTGGTTTCAATGCATTGGGTATTGGGAATTATTCTGACTATCGTTTTATTTGTGGGTCTGAGCAAGTGGAACCAGCTCGACCCGCCTGCCCGCAAGGCCGCTACCTGGAAGCTGGTGCTGGGTGTGGGCGCTGCCGTGCTGCTGTTGCTTGTGCTGACAGGGCGGGTACATGTGCTGACCGCCGCGGTTGCCGGGCTGATCCCATTGCTCCGTAAACTGCCCATGCTGCTCAAGCTGATGCCCTGGGTGAAGAAGGTGGCAGGCCAGCAACAGACCGGGGAGGGCACCGGCGGTAGCCAGCGGCAGGAAAGGACTGTAAACAATAGTGAAATGACCGTGGCGGAAGCATGCCAGGTGTTGGGGGTGGACCGGGAATGCAGTCGTGAGGAGGTGGTGACGGCCCACCGCCGCCTGATCCAGAAACTGCATCCGGACCGGGGCGGCAATGATTATCTGGCATCCCGGGTGAACGAGGCCAAGGCGGTGCTGCTGCGTCAGTTTTCCTGACCGGTCACATCACCTCGACACGCACCTCGAATACCTGATTTTTCTGGCTGTCGCCGCCCACCTGATAGGTAATGCCGCTCTTTTCCACGTTGCGGGTCTGGCGGGTACTGCCCAGCTCCACCCATTCACCGGTTGAAACACGGCGCATGGTCATCACGGCTTCGGTTTCGTAACCCTGGATATCATCTTCCGGGTCATTCTCGAACGATACGATTGTCAGCTCGACGGTCTGATCGGAGATCACCTGGGGGCTCACCACGAACCCGCTGCGGGTTTCCACCTGTTGCAGAATCGCTGCTGGGTTGCGGCCACCCTGAATGGCCACCGGAATGGTGCGAACCTGCCCCTGGGTAATGTGGGCAGACTGCCCGCCCTGAACCACCACCGAACGCTCCTGCTGGCTGCGGGTGGTGGTGACCTTGCGCTCTGCCTGTACTGAAACCTGATTACCGTTGACTGAAACGCCGCCACCACTGCTTTTGCCAGAGCCGGTCTGGCGGCTGCGAACGGTAATGCGCATTTGCGCCGGTGCCACGTCCAGGGTCTGGATCAGCCGGCCGGCTTCGTCCAGTATCGCGGCATCGCCCCGGATAACCAGTTGCTGTCCCTGTGCCGTCACCCGAACCTGCCCGTCGCCATACAACTGGCGGATCTGGCCGGCAATATCTTCTGCCGTGCGGTTGTTGACCTTATAGGTGCGGGACTCCACTGCCGCCTGTACAACAGATGTCATTGCCAGCAGCAGAACCACAGCAAACAATGAAGAAAGTGGGGACTGGAACCGGGGCATGATGTTCTCCGCAGAAAATGAATCCGATACCCCGGAGCCGAAAAAACGGGTTGCAAGGCTCGGGACCGGGGATATATATTGAAAAGCATGAAGACCTCAAACGCGACCTGTCAATTGAATCTTGTGAAAGCTTTCGGTGAAAACCTGAAGGCCGCAGGCGGTGTCGTGTTTTTCTGGTGGTTTGGTTATGGCTTTTATTTTAGCCAGAACCCGGGCCGCCCATAGGATCTTCATCGACAGAATTTAACGAGGAAGGCAGCCCGGCAGAAACCCAGGCTGCCACCGGACTCGAAGAAGCCCCGACTGGTAGCCCAGCCGGGGCTTTTTTGATTTCGGAGACAGGGAAACAGGAAGCGAACCATGAACATGAAACTGACCGACAACCTGCTGACAGAACCAACGCCAGCCAGCGCCGGGACACACCGCAGGGAAACCGCGCTGCCGACCCCCGCCGAGCTGCGTCGCGAGTTGCTGCTGGATAATGCACTGGCCGAACAGATTGCCCACCACCGGGATGCCGTCAGAAAAGTGCTGCGGGGCGACGATCCACGAACCCTGATCGTGATCGGCCCCTGCTCGATCCACGACGAAGTGGCCGCACTGGAATACGGGGAAAAACTGAAACAGCTCGCCGACGATGTCTCCGATCGCTTCCTGATCGTCATGCGTGCCTATTTCGAAAAACCCCGCACCACCGTTGGCTGGAAGGGACTGCTCTACGACCCGGAGCGCACCGGCAAGGGCGACCTGCACCAGGGGCTGATCCGCTCCCGCCGGCTGCTGCTGAACCTCACCGCCATGGGACTGCCCGTGGCCACCGAAGCCCTGAGCCCCTTCGCCATGGACTACCTGGGAGATCTGGTGAGCTGGAGCGCCATCGGAGCCCGCACTACCGAATCCCAACTCCACCGGGAAATGGTCAGCGGCCTGCCCATGCCTGTCGGCTTCAAGAACGGCACCGACGGCGGCTTCACCGTGGCCCTCAACGCCATGAAATCCGCCGCCCATCCCCATCATCACATGGGAGTCTCCACCGACGGCCGCCCGGCCATGATCCACACCCCGGGCAATCCGGACACCCATCTGGTGCTGCGCGGTGGCCGCGGCATTACCAACTACGATGCCGGCAGCATCGCTGATGCGGTTGCGGCCCTGGAATCCGCCGGGCTGGGCACTGCGGTTATGGTCGACTGCAGCCACGACAACGCCCGCAAGCAGTCGGAACGCCAACTGGACATCGCCCGGGAAGTCATGGCCCAGCGGGCTGCTGGTAACACCCATATCCGTGGGTTGATGCTGGAGAGTTTCCTGGAGAACGGCCGACAGGATGATGGCGATGACCTGGTTTACGGGTGCTCCCTGACTGATCCCTGCATTGGTTGGGCTGAGACAGAGGCCTTGTTGCGCGGTCTTTGAGTTTTGTCCGGGGCTTATTTGGTAGCCTGTTGGAGATTGGTGCGGGCGAGGGAGGCAGGAAGCCTTTTCCAGGACACGCCCGTAAACCCATCCCTGGGGGGCTCGGCTCTGGCCATCCATGGCCAGAGACGGTCCTGGAAAAGGCTACCTGCCTCCCTCTCTCGGAACTCCGTGGAATCGCCCCGGAGACTAAACTCAATTAGAGGCTTCCCCTCCAGAAACGGTAGAAAACAAAAGCTGCCCGGCAAGGGCAAGCAAAACCCCACCCATCAGGCGATCCAGCCAGTGCCCGAAGCGGCCGAAGGCGCGACGAACACGGGGCAGGGTGAAGAAGGTGGCCACCAGTGCAAACCACAACCCCGTGGCCAGCGCCATGTAAAGGCCATAAGCCGCCTGCACCACCACCGGCGTACCCGGACTGATCACCACCGAGAACAGCGACACGAAGAACAACGTCGCCTTCGGATTCAGCACATTCGTCAGAAACCCGAGACGGAAGGCGGCGAACCCGGACTGGGCCGGGCCGTTGTCGGTATCTACATGAATCGCCCCGGCTTTTGACCTGAGGCACTGGATGGCAATCCATGTCAGGTACAGTGCACCGACAATCTTCAGAATGCTGAACAGCGTCAGAGACTGCTGGATGATGATGCCGATGCCCAGCAGTGAATAGGTGATATGCACGAAAATCCCGATGCCGATGCCAAAGGCGCTCAGCAGAGCATTGCGGCGGCTTTGCAGCAGGGCCTGGCGGATCATGATGGCGAAATCCGGGCCGGGGCTGGCGACGGCAAGCAGGTGGACAATGGCAACGGTGGCAAATTCGGCCCAGTAATCGTGCATCTGACTCTGATCTCCTGACGGCTGGCGGAACGTAAGTTCAGGCATTAGGGTTTAGACTGGAAAGGATAGAGGTACAGGCGCACAAAATCCTGTGTTAAATGCAACCAAACGTTACGGGGTGCACTGTGGACAAGCGACATGTGGATGTGGCGGTGATTGGTGCCGGTACCGCCGGCATGGTGGCCTACAAGCGGGCCACAAAGCACACTGACTCGGTGTTGCTGATTGAAGGCGAGCAGTACGGAACCACCTGCGCCAGGGTGGGCTGTATGCCCAGCAAACTTTTGATTGCCGCTGCCGAAGTGGCGCATCAGGTGGGCCAGGCAAAGACCTTTGGCATCGACCCCGGCGAGGTCCGGATTGATGGTGCCGCGGTGATGGAGCGGGTGCGCACCGAGCGGGACAAGTTTGTTGCGCCGGTGGTGAAATCCATGGAATCGCTGCCGGATGAACATCGCCTGATGGGGCACGTGCGGTTTATCGACAGCCATCGGCTGATGGTGGGTGACCAGACCGAGGTTCATGCCGAACGCATTGTGATTGCCACCGGCTCCCGTCCCAATGTCCCGGGTATTCTCAAGGAAGCCGAAGACCGACTGGTAGTGAATGATGACGTGTTCGGCTGGCAGGACCTGCCCGGTTCCGTGGCGGTTTTTGGTCCGGGTGTGATTGGCGTGGAGCTTGGTCAGGCCCTGAGCCGGCTTGGTGTTCGGGTGCGTTTGTTCGGTGTAAGCGGTGGGCTTGCAGGTATCCGGGACGAGGCCATCCGTGACTATGCACTGAAAACCTTCAGTGAAGGAATGGCTCTCAGCCCCAAAGCAGACACCAAACGTGTCGAGCGGGTGGATGAGGGCGTGCGGATCACCTGGGTAGAAGAGGGGCAGGAGCATCAGGAAACCTTCGACTACCTGCTGGCGGCCACCGGCCGGCGGCCCAACGTCGATCATCTGGATATCCAGAACGCCGGTATCGAAACCGATGACCGGGGTATGCCGGTGTTTGATCCCTACACGATGCGTTGCGGCGACAGCCACATCTTCATTGCCGGCGATGTGAATAACGACCGGCCATTACTCCACGAAGCCGCCGACGAAGGCCGGATTGCGGGCGATAACGCCGGCACCTGGCCAGAAGTCAGGGCAGGGCAACGGAAGGTGCCTTTGTCAGTGGTTTTCACCGAGCCCCAGATTGCCAGCGTGGGACTGTCACCGCAGCAGGTGGATGAGCGTTGCGGCGGCTGTTATGCGGTGGGTGAGGTGTCATTCGAGGACCAGGGCCGCAGCAAGGTTATCGGCAAGAACCGGGGCCTGCTGCGGGTTTACGGAGAGCGCGGCAGCGGCATCTTCATGGGGGGGCAGATGTTTGGCCCGGCAGCGGAGCATATTGCCCACCTGCTGGCCTGGTGCGCCCAGAAGCGTATGACGGTGAATGAGATGCTGGAAATGCCGTTCTACCACCCGGTGATTGAGGAAGGCCTGCGAACCGCCCTGAAAGACCTGGGCAGGAAACTGAGCATGGGGCCGGAGCCGGGTGAGGAGTGCATGGATTGCGGGCCGGGGGGATAAGCCCCGGCCACCATCAAGCCGTGTGTTGGTGGAGATTGACGCGGCTGGCGCTTGCATTCCGCTGATGCCGTGCCCATATCTTCTCATGGAAGAAGTAGGCCACGGTGTTGATGGCCGGCTCCACCATGGCGATCAGACTACCGATGAGAATGTCACCGGTGAGCAGGTAGGCAACGGAGAAAGCCACAATGAAGTGCGTGATCGCAAAGGTGATCGTCTTCAGCACTGACTGATCACCATCCCGGTCGTGATTGTGAATAAACATTTTCAGGGCACTCATGGCTTTGCTCCTGTTGAATCCTGAACTGTTATTTTCATTAAAGCGCAATTGAGAATTATTTTTAAATAAATTGTTTGGAGCGATTCGATAGCTTCAGATTATTGTCGATTTCGGCGAGGCATTGCCTTTGGCTATCGAAGATATTGCATATACAAGGTTTTCTTCATTGCCCGGATCTGTGTAAGGTAAGGGTATAACCTAAGAAATCAGGCACTCAAGGAGGTGCGTAATGGGTAAGAACTTTATCGGTCTCGATACTGAGAAAACGACCAAGCTGGCCAGCTCACTGAACGATCTGCTGTCCAACTACCAGATCTTCTACATGAACGTGCGCGGTTACCACTGGAACATCAAGGGTGACAATTTCTTCGAACTGCACGCCAAGTTTGAAGAGCTGTACGATGACCTGCTGCTGAAAATCGACGAGATTGCCGAGCGGGTACTGACCCTGGGCCACCGTCCGGCCCACGCCTACAGCACGTACATGGAGAAATCCGAAGTGCCCGAGCGCAAGGACGTATCCGATGGAAAGGAAGCGGTGGAAAACATCGTCGAGAGCTTTGCCAAGCTGATCGCCAAGCAGCGGGAACTGCTGCACCTGGCCGGCGACGCAGACGACGAAGGCACCGTCGCCCTGATGAGTGATTACATCTCCCAGCAAGAGAAAACGGTGTGGATGTACCGGAGCTACCTTGGCCAGTAAGGCCGTAAGCTTCCCGCACTGACTGGTGGCGGCCTCCGGGCCGCCATTTTTATGTTTGTCAGAAAACCCCGATTCCATCGGCCAAACGCAACATACGCGGAATCGTCTTTAACGGTTACGTTTAGCCGGCCCTGCCCTTAAAGCAAGACATCAATACCTTATGGCGGTGCCTGAAGACGAACCGGTAGACCGGAGCCAGCAAATATCCCAGCAGTGGCAACCTGCACTGGAACTCGACGGTATCGGTAATCCGGCAGGACGACCCGCTCCAATCAATCTCCCGGGAATGGCACCACAACCTGTTGGTCAGGGAACTGGACTCCTCTACAAACCCACGTTGGCGATCAATGCTCTGGAAAAAGAAGCTGTGCCGATCGATGGGAATGACTCCGAAAAGCAGGATCCAGCTGGAAAAAAGAGTCCTGCCTGTTGGCCACTCAGAGATTGCCCGGTCAGACCATTCGGAGGGGGCGGTCATACGAATGAGAGGGCTCAGCTCCTTATTGACTCCCTTCATGGTAAGAAGCCCGGCAACCTCCATTGGGGTGACTTCAAGAGTGCTCGAGACTTGAAACTTCACCAGTATCCTCCTTGATAGTAAGGCTCAGAGATTCAGCGGCGGTGTTAAATGCCGTACTCACGCTCAACCCTCGCAACACGAACCCGAAAGCTCGAGTACCATTTTTGATGGCCGAGTCGTTGAGCTTCTCGGTGCTCTGCGTTCTTTTTCCAATTGGTGATGGATTCAAGGCTATCCCAGTAGGAGACCGTGATACCCAATTCCTCCCGCACAGACTCCATACCCAAGAAGCCTGGTTGATTTGCAGCCAACTCGACCATCCTGTCTGCCATTTCACCGTAACCATTGTCACCCTCGGTGCGATGGCTGCTGAAAATAACTGCGTAATATGGCGGTTCAGGGGTTTTGGCTATCTCTGACATAGATCCCTCTAGGCATTTGGCACCCGGCTCACACGCCGGTTTGGAGCCGCTAAACGGTAGAAAATCGGTCGCTGTGCAGCCGATTGTTAAACCATTTGGCGTACGGTATTCTGACCATGATCAATATCCTGTACAGGAGTAACCCTATGGATGCCATTAGCTATACAGCCGCTAGAACCAATCTAGCAAAAACCATGGAGCAGGTCTGTGAAGATCATTCTCCAGTGATCATCACCCGGAGCAAGTCGCCATCCGTGGTGATGATCTCCCTTGAGGACTACGAGGCATTGCAAGAGACCGCATACCTCCTGCGCGCACCGAAGAACGCCCGTCGTTTGCTGGAATCCGTCGCCGAGCTGGAGCAGGGTGGTGGTCAAGAAAAGGAACTTCTTGAATGAAACTCATCTTCTCCGAGAACGCCTGGGAAGACTATTTGTACTGGCAGAAAACCGACAAAAAGATTCTTAACCGAATCAACAAGCTGATCAAGGAGACCAAGCGAGAACCTTTCGAAGGCATTGGCAAACCGGAGCCTCTCAAACACAGCCTCGCCGGTTACTGGTCCCGGCGGATCAATGAAGAACACCGAATGGTTTACAAGGTCACGGATGACTCTTTGCTTATCGCACAGCTTCGATACCACTACTGATTTAACGCCTGCAGCATGCGCGCCTACGCAATGGAGCCGAAGGCGCAATGTAGTGGGCATCGCCGTGCTTGGATTGGTTAGCACTTATTGACGCTTGCGTATATGCTGATAATATACATTTATGATCAATTGGGCACAAGTTACTGGCTTTGACTGGGACGAAGGCAACTCCCGTAAGAACGCGGAGAAACATGGCGTAAACCAGCCCGAAGCGGAAGAGATTTTCTTTAATGAGCCGCTTCTGGTGCTGGAAGACTCCAAACACAGCCAGACCGAGGCCCGTTTTCATGCCCTTGGTGAAACTGATGATGAGAGATTACTCCACATCACGTTCACACTAAGGCAGAACGGTACACTGATTCGGGTGATTTCCGCTCGCGACATGCACCGAAAAGAGAGGGCCGTTTATGAGCAAACCAAAAAAGATGCCTGAGTTCAAAACTGAAGCAGAAGAACGGGAATTCTGGGAAACCCACGATTCTACCGATTATCTGGACTGGAGCCAGGCCAAGCCGGCATCTTTCCCGAAGCTGAAACCCTCAACCAAGACCATTTCACTCCGGTTGCCGGAAACGCTGCTTGATCGGATCAAAATCGAAGCCAACAAGCGGGATATGCCATACCAATCGCTGATCAAGGCTTGGCTTGCAGATGATGTGAACGACAGCCGTCGGACCTGAGGTGCTAACGCCCTGGATTTGCGGCGTGCCGGAGCGCAGGCGCGTCCGACAATAGCCTTTTGTTAAATGCTTGAATGCGCACGGCCATGCGCATAAAATGAGCCCATGCATTAAATTGCCACCTGGAGGCTCGAATGGCGGAACTCTACAATACAGCCGCTCCGAAAAAAGCAGCGAACCTCTCAGTCAATAGCGATCTGCTGCGCAAGACCCGTGAACTAAACATTAACCTGTCTGCTACCCTGGAGCGAGCGCTGAAAGAAGAGCTCTCCAAACGTGAAGCAGAACAGTGGATTGAAGAAAACCGCGCTGCGATAAAAGGTTACAACGATTTTGTCGAACAACATGGATGCTTCGGCGACGAATTCAGGGAGTTCTGATGGCACAGTTCGATGTGTATCCCAACCCGAGCAAAGTCAGCAAGGCCCACTACCCTTACCTGGTCGATATTCAAAGCAGCCTTCTGAGCGATTTGGCAACGCGCATTGTTATCCCTTTGGGCAAACGTTCTGCCTTCGGTGGCGAAGCCATGCAAGGGCTCACTCCCGAAATCAGCTTTGCCGATCAGGAACTTCTGCTGTTGACCCCACAAATTTCTTCCGTGGCAGAAAAACACCTCAAAAGCCCTGTTGGCTCCCTCTCGCATTTTAGAGACCAGATTGTTGGAGCCTTGGACATGGCTATCACCGGCATTTAACGCGGAGCACACGCGCCGATTTGGAGCCGCGAAGCGGCGAAAAAGCGGTCGCTGTGCAGTCGATTGTTATGCCCTGTGACCGATTTCGGGTACAGCATTCCACGGACGAATATTCTTCAGCTGATCCTCTAGGGCATCTTCCGCAATCTCAGTGTCGTAGGCTGCCTGAGCGCGCAACCAGTAGCCATTGGACAAACCAAAGAAACGACAGAGTCGCAGGTCCGTGTCTGCGGTTATCGAACGCTTTCCCGCAATAATCTGCCCGATCCTCTGAGCAGGCACCCCAATCTCTTTGGCCAGGCGGTATTGAGAAATCCCCATCGGCTCAAGGAACTCTTCTTTCAGTAACTCGCCTGGCGTTACAGCTTCAATGTTGCGCATGAGTTACCTCCTAATGGTAATCAACAATTTCGACATCTTCCGCACCAGCCTTGGTCCAGCGGAAGCAAACCCGGAACTGCCTGTTGATTCGAATGCTGTGCTGACCTTGGCGGTCACCATGCAATGGCTCCAACATATTTCCGGGCGGTACTTTAAGATCATCCAACTGGTTTGCGGCCTGGAGTTGCCGAATTTTCCTCAAGGCAACTCGCTCAAAATTGACGAAGCGTCTGACGCGGCATCCGCTCGCCAGCTTCTCGGTATCCTTACACTTGAACGATATGATCATATGAAAATGATGACGCAGAGCGTTAATAACGTCAAGCGTTAATATACGGCAGAGTAGGCTGAGAGAGGAGCATAACGCCGAAGCACAGCGGCGACCTTGGAGTGGCGACGAAGGCGCCACGTAAAGGGCATCCGGCGGCCATCGGCCGCGTACTGCTGCGACTTGTGTACGCCCAGAATGGGCATGAACTAATGGGGTGAAAGTCCCCTGTGGGAAGATCACCGTTCAATGGGTTTTACCCGATTGAACGCTAACCACTAGCGAATGGCAAGGGCTGATCCGCGAGGAAAGGTCTGGAGGAAGCCGCTAGCAAAACTGCGAGCTGATGAACAAGAACATCATATGAGGCGTAGGCTGAAGGCGAGTTGGCACAAGACAACGAAGCCATGTGATCTAACGGCCACCGTAAATGATGCAGCAGTGCAGGGAAAGTTTGTGCTCTTATCTGGGGCGGTCCGACGTTTCGGGATCTGCCCAACGAGCGATCGGTCAATGACCAGTCAGGCCACTGGCGTGTGGTCGAGCAGTTGATTCGCTCGGGCGATTATCAACCAGCCCCGGTGAGGCGGGTTGAAATCGACAAGCCGGACGGTGGCAAGCGCGAGCTTGGCATTCCGACGGTGGTAGACCGGGTGATTCAGCAAGCCATTGCCCAGGTCCTGATGCCCCTGTTCGACCCGGGGTTTTCAACGGACAGCTACGGCTTCCGTCCGGGTCGAAACGCGCACCAGGCGGTGCGACGGGTACAGAGCATCCTCAAGGATGGGAGACGCTTTGCGGTGGATGTGGACCTGTCGAAGTTCTTCGACCGGGTCAATCACGACCTGCTGATGACGCACCTGGGCTATAAAGTCCAGGACAAGCGCCTGCTGAGTCTGATTGCCCGGTATCTGCGAGCTGGGATTATGGATAACCAGCTCTATCTGGAAAATCGGGAAGGTGTACCACAGGGTGGCCCACTGTCACCCCTGCTGGCCAACATCATGCTCGACCCACTGGATAAAGAGCTGGAACGGCGGGGCCATCGGTTTGCTCGCTACGCGGATGACTTCACCATTGTGGTGAACAGTCGGCGAGCGGGTGACCGGGTACTGGCCAGTATCAGCCACTTCCTTGAGCACCGCCTGAAACTGATGGTCAATACGACCAAGAGCCGTGTGGTCAGAACCAATGAGAGCAAGTTCCTGGGTTTTACCTTCAAGGGAACACAGATCCATTGGCATCCGGAGACGTTGCGCAAGTTCAAACAGCGCATCCGGACACTGACAAACCGGAACTGGGGCGTGTCGATGCACTACCAGCTCTTCAAGGTCAGCCAGTATCTCCGTGGCTGGATCAACTACTTTGGTATCGCCATCGGCTACCAACGCTGCTGCGATCTGGATCACTGGATCCGTCGTCGCGTCCGGATGGCCTACTGGCGACAGTGGCGAAAGCCGCGCACCAAAGTCAGGAACCTGATGAAGCTGGGAGTTCATGTGCAAGCAGCCGTGGCGTGTGGCATCACCAGCAAAGGGCCCTGGCGTAGCTCCAAAACGCCAGGTATTCAGCAGGCATTATCCAATGACTACCTGAAAGCCGAAGGATTGGTCTCTTTGCGTGATGGATGGATCAAGCTTCACCATTCCCGGTGAAACGCCCTGTGCGGAGCCGCATGCAGGGTGTTGTGGGGGCTGGGGGTTAGATACCCCCGGCTACCCGATTAACCATACTTGATGGCTAGCAAAATCGCCGACACCACCGTCGCAGTGAAAAATGGAGCCAAGAGCGTAAGCAAAGAGACCCGATATTCCTTTACCGACTGATAAATCCAATAGGCAGCAATGAAGAAAGAAGCGACACCTACCCCATGGGCCCACTTGCCCGAAAACTCGGCAAGCTCCGAGCGCCCAGGTAACGTTACATTGTCGAAATAGAATGCCACCGCGCCAGCAACTACGAACACGAAGCAGAGCAAGCCATGAATGACCGATAAACTCCGTCGATAGTGGCCTGACTCTCTGATGACTGGATCATATTTCCACAATGCACAGCTCTCCCAGTTGCCAGTGTGGTTAACGCCAACAGCACGCGCGGCTGCGGAATGGAGGCGAAGCCGCAATGGAGTAGCCGTCGCCGTGGCTGTAATGGTTAGGCATTGTTGATAACCAACTCCGATTCAATCTGGTCAGCTAATACCCTTGCTCGATCCCTGGTAGCCCTGTGGAGGGCATGGGTTTGCTGTACAAGGTTCTGATCAAACTTACCGCCTTGGCTTGTATCTTCCCACTCGGCTTTTTTGCTTACCAGCAAGACAGAGTCATCAAAAACTTTTAACAGGCCCTCGGCGTGCTGGGGCTTGAAGTAGAATTTCGATAAAATTGCCGGCTCATAGAATGACCATACCTCATCTTTGCCAATAGCAGGCCCCCGTGCGGACAAAGCGGAAACCATTGAGAGCAATGCTTTGTAAATTTTCAGCCTCTCATGGTGAATGGCAATTCGATTAGCGTGTTTTGCCGCCATCACTGAGTGCCGGCTGTACACCGCTGAAAGCAGCGCAATCACGAGTGCAATGATCGCTATAGCCTCAGACACAAACTCAGCTCTCCTCTTGCCTAACGCCGAAGCACAGCGGCGACCTTGGAGTGGCGACGAAGGAGCCACGTAAAGGGCGTCCGGCGGCCATCGGCCGCGAACTGCTGCGCCTTGTATGGATAATTTCTGCCGTGTTTGGGTAAATTGAGGCCCACCCCCAGTGGCCGCTGGGGGCCTTCATGCGGCAGCTCGATGCTTGCCTGGCTCCTCTTTCGAGAGACCGATAACAAGTGTGTAGCGCTGCATGACTCTCAAGCGATAACTCGAACAGTCATCGGGGCCTCGAGCCCGTATAGCAAGGCAGAGTCAGCTTATTATGAACCACACGGAAATCCAAACCCCAGTCAATGTCGGTGTCGATGTCGGTAAAGCCAATCTGGACATCGCCCTCCATCCCTCCGGGCAATTTCACACCATCCCAAATACCGAAGCCCACATCCGGCACTTCGTCAAAATCCTCAAAGATTACAATGTCGAGCGCATCGTCGTGGAAGCCTCGGGGCGGTACGAACATGCACTGGTTCAAGCCTGCGACCAGGCTGGTTTGCCCATCATTGTGGTGAACCCCATCAGCGTCCGGCGCTACGCTCAGGCTATCGGAGTGCTCGCCAAAACCGACCGGATCGATGCTCAGGTCATT